>Ga0210388_10000047_pt1 | contig 176895 bp, 161 predicted proteins | sample IncBWC19OmetaG_FD_155485 | JGI IMG/M metagenome (GOLD analysis project Ga0210388, IMG submission 155485) | Forest soil microbial communities from Barre Woods Harvard Forest LTER site, Petersham, Massachusetts, United States - Inc-BW-C-19-O ...
TACGGATTATGGGCGCGCTCTCCCCGGTGCTCGGGCTCTTTGGCCACCGTCACCCCTGAGAAGCTTGCTTCTCAAGAACTTGACACCAGCGTCGAGGTGCCAGGACCACGCGTCTTTTCCGTCCGCGTCCGGCGCCGTTCGTCAAAGGCACCATCCGCGTCCACCGCATCCCGCCCCGCGTTCGCGACGATCATGATACGCCCCTTTTGGTGGGGCGGGACGGGGAGCAATATAGGATAATCAGAATATTCGATAAAGAAGAATATTTTTTCTGGAAGGGCTTGACATCCGGGCAAATCACCTGGTGGCGGGAAGGCCGAAACCGGTCGGCGCGGTGCGCTTCTCCCCTCCCCCCGCGAGCGAAGCGAAGCGGTGGGGAAGGGGTCGGGGGTGGTGCAGCAAATTCGCAGCTCAATTCTTGCACCGAATATGTTGAAGCACCCCCCACCCCCGACCCCTCCCCGCCACGCGCAAGGGCGCGCGGGAGGAGGGGAGCGCGCCGTGCGAGACCTTGAGCAGTTGTGTTAGACGGCCCTGTCGCAAAGCGCTATCCTTGCGCGTGGGCCAAGGGGACGAATCCCATAACGTCCGGGCCCGAGGGAGGCTCGCATGCCGAGAACCGGGGATCGCAACGCGCGTGGTCACAAGCTGGAGGCCACGGCCGGCAACGGATTGATCGACCGCCGCGCGCTGCTCGGGCGCGGCATGATGGTGGCGGGTGCGATCGGCGCGGGCATCGGCCCGGCCTCGGCCGGCGCCGAACCGCTCACGGACGACCCCTGGAGTCTCGAGGTCGGTGAGCCGATGCCGGTCTACCAGACGCCGTCGAAATTTGAGGCGAAGGTGGCGCGCACGCTGAGCAATCCGAATTTCGAGCCGCGCAATTCCCACGCCCGCACGCCGCATCATATGCTCAACGGCATGACCACGCCGAACGGGCTGCATTTTGCCATCAATCACGGCGGCGTCCCCACCATCGATCCCGACAAACATCGCCTCGTGATCCATGGCCTGGTGAATCGGCCGCTGGAGTTTTCACTGGAGACGCTGTCGCGCTATCCCATGACCACCCGCGTCTCGTTCCTGGAATGCGGCGGCAACAGCGCGCCGATGTTTTCGCCGGAGCCGATGCAGGAGACCGTGCAGGCGCTGCACGGGCTGGTCTCCTGCGCGGAGTGGACCGGCGTAAAGCTTTCGACGCTGCTGGAAGAAACCGGCATCGATCCACGCGCAAAATGGTTCATCGCGGAGGGCGCGGACTCGCCGCATCTGAGCCGCAGCGTGCCGGTGAAGAAGGCGCTGGATGACGCCATGATCGCGCTCTACCAGAACGGCGAGCGGCTGATGCCCGGCAACGGCTATCCGATGCGGCTGCTGCTGCCCGGCTACGAGGGCAACATGAACGTGAAATTCCTGCGCCGGATCAAACTCACCGAGCAGCCCGCTCAGCATGTATGAGGCGCGGACCTATTCGCAGATCCTGCCCGACGGCAAGGCCTACCGGTTCTATTTCCTGCAGGAAGTAAAATCCTTCATCACCAGCCCGTCGCACGGCGCGAAGCTGAAGGGACCCGGCCTCTACGAGATTTCCGGCGTCGCCTATTCCGGCACCGGGCGAATCCAGAAGGTGATGGTTTCGGCCGACGGCGGCCAGAGTTTTGCGCAGGCCGCATTGCAGGAGCCGGTGCTGAGCAAGGCCTTTACCCGCTTCCGCCTGCCGTGGCGCTGGGACGGCGGCCCGGCCACCCTGCAGAGCCGGGCCTGGGACGAGGCCGGCAATGTGCAGCCGACCCGCGCCGAATTCGTCGCCGTCCGCGGCGAACTCGCAAAACCGGCGCCGGTGCTGGCCTTTCCCAACCAGCATTACAATTCGATCACCAGCTGGGGCGTTGCGACCAACGGGGAGGTCAAGCATGTTTACGCGTAAGCGCACGATCTTCGCCGCCACCGTTCTGCTCGCGATGACGGCCGCCGCGGCGATCGCCGAGACGCCCAATCTCGGCAAACCGATCGACGAGGCTGCGATCGCCGCCTGGGACATCAGCATCCTGCCCGACGGCACCGGCCTGCCGAAAGGCAGCGGCACGCCCGCGCAAGGCGCGGTGATCTACGCGCAACAATGCGTCGCCTGTCACGGCGACAACGGCAGAGGCGGCGCTGCCGCAGCGCTGGTCAGCGACCAGAAGATCGCCGGCATCAACGCAGGCCAAAAAACCATCAAGAATTTCTGGCCCTACGCCACCACGATCTTCGACTTCATCCGCCGCGCCATGCCGTTCACCAGCCCGCGCTCGCTCTCCGACGACGAAGTCTACGCGCTCACCGCCTACATCCTCGCCGAGAATAAACTGATCGGCGCGGATGAGGCGATGGACGCGCAAAGCCTGCCGAAGGTGAAGATGCCCAATCGGGATAATTTTATCATTCGGTTTCCGGATCGGATTTAGTTGTTCCAATTTGATGGTTCCTGGTGTCCCAATTCGATTCGTGTTCACTAGTGAACAGATCGGCACGGGTCGGCATGTTAGATTTAGAGTGCGAATGAACCCTACGGTTAGGACCCGTAAGCAACGAGGTTGTGTCATGCAACACCGGCGCCGCTTCAAGCAAAACATAACACTTAAGGACAGACTCACCGCTTGGGCCGATGAGGTTCGCGAACGGGCCAAAAGGCTTCCACCTGGTCCAGAGCGCGACGCCCTACTCAAGAAAGCAAGTCAGGCCGAAGCGGCGTCTCATTTGGACGATTGGGCCAATTCGCCGGGACTACAGCCGCCAAAGTGAGCGCTATTGGCCATCGCTTCATCGCCCGACATGCGATAGTGGCGCATGTCCGAACGTTCCACCTATTTGCGCGATCAGGCCACGAAGTGCCGGTGGCATGCCGACAAGATCACCGACCCCGTAACGCAAACTGAACTGCGGAAGCTAGCCGCTGAATACATCGAGCAGGCGGTTGAGCTGGAAAGCAAGGAGTAGGCCGCCTCAGCTGGCAGCCCCTTTTCATTTGAAAGCGCCAAAGAAACGGCCCCAGCGCGGGACTGGCTGGGACCGTTGGGGAAGGCGTCTTGTGTGCCTCGGGCAACGATAAAGACACGTCAGACACCCCCTCATAACTCCCGGCCTCCCAATACCGTTCCCGGATCGGTAGCCTGTTTTGAATCTGCGAGTGGCCTAAATTCGGCCAAAGGCGTAACCCGCCTCTTGGTCATCCGCAAACAGCGGATTACGCCTATCGGGCCGCGCTTTGCGCTGAAACGTTGGGTTCCAATCCGCCCTGCCTGCTATTTCCGAGCCCCGTGGCTCAATTTGAAGTTCACGGTGACCTGGTTCGATTTCCGGGACCGGTAATTACTTCAGGCCACCGTAGAATGCCCCGACGAATCCGCCCGTAGCACCGGCAAGCGACATGAGCGGTTTTCCTGAGCCAGCATCCCGCCAACCCATCCACCAATCGCGCCAACAATACCGCAGAGAAATGGCATCGCTTTCCTCTCGGGGCCTCCTTAGTTGGCGGCCTCTTGCTCGATTTTCATTTCACCGGTTCGCTATCTGCATCGTAGCCCGTGGGTGTAGCCGAAGGCGTAACCCGCCCCTTGGTCATCGGCTGGATTGCCCAAAGGATATTGCAGGGATTTCAACCTGTGAGACAATAGGGACGAGGCTACCGAGGCGTTGAATGCGAGAATACAGCCCGAAAGAGAAAGCCAGGATAACCGCGGGGGCCTTGACCTCCGTGGTCATCGTGGGATGGCTGGTCGTGTTGGCGCTTGCATTTCTTTCGACGCGGTAGCGGAGCGCAGGAGTGGTCCATGAGCAACGTACAAGTCGAGCAGAAAATCTACGAGATGCCGCCGCGCGAGGGATTTTCCATCGCGCATTTCCTCACGGTCACGGATATGGAGAGATCGGCTCGATTCTACGAGACGGTGTTCGGAGCCCGCGTTTTGAGCCGGGGCGACAGCGGCGGCGCGCCGGTGTATATCCAGATCGCAAACACCTGGATGATCCTCAACGTCGGCGGCGGTCCGACCCCCGACAAGCCGTCGGTCATTCTCGAAGTCCCGCCCAACCCGGACCGGCTCAGCAGCTTCATGAACATCCGCGTTGCGGATATCCAGGCATGCTATGAACTCTGGAAGAGCCGGGGCGCCGAGTTCATCACGGAGCCAAAGGACAAGTATGGCGAGATCCGCTGCTACATCCGCGATCCCGACGGCTACATCATCGAAGTCGGACAAAGCAAGCCGGGCGTTTTGTACGGTTGAGGCTGAGCCCAAACGTCAGGAAGCTCATCGCCATCACGGGCAGCGCGTCCGTCATTTCGTTCTTGCATCGCGCCACATGGCAATGAGCGGGGGAGCACCGGCAGGGGCGATGTTCTTCCGGGCGACAAACCCGGCCCGCTCGTAGAATGTCGCGTTCTTCGGATTCGAACTCTCGACATATGCGGCGTGGCCTGCGGCATCGATTGGCGCGAGTGTTGCCTTGAGGATTCGCGATCCCAATCCAACCCCGTGATATCCGGGAGAAACCGCGGCGAAGGTGAGATAGAAATGCGGCTCGCGCGGATGATTTTTTTCCATGGCCTCCATGATCGCCATTCCGCGCGTGAACCTGGCAAGCCCGAACACTCCGACGAAGAACGGCAGCCAACCCAGTTTCTGAACCAATCCGCCGGGAGACCGCCGCGCATCGGGCTTCAACCAGCACACGCACGCATGCCCGTCCGGACTCATCCAGACCTCGCCCTGCGGAATGTCGCGTGCCGAAAGAATTTCATGGAAGAACATTTCGAGTGCCGCCGTTCGTCCGGCTCCCGCGCGAACCATGTAATCGAACAGCGGATCGTCCACGAAAGCCGAGGCGAAGAGTTTTGAGAGACTGACCGCATCGTCGAGCGTTGCCCGGCGCGGATTTGAGGCGGCTTCCAGAAGTCTGGTCTTTTCTTCCATGGTCCACTCCCGCAGGGCTTTGAAGCTAACATGGAAGCGGCGGACATGTCGCCCCACCCATGCTGCGTGCTGCCTGCGGGACGTCCAATCCGGCTGCGGATTTTGCGCTTTGATGGCATGCGTTTGATCGGTACGCTGCCGCCCGGCGGCTCACCATGCAGCGGCCGGCATCCGACGAGGCATCGAGTGAAGCGACGTGAGTTCTTAGGCCTGATCGGCGGCGCGGCGGCGGCGCGGCCGCTTGCCGCCGCCGCGCAGCAGCCCGCAAAACTGCCGACCATCGGGTTTCTCTACAGCGGATTGCAGCAGGAGTCCGCGGCCTACCTTGCCGCCTTCCGCGCGGGCCTGAAGGAAACCGGCTATGTCGAAGGCAACAACGTGGCGATCGAGTTGCGCTGGGGCGAGGGTCACAGCGAGAATCTCCCGGCGATGGCCGCCGATCTGGCCGGCCGAAACGTGGCCGTGATTTGCGCGAACAACATCAATGCCGCGCTGGCCGCCGAGGCCGCCACCACGACGATTGCCATCGTCTTCATGATGGCCGGCGACCCGGTCGAGGACGGGCTTGTCAACAGCTTCAGCCACCCCGGCGGCAATGCGACCGGAATTCAACTGCTCAACGCCGAGATCGTCTCCAGGCGTTTGCAGCTGCTCCACGAGCTGATGCCGTCGGCGACGCAAATCGGATTCCTGGTCAGGTCGACCAGCCCGACCGCCGACTTTCAGGTCAAGAGCGCTCGCGCGGCGGCCGAGGCGATCGGCCTGCGAATCCAGGTCGCGCGGACTTTCGACGAAGGCGACTTCGACCAGACGTTTCAAGCCGTCGCCGCGGCGAAGGCCGATGCGCTGCTGGTCGGCACCGACGCCTTCTTCAACAACAGGCGTGAGCAACTGGCCGCGCTGGCGATGCGCTACCATCTGCCGTCGATGTTCGATTTCAGGGAATCGGCGTTGGCCGGCGGATTGATGAGCTACGGCGCCAGCCTGACGGATGCGCATCGCAATATGGGCGTCTATGCGGGGCGAATACTCAAGGGCGAGCAGCCATCGGAATTGCCGGTCATGCAGCCCACCAAGTTCGAGCTGGTGATCAACCTCAAGACCGCAAAGGCGCTCGGCCTCACCGTGCCGGCGACGCTACTGACCCAGGCCGACGATGTAATCGAATGAGGCGGCGCGGCTCGTTCCGTTACTTTGCTTCTCACCTGGCCGTTCGCCAGGCGTACAGCAACACGGCAGCACCAATCGCCGCGGCGACGAGCGACGTCAGCAGATCGCCCGCGAGCGCCAGCATAGCGATGTGATAACCGACGAACGCGCCGGCTATACCCACGAGTGCGCTGGTGACGATACCCCTCCTCGATCCCGCAAACTGCCGGGCGAGCCACGACGGCCCGGCCAGCCGGTCGAACAGGATGCCGGCGACGACGCCGATGGCGAGAACCAAAAGAAACGTCAGGAGCGGATCGGTGGCGCGCATGGAGCCGGGCTACTTCGGCGCTTGAGCGGGCGCCGTCGCGCTCGGGGTCGTCGTCACCTGCATCGACACGCTGCCGTAGCCGAAATAGACCAGGGCTCCGAACACGACGGCAAACAGGATGGCGCTCATCAGCGCGCCGACGAAGCGGTTGCCGAAACCGATCGTGTTGCCGATCAGATCGATCACGAATACGACGATGGCCGCGATGAGCACGGGCTCGAACCACGCGTATTGTTCGGGCAAGAAGTGCATGGTCCGTCTCCCCAAGGCATTTTCACGATGTGCGGAAGCTAGCAGACGGGAGGACGACTGACTATCAGGGTTTGCTGGCGGGTGCGGTAATTGGTGATCTCCCCTCCCCCCACGCGCTCTCCGCGTGTGGGGGAGGGGAGCAGGAACGAGCTTGCTACCGCAACGGCATTGGCGGGCGCGGCACCGCTGACAATTCCGGATCATCCGAGGGCGAGGCCGCCGGCGGCTCCGCTTGCCGCGGCGCGTAATAGGGCGCGGTCGGTGGATATGCGGCCGATTGCGGCGGCGGAGGCGCGATCTGTGCCTGCGGTGGATAGGCCGGCTGATAGATCGGCATCGGCTGGCGCGGCCGCGCGATCGGACGCGGCGGGGCCGCGGCCAGTTTTGCCGGCTTCGGCCGCGGGTTCGGCTCGGCGGCCTTGTCAGCCGCCTTGTCAGCCGCCTTGGCGGCGTCGCGGGAGATCTGTTGCTGGCTGGCCTTGAGCTGATCGACGCTGGCCTTGAGCGCCTCGACCTGTTGCGTCAGGCTTGCGACGTCGCGCGCCATCGATTGCAGCAACGGCGCCGATTCCGGCGACGGCGCGGCGGCCGCCGCTGGCGCCGCGGCGTCGGGCGTGGCCTGCGGCGGAGCTGCCGGCTGCGCCGAGATTGCCGGCGTAACGGCTGCCGGCGCGGGCGCGGCATCGGCGGCTTCCGTCTCGGCCGCGGGCGCGGCCGGCTGCACCGATGTTTCCGGTTTTTGCGCCGGCAGCAGCGAAGTGACGAACTCCGGCGCCGATGTCGCGATCAGCGCTCTCGCCGTATCGCCATAGGCCTGCCATGCGACCCCTGCGCCACCGAGGCAGGCGACCAGCAGCAGCGCAAGAAAGCCGCGCCACAACCGCCGGCCGATCAATCGCCTGCCATCGTCGACCACGGCGGCGCGAAACGTCGTGTCGACCGGTGGCACCGCGCGATCGGGCTGGGTTTTGGAGCCTTTTTGATTTGACGCGTTTTCTTCACGCGAACCGGTGCCCACTTCGCTCGAAAACGCTCTGGCCGGCGCCGCGTGCTGGCGCGCGGCCTCGCGCAACAGGCTGGAAAGCTCTTCTTCCGCAGGCGCGACCCGAACGAGATCGGGTGCGACCACCAGCACATCATGCGGATCGTCGGCCGGCTTCGGCTTCAACGTGGATTGCATTGGCTCATCCCCTTGGTCCAATGACAGCGCAGCGGCGCGGTCGGCCGATTTGCGCCCGCGCCGACCGTGCCCTGCCCCAGACTTCACCGCGGTTTGACCAAAGCAAGGCGGTGGGATGGAGAGTGTGGGGCTGAGGGAACCGGGCCTGCGAAGGCACCGGCGTCATCCTGAGGTGCGAGCCTCTTCGGCGAGCCTCGAAGGATGAGAGGTTTGCACCCGTGGCCCATCCTTAGGGGCGCAAGTCAGCAGCGCAATTGCGCCGCTGCGCGCACCTCAGGATGACGCCGGTGCGCACGACTCGCATGGCTGCTTCCAACTTCATGCCCGGGCTGCCCCGGCCATGACGAGCTAGATCTGCTTCAGCCCGGCTTCGATCTGCGCGCGGCGCGGCTCGAGGAACGGCGGCAGCGCGAGTTTTTCGCCGAGCGCCTCCATCGGCTCGTCGGTCGCGAAGCCGGGGCCGTCGGTGGCGATCTCGAACAGGATGCCGTTGGGCTCGCGGAAATACAGGCTGCGGAAATAGAAGCGGTCGATCTCACCGGAGTTGCGGATGCCAAGTTCGTTGAGCCGGGCCGTCCAGGCGTGATACTGCGCCTCGTCGGGCGTGCGGAACGCGACGTGATGCACGCCGCCGGCGCCTTGCCGCGCTTCGGCCACATCCTTGCTCTCGAGGACATGCAGTTCGGCGGCGGGGCCGCCCTCGCCCATCGCGAACACGTGAATATGCGCGCCGTACGCGGCATAGTCGCGCGCCCGCCGCATGGTCATCACACCTGTCAGCACGCGCTCGGTGCGCGAAAGATCGCGCACGGTGAGCATGATCGGGCCGAGGCCGCGGATCTGATGCTCCGGCGGCACCGTGCTTTTCTCCCACGGCGAGGCCGGCCCCGCGCCGCCATCATCGACCAGCACCAGCCGCTGGCCTTCCTTGTCCTCGAACGGCAGCGTCAGCCTGGCGTCGACTTCGACGACATCGCCTGTATGACCGCCCGCCTGCCTCAGGCGGTCGCGCCAGAAGCCGAGGGTCTTTTCGCCCGATACCCGCAAGCCGGTGCGGGAAATGCTGTTGCTGCCGCGCCGCTCGGGGGCGGCCGGAAAATCGAAGAAGGTCAGGTCCGTGCCGGGGTTGGCTTTGCCGTCGGCGTAGAACAGGTGATAGGCGCTGACGTCATCCTGGTTGACGGTCTTCTTCACCAGCCGCATGCCGAGGGTGCCGGTGTAGAACGCCAGGTTGTCCCGCGGTTTGGCCGATATCGCGGTCAAATGGTGGATCCCGGTCAATTGCATGGCAGCTCCTCGCGCACGTCATTGAGTCAGCCGGGGGAAAAATGGAACGCCGCAGTATCCGCCGCTATATAAATAATGTAAGGATTATGTAAGCAAATGCATAAAAATTAGTCAGTTGGAGCCTTTTGCCGGGTTCGAGGACTGCCATGAACCGCCAGGTGATCGTTACCGACGAAGACGCGACCCGCGTGATCAGGCTGCGGCGGCCGGAAAAGAAGAATGCGATCACGCAGGAGATGTTTCGCGCCTTAAGCGATGCCATCGATACCGCGCAGAACAATCCGGACATCCGCTGCATCATCATCACCGGCGGCTCGGGCGTATTCACCGCAGGAAACGATCTCGACGACCTCGCCGGCGAAGTCGCCTCCAGCGACGGCGGCCCGCGCGCCTCCAGCGCCACCAAGTTCCTCTATTCGCTGGTGCAGAACGTCAAGCCGCTGATCGCCGCCGTCGACGGCAGCGCGGTCGGCATCGGCACCAGCATGCTGTTCCATTGCGATTACGTCGTGGCCGGCACGACCTCGACATTCTCCACGCCGTTCATCCATTTCGGCCTGGTGCCGCAAGGCGCCTCCAGCCTGTTGATGCCGCGCACGATGGGACATCAGCGTGCCTTCGCAGCGCTGGTGATGGGACGCACCATCAGCGCCAACGATGCCCGCATCGCCGGCTTCGTCAACGCCGTGGTGCCGCCCGGCCACGCCGAAGCCGAGGCGCGCAAGGCGGCGCTGGAGATCTGCGAACTGCCGCCGCAGGCGGTCGCGGTCTCGCGCCGGATGCTGAGGCTGCCGCCGGAGGAGTTGACCCGCCGGATCGACCTCGAAGACTACCTCGCCGGCGAGCAGATGCACTCCCACGAGGCCGCCGCCGCCTTCAAGGCGATCGCCGCGCGCATGAAGGCGTGAGGGGCGGCTTGCGGAAATAAGGGAAGTCGTCATGCCCGGGCTTCCGCCTCCGCCAGGGCTTCGGTGGACCCAGCAGTGAAGACCCGGCGAAGCTTTAGCGTAGACGGGTGACCCGGGCATCCACGTCTTTGCCGCTCCCAAAGAAGGAAGAAAGACGTGGATGGCCGGGACAAGCCCGGCCATGACGAAGAATCGTCGCGATGCCGCGCTATAATAGCGAGTCATGAAACACTCGCTCTCGCCTCTCCTCGCAGCCCTGACATTGGCCCTCGCGTTCGCTCCTGCCTCGCGTGCGATGGCGCAGGCGGGGCCGGTCGAGCTGCGCATTCTCGCGATCAACGATTTCCACGGCTATCTACGCCCGCCGCCCGGCGGCATCCGAATCGACGATCCCGCCGACAAGACCAAGAAGATCGCCGTCCCCGCCGGCGGCGCCGAAACCATGGCGACGCTGGTGAAGCATTTGAGCGAGGGCCACGCCAACACGATCTTCGTCGCCGCCGGCGATCTGATCGGCGCCAGCCCGTTGCTGTCGGCAATGTTCCACGACGAGCCGACCGTCGAATCGATGTCGATGATGGGGCTTGCGATCTCCGCCGTCGGCAACCACGAATTCGACGAGGGCGTAGACGAGCTGAAGCGGATGCAGAACGGCGGCTGCCATCCCGTCGACGGCTGCCAGGGGCCCCACCCTTTCACCGGTGCCAAATTTCATTATCTCGCGGCCTCCACCTTCGAGCGGCGAACCGGCAAGACCATCTTCCCGGCTTACGAGATCAGGAAATTCGAGGGCATTCCGGTCGCCTTCATCGGGCTGACGCTGAAGGGTACGCCCGATATCGTCTCGCCCACCGGCGTTGCCAACCTCGAATTCCTGGATGAGGCCGAGACGGTGAACGCGCTGGTGCCGAAATTGAGGGCGCGCGGGGTCGAGGCCATCGTGGTGCTGATCCACCAGGGCGGCTTTCCAACCGGCGACTATAATGAGTGCCCCGACATCGCCGGCCCGATCGTCGACATCGTGAAAAGGTTCGACAGCGCGGTCGATGTGGTGATCTCGGGCCATACCCATCAGGCCTATGTCTGCGAGATCGACGGCAAGCTCGTCACGTCCGCCGACAAATTCGGCACGCTCGTCACCACGATCGACCTGAAGCTCGATCGCACCACGCGCGACGTCGTCAGCGCCCACGCCGACAATGTCATCGTCGGCGTCGGCACCTATGACAAGGATCCCGACCAGACCGCGCTGTTGCAGTCCTACGACAAGGTTGCCGCACCGATCGCCAACCGCCGCGCCGGCGCGGTCACCGACACGCTGTCGCGCACCCCCAACGAGGCCGGCGAGAGCCCGCTCGGCGACATCATCGCCGACGCGCAACTCGCCGCGACCGCGAGCGATGCCAACGGCGCGGCCGTGATCGCGCTCACCAATCCCGGCGGCATCCGCATCGATATCGCAAAGAAGGACGACGGCAGCGTCAGCTATGCCGATGTGTTCGCCAGCCAGCCGTTCCGCAACCAATTGGTGACGCTGACGCTGACGGGGACGCAGATCAAGGACGCGCTCGAGCAGCAATGGCTCGATCCGAAGCGGCCGCGGATCCTGCAGGTTTCGAAGGGATTTTCCTATCGCTGGGACGCCGCAAAGCCTTATGGCGAGCGCGTGATCGCCGACAGCGTGATGCTGAACGGGAAGCGCATCGATCCCAAGACGAGCTATCGCGTCACCGTGAACAATTATCTCTCCGTCGGCGGCGATAGTTTTACGGTGCTGAAAGAGGGCACGGCGCCTCGCGTCGGCATCTACGATTCGGATGCGCTGTACGCCTATTTCCAGGCCCATAGCCCGATCGCCCCGATCACGCCCGATCGCATCGCGCGGGTGAATTGAGCGGATATCGTCATGCCCGGGCTCGACCCGGGCATCCATCCTCTTCGCAAGGAGTCTTTCGAAGGTGATGGATTGCCGGGCATAGGCGAGCGGAAGCGACGCCGTCCTTCGGACGGCTATGCCCGGCAATGACGATAGGTGGAACCCCGGCTCTTTCCGAGCGGCCGGCGAGCCCTTAAGTTAGCCGCTTCTCGAAAAGCGCGCCGTTGCGCGCCCAGGGCCCTGCATGACCACGCTTTATCTCACCCACCCGGCCTTTCTCGATCACGTCACGGCCCCGGACCATCCGGAACGCCCCGATCGGCTGCGCGCGGTCAACAAGGCGCTGGCGCATGAGCGCTTCAACACTCTCGTGCGCGGCGAGGCGCCGGAGGGGTCGCTGGATTCCGTCACGCTCTGCCACAACGAGCATTACGTCGGCGAAATCAGGCATCTCGCGCCGACGAAAGGGCTCGTCTATATCGACGGCGACACCTCGATGTCGCCGGGCACCTGGGAGGCGGTGATGCGGGGCGTCGGCGGCGCGGTCGCGGCCACCGACGCGGTCATGTCGGGCACGCACGACAACGCCTTCGTCGCGGTCCGCCCGCCCGGCCATCACGCCGAAAAGTCGACCGCCATGGGTTTCTGCTTTTTCGACAATGCGGCGATTGCCGCCCGTCACGCCCAGCGCAAATACGGCATCGCGCGCGCCGCGGTGGTCGATTTCGACGTCCATCACGGCAATGGCACGCAGGATATCTTCTGGGCCGACAAAACCGTGATGTATTGCTCGACCCACCAGATGCCGCTGTTTCCAGGCACCGGCGCCAGTGGCGAGCGCGGCGAGCACGACACCATCGTCAATGCGCCGCTCGCCTCCGAAGACGGCGGGGCGAAATTCCGCGCCGCGTTCGAGAACGTCATCCTGCCCAATTTGCGGAAATTCTCTCCGGAACTGATCATCGTCTCGGCCGGCTTCGATGCGCATTATCGCGATCCCTTGGCCTCGCTCAACCTGAGGGCGGAGGATTTCGGCTGGGTCACGCAGCAGCTGATGGATGTCGCCGACAAGAGCGCAGGCGGGCGAATTGTCTCGGTGATGGAGGGCGGCTATGATCTGCAGGGCCTGCAGGAGTCGGTCGCAGCCCATGTCACCGCGTTGATGGGCGCGGATTCCCGCCATAAACCATCCGCATGATTTTCAACTGAGTCGGCGCCGTTCAAAGCCGCGCATCCGGGAAAGCAACATGGCCGAAACACCGCAGACCGACGTCAAGAAGCTGAGTTTCGAGCGCGCGCTCGAGGAACTCGAGTCCATCGTCAAGCGGCTCGAGGACGGCAAGGTGCCGCTGGAGGAATCGGTCGCGATCTACGAGCGCGGCGAGGCCCTGAAGCGCCGCTGCGAGGAGCTGCTGCGCCAGGCCGAAGCCCGGGTCGACAAGATCACCACCGATGCAACAGGCCAGCCGACCGGCACCGAGCCGTTGGACGTGCAGTGACGGAAGGCCGCGCTTTGCTCCCTCGCCCCGCCCTTGCGGGGAGAGGGTTGGGGTGAGGGGCTCTCTCGGCGTTGGGACTTGCGGAGAGTCCCCCTCACCCGCCCGACTTCGCTACGCTTCGCCGGGCGACCTCTCCCCGCAAGCGGGGCGAGGTAACTCAGGCCGGGCGCGCGTCGCTCCCCGGCAACACGTCGGAATATTAGCTGAATCCGGGGCCAACAGCCCCCCGCCCGGGGCCGAATTAGCTCTTGGCGCTTCAGCCAGCCTGATATAGTCCGGCCATCAGGTGGGGGATCATGAGTTAAGTGCCCGTTCTTAACCGCCATATCATCTACGTGCAGGGATACGATCCGCGCGGGCTGGCGCAGTATTACCGCATGTTCCGGACCGAACTGCGGAAGTTCGGCCGCCTGTACGAACTCGTCGCCAATATCGGCCGGCCGCAGGTGGCGGCTGACGGCGAGATCGCGTCCTGGACCATCGAGACGACAGCTCCCGACTGGCAGACCCGCACCCGTTACGATTTCCTGCGTTTCGAGGACTTCATCCAGCACGACCTCGCCGCGCCGATCTGGCACACGGTTTTCCACGCCGTGTGGATTTATTGGCGCCTGGTCTTCAGCGGCACCATCGCCCGGTTCTGGAAGGCGAACTGGCGGTTCGCGACCTTCATCACCTATCCGCATCTGATGCTGCTGGGCGAGGCGTTGTGTGCCGCGGGATTTGCGTTCATCTTCGAAAAAGGACTCGCTGCGATCGGCGTTCCCGACCTGTTCAGCATTCTGGCCGCCACCGCCCTGTTCGTTGCGCTGCTGGGGACTGCGCTGAAATACACCGAAAACCAGACCTACCTGCTCTATCTGCTGTGTGACACGATCTGGACCTGGGAATTTTCTCACCGTCAGCGGCCGGAATGGGATGAGCGCATCGACCGCTTTGCCCAATACCTCGTGGACGTCGCCCGCAAGAGCGACGCCGAAGAGATCGTCGTGGTCGGCCACAGTTCGGGATCGTTCCTGGGGACCGAGATCCTGGCGCGCGCGCTAAAGCTCGATCCCTCGCTCGGCCAGCATGGCCCGCGTATCGTGCTGCTGACGCTCGGCGGCAATTATCCGATCGTCGGCTTTCACAAGGTATCCCAGGATTTCCGCGATCATTTGCGGCAGCTGGCGGTCGAGCCTTCGATCGACTGGATCGAATGCCAGGCCCGCAAGGATGTGATGAATTTCTTCCAGTTCGATCCGGTCGCCGGCCATGGCATCGACGTCGGCGCCGCCCGGCGCAACCCGACCATCCTGGCGGTCCGGTTCCGCGAGATCATCAAGCCCGAGCACTACAACCTGTTCCGCTGGAAGTTCTTCCGGGTGCATTTCCAGTTCGTGATGGCCAACGAGCTGCCCCACGCCTACGATTTCTTCATGATCGTCTGCGGGCCGATCCCCTTGCGCGAACGCATGACCCGCCCGGAGGCGGCGCTCACGGTTGTGACCGGCGACGCCACCGCGCGCGAATGGGCCTGGAAACAGCTCGAAGCACCCCCCGCCGACCGCACTGATGCCGTCGATTTGGGCGCGATGGAACCATCGGCGCGGCGCCGGGGTTGAATGATCCCTTGGGGCTTGCCAATTCCTCTGCACGTTACCGTGCCCGCCGGGTTGGCTTTAACCGCCGCTTTGGTGTAAAGCTTGACGCATTATGGGCTGTTGAAAGCGCCCCGCCGCCGCTGGATGGCGACGGTAAGCAGTTCAAAAGCTTGATAAAAATGGCTGGGAAGGGTGAAATCGCCAAAGGTGATGAACATCACATTGACCGACCCGGAGCGCATCTAGGCTGAAAAAATTCGGGCTTCGGCCTAGCTCAGGTGACATCCGGCGTCTGGGTTTTCGCTGCGCTGGTTAACGCGCAACCCATCTCACGTCGGGCCTCTTTCCGACATGCAAAATTGGAATATCGCAGTGACCGCATTCAGTAAGACGCCGCTTCTCGACACCATCCGCACCCCCGATGATTTACGCCGGCTCAAGGTGGAGCAGGTCCGACAGGTCGCCGACGAATTGCGGCAGGAGACGATCGACGCCGTCTCGGTGACCGGCGGACATTTCGGCGCCGGCCTCGGCGTGGTCGAACTGACCACCGCGTTGCACTATACTTTCGACACCCCGCGCGACCGCCTGATCTGGGACGTCGGCCACCAGGCCTATCCGCACAAGATCCTGACCGGCCGCCGCGACCGCATCCGCACCTTGCGCACCGGCGGTGGACTCTCCGGCTTCACCAAGCGCACCGAGAGCGATTACGATCCGTTCGGCGCCGCGCATTCCTCGACCTCGATTTCGGCGGCGCTCGGCATGGCCGTGGCGCGCGATCTCTCGGGCGGCAAGAACAACGTCATCGCGGTGATCGGCGACGGCGCGATGAGTGCCGGCATGGCCTATGAGGCCATGAACAATGCCGGCGCGATGAATTCCCGGCTGATCGTCATTCTCAACGACAACGACATGTCGATTGCGCCGCCGGTCGGCGCGATGAGCGCGTACCTGTCGCGGCTCTATTCCGGCAAGACCTATCGCACGCTGCGCGAAGCGGCAAAACAGATCAACAAGCGCCTGCCGAAGATCATCGCCAACCGCGCCAACCGCGTCGAGGAATATTCCCGCGGCTTCATGATGGACGGCGGCACGCTGTTCGAGGAACTCGGCTTCTATTATGTCGGCCCGATCGACGGCCATAACCTCGACCATCTGCTGCCGGTCTTGAAGAACGTTCGCGACATGGAGACCGGCCCGATCCTGGTCCACGTCGTGACGCAAAAGGGAAAGGGCTACGGTCCGGCGGAAGCAGCGGCCGACAAGTACCATGCGGTGGTCAAGTTCGACGTCGCCACCGGCGCCCAGGCGAAAGCCAAGCCGAACGCGCCGGCCTACCAGAACGTGTTCGGCCAGAGCCTCGTCAAGGAAGCCCAGAAGGACGAGAAGATCGTCGGCATCACCGCGGCGATGCCCTCGGGCACCGGGATCGATATCTTCAACAAGGCCTTCCCGGACCGCACCTTCGACGTCGGCATCGCCGAGCAGCACGCCGTGACCTTCGCCGCTGGTTTGGCGACCGAGGGCTTCAAGCCGTTCTGCGCGATCTATTCGACCTTCCTGCAGCGCGGCTATGACCAGGTGGTCCACGACGTCGCGATCCAGAGCCTGCCGGTGCGGTTTGCGATCGATCGCGCCGGCCTGGTCGGCGCCGACGGCGCCACCCATGCCGGCTCGTTCGACAACGCCTATCTCGGCTGCCTGCCCAATTTCGTCATCATGGCGGCCTCCGACGAGGCCGAACTGGTGCACATGGTGGCGACCCAGGTCGCGATCAACGACCGCCCGAGCGCGCTGCGCTACCCCAGAGGCGAAGGCCGCGGCGTCGAGATGCCGGAAGCTGGCATTCCCCTCGAAATCGGCAAGGGCCGCATCGTCCGCGAAGGCACCAAGATCGCGCTATTGTCGTTCGGCACGCGGCTGGCGGAATGCGAGAAGGCGGCCGACGAACTCGCAGCCCATGGCCTTTCCACCACTATTGCCGACGCGCGCTTCATGAAGCCGCTCGATGTCGACATGGTGCTGAAGCTCGCGCGCGAACACGAAATCCTCTTGACCATCGAGGAAGGCGCGATCGGCGGCTTCGGCTCGCATGTGATGCAGACGCTGGCCGAGCACGGCATGCTCGACGGCGGTCTACGGATGCGCGCGATGGTGCTGCCCGACGTGTTCCTCGACCATGACTCGCCGAATGCGATGTATGCCCGCGCCGGCCTCGACGCCAAGGGCATCGTCAAGAAGGTGTTCGAAACCCTCGGCAAGGATTTCAAGGTCGAAACCGTGAAGCTGGCCTGAGGCTCGCGGAACGCAGCCTGTATTGCGTTCGTCATTGCGAGGAGCTCTTGCGACGAAGCAATCCATTCTTTCCTGCGGCTATGGATTGCTTCGCTTCGCTCGCAATGACGGCTAGAGCAATGAAGATTTATCTCGCCGGTCCCGATGTTTTCCTGCCCGACGCCATTGATATCGGACGACGCAAGGCCGATTTGTGTCATCGGCACGGACTGACCGGGCTGTATCCGCTGGACAAGGCGATCGACCTCGCCGCGCCGGACGCCTCGCTTCAGATCTTTCGCGGCAACGAGGCCATGATGAACGAGGCAGATGCCATCATCGCCAACCTGACTCCGTTTCGCGGAGCGGGCGCGGACGCCGGCACCGTCTACGAGCTCGGCTTCATGGCCGGGCGCGGCAAGCTCTGTCTCGGCTATTCCAACGACCCCTCGACCTATGCCGACCGGGTGCGTCGGTTCACCACGGTGGTTGCGCGCGACGGCCGGCTGGTCGACGCGGCGGGATTGACCGTTGAGAATTTTGGCCTGGCGGAAAACCTGATGATCGTTCATGCGCTCGAGCTCTATGGCTGCCGGCTGGTGACACCGCTGCGGACGCCCGCTTATATCTGGCACGACCTGACCGCGTTCGAGGCTTGTGTGCGGATCGCCGCCGAACGGCTGGCCGCGCCGCATTCGCCGGCGCTGCGTTGAACCTCGGCAAGGGACCGAACCGGCATGTCATCCCCCCGCAAGCGCATCGACGTTCTCCTGGTCGAACGCGGCCTGTTCGAGAGCCGGACGCGGGCGCGGGCTGCGATCGAGGCCGGCCTCGTGATTGCCGATGGCAGGCAAATCGCAAAATCCTCGGAGACGGTTGCCACTGATGCAGCGTTGCAGGCAGAGCCCGCGCATCCCTATGTCTCGCGCGGCGGCGTCAAGCTCGCCGGCGCGCTGGAGCAATACCCTTTGGATATCGAGGGGCATGTCTGCCTCGACGTCGGCGCATCGACCGGAGGCTTTACCGAGGTGCTGCTGGCGGGCGGCGCCGATCTCGTGTTCGCGATCGATGTCGGGCGCGAGCAGCTGCATCCATCGCTGCGCGGCCATCCAAAAGTCGTCTCGATGGAGGAGACCGACATTCGCAAGCTCGAAGGCAAGCGGCTGCCGGTGCGGCCGGATATCGTCGTCGTCGACGTCAGCTTCATCTCGTTGAAGGCCGTGCTGCCTGTGGCCTTGTCGCTTGCCGCCGCCCCGATGCATCTCTTGGCGCTGATCAAGCCGCAATTCGAGGCGCCGCGGAGGCATTCCAAGCGCGGCATCATCCGCAACGCGATGGTGCATCAGGAAATCTGCGACGACATCACTGGCTTCGTGGCTTCGCTGGGCTGCACCGACATCCAGGTGTTTCCGTCATCGATCAAGGGTGGCGACGGCAATATCGAATTCTTTCTCGGCGCGCGCCGTGGTTGAGCTTGTCCTGATCGATCACGTCGGCCATTTTGGCGACGGCGTCGCCCTCGTCGACGGCAAAAGCATCTATGTGCCGTACACGCTTGGCGGCGAGACGGTGGAAGTGGCGCCGGTTGCCGGCCATCCCGACCGCCGCCGCCTGCTCGCCATCGAGCGCGCCAGCCCGGAACGGATTCCGCCCTTCTGCCAGCATTTTGGCGTCTGCGGCGGCTGCGCGATCCAGCATTGGGACGCCGAGCCCTATCGCGCCTGGAAACGAAATCTCGTCGTTGAGACGCTGGCGCAGGCGAGGCTCGATGGCGAGGTGGCGCCATTGATCGACGCCCATGGGCTCGGCCGGCGGCGGATCACGCTGCATGCAAGGATGAGCACGCACGACGTGCTCAAGGTCGGTTTCGCGGCGGCAGGCTCGCACGACATCGTTCCCGTCGATCGCTGCCCGATCCTCGATCCCGCCTTGAGCGGCGCGCTGGAGGCGGCATGGGCGCTGGCCGAGCCGCTGACGCCGACGGGAAAACCGCTCGACATCCAGATCACGGCGACCGAAGGCGGCCTCGACGTCGATGTCCGCGGCTCGGGGCCGCTGCCGGCCAAAATGATCGCGACGCTGTCGCGCGTTGCCGAACAGCACCGCCTGGCGCGGCTGACGCGGCACGGCGAGTTGGTGCTGATGCGCGAGCCGCCGACGATCGTGATCGGCACGGCGCGCGTGACGTTGCCGCCGGGGTCGTTCCTCCAGGCAACAATTGTCGGCGAGCAAACGCTGGCGGCGCTGGTGTCGGAACATTGCAAGCGCGCCAGGCACATCGCCGATCTGTTCTGCGGAGTCGGGCCGTTTGCCCTGAGGCTGGCAGCGAAGACACGGGTTTCCGCGTTCGACAGCGACGCCGGCGCGGTGGCGGCGCTGCAGAAGGCGGCAATGGCGACCTCCGGCCTGAAGCCGGTGAAGGCCGAGGCACGCGACCTGTTCCGCCGTCCGCTGATGCCGCAGGAGCTTCGCGACTACGACACGATCGTGTTCGATCCGCCACGGCGGGGCGCGGAGGCGCAGGTGCGGCAACTCGCGGTCAGCAAGATTCCCGTCGTGGTCGCAGTGTCCTGCAACGTCGCGACCTTCGCGCGCGACGCCCGCATCCTGGTCGACGGCGGCTATAAGCTTGAAAGCGTAACCCCGGTCGACCAGTTCCGGCACACACCGCATGTCGAGCTGGTGGCGCGGTTTAAGAGGTGACTTCACGTAGCCCGGATGAAGCGCAGCGCAATCCGGGGCCATTTGTCGCGCCGTTGGTCGATCTGACTCCAAACAAGAATCCCGGATTACGCTGCGCTCCATCCGGGCTACGAACTACCGTCCCCACCGGTCCTGCCAGATCTTCTCGCCGATCAGGCAGGAGACGCGAGGCTCCTTGTCGGCGACCGGGACGATCCGGCGCTCCGGCGTTCGGCCGGCGACTTCGAGCAGCAATTTGGCGCGGATCGCTTCCTTGAATTTCTCGCGGTCCTTGATCGCGACCACGAAGGAACCGGGGCCGCCGATCACGCAGTCCTCGTAGTACCAGTCGAGATTGTCGATATCCATGGTCGAATAGGACGGCTCCTTGACCATGATCGGCAGGCCGTTGATGACGATGCCCTTGGACAGCGCCATCTCGCGCGCGCCGCTGACGGGCGAGCCGTTGTTGTTGGGCCCGTCGCCGGAGATATCGATCACGCGCCGCATGCCGCGATACGGGTTCTCGTCGAACAGCGGCATCGCGAAATAGATCGCGCCCGAGATCGAGGTGCGCGAGGCGCGGCGGATCGGCGTCTTCAATATCTCCTCGGCGACGGCATCGGCAGTTTCCGGACCGTCGATCAGCCGCCAGGGAATGATGATCTTCTGGTCGCTGGAGGCCGCCCATTCGAAATAGGTGATCGCGACCTTGCCGTTGGGCAGGCTTTTCAGCGCCTGCAAGAACTCCTTGGAGACGATGGCCTGCGCGTAGCCCTCGCGCTGGACCGCCAGTTCATCCATGTCCATCGAGTAGGAGACGTCGACGGCGAGGATCAGTTCGACGTCGACCGGCGCCTTGTCCGCCGCTTGCGCGGTCGTTCGCGCGTTGGGGCCGGGTGCAGCGAGCCCCGCGACGTCGCCGCCGGCGATCGCGCCGGCGACAAGCACCGTCAGAAACGAGACATACCAGCGCATCAGCGGCCCTCCCGTCGTCGAAGCGGATGGTGACACGCAAAGCGGACTTCGAAAAGCAGGAACATGCCTTGATGTTCACATTCGAGTTAGCCGCAAGGCTGCCTCAATTATGGAGCTGCCGGCTTTGCTGCGCCGGATAGTCGTGCGATACAGCGACCCTCGAATGAAGGGGGCATCATGTTCAGGATCGCTATCGCGTGTTGCGTCGTGCTGTCGGTTGCCGCTCATGGCGCTAAGGCGGAAACCCTCACCGCGCGCGGCGATTACCTCGTCAACACCATCATGGCCTGCGGCAATTGCCATTCGCCGCGCGATGGCGAAGGCCGGATGATCCCCGACAAGGCCTTTTCCGGAGGGCTGACATTCGACACGCCGGCCTTCGTCGCCACAGCGCCGAACATCACGCCCGATGCCGAAACCGGGATCGGACGCTGGAGCGATGCCGAGATCAGACGCGCGCTGATCGATGGCGTGCGCCCGGACCATGGCCATCTCGCCGGCGTGCCGCTGGCGGCGATCATGCCGGCCAATTTCTACCGGGCGTTGCTGCCTGAGGATCTCGACGCCGTCGTCGCCTATCTGCGCAGCATCAAGCCGGTCCGCAACGAATCCCCGGTCCCCGTGTACAAGGCGCCGGTGCGGCGCGATCCCTATCCGGACGCCGAGGCGGGTTTCGACAAGAAGATGTTTGCCGATCCGGTCCGCCGCGGGGCTTATCTGGTCACCGTCGGCCATTGCATGGAATGCCACACCGCCTGGTCGCGCGGCGTCTCCGATTTCAGGAATGGCCTTGGCCGCGGCGGCAGGACTTTCCCGGCGCGCGAGGGTGCGCCCGCGGGAACACCCGACAGCGTCGCCGCCAACATCACCTCCGATCCCGCGGCCGGCATCGGCGCCTGGAGCGATGCCGAAATCGGCCGCGCCATCACGGAAGGTATTTCGCGCGACGGGCGGCGGCTGAAGCCGCCGATGGCCTATGCCTATTATGCGGGCCTGACGCCGGCCGACCTGGCCGATATCGTCGCCTATTTGCGCACGGTGCCGCCGCTGCAATGAAGCCATCGCAAAGCGCCGGTTCCGCCCCGGAGCGGGAGGTTGTAAACTGGCAAACCCGATGCAAGGAGAACATCCGGAGCAGCCACCGCAATGATCGACGCCGTCACCAAGCCGAAGACCAAGGTCAAGACCAAGACCGAACGGCCGCGCCTGCACAAGGTGATCCTCGTCAACGACGACTACACGCCGCGCGAATTCGTGGTCACGGTCCTGAAGGCGGAATTCCGCATGACCGAGGACCAGGCCCACAAGGTCATGATCACGGCACACCGGCGCGGCGTCTGTGTGGTCGCGGTCTTCACCAAGGACGTCGCCGAGACCAAGGCGACGCGTGCCACCGACGCCGGTCGCGCCAAGGGCTATCCGCTGCTGTTCACCACCGAGCCCGAGGAGTAGCGCGGCAACGTAGTTCGTAGCCTGGATGGAGCGAAGCGCAATCCGGGGACAGTGCTCGGGCTGGCGATGCGGTCCCGGATTACGCTGCGCTGCATCCGGGCTACGAATCCTTCGGTATCTCGTCCGCCAAACCGTAGACGCGCTCAGGCCTGGAAAATCCGGCGATCGGAAACTCGCCGAGTTCGGTCCAGCCGCCGGTGCAGATGTCCGCGAAGCCCTCGGACGCCACGACGGTGCGATGCAGCTTGCCGGCGATCTTCTCCAGCCTTGCTGCGAGATTGACGGCGGGGCCGATGCAGGTGAAGTCGAGCCGGTTGCCGCCGCCGATATTGCCGTAGAGGATCTTGCCGACATGCAGCGCAACCCCGAAGCGAAACCGCTCGGTGGTGCCACCGATCGGGTATTGCAGCGCATGGACGCTGGCGCGCGATTGCCGCGCCGCTTGCAGCGCCCGCGCGCAGACATGCTCTTCATCGCCGTCAGCTTCCGAAATCGGGAACACCGCGAGCAGCCCGTCGCCCATGAATTTGAGCACCTCGCCGCCATGGCCTTTGATCGCCGCCACCTGGCAGTCGAAATAATGGTTGAGGATGTCGACCACGGTTTCGGCCGGCAGCCGGTCGGACAGCGCCGTGAAACCGCGCAGGTCCGACAGCCAGATCGCGGCATGCATGGTCTCGGTGTGGCCGCGGCGAATTTGGCCGCCGAGAATGCGCTCGCCGGCGCGGGAACCGACATAGGTGTCGAGCAGGACCGACGCCCTGCGGCGCTGATTGATGACCTCGATGAGGCGGGCCAGCGGCGGCATCAGCGATCGCAGGCCGTCCAACTGCTCGTCGCTGAACCCACCCGGCGCCTTCGTGGTCCAGCTCGATGCGTGAATCGTGCCATCGGTGGCCAGCAGCGGCAGCGCGATATAGTCGGTGACATCCTCCGCGCGCATGTCGTCGAGAAATGGAAAGCGCCGGCTTTCGGGATCGTCGATGCGATGCCGGACCTCCCGGGCCTCGCCGAACACGATCGCCAGCGGACTGCTTTTGAATTCCGGCGAATCCAGGAAACCGAAATCCGCGGTGCCGAAGATGACCTCGGCGCCGGGCTTCCAGATGAAATTGACGCCGAGAACGTCGGGATGGAGCGTCCGGACGAACATGCCGACGCGCCATAGCGGCAGCCCGGCTCCAACCAGCCGCTCGCAGAACTCCGACACCATCGCGGGCGAGCTTGCAGCCGACCTCGCGCCATCGATCAGCCAGTCGGAGATTTTCTTCAGGTCCGCGGCGTTCATGGGGAATGCATGTCCTGCGCAAGTTCCGAGGACGTCAAGCTAACACAAATGCTTTGCGTTTTCGCCTCAGCAAGGCAAAGTTGGCGCAAACACCATCGCGGACGCGAGAAATGCTGGATTCGGGAGCGGAAACATCGGCCGACGCGGCCTTGCTGCGGCGGGCGCTGGAGGCGGCCGATCCGGCGACGCTGTTGCTGTCGCTGGTGCAGCTCACCGGCGAAAAACATTGGCTGGAGGCTGCAAAGCCGTTCATCCGCGGCCCGATGAACTATCAGGAGTTCATGCCCGAGCCGCTGCGCGCCCGGGTGCGTGACCGGCTCGCCGAGGTGCTGGCGGAGATTTCGCGCAGCGGCAGGACGCCGCCGCGACAGGCCGACGATTCGCTGCTGCGCGAGATGATGGCGGTCGCAACCGGCGAGACGGTGTCGGACGATTATATCGCGATGATGCGCGAGGACCTGACCGACGACAATCTGGCCTCGCGCAGCCTGAAATGGCGGAAAACCCCCGGGCCGGACGCGCTGCAGGCCACGCAGGTCGTCATCATCGGCGCCGGCATGTCCGGCCTCTATGCCGGCATCCAGTTGCAACAGGCCGGCATTCCCTTCGTCATCCTCGAGAAGAACGACGCCGTCGGCGGCACCTGGTATGAGAATATCTATCCTGGCTGCGGCGTCGACACGCCCAATCATTTCTATTCCTACGCCTTCGAGCCCAATCACGAGTGGTCGCATTTCTTCGCCAAGCGCGACGAGCTCTGGAATTATTTTGAAAGAGTCGCCGACAAATACGATCTGCGCAAACATATCCGGCTCGGCACCGAAGTGGTGGAGGCGCGATATGACGAGGCTGGCGCGGTTTGGCGCATCACCGCGCAAGGCCAAGATGGGACGGACCAACAGCTCACAGCCCGTGTGCTGGTCTCCGCGGTCGGCGTGCTGAACCGGCCAAAACTGCCTGATATTGCCGGACTCGACTCGTTTGCGGGGCCCGCCTTCCACACCGCGCAATGGGATCGCGATTTCGACTGGCGCGGAAAGCGCGTCGCCATGATCGGCACCGGCGCATCGGGCCATCAGGTCGGCCCGAGCCTCGCGCCCGATGTCGAACGCCTGACGATCTTCCAGCGCTCGCCGCACTGGGTGGTGCCGAACCCGAACTATCATGAGGGCGTCAACGAAGGAAAGAAATGGGCGCTCGCCAATGTGCCGTTCTATCTGCGCTGGTACCGCTTCCAGCTGTTCTGGGGATTTGCGGACGGCCTGCATGCAGCGCTGACGGTCGACCCCGACTGGCCGCACCCGGAACGCTCGCTGAATGCGATCAACGAAAAGCACCGCCACTTCATGACAAGACACATGCGTGCCGAGCTCGAGGACCGGCCGGACCTTTTGCAAAAGGTCGTTCCGGATTATCCGGCCTATGGCAAGCGCATCCTGATCGACAATTACTGGTTTCGGATGCTCAAGCGCGACAACGTCGATCTCGTCACCGACCCGATCGATCGCATCGTGCCCGAGGGCGTCCGCACGAGGGACGGGAACATCTGGCCGGCGGACGCGCTGGTGTTCGCCACCGGTTTTATGGTCAGCAAGATGCTGCATCCGATGAAAATCCGTGGCCGGAAGGGGCGCGAGCTGCACGACGTCTGGGGCCCCGACGACGCAAAAGCCTATCTCGGCCTCACTGTGCCCGGCTTCCCGAACTTCTTCATGCTGACCGGCCCCAACACCGGCCTCGCGCATGGCGGCAACCAGATCTTCATGACCGAATGCGGCGTGCGCCACATGATGCTGGCGTTGCGTGAACTGCTGGAAGGCGGCCATCGCTCGATCGAGTGCAAGCCGGAAATCTACGAGGCCTACAACCGCAAGGTCGACGCCATGCACGCGCGCATGGTGTGGACCCATCCGGGCATGACCAACTGGTACCGCAACCCCCACGGCCGCGTGTTTGCGATCACGCCGTGGCGGCTGGTGGAGTATTGGAAGATGACAGCCGGGTTTGACAAAGCGGAGTATGAGATGCGGTAGAGCGGCGCTCTCTCGGCCGTCATTGCGAGCGCAAGCGAAGCAATCCATCGCGCCGCAACAATGAAAAAAGCTGGATTGCTTCGTCGCTTTCGCTCCCTTGCACAAACGCTTCGCGTTTGTCGCAGGCAATGACGTCCAGATGCGCCGGCATTAGATTGCGGCTTCCGTCTTCGCGTCGAAAACGTGAAGCCTGGAAGGGCGCATGGCGACGCGCAGCTTGTCGCGCACCTTCACCCGCACGGTCGGCTCCACGCTCGCCACCATGACACCCTCGCCGACCTTCATATCGAGCAGGATTTCCGAGCCGAGTTGCTCGACCACCTCAATCACGGCATCGAAGCATGGGAGGTCAAGATCGGCGGAGCCGGCGACGGTAAGGTCCTCCGGGCGCACGCCGAGCGTGATCTCGCGGCCGACATGGCCGCGCAGGCGCTGCGCGGTCTCTTCCGGCAGCTTGATGCACAAGCCGGAGTTCTCGGCAATCAGCGATCCGTCCGCCTCGGTCACTGTAACGGCGGCGAAATTCATGGCCGGGGAGCCGATGAAGCCGGCGACGAATTTGTTGGCGGGCTGATTGTACAGCTCGAGCGGCTCTCCCACCTGCTGCACCACGCCGTCCTTCATGACGACGACCCGGTCACCCAGGGTCATGGCCTCGACCTGATCGTGGGTAACATAAATGGCGGTGGTGCCGAGGCGCAGATGCAGCTTCTTGAGCTCAACGCGCATCTGCACCCGTAGCTTGGCATCGAGGTTCGACAGCGGCTCGTCGAACAGGAACACGCGGGGGTGGCGCACGATGGCACGGCCAAGCGCCACGCGCTGGCGCTGGCCGCCGGAGAGCTGGCGCGGCTTGCGCGTCAACAATTCACCGATGCCGAGGATATCGGCCGCGTCCCGCACGCGCTTGCCAATCTCGGGCTTTTCGAATTTACGCATCTTCAGACCGAATGCCATGTTGTCGTATACGCTCATGTGCGGGTAGAGCGCGTAGTTCTGAAACACCATGGCGATGTCGCGGTCCATGGGTGCCAGTTCATTGACCACGTTGCCGTCGATTGAGATGTCGCCGGAGCTGATTGCTTCAAGCCCGGCGATCATCCTGAGGGTCGTCGTCTTGCCGCAGCCGGACGGTCCGACGAACACCACGAACTCCTTGTCGCGGATCTGCAGATTGACGTCTTTGACAGCGTGCACGCTGTCGTAGAACTTGTTGATCCCCTTGAGGACGACCTGTCCCATTCGCTCCCACCTGTCTCCCGATGATCCGGGTTGCCGTCAGCCCTTCACCGATCCGGTCAAACCTGCGACGTAGTGCTCGACGAAAAACGAATAGGCGATGGCGACCGGGATCGATCCGAGCAAGGCCCCAGCCATCAGCGGTCCCCAGAAAAATACATCGCCGCGGATCAGCTCCGATGTAACGCCGACCGGCACGGTCTTCTGCTCAGGCGAGGACAGAAAGACAAGCGCATAGATGAACTCGTTCCACGACAGTGTGAAAGCGAAGATGCCGGCCGAGAGGATGCCCGGGATCGCAACGGGGATGACGATGTAGAGCATGGCCTGCCAGCGCGAGGCGCCGTCAATGCGCGCGCATTCCTCGAGCTCCTTGGGTACCGCCTTGAAGTAGCCCATCATGAGCCAGGTGCAGAACGGAATAAGAAAGGTCGGATAGGTCAGGATCAGTGACCACGGCGTGTCGCCCAGCCGGTAGTTGCGGATGATCTCGGCCAGCGGAATGAACAGCAGCGTCTGCGGCACCAGGTAGGTGATGAAGATGCCGGTGCCGAGGCTGCCGGCAAACGGAAAGTTCAACCGCGACAGCGCATAGCCGGCGAACACGCCGCACACGAGCGAGATGGCGGTTGACATGAGCGCGATGAACGTCGTGTTCCACAGCCACGATGCAAACAGCGTCTCTTCGAACAGGTATCTAACGTGGTCCCAGGTCGGTTTCCAGGTCCAGAACGGATTGTAGTTGATCGAGTTCCAGGGCCGGTACAGCTCGCCATCCGGCCGCACCGAAGTAATCAACATCCAGTAAAACGGAAACAGCAGGAAAACCAGGAACAACGCCATCGGGATATAGAAGAACACCCACTTTCGCCACAGCGCGCCCTCGATCATGGCTCAGCGGACCTCCACGCGGCGGATGTAGAGAAGCTGGATGATGACGACCAGAAACAGGATCGGAAACATCGCGAGCGAGATGGCGGCGCCCTCGCTCAAAAGGCCGGTGCCGATGCCGATCTGATAGGCGTAGGTGGCGAACAGATGCGTTGCATTGGCCGGTCCGCCACCTGTCATCACATAGACGATCTGGAAGTCCGCGAACGTCTGAATCACCGAGAACAGAACCACGACCATGGTCACGGGCAGCAGCAGCGGCCAGGTGATGTGCCAGAACCGCTGCCAAGGCTTGGCGCCGTCGATGGCGGCGGCCTCGCTGAGTTCGGGACTGATGGTCTGCAGGCCGGCGAGCAGGCTGATGGCGAAGAACGGAACCCCGCGCCAGATGTTGACGATGATGATCGAGACCATCGCGAGGTCCGGATCGCCCAGCCAGTTGATCCGGCCGGTGATCAAGCCGAAATGGTAGAGCAGCCAATTGAGAACGCTGAATGTGGGGTCGAACATCCACTTCCAGGCGAAAGTCGAAAGCACGGTCGGGATGATGAAGGGCAGCAGGATGAAAGCGCGGGTCAAGGCCTTGCCGCGGAAATTACGGTTGAGCAGCATGGCGAGCCACAACCCGAGCGCCAGCTTGAAGACGGTGGTCACGCCGGTATAGACGAAGGTGTTGTAGACCGAGGTGCGAAAGATCCCGTCATTGAAGATCTTGTAGAAGTTGGCGAGGCCGACGAAGTGGCCGGGCACTCCCACGCGCGAGTCTGTCACCGACAGCAGAATGCCGCGCACGAACGGATAGGCGATGAATAAACCGAGCAGCACCAGGGTCGGTATCAGCAGCACGAGTGCGAGCCAACGCTCGTCCTCGAGCAGCCGGAGCCTGGGCCGCGGCGCCTGTGGCATGTAGACCTGGGTTTCAGCAATCGCCATCTAGCTTCACCTCGATGCACGCGCCAGCCGGCGCGTGATGCGAAACCTTGGAGTTGTCCCGGCGGCAGCCCCTTCGCGGCGGCAGGGAATGTTGAGCGCGCCCGTTCAAGTATAGATCTTCTTCAGTTCGCCTTCCGCCCACTTCACGGCTTCCTCCGCCGTCATCCCCTGGATTGCCTTCGCGTACATATCGACGATGACGTACTTGGTCAGCGCCTCGGCGGCCTTCTTGCCCGCAGGGCCCGCGTAGCCCGGCGCCTGGCCGAGCTTGCCTGCGACCTTGAAGGGGTCCATCACCGGATCCGCGAGCCACAGCTCGTGGCTTTCCCATTTCGCCGTCGGCGGCGTGGCAAAGCCCTTCTGTGAGATGAACCACTTCTCGTAGTTTGCCGGAGTATGTATCCACCTCAGCAGGTCCTTCGCCGCCTTCTGGTTCGGCGAGTAGTTCATCAGCATGTGCGAGAAGAACGTATGCAGACCGAACTGCCCCTGTGGTCCTTTGGGCAGAGGCGCGTGCAGGATATCGGTCTTCAGCGGCACGCCTTTCTCGGTAGTGTACTTGTCGGGGTTGCGCAGTGACTCGATGTAGATCGAGGCGCCATTGAGCGTGGATGCGATGGTCTGCGACAGGAACGCACGGTTGTTGCTGGTGTCGTCCCACGCCAGGCCACCCTCGTCGCAGGTATCCTTATAGAAGCTCGTCATGAACTTGACGGAATCGATCGTGTTCTTGCTGTTGATTGCCACCGTGCCGTCGGCTTCCACTTCCTTGCCCCCGTACGACCACAGCAGCGGATAGACGAAGGTCGGCGGATCGCCGAACGAATGGCTGACGGCCTGGCCGAGTGGACGGCCCTTTGCCTTCAACTTCTTGCCGGCGTCGTAGTAGGCGTCCCAGGTCTCGGGAAACTTCGTGTATCCGACCTCTTCGAACCAGGACTTGCGGTACGCGTTCATGGCACCGACGATGGTCCACGGCATCGCGTTGAATTTCTTGCCGTCGCTGGTAACGGCGCGCGAGTATTTGTAGAGCCCGCCTTCCCTGTTCGAGACTTCCTCGGCGAGATCGCTGACGTCGACCACGCTCTCCGCATAGAGCGCTGACTGGTTGTTGAAGATCATGATGAGATCAGGACCGCTTCCCGATTGAACGGACGCAGTCACGCGCGGCTGCAGGTCGTTGCCATTCACGGTCTCAAGATTGATCTTGATTCCGAGCTCTTTCTCGGCCGCGGGAATAAGCTCCTTGCGCAGCAGCTGATCGGAAGCCGGCACGAAGTCGTTCCAGCGCAGCCAGTGTATCGTCGTGCCCTCAGCAAAAGCGGGCGCGCGGCCGGTGGCCAGGATGCCGGCCATGCCGCCGACCAGGGCGGTACCGCCCTTGAGAACGTTACGTCGAGTTACTCTCGTCATGCATTCCTCCCTTGGTGATGCCATTCGGCCGATCTGAAGCCGGCTTGCAGTGCTTTTCAGTCTATCGCGTCTCCATGGTTCAACGCCTGCGCACGGGTTCGCGTGCGCAGCGCGTTGTCTCGACAATCATTTTTGGCGTTGCCACTGTTTCGGCGTCGGAGACAATTTCAGCGCGAAACTGAGTGAATTCTTCGCAGCGCGGCAGCGTGACATCGCTGCCAATCACTATGGCGAGGCGGTCGACGGTTTGTATTGGGTCGGCGCACTGCAGTCCGCGCATGACTAATAGCCTCCCGCGCAGCAAATGGCATTGCCGTCGCCGAGCGAGTTTTCCTCGTCTTGTAAAAAGCTTGGTACCGGGATGCCTGCGCGACGTCATTGTCGCCGGTCGCCGCAGGAAATCAAGTACTACCTTGGTGGCTCGCGCTACCCCACCTGCCCGCGATGGCGCAGGAAGTGATCCGCCAGCACGCAGGCCATCATGGCTTCGCCGACCGGCACCGCGCGGATGCCGACGCAGGGGTCGTGGCGGCCTTTGGTCATGATGTCGGTGTCGGCGCCTGAGCGATCGACGGTGCGGCGCGGCGATAAAATCGACGACGTCGGCTTGACCGCAAAACGCGCGACCACCGGCTGGCCCGTCGAAATGCCGCCCAGAATTCCGCCGGCGTGGTTGGACAGGAAGCTCACACCCTGGTTGCCCATGCGCATCTCGTCGGCGTTTTCCTCGCCCGACAATTCCGCCGCGCCAAAGCCGGCGCCGATCTCGACGCCCTTCACCGCGTTGATGCTCATCAGCGCAGCGGCCAAATCCGCGTCGAGCTTGGCGTAGATCGGCGCGCCGAGGCCGGCCGGCACGCCTTCGGCGATCACTTCGATCACCGCGCCGATCGACGAGCCTTCTTTCCGGATGCCGTCGAGATAGTCCTCGAAGAAGGCGGCCTTGTCCTTGTCGGGACAGAAGAACGGATTTCTTGCGATCTCGTCGAAATCCCATTTGTCGCGGTCGATCTTGTGCGGGCCCATCTGCACCAGCGCGCCGCGCACTTTCACGCCCGGCAATATCTTGCGCGCGATGGCGCCGGCGGCGACGCGGGACGCGGTCTCGCGCGCCGAGGAGCGGCCGCCGCCGCGATAATCGCGCAAGCCGTATTTTGCCTCATAGGTGAAGTCGGCGTGTCCGGGCCGAAACTTGTCCTTGATGTCGGAATAGTCTTTCGAGCGCTGGTCGGTGTTCTCGATCAATAGCGCGATCGGCGTGCCCGTCGTCACCTGCACGCCGGTCTCGGGATGCGCCATCACGCCCGACAGGATTTTGACCGCGTCCGCTTCCTGCCGCTGCGTCGTGAAGCGCGACTGGCCGGGGCGGCGGCGGTCGAGATCGTGCTGGATGTCTTCGGCCGTGAGCGGCAACAGCGGCGGACAGCCGTCAACCACGCAGCCGATCGCAACCCCGTGGCTCTCGCCGAAGGTCGTGACGCGGAACATATGGCCGAAGGTGTTGAAGGACATGATACGTTCAATCGCTGACGTTGACAGTCAACGTCTGTGTTGATTGTCAGCATCGTGTCGTAACGCGCCTCGGAAGGGGGGTCAAATGGCCCCAGATCGTCATGGCCGGGCTTGACCCGGCCATCCACGTCTTCCTTTGGCGCCAGAAAAGACGTGGATGCCCGGGACAAGCCCGGGCATGACGACGGGAGAGAGTCCCGGCGTGACGATGGATGGGGCGGGCGCACGACCCGTCCGCCGTTAACCATACTTCGTCAGCCCGCCGTCGCCGAACACATAGACCGCGCCCTGCGCGATCGCGAGGTCGGCGGCGCTCGCCGGCGTCTCGAAGCCGAGCGCCACCATCAGCGCCCGCGCGGTACCGCCATGGGCGACCGCGACCGTGTCCACGGTCACCTGCTCGTACCAGCCGGTCACCCGCGCCTGCACTTCGGCATAGCTCTCGCCGCCGGGTGCGGCGACCGACCATTTATCGGCCTGGCGGCGAGCGAAAAACACCGGGTCTTGCGCCTGCATCTCAGGAAGCGTCGAGCCTTCCCATTGGCCGTAGGCGATCTCGCGCAGCCGCGCGTCGGTGGCGTATTCAGCGGGCGGCAGTTTCAGCGCGCCGCGCACTAGTTCCATGGTCGCGCGCGCCCGGCCGAGCGGGCTGGCGACGAATGCGAGCGCCGCCGCGCTGCGGCCATCGCGCGTCAACAGGCCGGCGAGAATGCGGCCCGCGGCGGCCGCCTGCCGGCGGCCGAGATCGTTGAGCGGAACGTCCTTCGTGCCCTGCAGTCTGCCGTCGGCGTTCCATTGGGTTTCGCCGTGGCGGATGTAGTAGATGGTGGGCATATTCTCTCGCGTCATTGCCGGGCTTGACCCGGCAATCCATCTTCACAGAGACTCTTTGAAGGGATAGATGCCCGGGTCAAGCCCGGGCATGACGAGTTTTGCTATTCCTTCGCCAGTGAATTGCTCAGTGTGATGTCAGGCGCGTCCGGGCGCTTCATTCCGACGATGTGATAGCCGGAATCGACGTGGTGCACCTCGCCGGTGACGCCGCGCGAAAGATCCGAGAGCAGATACAGCGCGCTGTCGCCGACTTCCTCGATCGTGACGGTGCGGCGCATCGGGGCGTTGTACTCGTTCCACTTCAGGATATAGCGGAAATCGCCTATGCCGGAGGCCGCCAGGGTCTTGATCGGCCCCGCCGAAATCGCGTTGACGCGGATGTTCTTCTCGCCGAGATCGGCGGCGAGATAGCGCACGCTGGCTTCCAGCGCAGCCTTCGCCACCCCCATCACGTTGTAATGCGGCATCCATTTCTCGGCGCCGTAATAGGTCAGCGTCAGGATCGAACCGCCGTCGATCAAGAGTTTTTCGGCGCGCTGCGCGATCGCGGTCAGCGAATAACAGCTGATCAGCATGGTTTTCGAGAAATTATCCGCGGTGGTCTCCAGATAACGGCCGTCGAGCTGGTCCTTGTCGGAGAACGCGATCGCGTGCACCACGAAATCGATCTTGCCCCATTTCTCCCGCACTACGTCGAAGGCGGCATCGATGGTCGCGGGATCGGTGACGTCGCAATGGCCGAGCAGGATGCCGCCGAATTCTTTCGCGAGCGGCTCGACGCGTTTTTTTAGCGCGTCGCCCTGCCAGGTCAGCGCAATCTCCGCTCCCGCGGCGTGGCAGGCTTTCGCAATGCCCCAGGCAATCGAGCGGTTGTTGGCAACTCCGAGAATCACCCCGCGCTTACCCTGCATCAGACCTGAACTTTGCGCCATCACGGTTTCCAATCGACCCTGCCCCGGTCTGGAGGTACACCAGCCCTCCGAGCCGGTACAGCCCAAATCCGCCCCCGGTCCGGACGGTTGACACCGGCAACCTCAACAGCCGGAATAGCCGCGAGATTTCGGTGTTATATAGCTCAAGGCGTTGTCGAGGTTTGACGCCCAACGGACATATCCAAGACCGAAAGCGTCAATGACCGCGTTTCGCGAAAGTGTCGAAGCCATGATCCCGGCGCTGCGTCGCTATGCGCGCGCCTTGGCGCGCGATGCCGACATCGCCGACGATCTGGTGCAGGACACGCTGGTGCGGGCATTGCGCTCGGAACGGCTGTTTCTCGGCGGCGATGTCAGGAGCTGGCTCTACACCATCCTGACCAACCTCAACAAGAACCGGCGGCGGTCGCTGGCGCGGCGGCCGCAATTCATGCCGCTGCTCGACAACAATCCCGACGCCAGCGGGACCGAGGCGGAAGGCCGCGACATCGCGCGCGCGCTGGCGACCTTGGTCGAGGAGCAACGCTCGGTGCTGCTGCTGGTGATGCTGGAAGGGTTGAGCTATCGCGAGGTCGCCGACATCCAGGGGGTGCCGATCGGCACCGTAATGTCGCGGCTCGCGCGTGCCCGCGCCCATGTCAAGGCCTCGCTGGAGGGCGAGCGGGTGGCGCTGCGGCGGGTGAAATGATGGCAGGCATTATGCATATGGATACGTGTTTCGTGGATGCGTGTTTCGATGTGAGTTGCGCCGTCAGGCTTGGACCTGTGTTTTGGCTCGCTCCCGTAAGGAGAGAGCGCATCAATAAAATTTCGACTGAGAGACAACGACCATGACCGACCCAAAAATTCCCGTCACCGAAGACGAGTTGCACGCCTATGTCGACAACGAATTGCCGGCGGAGCGTCGCGGCGATGTCGAGGCGTGGCTCTCAGCGCATCCCGACGATGCCGAGCGGGTGCGTTCGTGGCGCACGATGGCGGATGCGCTGCATGCGCGCTACGACAGCGTCGCCGACGAGCCGGTGCCGAAGCGGCTCGAGATCGAGCGGCTGGAGCGGCAGCCGCGCCGCTGGATTTACGGGGCGGTGGCGGCCGCGTTGCTGGCGTTCATCGCCGGCGGCGGCGCCGGCTGGATGGCGCGCGGCGCGGTCGCCTCGCCCTCGCTGTTCCAGAATTTCACCGACGATGCGCTCGACGCGCACCGGCTCTACGTGGTCGAAGTCCGCCATCCGGTCGATGTTCCCGGCAGCGAACGTGTCCACCTGCAGCAATGGCTGACCAAGCGCTGCGGCTGGGACGTGCGCGCGCCGGAGCTCGACGCGACGGGTTTGAAGCTGGTCGGCGGCCGGCTGTTGCCGGGCCCCACTGGACCCGCATCGTTCCTGATGTATGAGAGCGCCTCCGGTGAGCGTTTCACGGTCTACACCGCGCGCGCCGATGCGACGACCACGCAGATGCGATACGCGAAACAGGACAATGACGGCGCGCTGTTCTGGGCCGACAACGGCGTCGGCTACGTCGTCAGCGGCGGCAGCGACCGCGAGCGCCTCGCCCAAGTCGCGCGCCTCGTCTACGACCAAACCGAGAAAACCGGCGGCTGAATTGCGACTTGATTGCGTCTTGATTGGCGTGTTGGCCCATGTCCCCAATTCGGACATTGTATTTCTGGAATCATACCATGGGTGCGTCTCATTATCGCACCAGGTGATCACGCGAAGTTGAGCCGCGTTCGATCCGCCGATCGACGCAAGCGGCCTCGACCGGGGTTTGGTACCGCGCTGGTCCCCTGGTCGGGGTCGCACTTTTTTCGGGCGAATTTGCCCAAGCGCAATCGAGCGATCAAAAGAGATCGCTGCGCGGATTATAGGGGCGTGTGTCGCGCCATTTTTGCATCAACGCTTCGAGTTCGGCATCGTTCCCGTCCGGCAGCGCGATTTTGGTGGTGACGAACAGGTCGCCGGGAGTTCCCGTCGGCTTCGGCAGGCCCTTGCCCTTGAGGCGAAAGGTCCGCCCGCTCGAGGTGTTTTTCGGGATCGACAATTCGACCGCGCTGCCGAGCGTCGGCACGCGAACCTTGCCGCCGAGCACGGCCTCATAGAGCGTGATCGGCAGCTCGACGCGCAAATCGCTACCGTCGACCTTGAAGAAGCGGTGCGGCGCGATCGAGACCGTGATCAGGAGATCGCCGGGCGGATGGCCGGGCGCGGTCTCGCCCTGCCCCTTCAGCCGGATCTGCTGGCCCGCCATGACGCCGGCCGGAATCTTGACATTGAGCTCCTTGCCGGTCGGCAGCCGGACGCGCTTCTCGGCGCCGTTGACCGCCTCTTCCAGCGACACCGTCATGGCAACCGAAAGATCGAGGTCGAGCGCGATGCCGCCGGTGTCGAATTCGAAGGTGGTGCCGCCGCCGGGCCGCGGCCCCCGTCCCGCCGCGCCGCCGAACATGCTGTTCAGGATATCCTCGAAGCCGCCACCTCCGCCGGGGCCTGCGCCGCCGGTGCGGAAGGTATGAGTCTCGAAACCGCCGGGACCCGCGCGCCCGCCGGGCCCGCCGCCGGGAAAACCCTGGAAGCGCGGCTTGCCCTCGGCGTCGATCTCGCCGCGATCGAACTGCTTGCGCTTGTCCTCGTCGCCGATGATCTCGTTGGCCGAATTGATCTCGGAGAACCGGGCGGCCGCCTTCGGGTCGTTCTTGTTGGCGTCGGGGTGATGCTTCTTGGCAAGCTTGCGATAGGCGCTCTTGATCGCCGCAGCGCTGGCGCCCCGCGGCACCCCCAAGACCTCATAGGGGTCGCGCATCCGTCACGTCTCCTTCAGGGAAATCAGATGTTAAACTAAAGGGCTGCCCGCCCATACGGTTTCATTTGCACGATTTCATTTGGGGTCGTCGTTGCATTTTTGCAACTGCCACCCTCAACCCCGTCGCCACGGTTTCAGCGTATGAATCTCCCAGCGTCCCTCGGCGGTCTGGCAGGCCTCGCCCTGCAGCCAGCTTTCGTTGCTGCCATTGACATAGCTCGCCAGGAAATCGCGGCAGGTCCGCCCGTCCGAGCTATAGGCCTGGGCCAGCGGGGTGACCGAACCGCGCGCGCCGGTCTCGGGGTTTTCCCAGGGCTGGCTGGAATCCTTGTCGCCCTTGGTCAGCACGTCGGAAGCCGCATTGCGGGCGAAGGCGAGGTCGGCGTCCGTCGGCGCCGGGCCGGGGGGCTTCATCGCGCCGATCGACCCCGTGACCTCGTTATCTCCCATCCTGGCGAAGGCATTGTCGGGCCGGGACATGCTGCAGCCGCCGGTGCCCAGGCCGATCAAAATCAGGCTCACCACGGCGCCCGCGGGCCCGATCGCCGATAGGCCAACGCGCCGCCATGTCTTATATAGGACAAGCCTGTGAGAGGACGGCAACGCGTGCTGGACCGCGGGCGGGCGCAACTCGGGACTCCAAAATGAGTGACACGACCTTCATCAAACACCCGACAGCGTTAACATCCGGTGATTTCACCGAGGCGGGCGAGCCGTTTGCCCTGTTCGGTGAATGGTTTGCAGAAGCGGTGAAGTCCGAACCCAACGATCCCACCGCCATGTCGCTTGCGACCGTCGATGAGAGCGGCCTGCCCGACGTGCGGATGGTGCTGATGAAAGGCTATGACGCCGGGGGTTTTGTGTTCTACAGCCACATCGCCAGCCCAAAAGGCCGCGAATTGGCCGCAAATCCTAAGGCGGCTTTACTGTTTCACTGGAAGTCGCTGCGCCGGCAGGTTCGCATCCGCGGCAACGTGTCGCCAGTGACGGAGGCCGAGGCCGACGCCTATTTCGCCACCCGACCGAAGCAGGCGCAGATCGGCGCCTGGGCTTCGAAACAGTCGCAGCCGCTGGAGAGCCGTTTTGCCTTCGAGCAGGCGATTGCGAAGGTCGCAGCCAAACACCTCATCGGCGAGGTGCCGCGCCCGCCCGGGTGGAGCGGCTGGCGCATCGCGCCATTGCGCTTCGAGTTCTGGCACGACCGCCCGTTCCGCCTGCACGACCGCATCGAATTCCGCCGCGACGCTGCGGGCCAACCCTGGTCCAAGACGCGGCTTTATCCCTGATCGAAAGCCTGAAGGGACCGACATGGCCACTTCCGCCAACACGCCGCGGCGCACGCTGCTCCTGACCGGGGCCAGCCGCGGCATCGGACATGCGACCGTGATCCGCTTTTCCTCCGCCGGCTGGCGCGTGCTGACCTGTTCGCGCCATCCGTTCCCGGAGGACTGCCCGTGGGACGCCGGGCCTGAGGATCACATCCAGGTCGACCTCGCCGACCACGCCGACACCACGCGGGCCATTTCGGACATCCGCCAGCGGCTGGAGGGCGGCGCACTGCACGCGCTCGTCAACAACGCCGCGATCTCGCCGAAGGCCGAAGGCGGCAAGCGGCTCGGCTCGATCGATACCGACGTCGAGACCTGGAGCCACGTGTTCCGGGTCAATTTCTTCGCGCCGATCATGATGGCGCGCGGGCTGATCGAGGAGTTGAAGGCCGCAAAGGGCTCGGTGGTCAACGTCACCTCGATCGCCGGCGGCCGCGTGCATCCATTCGCGGGCGCGGCCTATGCGACCTCGAAGGCGGCGCTGGCTTCGCTAACCCGCGAGATGGCGTCGGATTTCGGCCGCCACGGCATCCGCGTCAATGCGATCGCGCCGGGCGAGATCGACACCTCGATCCTGTCGCCGGGCACCGAGAAGATCGTCGCCGAGCAGATCCCGCTGCATCGTCTGGGCACGCCGGACGAAGTCGCCAAGATCATCTATGTGCTGTGCACGGAGACGAGTTCCTACGTCAACGGCGCCGAGATCCACATCAACGGCGGGCAACACGTGTAGGCCATCGTCATTCCGGGGCGATGCGGAGCATCGAACCCGGAATCTCGGGATTCCGGGTTCGCGTCTTCGACGCGCCCCGGAATGAGAACAACCTCACACCAGCCCGCGCAAAATCTGCGCGGCCTGCCAGCGCAGGCTGGCCTCGATGTTGAAGGCGCTGGAGCACTCGTCCTCGCGCTCGCCGTCGGCAAGCGCCGCGCCGCAATGCCGGCACAGCCGCGGCGACATCGCGGCCGCCCTGACCCCGCGGTTTCGCTGGTAGAACGCGAGATCGACGACGTTCTTGCCTGAAATTATGAATTTCTCAACCATTGCAGTCCTCGCCGCGTGAGCCAGCGTTATCGCAGAAAGACTTCGCTCAATCGTTCAGCGCACCGCTCAAATTTTAGGAGAGGAATTGAGGAGGACAGCAAGGATGCCGTCATGGCCGGGCAGAAGCGCGAAGCGCGTCTTCGCCCTAGACGTCCCGGCCATCCACGTCTTTAAACCGCAACGAAAGAAAGCAAGACGTGGATCACCGGGACAAGCCCGGTGATGACGCCGAATTTGTTGTGCCGCGTCGGCCCGCTCTGGCTACAGCCACTTCTTCCACTTGAAATACATGTAGGGCCCGGCCGCTGCGAACACCATTGCGATCACGGCGAACAAATAGCCGTGTTCCCATTCCAGCTCCGGCATCATTTTGAAATTCATGCCGTAGATCGAGGCGATCAGAGTCGGCGGCATCAGCACCACCGCCATCACCGAGAACAGCTTGATGATGTTGTTCTGCTCGAGATTGACGACGCCGAGCATGGCGTCGAGCACGAAGGTGATCTTGTTGGAGAGGTAGCTCGCGTGGTCGGTCAGCGAGGTGACGTCGCGCTGCATGGTTTTGAGCTGCTCGCGCATGTCCTTGGACCATTTGACGCCGTCGACGGCGGCCGCCACGAAGGTCACCACCCGCCCAATCGAGACCAGGCTTTCCCGCACTTTCGAGGTCAAGTCGCCCTTGCGCCCGATCGCGATCAGGATGTCGGAATAGCGCTTGGCGTGGCCGGTGCGCGCCGCCCCCTCGGGTTCGAAAATGCTGTGGCTGATGTTGTCCATGTCGCTGCCGGCCCGCTCCAGGATGTCGGCGTTGCGGTCGATCACGGCATCCAGAAGCTCCATCAGCACCATCTCGCCGGTGATGCCGGCAGGACAAGCGCGCGCCAGCTTGTTCTCGACCAGGACGAACGGTTTTGGCTCGTCATAGCGCACCGTCACCAGCCGATGACTGGCAAGGACGAAGGTCACCGCGGTGGTGCGCGGATTCTCGGTGTCGGCCGCACACATCAAGGTCGCGGTCATGTAGCGCGCGCCGTTTTCGATATAGAGACGCGAGGAAATTTCGATCTCCTGCATGTCCTCCCGGGTCGGCACCGCGATCCCGGCGAGTCGCTCCACCGCCCTGTCCTCCGGCGCGGTCGGCTTCACCAGATCGATCCAGACCGCGGCCTCCGGCAGCGCGTCGAGATCGGTAACGGCCGCTTTCTTCAGGGAGGCTTCGGCAGGCACGAAAACCGACAACATGGCGACTCCGGAACAAGGCGGGCGGCGCTTACCCAACAGGACTTGGCTCCATTCTGGCAAGCGCTTGATGACTGACTATTAACCCCGGCGCGATATTTGTGGCGGCTGGGTGGCTTTGGCATGGCCCTGATTTGGCGAAGGCAACCATTTGCCCAAAAATGAGACGGCCGCGAGATAACTTGAGGTAAAAAAGACACAGCCGGGCTCCCGCAGCGCGGAATAGGCATCTAAGGTCTGGAATTATGACCAATTTCGGCGATAATGGCGGCAATGGAGTCGTAGCGTTCGGGACGCAGGGTTGGTGCGCGAGCGTAAGGCTTTCGATTGGAAGTAAAACATGTCGTTCAAAGTAAAACTGGCAATCCTGGCGTCCACCCTGCTGCTTTCGGGCTGCATGGAGACGACCTATGAGGCGACCAATACTGCCGCCTTCAAGCCGCACGACAAGGAATTGCTGGCCAAGATCCGCTACACCAACGTGCCGGTCGCCGAGCCGTTCCGCAGGGCCATCGTCGAGTATCACCGCAAGGAAGCGCCCGGTTCGATCATGGTCGATTCCGACAATCATTATCTTTATTACGTCCTCAACGACGGCAAGGCGATCCGTTACGGCATCACCGTCGGCGAGGAAGCCATGGCGTGGTCCGGCGTCGCCAAGATCGGCAGCATGACCGAGTGGCCGCCCTGGCACCCGACCAAGGGCGAAATCGAGCGGCTCGGCGTGCCCTCTTTCGTACCGCCGGGACCGGACAATCCAATGGGTTCGCGCGCGATGTACCTCTATTCGGGCAACAAGGACACGCTGTTCCGGATACACGGCACCAACCAGCCGGAATATATCGGCGCTTCGATCTCTTCCGGCTGCATCCGGATGACCAACGAGGACGTGATCGATTTGTACAACCGGGTGAAGCTGGGCACCATCGTGGTGGTGCTGGAGCCGCATCATGGCGACTCACCGTTTAACTCGCAGATGGCGTTGCAGGGTGGCGGCAACTCGGTGCAGTAGCCGGCCTCTTAGCATGAATTCAAAAAGCGCCGGTTTTGCCGGCGCTTTTTTTTGGCGAATAGCGAATGGCGAGTAGGGAATAGTAAAGCACGGCGGCCGAACCTTCTTTCGCTACTCGCTACTCGCCATTCGCTACTCACCCTTCTTGGCAACCTCGCGCGGCGGGGCTTCGTCCGGCCGTATCGCCGGCAATAACGGCGCGACCTGCGGCAGCGGGTCCCACACGTTCCACTGGCAGATCTTGTAATTGTTGTGGCGCTCCATCAGGTCGAGATGGATGTGGTCCTCATGATACCAGTCCGAGCCCGGTCCCAGCACGGTCATGAACCGCGCGCACACCGAATGCAGCACGGTTTCGCGCAACTCCCGCGACACCGTGCGGTCGGTGAGCCCGATCGACCGGCCGTCGGCGAGCTTGATCGCGCGCACGTCGAGCGCGTTGGCCCGGCCATGTTCGGATAGATGCGCGCCAGCAACCCGGTTGAATCCGCGGCATTCATAGGAGTCGAAATTGTCGAGCACGACGGGCTCGGTGCCGAGGCCGGCGGCAAGGCTCGTCACGTCGGTGCGGATCCAGTCGGCGATGGCCGAGGCCATCGCGCAGCGCAAGGTCGCCGGCGGAGTCACCGCGACCTTGTGCTTGTCCGGCAGCACCACAGCCTCCAGCCGCACCAGGTCCTCGCCGCCGCAGCCACCGGGGCCGTGGATGTCGGCCATGCTGGGGGCGATGGCGATCTCCTCGGTCAGCGCCATCCGGCAGGCCGAGGGCTGCGGCGCGGACGCGGGCTGTTCGGCCGGCCTCTCGGTCTGGGGAGGGTTTTGTGTTGCCGTCGCCGGCTGTTCCGGCTCGGCCGCCGGGGCCTCGGCCGGGCGAGGTTTCGGCAATGGCACCACTGCTGGAAGCAGGGACCCGCGCAGCCTGGGCGTTCGCACCCCGAACAGGTCGCCCCACGGCGCCGGGTCCCGCCGCGCCGCCGCAGCCGGGTCGGCCAGCGTGCAGAACATCAGGAGCGCCGCGGCAAGGGTAACCATTGGCCATTCGCCGCAGCGAAAGCCGCCACAAGGCCATTTGCGGCGTGCTTTCTCCGCGCTAAAGTTCATGGCAATTCCGTGAAGACCCGCGGCAAGCGACAACACATTTCTGGAGGAGCGTTCGTATGCTTGGATTGATGCAAGACTGGCCTTTGCTGTGTCATCGGATCATCGAGCACGCGGCGAGATATCACGGCACCCAGGAGGTCGTGACGCGATCGGTCGAAGGCCCTATCGTCCGCACCAATTACGCCGAAATTCACAAGCGCGCACTGAAAGTATCGCAGATGCTGCAGCGCGACGGCATCAAGCTCGGCGACCGCGTCGCCACCATTGCCTGGAACACCTGGCGCCACCTGGAATGCTGGTACGGCATCATGGGCATCGGCGCCATCTGCCATACGGTCAATCCGCGCCTGTTCCCGGAACAGATCGCCTGGATCGTCAACCACGCCGGCGACCGCGTGGTGATGGTAGACACCACCTTCGTGCCGATCCTGGAGAAGCTCGCCGACAAGCTGCCGAGCGTCGAGCGCTACATCGTGCTGACCGACAAGGCGCATATGCCGCAGACCACGCTGAAGAACGCGGTCGCCTATGAGGAATGGCTGGCGCAGGCCGACGGCCAATTCGAGTGGCAGGATTTTGACGAAAATACCGCCGCCGCCATGTGCTACACCTCAGGGACCACGGGCGACCCCAAGGGCGTGCTCTATTCGCACCGCTCCAACGTCATTCACTCGTTCATGGCGAATGCCAAGGACGCGCTCGGGACCTCGGCCAGCGACGTCATGCTGCCGGTGGTGCCGCTGTTCCACGCCAACAGCTGGGGGATTGCGTTCTCGGCGCCGGCGATGGGCACCAAGCTGATCATGCCCGGAATGAAGCTCGACGGCCCCTCCGTCTACGAACTGCTCGACACCGAGAAGGTCACCCATACCGCGGGCGTGCCGACGGTATGGCTGATGCTACTCAACCACATGGCCGCCAACAATCTGAAACTGCCCAAGCTCGAATTCGTCGTCTGCGGCGGCTCTGCCATGCCGCGCTCGATGATCAAGGCGTTCGTCGACATGGGCGTCACCGTACGCCATGCTTGGGGCATGACCGAGATGAGCCCGCTCGGCACGCTGGCCGCGCTGAAGCCGCCATTCGCCGATCTCGAGGGCGACGCGCGGCTCGACATCCTGCAGACCCAGGGCTTCCCGCCCTATGGCGTGCAGATGAAGATCACCGACGATGCCGGCAAGGAGCTGCCGTGGGACGGCAAGACTTTTGGCCGGCTCAAGGTTTCCGGCCCCGCGGTCGCCAAGGCCTATTTCCGCGTCGATACCAACATCCTCGACGACGACGGCTATTTCGACACCGGCGACGTCGCCACCATCGACAGCAACGGCTACATGCGGATCACCGACCGCTCCAAGGACGTGATCAAGTCAGGCGGCGAGTGGATTTCCTCGATCGACCTGGAAAACCTCGCGGTCGGCCACCCGGCGGTGGCCGAAGCCGCCGTGATCGGCGTCTATCATCCGAAATGGGACGAGCGCCCGCTGCTGATCGTGCAGCTCAAGGCCGGCCAGAACGCCAGCCGCGAGGACATCCTGAAATATATGGACGGCAAGATCGCGAAGTGGTGGATGCCCGACGACGTCGTATTCGTCGACAGCATCCCACACACCGCCACCGGCAAGATCCTGAAGACCGCGCTGCGCGACACTTTCAAGGCCTATCGTTTCCCGAACGCGGCGGCGTGAGGGCGAAGGCGCGTCCATCCCTCCCTCACGGGAGGGATGGACGGCTTGCAGCTTGCCAACAATCCCCGATTAGAATTGCAAGCGCGCGCCCTGCAGCAAACGGGGCACGCGCTGCCTGTCTTGAGACCTACCTTCAGACCTGCCTTGGGATGGGCGTATTTTCCGGCATAAACGGCTTCACAGGGGGTCGAAAAATGCGCTAGGTCACCTGCGCGCCGGATCGTCCGCCGGAGCATATTCCGCCGACCAAATCCATATTGGAACATTTCAAGGATGGCCCGCAGGTTTTCCGCTCCCTATCAGTCGGAACCCGTGTCCGGCCTTGCCTCATGGGCGCGCAATCTCGCGGTATTCTCAGTGATCGCGGTCGTGGTCTCGATCATCATCGTCCGCTTCGGCTTCCTGGAGATGAAACCGGCGCTGGCGACCTTCTTCGGGGCGCTCGCCTGTGCCGGGCTTTCGATCCTGGTCGGGTTTGCCGCGTTTGCCGCGATCTGGCAGAACGGCTCGCGCGGCATGAGCCGCATCCTGCTGGCGTTCCTGATCGACGCGGTGGTGCTGGCCTACCCCGCCTATCTCGGCCTGCAATACCGCAGGCTGCCGCCGATCCACGACATCACCACCGATCCGATCGACCCGCCGAAATTCGAGGCCCTGGCGCGGCTGCGCACCGGCGAGGGCACCAACACCGCTGTTTATGCCGGGCTCTATTCGGCCGAACAGCAGCGGCTCTATTATCCTGACATCGAGACGGTGGAACTCGATGTGAGCGCGCAGCGCGCCTTCGACATCACCCTGGGCCTCGTCAACAAGCGCAAATGGCTGGTGATCGACGAGCGCGCTCCCTTAGCCCCGCGCCGCCTCGGCCGCATCGAGGCGGTGGCGCGCACCCCGATCATGGGCTTCCGCGAGGACGTCTCGATCCGCGTCACCGCCGACGGCGACGGATCGCGCGTCGATATCCGCTCGGCATCACGCTATTTCGAGAGCGATCTCGGCAGCAACGCCGCGCGTATCTCGAGACTGATCGACGACATCAACACCGCCGCCGACGACACCAACCTCAAGCCGGTCAAGAAGCCGGTCGTGCCGGTGAAGCCGTCGCCGAAGGTGGTGAAGAAGTGAGAAGCGAGGCGAATGGCGAGTAGCGAATAGCGAATAGAAAAGTCAGCGACGGGCTCTTCCCCACTCGCTACTCACCATTCGCTATTCGCCACTCGCCAAACGATACATCCCCCCGATCACCGGATCGCCATCGGTCGCCACGATGCCGCGCGCGACCAGGTCTTCCAGATGCGCCAGCACGGAATAGCCGGCGGCGTTCATCAGCCGCGGGTCGATGCCGATATAGATGGCGCGCACCATGGTCGGGATATCGGTCTCGCCCTTGGCGAGGCGATGCAGGATCGAGGCTTCGCGGGCCTGGCGGTGGCGGATCAGGAAGCGGACATAGCGCGGTCCATCCGGGATTTCCGGCCCATGGCCGGAGAAATACAGCTGCTCCTCGCGCTGCGCCAACCGCTCGAGCGACGCCATGTAGTCGATCATCGATCCGTCGGGAGGTGCGACGATCGAGGTCGACCAGCCCATCACATGATCGCCGACGAAACTTATCTTTCGCTCCGGCCAGGCGAAGGCGAGATGATTGGCGGTGTGGCCCGGCGTCGCCACCGCCTCGAGCTTCCAGCCATCGCCCGCGATGGTTTCGCCATTCCTGACCTGAACGTCCGGCCTGAAATCGCGGTCGGCACCGGATTCCGGATTGTGCTTCTCGCTCTCGAAGCGGGGCCGCGAGGCGCGATGCGGACCTTCCGCATAGACGGTGGCGCCGGTCGCGGCCTTGATCCTTGCGGTGTTCGGCGAATGGTCGCGATGGGTGTGGGTGACCAGGATATGGGTCACGGTCTCGCCGCGCACCGCATCCAGCAGGGCTGCGGCGTGTTCCTCGCTATCGGGACCGGGATCGATGATCGCGACCTTGCCCTTGCCCACGATGTAACTGACCGTGCCGGTGAAGGTGAACGGGCTCGGATTGTCGGAGAGCACGCGCCGCACGCCGGGCACGACTTGCTCGGCTACACCGGGTTTCAGCGGAAAATTGCGATTGAAGGGGACATCGTCGTTGTCGGCCATTGCTATTTCACCCGTAGCTCAAGTCCGTCATGCCCGGCCCTGTGCCGGGCATCCACGTCTTTCTTTTTAGCAGCCAAGACGTGGATGGCCGGGACAAGCCCGGCCATGACGAAACTTGGAGGCAACGCCGCTCCTCACGCGTTGGCGCTGGAGCGTAGTCTACGAAAACGCCTGGATGCCGGTGATGGCGCGGCCGAGAATAAGAGCGTGGACGTCGTGGGTGCCTTCATAGGTGTTGACGGTTTCCAGGTTCGCGGTGTGGCGCATCACGTGGTACTCGATCTGGATACCGTTGCCGCCGTGCATATCACGCGCCACCCGCGCGATGTCGAGCGCCTTGCCGCAATTGTTGCGCTTGACGATGGAGATCATCTCCGGCGCCATCTTGCCCTCGTCCATCAGCCGGCCGACGCGCAGTGAAGCTTGAAGTCCGAGCGCGATGTCGGTCTGCATGTCCGCAAGCTTCTTCTGCACCAGCTGCGTTGCCGCCAAAGGCCGGTTGAACTGCTTGCGGTCGAGCGTGTATTGCCGCGCGCGGTGCATGCAGTCCTCGGCCGCTCCCATCGCGCCCCAGGAAATGCCGTAGCGGGCGCGGTTGAGGCAGCCGAACGGGCCCTTCAGGCCGGACACATTGGGCAATAGCGCGCTCTCCGGCACCTCGACGCCCTCCATCACCACTTCACCGGTGACGGAGGCGCGAAGCGACAGCTTGCCGCCGATCTTCGGCGCGGAAAGACCTTTCATGCCTTTTTCCAGGATGAAGCCGCGGATCTGGTTGTTGTGCTCGGCCGATTTCGCCCAGATCACGAACACGTCGGCGATCGGCGCGTTGGAGATCCACATCTTGGTGCCGGTCAGCCGGTAGCCGTCCGAGGTCTTCTCGGCACGGGTCTTCATGCCGCCGGGATCGGAGCCGGCATCCGGCTCGGTCAGGCCGAAGCAGCCGACCCATTCGCCGGTGGCGAGTTTCGGCAGGTATTTCTTGCGCTGGTTCTCGTCGCCATAGGCGTAGATCGGATGCATCACCAGCGAGGACTGCACCGAATTCATCGAGCGATAGCCGGAATCCACCCGCTCGATCTCGCGCGCCACCAGGCCATAGGCGACATAGCTCGCATTGGCGCAGCCATACTCCTCCGGCAGCGTGATGCCGATCAGGCCAAGCTCGCCCATCTCGTGGAAAATGTCGCGGTCGACCTTCTCTTCCAGATAGGCCTTGACGATGCGCGGCATCAGCTTGTCCTGTGCATAGGCGCGCGCGGTGTCGCGGATCATCCGCTCGTCCTCGGTGAGCTGCTCGTCGAGCATGAACGGATCGTCCCACTGGAAATTCACCGCCGACGGCTTGTCCTTGGTCTGAGGGCGCAGGCTCATGAAAATTCCTTTCGCGTCATTGTATTTATTTTAGAGCGATACGCGCAGAAGCGCAATTGCAATGGCTTCGTCATTCCGGGGCGCATCGAAGATGCGAACCCGGAATCTCGATCGAGTATATCATCTCTAGATTCCGGGTTCGCGCTTACGCGCGCCCCGGAATGACGGTGACTACCCTTCGAGCTGTTCGCTGGAGACGATCTCGATGCCGAATCCGGACAGGCCCTTGTAGTCGTGCACCGATGACGTCAGGTTGCGGATCGAGGTGACGCCGAGATCCCGCAGGATCTGCGCGCCGACGCCGACCTCGCGCCATTGCCGGTTGCGGTCGGCCTCGGCGGATTTCTCCTCCGGCAGGGGTGCCACGGGAACGCCGGCGGCGCCGTCGCGCAAATAGACCAGCACGCCGCGGCCAGCCCTCCTGAAATGCTCGAGCACCGCCTGCATGCGCTTGTGCCCGGTAAAAATGTCCCTGACGATGTTGGGCTTGTGGAAGCGCGTCAGCACGTTCCGGCCGTCGCCGATCCCGTTATAGACGAAGGCGACATGGGCGATGGTATCGAACGGCGAACGGTAGGCATAGCCCTGCAGCGGCCCGATCGGGCTCTCGGTGGTGAAGGTCGAGACCCGCTCGATCAGTTTCTCGCGCGCCTGGCGATAGGCGATCATGTCGGCAATGGTGACGTGCTTGAGCTTGTGGGCGGCCGCGAAACGGGCGACCTGCTCGCCCTTCATCACGGTGCCGTCGTCGTTCATCAATTCGGAGATCACGCCGACGGGCGGCAGGCCGCTTAGCTTGCAGAGGTCGACCGCGGCCTCGGTATGGCCCGAGCGCAGCAGCACGCCGCCGTCGCGCGCGATCAGCGGAAACACATGGCCGGGCCGCGCGAAATCATTGGCGCCGGCGTTGGGATTGGCCAGCGCCCTGCAGCAGGAGGCGCGCTCGTCCGCCGAAATCCCGGTGCCGCCGTCGGGCTTGTAGTCGATCGACACCGTAAACGCGGTGGTGTGGTTGGATTCGTTGTGCGCCACCATCGGATCGAGCCGCAACCGGCGCGCGTCCTCGGGCGTGATCGGCGCGCAAACGATGCCGGAGGTGTGACGGATGATGAACGCCATCTTTTCGGCGGTGCATAGCGAGGCCGCGACGATCAGATCGCCCTCGCCCTCGCGGTCGTCGTCATCAGTGACGACGACGAGTTCGCCAAGGGCGAAGGCTTGCAGGACGTCCTGAATCGAGTCGGCCATACTTTAAGGTCTCGCTTTGCGCCGGAGCATTAACCGGACTCTTGCGCCCGCGCCAGCCTCAATACGCAGGGCAGAACGGCTCTGGCGTCGCAGCGAGACAAGCGTGTCGGACTTGGTTAGGATACTGCCAACAAGAACAAGGGAGACGCCGTTCATGCCATCCACCGCCTTCGATTTCGCGCCATTGCTGCCCGCGGGCCTGCCCGCGCCGGCGGCGAAATGGACCGGGCTTGCCAAGTACAGTTTCGTCGGCGGCAACAATGACCCCGATCAGGTCCCGGTCGAAGGCCTGATCGAAGCCGTCGACGCGGTACTGCGGCGCGAGGGCAGGACGCTCGCCACCTATGGGCTGGCCAGCGGCCCGCAGGGCTATCGTCCCCTGCGCGAATTCCTCACAGCGAAATTAAAGCGCGACGCCGGCATCGATTGTGCCGCCGACGACATCCTGATCGTGTCCGGCTCGTTGCAGGCGCTCGACCTCGTCAACGCGACGCTGTTGTCGCGCGGCGACACCGTGATCGTCGAACGCGACAGCTACCAGGGCGCGCTGAACCGGCTGACCCGGCTCGGCGTCAACATGGTCGGCATTCCGCTCGACCAGCACGGCATGCGGATGGACGCGCTGGCGGCAGCGCTGGCCGACCTGAAAGGGCGCGGCATCACGCCGAAATACATCTACACCATCCCGACCGTGCAAAACCCGACCGGCACCATCCTGCCGGAGGCGCGCCGCGCCGAACTCTTGAAACTGTCGCAAGCATATGGCGTTCCGATCTTCGAGGACGATTGCTATGCCGATTTGATCTGGGACGGCAAGCGGCCGCCCGCGATCTATGCCATGGCCAACAATGGCGGCGTCATCCATATCGGCTCGTTTTCGAAATCGATCGCACCGGCGCTCCGCGTCGGCTTCATCGTCGCGCCCTGGGCCTTGATGTCGCGAATGCTGGCGCTGAAGACCGACGCCGGTTCGGGCGCGCTCGAGCAGATGGTGCTGTCGGAATATTGCGCGCCGCATTTTTCCACGCATGTGCCGAAATTGACGCGCGGCCTGCGCGCCAAGCTCGACACGCTGATGGAGGCGCTCAACGAGCAATTCGGCACCTCCGCCGAATTCGAGACGCCTTCGGGAGGCATTTTCCTGTGGGTCAAACTTCCGGACAATGTCGATACCCTAAAGCTCTACCAGTCGGCGCTTGCCGCCGGCGTCGCCATCAATCCGGGCCCGGAATGGTCGACCGACAAGCCCTATGCCGGCAGCCGGCTGCGGCTGTGTTTTGCGAGTCCCTCGCACGAGCAGATCCGCGAAGGCGTTGCCGTGCTCGCCGAGGTGTGCCGCAGGGAGTTCGGCGTGCCGGCGAGAATCGCCAACGTGGAGGCGCGCGCCCGCACCTCCATTTGAGCTTGGAGGAGAGCCGTCGCGATCGGTTGAATCAACCGCCGTTACACGACGATATCGAAATGCTAAGCTTCGATCGGCGGTGATGTTACTGAAACGGAGCGCAAGAGTTGAACGGGCAATTCAGCCGGCTGGCGCTGGCCATCCTCTTCTCCCTGACGCTCTCGTTCGGCGCATCCGCCGAAACCGTGGCCCAGGCCGTGCGTAACTGGGGATTGATCGGATCGTGGTCGCGCGACTGTTCGCACAAGCCCGGCAGAGACCAAAACACGCTGCTGATCTATGAGATCATGGCGGATGAACGGGTGGTGCACCGGCGCGACTTCGGCGACTCCACGGATGAGAACGAAGTGGTTGGCGCGGAGGTTTCCGCAGACAGCATGCTGAATTTGCGCGTGTTCTTCCCGAAGTTCAAGCAGACCCGCGACTACGGACTGATGAAGCAGCCCGACGGCAGCGTGCGCACGATGTATAATCACGACCAGAAGGACGCATACAGCATCAGGGACGGCATCTTCACCGCCAACGGCAACCCGACACCGGCTCTGCAAAAATGCCGCGCTGGCGCGCGGTCAGCCCTTGAGAAAACGAGTGCGAACGCCGCTGGCCTCCGCTAACGCCTTGCCCTAACCTCATCTCACGCAAACAGGGCCGCAAGAGCCCGAACGGGAGAGCCTCCATGACTGCCCTCAGAATTTTCGCGACCACGCTTTGCGTGCTGGTGTCCGGCGCAGCCTTTGCCGGCGACCCGCTGCCGCGTGCGAAACCCGAAGACGTCGGCCTTTCCTCGGAGCGGCTGGCGCGGATCGGCGCTGTTCTGAAGGCCGACATCGCGGACGGACGCATTCCCGGCGCGGTCATCGCGATCGCCCGGCACGGGAAGCTGGTGATGCTCGATGCCTATGGCTTTAGCGACAAGGAAGCCGGCATCGCCATGACCACCGACACCATCTTCAACGTCGCCTCGATGACCAAGCCGATGACGACGGTGGGCGCCTTGATGCTCTACGAGCAGGGTAAGATCCTGATGGACGATCCGCTGGCCAAATATTTTCCCAAATTCGCAGACATGCGGGTCGCCATACACGATAATGGCGAGCCCGTGGCCGAGACCGTGCCGGCCAAAAAGCAGATCACGATCCAGGACCTGCTGCGCCACACCTCCGGCCTGATCTATGGCGGCCGCGGCAACACGCTGGTGCACAAGATGTATCCCGGCGGAAGCGTGGACGCCGCGCGCGACTATGACGGCGCGGCCTTCCTCGACAAGCTCGCCTCGCTGCCGCTTCTGTATCAACCGGCGACCGTTTGGGATTACGGCTTCGGCCTCGACGTGATGGGCCTCACCATCGAGAAGATCAGCGGACAATCGCTTGGACAATATTTGCAGGCGAACCTGTTCGCGCCGCTCGGCATGACCGATACCGGCTTCGCGGTGCCCGCGGACAAGGCGGCGCGCTATGCCAAGCCGCTGCCGGCCGATCCCGACACCGGCAAGGCGCAGCTTCGCAATCCCGAACTGACGCAGCCGCTCAAATTCGAGTGCGGCGGCGGCTGCGCTTCCTCCACAGCGTCGGACTATTTGCGCTTCGCGATGATGCTGATGAATCGCGGGCGCGCCGGCGAGGCCCGCGTGCTTGGCCCCAAGACGGTCGACTACATGCTTTCCGACCAGTTGGGCGCGAACATCAAGAATCTCGTCGGCAATGCCGACCCGACGCGGGCCGATTACGGCTTTGGTCTTGGGCTTGCCGTGCGCACGACGCCTGGCGTGGTCCGCATGATGGGATCGGTCGGGCAGTTCTCGTGGCCCGGCGCCAGCGGCACGGATTGGTGGGTCGATCCGAAGGAAGAACTGGCGGTTGTGTATCTGTCGGCGGCCCCGGGCCCAATCCGCTGGCACTATCGCCAGAAAATCAACGCGCTGGTGTATCAGGCGATCGTCGACTAGAGCCTTTTCCGTTTCGATGGAATCGAAACGGGGCTCTAGATTCTTGATCTGACGCGTTTTCTTAACGCGAACCGGTGACCACTTCGCTCGAAAACGCTCCAACACGCCCGCGACGTCTCGCCGGTACGGGCAGCGCACATCGGGGCCCGAAATATTTTGTAACACCCGCTGGCACCTCTGCACGCGAAGGTCAATTCAAAGCCTCCGCACAACCGCTGCAGATTCATGTCGACTTTCCGCTGCGCTATGCCATACTGGCAACGTAAGATGGCTGGGGGGAAGCGCGCATGTCCGAACCGTTTCTTTCGGAAATCAAGATGATGTCCTTCAATTTCGCGCCCAAGGGCTGGGCGATGTGCAATGGGCAGCTGCTTCCGATCAATCAGAACCAGGCGTTGTTTTCTCTTCTAGGAACCACCTATGGTGGTGACGGCCGCGTCACTTTCGGCATACCCAACCTGCAGGGACGAGTGCCGATGCACTCTGGCAGCGGCCATACGCTCGGCGAGCAAGGCGGCGAGACGAGCCATACGCTGTCGATCTCGGAACTGCCGACCCACATTCACACCCTCAGCGGCACCACGCTCGCTGCCGACCTGCCGACGGTTCCCGCCAACCTGCTGGCCACCGTCGCCAATGTGTATACCGGTCCATCCAGTCTGACGTCGATGAACCCTGCTTCGCTCTCGGCGACCGGCGGCAACCAGGCGCATGCGAACCAGCAGCCGTATCTGACCCTCAACTTCTGTATCGCCCTCCAGGGCATCTTCCCCTCGCAAACCTAGAGGAGCATCCCGTGTCACAGCCCTATGTGGGAGAAATCCGCATGTTCGGCGGCAACTTCGCGCCGGCCGGCTGGATGTTTTGCGAAGGACAGCTGCTCCCGATCTCCGAATTTGAAACCCTGTTTAATTTGATCGGCACCACCTATGGCGGCGACGGCCAGAGCACGTTCGGGCTGCCGGACCTGCGCGGCCGGGTTCCGGTCCATATCGGTTCCGGATTCATTTTGGCGCAGCAGGGCGGCACCGAGACGGTCACCTTGACGACGCAGCAGATTCCCTCGCACAGCCATCCGCTGCTGGCGTCAACCGGCCTTGCCACCGGGACTACCCCGCCGACCAATAATGTGACGGGAACGACGGGCGGGATCCAGATTTATCGCAACGCGACGCCCGGCGCGCTGATGTCTAACCTCGCGGTGTCGCAGACGGGCGGCAACCAGCCGCACAGCAATTTCCAGCCATATCTCTGCATCGACTTCATCATATCGCTGTTCGGCGTCTACCCGAGCCCGACCTAGGAGCGCGTCCATGGCCAATCCGTTCGTCGCGGAGATTCGCATTTTTCCGTTCAACTTCGCACCCAAGGGCTGGGCGTTCTGTAACGGGTATCTGCTGCCGATCTCACAAAACACCGCGCTGTTCTCGCTGCTCGGCACCACCTATGGCGGCGACGGCAAGTCCAATTTCGCGCTGCCGAACCTGCAGGGCAGCGCACCGATGCATCCCGGACAGGGGCCGGGGCTTTCGCTGCACGACCTCGGCGAAAGCGGCGGATCGGACACGGTCACGCTGCTGCAATCGGAAATGCCGCTGCACGGCCACAGCCTGATGGGCGACGTCAGCACGGCCGACGTCAATACGCCGGGGCCGACGTCGAGCTACTCGCGGTCCACTCCCGGCAGCGCCTACAAGAACACGACAACCAGCCTGACGGCGATGAGCGGCAACGCGATCGCGCCCGCGGGCGGCGGCCAGCCGCACAACAATTTGATGCCGTATCTCACGCTGAACTTCTGCATCGCGCTGCAGGGCGTGTACCCGCCACGCACGTAAGCCCCCTATGATCGACCAGCCTTCGTCGGCGACCGGCGCGGCGGCGCCGTTCGGCTGGGCGCGCGCCGCCGATGCCGGGCTGACTTTTCGCCGGATCACCGACGCTGATTTGCCGTTTCTCGCGCGCCTCTATGCCTCGACCCGGACCGAGGAACTTGCAGCGACCGGGTGGTCAGACCAACAGAAGGCGGCATTTCTGGAGAGCCAGTTCCGCGCCCAGCACGCCCATTACCAGCAATATTATCCGAAAGCCGACTGGCTGGTGACGATGCGGGGTGGCGAAGACATCGGCCGCCTTTACATCGAACGATGGCCGAGCCAGCACTGCATCATCGACATCGCCTGGCTGCCGGAGCACCGCGGCAAGGGACTGGGCACCGCGATGTTGCGCGACCTGATGGACGAGGCGTCCTCTTGCGGCAAGGCAGTATCGATCCATGTCGAGAAATTCAATCCGGCGATGCGGCTCTACCGGCGTCTCGGTTTTGCGACCGAAGAGGACAAGGGCGTCTACGACCTGATGCGCTGGAGCGCGGCTTCTTAAGTGAACACCGCCTGGTAGCCGTTGCCGCCCTGCAGCGGCCCGATCGGCACCAAAAACACTTCCATCCTGCCGATCGCCGGGTGCTCGAGCGGATAGATCGCCTGCGGCAAAAATGGCCCGGCCGGCGCCACGAACAGCAGCGAGAAAGCGCCGCCGGCCCGGCCGCTCTGGCCGCCCGGGTCGGCTTTCACCAGCCTGAGCGCGATGTTGCCGCCAGCCACCTCCATGTCGAAGATCGTATCGAGCTGCGGCGAGAAATCACCGAGCTGCAATGCGGCGAGGTCCGCCGTTGGCGCCATGTCGATATCCTCCCGGTTCGAGCCATCGCTCTAGCACATCGCGCCACCCTCGGCCCAGCCCGCTCAATCCCATGCCGGCGCGAAGCCGGGATTGACGCAGCGGCGGTCCTTTGGCAGCCCGGCGATGGCCTGCATGTCCTCGTCGTCGAGCCCGACATTGAGCGCGCCGAGATTCGATTTCTGGCTCTCAGGCCGCGACGCCTTCGGAATCGCCGCGACGCCGTCCTGGTCGAGCAGCCATTTCAGCGCGACTTGGGCGGCGGTCGCACCGTGCTTGCGGCCGATCGCCGTCAACGTCGCATCGGCTGCCGCCCGGCCCTGCGCCAGCGGACAATAGGCCACCAGCGGGATCGATTTCGAGGCCATGTATTGGCGCAACGGCGTCTGGTCGAGCATCACATGATATTCCACCTGGTTGCAGGCGATTTCCGCCTTGATCTGTTCGACCACGGTCTTCAACAGCGCGATGTTGAAATTGGCAACCCCGATGGCGCGGGTGCGGCCCTCGGCTTTCAGTTTCATCAGCGTTTCGAACATCGCCGGCAAATTCATGTTCTTCGCCGGCCAGTGCACCAGATAGAGATCGATCCGGTCGAGCCGCAGCTTCTTCAACGACGTATCGAAGGCGCGGCGGATCGCGTCCGGGGCGAGATTCTCGTTCCAGACCTTGGTCGTGACATGCAGTTCGGAGCGCGCCACGCGCGAGGCCGCGATCGCCGCACCAATCGCCTCTTCATTGCCGTACATTTCCGCCGTGTCGATGTGGCGGTAGCCGAGGCCGAGCGCGCTCTCGACCGCCGCGCGGCAGGCATCGCCCTGCATGCGGAAGGTGCCGAGCCCGAGCCGCGGCAGGCTGATGCCCTGGGTCTGAAGATATTCCATGATGGTTCCTTGAAGGCTTGAGATCGGAGGGATCGGCGTCCGGCGATGCCGCGGGGCTCACCGGAAGGATGGTTGGAAGCGCGCCGTTTGCCAGTCTGCCCGCAGAAGCCTGTCGAGATCAAGATCGAGCGCCCAGGCGCCGCGCAAGCCTCAAATATGTTGTGACGCGCTCGACGCAGGGCAGTCGCCGCGATCGCCCTATCGCTTCCAGTTGCAGATGCCGCCGGAACGGCAGGGCCAGACCTGGATCCGCGTATCGAAGGCTTGCGCGTCGAGCGGGTTGCCATGCCGATGCGCCAGTCTGGTGCGAGCGGCGGGGCGCGGTTGCTCGGCGCGCGCATGCGCGATGCGGGTGGTGTGAACGACGACTCTGGGCGCGGCTTTCGGTTCCGCACGGGCCTGCGCGCCCTCACCCGAGCGATCGGCCTTGTGATCAGCATTGGCCTCGGCCGGCACCGGCGTGAATGTGCTGGAAGGCCCGAGCGGCTTCGGCGAGAGCACGGCACTGGGAAGATCGAGGCCGAGGAACTGATCCGGACGATACTCGTCCGCAGTGGCCACGCCGCTCCATGCCAGCAACGCGGCACATACGAAGGCAGTCAAAACATTTTTCAGGACCATTTTAGGCCTCCTGAAATACGCAAAAATGCGGCGACACCTTTCATTTAGGAACATGACGCGTGCAATGCCAGCCGATGTTGACGGCAAGGTTACCGCGCCTTCCGAACGAGAATGCCCGCGATTTCGTTCCGCGACTGCGAACAAGCTCTCCGCGGCAAAACCCTGCCTTGCCGGAGCTGCACCAAAGCATTGGCAATTTGGCGAATCCCGACAACACCGGCTTTATCGGCGAATCGACGTTGCCGCGGAACACGCCGTTGCTGGCTTCCATGCGCCGGATGGTCGGCACCGAAAGATCGGCAGGCCTGGAGCGTTGCCGCGCGCGGAGACGATTGGCACGCTATCAAGAAGCAGGATCGGTAAAGGTCGTCTCGGTCGGTTCGAGTACGCTGGTATCGCGTTCCCATCCCTCGTTCTCGAGCTTGAGATGCTGGATGGCGATCGCGTTGCCCGATCCGTCGAGTTCGGGCAGCGCCTGGAACTCCGATACCCAGCAACGATAGACGTTGTAGCCCAGGACTTTCTGCCCGGCCTCGTTGAACAATTCGATCGTGATGTCCTTGCGGAAATCCTTCAGCGATGCGTCCGGATCGGTGCCTGTCGCGTTGTGATCATCCCAGACCTTGTTCGCCCATTGCTCGAATGTGACGTCGTAGGTAATGCCCTGTTCCAGCGTGATCGGATCGTAGGTCGATTGTCCGGGACTGACATGGACCCCGCTCGGGTCGCCGCCGGTGCGGTGCTTGATCACCTCGGTCGAGCGTTTCAACATGCTGACCTTGTTGACCCCGGCAACGTAATTGCCGTCCCATTTCACTTTGAACCGGTAATTCTTGTAGGGATCGGAGCGGGAAGTGTTGGTGTTGAATGGTGCTGTGGGCATCCGGATCACTCCTTCGTCATCACGAGCTTCAACGACATCGATGCCACCATCGCGGCGATCAGGATGGCGGCCATCGCGGTCAGACCTACAATGTAGGAACCGGAAAATTCCTTCAACCACCCCATCATCGACGGGCCGGCAAAACCGCCGACCGTGCCGATGCTGTTGATGAAGGCCAGTCCGCCGGCGGCGGCCACCCCGGTCAGGAAGCGGGTCGGGATGGTCCAGAAGATCGCGCGCGCGGCGGTGACACCGACCAGCGCCACACTGAAGCCGATCACGGCCAGCGCAAGCGAGCCGGACACGATCGGCGCCACCAGACCCGCGCCACCAAGCAGACAGGCGATCGCCAGATTGACGATGCGCCGGCCGTTGCGGTCAACATAGCGGGCCCACAGGATCATCCCGACCGAGGCAAACAGATAGGGAATGGCCGACATCCAGCCGATCGCCATGTTTGACAGATGGTACTCCTTCAGGATCAAGGGCAGCCAGATGCCGATGCCGTAGGATGCCAAAGTGAAGCCGAACTGGATGGCGCCCAGGATCAGCACGCGGGTATCCATCAGCGCGGCCAGCCACGAAGCCGGCGGCCGTTCGCGCACTTCGGCGGCAAGCACCGCGTCGAGCGCATCGCGCTCCTCGTGGCTCAGCCAGTTCGCATTCTCCGGCCGATCGTCCAGCCAGCGCAGTGTCAGAACTCCGAGCGGGATGCACGGCAGGCTGACGCCGATGAACAGCCATTGCCAGCCGGCGATGCCCCAGATGCCGTCCAGTTGCAGCAGCAAGCCGCAGATCGGACCGCCGATCAGCGACGACAGGGGAATCCCGACCAGGAACCAGGCCAGCATCCGGGTACGGAACTGGGTCGGAAACCAGGCGGCGAGAAAGAAGGTCACGCCCGGAAAAAACCCGGCTTCGGCGATGCCGAGCAGAAACCGTAGCGCGTAAAAGCTGTTCGGCCCGACCACGAAGGCGGTCGCCGCCGAGACGATGCCCCAGCTGATCATGATGCGCGCCAGCCAGCGCCGCGCGCCGACCCGATAGAGCATCAGGTTACTCGGTATTTCGAATGTGCAATAACCGGCGAAAAAAATGCCGGCGGCCAGCCCGAACTGGCCGGGCGACAAGCCGAGCTGCTTGTTCATGGTGAGCGCAGCGAAACCAAGACTGGTGCGGTCGAGGTAGTTGAAGAGATAGGCAATCGTCAGAAGCGGCACGAAGCGCAGCGCGGCCTTGCGGACGGCGGATTGCAACGCAGCCTCTGAACCGGACTGCTGCGAAACGGCATGATCGCCTGGGACGCTCTGCGCCGAGAGTGTCATCGCCGTTCCCCCCCTTTGATCTTCAAGCCCCGAGACCCGTCGCGCGCCGTTGCGACCTGCCCCCGGTTCTGTGACCGGTCATTTCAAGACGGGATGCCTGCCAAGACACTTTCGGTCCTGCCAAAGGCGGCCAACGCGGCAAAGACTATAGCTATGACAATGGGATGGAAAGCGGTCGGCGATCTCCGCCGAAAATATGTCGCTGCCGCGATGCTTCCCCGCCTGCGCTCGCGCGCCATCGGCGATGCCGATGCAGCCCTTTGGCGCGCGGTCGAAACTGAAGTCCGGACCTGTCAGGATTTCGCGCGACAAGGCGATTTCCGTCTCGCCGCCGCGGGCCGCGGCTTACTCCTTGAGCACTTTGTCCGGGTCGGCCTTGATCGGGCGCGCCGGCCGTATCTCAACCCTGGTGCCCATCTCCGAGGCAGCAATGCGCCAAATTCTCAAATCACGATAATTTCACGGCGGGCTTGGCACCATTATATGCTGAGAATGTGGGAACTTTTCGATGGCGGTGCAGAAAGCAGCCGAGTCGTCCTCTTTCGGGATTTCGCAAGCCGCTGTGATGGACGGTCCGCTTCCTGCCCGCCCAACGCCGGCCGGATTCCGACACTTCCTTGGCACTCCCGAGCCCTCGCAGCGGTTCAAGGTTTTTGGCGTCGATCCGTTGGATGCGCCGGAGTGCTCGCCCGGGGTGCGCGGGCTGATGAACCGTTTGTCGCGCCGGATGGATGCCAGATTGCGATGGCGCGCGCATGACGACGCCACCATCGAATGCTGGGAAAACCCGCGGATTCCCTCGGGTTACACCTACCTGCTGCAATTCGTCGCCCACGATCTGGTGCACTCGTCGATGCCGCTGTCGGTGGCCGGCGGCCTCAGCGCCGATACCGCGAATGCGCGGCGCACCGCGCTAAAACTGGAGACGCTGTTCGGCAGCGGGCCCGTGGGCTCGCCCTCGGTGTACGCACAGGACACGCCAAACGACGAGCGGCGGACCAAGCTGCGGCTAGGCCGCATGCGCTGGAAGGACCGGGATGTCGAGCCAGGCTGTCCGTTCCGCGATATCGCGCGGACGCCGGCGGAAAATGTCACCGGGATCGACCGCAGCATCGCAGGCAAGCGCACGGCGCTGACGGAAGCGCTGATTGCCGACCCCCGCAACGACGATCATGCCATTATGTCGCAGCTGACGGCGCTTTTCGCGCTGCTGCACAACGGCCTGGTCGATATGGTTCGCCGCGGCGAACCCTCCACCGGTCCCAATGCCAACCTCGGTGCGTCCTACCGGCGGTTTCTGTGCGCGCGCGACGCATTGACGGTGATCTACCACAACGTCATCCGCAAGGATCTGATGCGGCGGACGATGCACCCTTCGATCTATAGCGCTTACAGCGACCCGATCCCGAACTTCATCGACCGGCGAGAGCAGGATAGCTGGCAAGTTCCGCTTGAATTCTCCCACGGCGCATTTCGCTTCGGCCACGCCATGGTCCGGCCGGAATACGTCATCAACGACCTCTCCACCCATGATCTGAACAAGACTCTGGAGAAAACCTCGGCCAACGATCCCGTCAATATGCCGCTCGATGCGACCTGGATCGTGCGATGGTCGCGGTTTTTCGAGATCGGAGAAACCAGGCCCAATTTCAGCCGGCGGATCGGCCCCTATCTCAGCGACGGACTGGGCAACGACCAGATATTTCCCGCCTTCGACCAAACCAACCGGGTTGGCCTGCTCTATCGCGACCTCGTCGGCGCCACGCTCGCCGGGCTTTGGTCGGTGAATGCGCTGGCGGCCGAGATCGCCGTCAGGCGGCCGGATCTCGTCGGCGCTTCGCGGCTGTTGGCCGACCGTCCCTATCGGGTCAGCCGGATACGCGCGTGGCTGGCATCGGAAGCGGCCTATGGCGGGCTCTCCGCCGAAGACATCGAAGCGATTGCCAACGATCCGCCGCTGCCGTTCTTCATCCTGTTCGAAGCGATGGAAGAGGCCGACGGACTGTGCCTCGGGCCGCTCGGCTCGATCATCGTCTCGGAAGTTATTTTCGGCGCGCTCGCGGACAACGAGATTGCTGCTGGACGCGGCGCGCCTTCGCTTGCCGAAGCGCTCGCCAAGCTCTGCCAGGAATATTACCCGACCAACGTTTTCGCAGAAGTACCCGAAATTGAACGCATGGATCAGCTGGTCGAATTCACGGCCGAGATCGCTGACCTGCGACAGGCGGAACCAGCATTTTTGTGAGTCGGAATTACTCCATCTCACGCAACCCGGAGGACTGAGCAATGGCGATCGAAAGAATGACCGTGACGAACCACGAGCGTTGGGGCAACCTGGTGAAGACATGGTCGACCGGCAAGAACTATCTTGAGGACGGCAACGAGTATCCGATCCCGGAAAGCGTCGACGAATTCAAGGAGCAACTCGCCAAGGCACAGGTGTTCATGACGGTGCCGGAGCGCTTCACGCAGATCAAGTTCGTGGCACAGGATATGGATACGATCGTGGTGCGCTTGCCGCCGAAGTTTGCGATCGAGGATTCCGAGGAGCGGCTCAGCCAGCCGGGCGCAACCTATCCGATCCCGCCGTTCTACAAGCGCCTGTTCAACGGCATCGATCCGGTGATCCCGGAAAGCGAGAAATTCAAGGTGCATGCCGAACGTATCGGCGACTATACGATCAGCTACTGCGCTTGAAGTCGCCTAATTAGCACGGTTGGGCGATACCCTCGACTGGAAGCCCTGCGCCGCGTAGCCCGTCGCGCAGGGTTTCCCATCGGCCGCTTACACTGATCGGATGGGCTTGCAGGACCCAGCGAACCACGGCCTCGTCGGTCGGGGCGTCTGATCCAACCCAATACGAGCGTATGCCGTTGAGGAAGCGCCGGGCCTCTTGCTGCGCCATATCCGACTGCCCGAGATAAAACAGCGCCGCCGCGCGCCATGCCGACAGTATCCGTGCAATACCCTCTGAACGATCAATGGCCTCGATCGCGCCGGCAAAGTCGCCGCACAGCGTACGAATGATGCCATGATAGGCCCATCCGAGACGTGGGGGCGCTGGCGAAAGGGCCAGCGACTGCTCGGCCCGCAGCCGAGCTTTCTCGATTGACCCGCAGAAGGCATAAAAGATTGCCGAGGACAATAGGGGCCACGGGTCGTTGTCGTTCAGTTCGCCGGCGAGTTTCATATGCGGCGCCGCTTCGGCCTCCCGCAGCGCCATTGCATAGGACCAGCCACAGCACAGATGCGCCCTGGAATCGACCGGATCCAGTTGAATCGCTCGCTTCGCGAGTTCGAGCGTCGCCCTTGCCTTGCCGAAATCACGGAACAGGCCTGGGTGGACGAAATGTTCGCTATTGTTCATTTGCACGAGGCCGCTATGGCAAGGCGAGAACATCGGATTTTCCCGGACGGCGTCGCGAAAGATGGTGACCGCGCGCTGCCAGCTTTCCGCGTCGTATTTGAGATGCAACCTCTGCCCGCGTAGCCAAAGATTGTGCAAATCGAGCGAAACACCTGATTTGTCGGCGCGCTGACCCACGAGCCGCTTTGCGTCAGCAGAACGCGCCATTGAAGACTTCATCGTAGGCTCGGGATCCGCGGCAGCTTCGACCAGCTGCGCGATGGCACGCCGCACGTGCGGATCACTGATCCGCAGAAAGCCTGTGAGAAATTGCAATGCGTCCCGGTCGACAAGCGTCGAACTCGAGTATCCATCTTTCACGGATACGAAGAATTCACCGATCGAAACGCCCAAGACGGCCGCGATGCGCGATAGACTGCTGGCGCCTACCCGGTCGATTCCCTTCTCGTACTTCTGCAATTGCTGGACGGCAATCCCGAGTTCGCCAGCCAAATCGTCCTGGCTCATTCCGCGACGGCTGCGAAAGACACATATCCTGGCTCCTACCAGGATGTCGAGCGGGTCAGGTATCTTCTCTGACATAACGAGTCCCTGGACGTCTGAGGCTAGCAAACCCATGCAATTATAGGCGTTGGGCAACTAGCTAATCGCATTTGCAGTTGCAGAGCTTAGTCGATGTGCGTGAAAATCTTTTAGTCTATGTGCATGAAAATCTTAAAGGGATAGCTGGGTGATACCCTCGACTGGAAGTCCTGCGCCACGCAAAGCATCGCGCAGAGTTTCCCACCGCGGGCGTATGCTGATGGGATGTGCCTGCAGGGCCCAACGTGCTACGGCCTCGTCGGTCGGCGCCGACGATTCGCCCCAGAACGATCGAATCCCGTTGAGAAATCGCTGAGCTTCTTCCCGCGCCATGACCGCCTTTCCCAAGCGGAATAGCGCCGCCGCCCGCCATGCCGGCAGAAGCTGGGTGGCACCGTATGCGCGATCGCAGGCTGTAAGAGCGCCCGCATAGTCGCCGCAGAGGAAGCGGATGGTGCCGTGGTAGGCCCAATCGAGATGTGACGGTGCGGGCGAAAGAGCGAGCGATTGGTCGGCTCGCAGACGAGCCTGCTCGGTCGACCCGCAGCAAGCGCAATAGAGCGCAACTGACAGCAGCGTCCATGGATCGTTGTCGTTCAACTCGCAAGCGAGTTCCATATGCGGCGCAGCCTCGGCCTCCCGGAGCGCCATCGCATAAGACCAGCCGCAGCACAGATGCGCCCTTGAATCGACTGGATCCAGTTGAACGGCACGTTTCGCAAGTTCGAGCGTCGCTTTTGCGTTGCCGAGATCGCGGAACGAGCCAGGGTGAACAAAATGCGCGATATTGTTCATCTGCACCAGGCTGCTGTAGCAAGGCGAGAAGGTGGGATTCTCTCGGATGGCATCGCGGAAGATGGTCACCGCACGCTGCCAGCTCTCCGCATCGAATTTGAAGAGCAAACTCTGCCCGCGGAGCCAGCGGTCGTGCATATCCAGGGAGACATCGGGTTCGCCTGCGAGCCGCATCAGCCGTTCGGCTGATAGCTGGACGTTCAGCGACATCGCGATCCGTCGAATGATGCGCTGCTGCGCCTCGAACCAGTTGTTGAGGCTGAGGCGAAAGCTTTCGCTCCAGACGTAAATGCCCATGGTATCGTCTTTCAACACCATGACCATGTTGATTTCGGTGCCCGCCTGATATGCGGTGGTTTCGATGCTGTATTGAAGCGTCGAATCCGCCGCTGGAATCGCAACATCGGCGGGTCGACGGTCGACCGCGCTCCATCCGCGAAAGTGAGTGTCGGGGTCACGATCGACCACGCTCCATTCGCGAAAGCGTACCAGGGACGCCGCGAGATGTTGGTGAAAACCCTGCACAAGGTGAGTATGATCGCGGTCGATGGCATGCATGGCAAAAGGCCGCAGCACGAGGTATGTCTTTGCCGGTGCTTTGACCTCTGCAGCCATTGGCGAGACAGCCCGGTCAACCCTTTCGTCGGTCGTCCGCAATGCTTGCCTGCCGGCCGCACCGCGTGTCGCGACGTCCACGAGTGGTCGTTCGAAAGCTCCGAGCTTGATCTTCGCAACGAGTTCTTCCGTCGCGAGCGCTGGCTCCATGCCGTAATCACGCTCCAGCAAATCCCACAGCGCCTTGTAGATGCGCAGTGCGCCTGCCACATCGCCCTGCTCCGCATGCTCGCGCATCAGATGGCAGCAGGCCTCTTCGTGGGTAGGGTCGAGATTGACGATGGCGGTCGCGATTTCGGTCTTGACGTCGGCGGGAACATCCTGCGCGACCAGACCGGCATTGAGGCTCCGCATCAACCTGTCACTGATGGTCTGACGCTTGGCGAGAACCCAGATCCGGAATGACGGATCGAGGTCGTCCATGCCTTCGAGTATCCGTTCGCCGAAGTCAGGGGTATTGAGCAGCAGGGGATGCACGGCGCCGCGCTCAGCCAGGCTGATGATGCTTTCGATATCGACCTCGACTTTCCCGGGGTCGAGATGGATCGCGAGCCTCCCCGCCAAGAAACCGCCATATCCCGCGTCCTCGAACGTGGTCCGCAATTCACGAACCACCTGGCGCAGCGAGGCGCGGGCTTTTTCCTCGTCGGAGCGGCTCCACAACAAGCCGACCAGCCGTTCGCGGCTCTCGTGTTTGGCCTCGGTCAGGGCGAGATAGCTGAGAACGGCAGCCGCCTTCTGGGTCCGGAGTTCGACCGCGTGACCACCGAACATGATCGAGGGACGTCCCACCAGCGAGACGGCAAGCCGCGCAGCGCTGGCGGGCACCGTTGCGGCTTCGGTTGCGACCAACTCTTGAACCCTGGCAGCCCGTTGCATCCAATGCTTTCCGTATCTGCTCGGCGTTCGACGATTATATCAGGCCGATGCCGCCGGTATAGGCCGCTCCCCCGCCGGTTCGTGCAATCATATCGGCTAACCTCGGCGTAATGATCTCCGAAGGCAATGGCTGGAGGCCGGGCGCGATGACGCGGGCCGCCGGAACCGCGAACTGCGGGCGGGTCAGATCGAGGCCAAAAGCCTCGATTCCGAGCTGCGCCAGGCGGTCTGCGATCAGCCGCAGCACGGCCCCCGGGTCGGTCGTGCCGATCGCCAGGTGCGGTGAGCGCTCCGGTTCCGGCTGCAGCAGCAGACACCGGTCGGCGTTCAACATCGTCGCATGCCGCCGGTGATTTCGGTCCCGCGCATTCAGCGCGGCCTCCCCGCGCTCCCGGAGCTTCGCTTCGACCACCGCATGGGCCAGTTCGCCCTGGCACATTTCCAGAATGGCGGAACGGGCCGCAGCCTCAAGTGTCGGCCGCGCCGCCAGGCCAAAGGCAAAGCCGAAGCCGTCCGCCTTGCAGGAGACGGCGGCAACACAGGGCACACCGATATCCGTCGTGATATCGAGCAACCAGCCACGCCGCACTGTGGCGCCCTGCCGCAGTTGCGCCAACAGCGTCTCGGCCGCGGCGTGGGCCTGATGCCCCGGCGGGATCGATTTGCCGCGGTTGCCGCCCTGCCACCACAGGCCGGCCGCGTCCCGCTCGATCAGTTCGAGCAGTCCGTGCAATGCGGCTGCGTCCCAGGACTGGCCCGCGGCCGATCCGGTGCTCAGCGGAAACGGCGGCTTGACCTGCTGCCGATGCAGCGGCCGCCGCAGGCACAAATCCGCCGGCAGCCAGACTTCGCAACCATCGGTGAGCCGCCTGACCCGGTGCCATGAGAGTTCCGCATCGGGCTGAGCACGGTGCGCGGCGAACGCCGCGAGGAACTCGCGCGCCTGCGCACCCAGCCCGGCTGCAGGATCGCCTGGATCAGATTCCAGCACGTCATCGGCGGTCTGCAGCTGGGAGAGATATTCGATACCCTCGCCGATACAGCCCTGAAAGGCATCCTGCAGCGAAAGGCCCACGCCGGAGACACCGACCAACGGCTGCCCCGCGTGGAGAGGATCGGCGAGGCCCGGATCGAATTCTGCGCCAAGGGCGACCAGGCCGGGCGCATCGGGCGCGGCGAGTTCGAAGACCCGCGCGAACCGCGATGCCGCCTTGAGCAGGTTGGCCCGATGGTGCGTCTGCACATCGGAATAGGCACTTTCGGAATCGGCCGTGCTCGCATAGCCAAGCTCGTCGAGCAGGGACCGGGCACCGCGATCATCGGTACTTTCCGGCATGTCGCCGAGCAACAATGAGGCGGCGCGAGCAAACAGATTTGGCATCCCGTCTCCGGCCCGGTTCACGGTGGCCTCACGCCTGCCTCGCAAAGTCTGCCGGGCGGGGACATCTCAATGTCGCTCCGGAGGAAGAAATGCTCGCGAAAGCCTTTGTCATCGCCATGGCAGCCGATATTGCCCGCTCCGACTATGCAAAGCCAACCCTCATCCGTAGCCGCAGCCGGGAATGGTTGATCGCGTGCCGCTGGGGTCCCGAGGGCGAATACCTGTCCATCGCAACCGCCGGCTCGATCATGGAACCGGCCGGGCTTTCGGCACCCGGCGCCATTGCCCCGATCCACAGCCTGTTCGGTGTGCTGGTCTCGGAATCTGAAACGGACGCCGCCAGCACCTTTCTGCTGGTGCGTCAGTTGCCGACGCCGATCGAACTCGCGGGCACCTTCTTTCCAGCCGACGGCTATGTGTTGGTGCAGCAGCGCGACACCATCCGCCTGGTCTGCGAAACCCGCTATTCGCACAGTTGCGGCTGGCTGGATGGCAAGGAGGTCCGCAAGGATATTCCGGACCCGGCTCCGTCATCGGCGGAGGCGATGGCATGGCATATCGAGGCGAAGCGCTGCAACTGGATCGGCGAGTTCGTCTCAGCGCCGCTGTTGCGGGAAAGGCGAGCCATTTACGCTGCCGGATGAGGTGCCGTCGGATCAGTTGATTCACGCATAGCAACGGTGGCGCCGGATCGCCGCAAGCCCGTAAACGCGCAGCCCAGGCCTCAGCTCCCCGCCTTGCTCTGCCGCGGCACCATCCGCTTGACTGCCGCCGGACGCGCCGCCGCGGATCTCGCCGCGGGCCGCAGGTCGGCGATGGTTTCGACCAGAAGCGCGATGGCGCGCCGCACCCGCGGATCGCGGGTCCGCGAAAAGGCCGTGAGAACCCGCAACGCATCCCGTTCGGCAAGCAGCCGAAAGGGTGATTTCGCGTCGGAACGCTTGTTCCGGGAAGGCTCGAAAAGATCCCCGATCGAGATCTCCAATACGGCCGCGATCCGCGACAGCCGGCTGGCGCCTACCCGATTGATTCCCTTTTCGTATTTCTGCACCTGCTGGAACGCGACACCGATCCTGGCGGCGAGGTCGCTCTGGCTCATTCCGCGGTGAGTCCGAAAAATACGAATCCTGGCTCCCACCATGACGTCGAGTGGGTCGGGCGTTTTAGCCAACATAACCGCAGTCTCCAGACCTCTGATTGCTGGCGAACCGGGTTACAACTATAGGCGTTGCACAAGCTAGCGTGCAATCCCCTTAATTGGCTTTTCCTGCCCGAAATTTCCAAGCGTCAGGACGCACCTGCCCTCCGGATCGATCGACGCCGTGACGGTCTGGTGGGGCGCCACCGTCAGGAATTTCTCCAGAATCAAGCGGCTCTCTTCGGACAGGCCGAATATTCCCCGCGTGAGCTCGAAAAACCCCGGCTCCTCCCCGACATACAGAAGTTCGTGGAGTTCCGCGACGGTGTATCGTCCCAGGGCGGCAAACAGCCGTTCAGTTTCGTCTTCCGAACTGCTCTCGTCTGAACGAACAAAATTGTAGATGATCGCGGTCATCTTTCCCCCGAATGCGTCGCTAGGCGTTGGACGGCACGCCGCGCTGGCAATCTGACCGCGCTATCGTGATTTCAACGTGATCGGACCAACCCCTTGGCCGATCGGCTTGCCTGCACGGGCGAAGCGGCGTGCAGGTTTCATGAAACCGAGATTGGCCTCCAAGGCGCGGACGAAAAAAGGGCTGAACTCCAGGAATATCAGGGGAGGAGTGACAGTCTCGAAGCTGCGATTGTCCTGAGGTTGTTAGCATTCGCACAAAACAGTCTGCCAAAGGCAGGCTTTTTCAACGACAGCTACCGTCGTTCGCCGGGCTTTACCTCTACCCCGGCCCATTGCTCGACTGGCTGAACGATTTGCGTAATGTCCGAGTCCCCACCCTTGAGTGCTTTTGCGATCCCGACGAGCTGGCGGACGGCATTACCGACGATCATCGGCACGCCGAGGCGCTCGGCCTCCTCCAGGCAGAGCCGTACGTCCTTGTAGAGCAGCTCGGTCGCAAAACCGAAATCGAATTTCCGCGGAAGCACGCAGCGGGGAAACTTGTCGGCGGTTGCCGTATTGCGCCCGCTGCCGGCATTGATGACGTCGAGCATGACCGCCGGGTCGAGGCCGGCCTTCGTTCCCATCACAAGCGCTTCCGACGTAATCGCAATGGCGGTTGCCGACAGAAGATTATTGCAAAGCTTCATCGTCTGCCCGAGCCCCGGCTGTTCGCCGACCCAGAACACCTTGCCGATGACGCCAAGGATCGGCATCAATTCGCCCGTCAAATGCTTCGGGCCTGACACCATGACCGCGAGCGTTCCCTTGTCGGCACCGGACGGGCCGCCGCTTACCGGTGCATCGACGGCGACGATGCCCTTCTCTGCCAGGCCGTTGGCGACCTCGATCGCGACACGGGGACCGGTCGTCGACAAGTCGATGAAGATCTGGGCCTTGCTGCCCGCCACCACGCCATTCGATGCCAGCGCGACCGCCTTGACGATATCGGGCGTCGGCAGACTGACCAGGACGATCTCGGCCTGAGAGGCTACATCGGCCGGAGAATGCGCCGCGCTCGCGCCTTCCGAAGTTGCCCGCTGCAATGCGCGCGGGTCGGCGTCGTAGACGACGACCTTGTTGCCCGCCGCGACAAGACGCCGTGACATGTGGGCGCCCATGCGGCCGACGCCAATGAAACCGAGAGTCTTGCCTGTCATCCGTCGGTCCTTTGAGGAAAACGCTTATGGGTCGCGAACACGGGCACTCGCCGCGCGCTCTCCCGGCGACCGCTACATTGACGGAGCGTATTGCTGTCTGTCAATCTGACAGGCATGGCGCGGCCGGTCGCCTGCAAGGCAGGTTTCGAGTTAATCACATGCCGATGGGCGACAACAAATATCCCGGCGATTCCTGGCTTGCGCACTATCGCGAGCGCGTCAATGCCGATCAGGAAATGTCGGTCATCGGGGACTGGTTCACGACAGCGTTTGCCCTGACTTTCGGGGACGAACGCTACGCGCTGCGGATCGAGAAGGGAAAGATCGCCGAGATCATCCAACGGCCGGGACTCGATGTCCGCACCTTGTTCGGATTCCGCGCGCCGGTTGCGGTTTGGCAAAAATTCCTGAGTGCCGATCCACCGCCGCTGTTTCACGATTTCTTTGCGATGTTGATGCGCGTGCCGGAATTCGAGCTCGAGGGAGACAGCCTGGTCGCCATGCAGAACGCGCGGGCGCTGCATCGGATGATGAACATCATGCGCGAAACGGGAGCCCCGGATGGCTGAGTTCGAACCAATCGTCGGACGGTATCTGCCGGTCAATATCGGTTCCGATCAGCATCGGATTTTCGTCGAGGAAGCGGGAAGCGGAATTCCATTGCTGTGCCTGCACACCGCGGGCAACGATACGCGTCAATTCCGCCACATCATGAACGATGCGGAGATCACCGGGCAGTTTCGGGTGATTGCGTTCGATTTGCCCTATCACGGACGCAGCGCGCCACCGGACGGATGGTGGCTCAGGAAATACCGGCTCACCACGGCTGCCTATCTGGATGCGATACGGGCGGTTTGGTCGGCGCTCGGGCTGGAACGGCCGTTGGTGATGGGATGCTCCATGGGCGGAGCGATCGTGCTGAAGCTCGCCGCCCTTTATCAGAACGAGCTTCGCGGCATCATTGGCCTGGAGAGTTCCGCCTATGCGCCCGGCCGCTATAATGAATTGCTTCATCATCCCGCCATTCATGGCGGAGAATTATGCGCCAGCTACACCTATGGACTCAATTCCCCCTTCAGTCCGGAGGTGAACCGGCGCGAAAACTGGTGGTACTACAGCCAGTCGGGCCCGGGTGTGTATCAGGGCGACGTGCATTTCTACAGCCTCGATTGGGACGCCCGCGAAGACATCGGCAATATCGATACAACGCGTTGCAAGGTCGCGCTGCTGACCGGCGAATACGACTACTCGTGCACACCGGCCATGACCGAAGCGGTTGCTGCCGCGATATCAGGCTCGCAGTATACCCTGATGAAGGGAATGGGCCATTTTCCCATGATCGAGGATCATGCGAGCTTCCGCCCGTATCTCCTCGACGCCCTCACGCACGTGACTTCGCAATGAAACCGGTGCTCAAAAGAAATGGGCGAGGTTTCGGCGACGCCCGCCAGGACGTAGGGGCATTGGGATGAGTTTGCGAGGCAAATGCGCCCTGATCACGGGATCGACCGGAGGGCTGGGGCGCGTCGTTGCCGAACATTTCGCAAGGGAAGGATGCAACGTCGTTCTCAACGGCGTCGTACCTGAAGCGGAGATGACCGCGGCACTTGCGGACCTCGAAGCGGTCCATGGAATCAGCGCGCGTTACGACCGCGCCGATCTGCGAAAGCCCGATGAAATCGCAGCGATGATGCAACGGGCTTTCGCCGCGTTTGGCGCCGTCGACATCCTGGTCAACAACGCCGTGGTCCGGCACTTCTCGCCGGTCGAGAGCTTTCCGGTCGAACGGTGGGACGAGGCCCTCGCTGTTAATATATCGGCGGCGTTCCATACCATCAGGCTGGCGCTGCCGCCGATGCGGCAGCGTGGCTGGGGGCGGATCATCAACGTTGCCTCGCCCTACAGTTTCATCGCGATCGCCAACCGCATCGACTATGTAACCACAAAGACGGCGCTGCTTGGTCTCACGCGCACCGTCGCACTGGAGACCGCCGGGCAAGACATCACCTGCAACGCCGTTGCGCCGGCGACCTTGCCGACGCCGCCCATCGAAGCAAGACTCCGCGGCATTGCCGAAGACCAAGGCATTTCCGTCGAGGCGGCAACGCAAAACTATCTGGCCGAGCGCCAGCCCGGCGGGCGCTTTGTGTCCATGCAGTCGGTTGCCGCCCTGATGGGCTTCCTGTGCGGACCGAATTCGCGCGACATCAGTGGCGCCGCCATTCCGCTGGACTGCGGATGGACGGTGAGTTGACGGGCGTTTTCCCGCAATGTCTCCTTACGCGCTCGACGATGATCGATCAGACGCCGCCGGGCTGCACGTAACAGAAGACGTAACGGTTGCGGCTCAGGAAGACGATGCCGTGACCGGTCGGATTCGATTTGTCCCATTTCAGCTTGTTGTCGGGGATTTCGATTTCGGTTCCGATCTCGACATGCGGGCGGCCACGCGGCTCGTCGGGCCGGTCATCGGTGATGGTCGCAAAGGTCTTGCCGTCCCTGACATGGATTTCATCGGCCCAATAGGCGTCGGCTTCGCCGCAACACGAGGCATTTGGAACGTCCGGCTGCATCAGGGCCTGGTACCATCCTCGAATCTCCGGATTGATCGCATCCCATTGCCCCACATCGCGGGCGTTCCCCGTCACCACCAGCCAGCCGAAAATACCGAGACCAAGGATGAGGCGCTTCATCCATCTGCTCCTGTGTTTTCCGGCAGGATCGATGAAAGCAAACTTCGTGCCGAAATTCACAGCGAGGACGACCGGGAATCCAGCAGCCCGGTAGACACCTCAGGCCGCGCGAATCAGTTAACGCTGCGCCAATGCGCGGGACCGTTTCGTTGCCGGGGATCCGGCCGACGATCGAACGATAAAACGGGAGATTGGGGATGACCGAGATAGGCCGCGGGGCGGGGCCGATATTCCAGTTCCGTCTGCGGAACGCCGCCACCCGTCGCGACAGCCGAAAAATCCGAGGCCTTGAAAATATTTCGGAGGTGACCGCCGCAACGGGCGGTCACCTCCGTCGAGATGCGCTGTCGCGACCGCTTATTTGCGGGCCGCGCAGGCGTACATGTTGATCTCCATGCCGACCGGCACTTCGACGATCTTCGGAGTCTTCCAAGCCATTACAGAATCTCCTCTTCGCGCGAAACGGCAAACTTGCCGTACGCAGGCGTCAGAATAAGACTGCGCTCGAAAGTTCGCAAGCGGGCAAGCCATCGCCGCAGACATCAACGATACGTGCGATGGATGGATAAGAATTTTCGCCGCAATGCCGAAGGTTTCGCCACCTAGTTCAGTCGTCCCCAGTGGGCAAGCGCTGCCCACACCAGCATGATCGCTCCCACGATCCAGATCGCGAGGATGACGAGCGCAGCGCCCCAGTTCCGCGGAAGCGATGCGGCCTCATTCGCCTCGGCGCGGTATTGTGCCATCACCTCGCGCGGGATCAGCAACAAAACCAGCCAGATGCCGAGCGGCACCACGATGACGTCGTCGAGATAGCCGATGACCGGGATGAAATCCGGGATCAGGTCGATGGGCGACAGCGCGTATCCCGTAACCGCCAGCGCCAACGCCTTGGCGTACCAGGGCATGCGCGGGTCGCGAGCGGCGAGATAAATGGCATGAGTGTCGCGCTGCAGCGCGCGCGCCCAGGTTTTCAGGTCGAACAGCGCGGTGCGAACGGTGAAGCAATGGCCGCTTCTCACTTGAATTTGCATTTGGTTTCGGGGCGATCGAGGCCGAGCGTATCGAGTTCGGAGACCTGATGCAGGAAACCTTCCTGCGGCGACACCGACACGGTGTTCCTGCCATCGAACAACAGGATCGGCTGGCGCAGTTGCAGGTTCCAGTCGCGCAGCGTCAGCTTCTGGCCCTTGAAGGCGGCCACCGAAAACTCCGGGCTCTTGATGTAGGCGAGCATCTTGCCGGGATCGGCGGAGCCGCTGCGGACCGCCGCCTCGCCGATCATCCGAACGGCGGTCCAGGCCTGCATGTCCTGCGCCGTCATGGCGCGCTGAAACGCCTTGGTAAAGCGGTTCTGCAATTGCACGGCGCCCCATTGATCGAACGCCGCGTCCCATGTGGTCGGCACCAGTCCCGCGGAGCCCGCGACCGGACGGGGATCCCACGTCCGGTACGGCAGATAGCCGGCAAAGACCTCGCTTTCGTCGGCCGCGACCAGCACGTCATAGGCGGCGGCGCCCTGGGTCACCACCGGCATCTGCCGCTGGATCTCGGCGACCCCACTGTCGGTGCGCCGCGCGCCGCCATTATCCTTGAACTCGCGTTGCTCGACGATCCTGGCGCCGAAGCGGGTTGCGGCGTGGCGGAGCGCATCGGCGAACAGCGCATCCTTTTGGTGCGAGCCAGCGATCAGCAGCCATTTGGTCCACTTCTTCCAGACCAGATATTGCGCGAGGCCGTCGGCCAGCATGGCGCGTGTCGGCGCGACATGAATGACATTGGCGCGGCAGTCCTCTTCGCGCAGGCGTTCGTCGATTGCCGACGCGTTGATCAGGATCTCGCCGCGCGGCTGGCCCGCGTCGGCAACCCTGAGCAGCCGGTCGGCATCGAGGCTCGTGATGATGAACGATACGCCCTGGTCCGCCAGCACATTCATGGCCGCGACCGGATCGTCGCCCTCGCCGAGCTGCTTCTCGATCAGCGTGTAGTGCTGATTGAGAAAGCGCCCGGTGCCGTTGTCGTCCTCAGCCCCCAGTTGGGCACCGGCCAGGCCATCATTGGCGGCCGGCACGTCGATCAGCGATATCCTGATCTTCGACGGCGTCTCATGAAGGTAGCCGATCTTGATGTCCTGCAGCGGATCGGACATCGCACCGCCCGACGCCAGGATGGCGCAGACGGCAATCCAGAACCGGCGCAGACGTCGCCTCCAACGAAATCTTGCAGTCGCGCGCCGTCGCGGCAGTTCCGATTCCGTCGTTCGATCGCGCCGCAACATTGATTGCAGGTCGCCTTGCTTGATCCGCGGGGCGATGCTGTGCGATGCCGGCATTTCACTCTGCTCTGGTTTTCCGTTAGGCTTGCTCGCGCGGTCAGGGTACTCCATTTGCGGTATAGCGCAACGAGATGCCCTGATCCGCCGATAGCCTTCGCGTGACCGCCGGGACAGAGACGTTGGAGAATGCCGATGGTCGTTTTGCGCCGTTCCGCGATACTTGGTGTTTCCCTGCTCTTGCTCTCAGCCGACACCGCCCTCGCCTACCGCGCCTATGTCTCCAACGAGAAGGGCAATTCGATCTCGGTTGTCGACACCGACAAGATGGAGACGGTCGCGACCATCAAGACCGGGCAACGGCCGCGCGGCATCGAAGTCTCCCGTGACGGAAAGTTGATCTATGTCGCGCTGGGCGATGACGACAAGATTCAGGTGTTCGACACCAAGACCCTGAACGACGTCGGCGAACTGCCGTCCGGCCCGGATCCCGAGCAATTCACGCTCGACCCGGCGGGCAAGCTTCTCTACGTCGCCAATGAAAATGACGCGATGGTGACCGTGATCGACCTGGAGAAGCGCGCCGCGGTCGGCGAGGTATCGGTCGGCATCGAGCCCGAGGGCATGGTGGTCAGCCCGGACTCCAGGACCCTGATCTGCACGTCCGAGACGACGAGCATGGTTCACTTCATCGACACCGCGAGCCGCCAGATCGTGGGCAACCTGCTGGTTGGTTCTCGCCCGCGGTTTTCGGCGTACAAGACCGATGGATCGGAACTCTGGGTGAGTTCGGAGATCGGCGGCGACCTCGCCATCATCGATCCGGCAACACGGCAACTCAAGCAGACCGTGAAGTTCGAAATTCCCGGTCTCAGGTCCGAGGCGATCCAGCCGGTCGGCATCAATCTCACCAGGGACGGCAAGCTCGGTTTCGTCGACCTCGGACCGGCCAACCGGGTGGCGGTCGTCGACGGCGTCACTCACGCCGTTGTGAAATATCTTTTGGTCGGCCAACGGGTTTGGCACGGTGCCTTTACGCCGGATGAGAAATATCTGGTGGTCGCCAATGGCGTCTCGAACGATGTCTCGATCATCGACGTGGCGCGACTGCAGGTGATCAAATCCATCCAGGTTGGGGAATTGCCCTGGGGCGTGGCCTTTGGCCCGAACTGAATACCGACCACGCCACCTCGGCTGCAGCTGCAACTGCGCCCCGGCGCGACACTAAGGGCCACTGCAACGATCCTTTCCTTGGGCGCACGCCCACGACGACGCGTCAGATCTGCCGCCTGCGGCTGTCAGGATAGCCGCAGCTCCACTTCCTTGCCGTCCATTCGGGATGCTGGCCGATCCACTGCGCGATATAGGGCGGCGCGCCCATCATGCATTGATTGATCGAACCATTCCAGGCGAACTGGAGATATTTCTCCTCGCAATTATTGGGATTGGCGATGGCACAAACGGTCAGGATGATCTCGATCAATCCGGCCTCCATTCGATATGGCCTTAGCTATATTACGCCCGGCTCACGGTTGTGTTTCAAACGTCGGGGAAGATATCACCCCGCCGCAGGGCATCCTGTATCGAATGATACGTTGCCCACACCTGCCTTGCCCAACCGCGAACCGGCGCGGTGGGCCTCGCCGCGCAGGTCATCGGCACCGGCGGGCGTATTTTTTCCGCATCGCAACTTTCCCGGCGATCGAGCCGCCAGCCTTGACATTGAACGGGAGCGTGCAATGTTTTGCCGGCACACCTGCCCGGGGTTTTCGCGCTCGGCGGCTGACGCCGTCAATGCGCCACATTGCCGACCAACAAATTTCCCGGGTGAGCCTGAAAAGCCGATCGAAAACAATCCAAGCTCAAGCAAGTCCAAGCTGAAGCATAAAAAAATTCGAGGGGTAAACGACCATGAAGACACGCGCCGCGGTCGCGTTCCAGGCGAAGAAGCCGCTTGAGATCGTGGAACTCGATCTCGAAGGTCCGAAAGCCGGCGAAGTCCTGCTCGAAATCAAGGCGACGGGAATTTGCCACACCGACGCCTACACGCTTGACGGCTTCGACAGCGAGGGAATTTTCCCCTCGATCCTGGGCCATGAAGGCGCCGGCATCGTGCGCGAAGTGGGCGCGGGCGTCACGTCGGTGAAGCCCGGCGATCACGCGATCCCGCTTTACACGCCCGAATGCCGCCAGTGCAAAAGCTGCCTGAGCCAAAAGACCAACCTCTGCACCGCCATCCGCGCGACGCAGGGCAAGGGGTTGATGCCCGACGGCACCTCGCGCTTCAGCCTCAAGGGCCAGACCATCTTCCACTACATGGGTTGCTCGACGTTTTCGAATTTCACCGTGCTGCCTGAAATCGCGGTGGCGAAGATTCGCGAGGACGCACCCTTCGACAAGAGTTGCTATATCGGCTGCGGGGTGACGACCGGGGTCGGCGCGGTGGTCAATACCGCCAAGGTCACGCCGGGCGCCAACGTCGTCGTGTTCGGGCTCGGCGGCATCGGGCTGAACGTCATCCAGGGCGCGAAGATGGTGGCGGCCGACAAGATCATCGGGGTCGACGTCAACGATTCCAAGGAGGAATGGGGCCGCCGCTTCGGCATGACCCATTTCGTCAATCCGAAAAAAGTCGAGGGCGATATCGTCCAGCACCTGGTCGCACTGACCGACGGCGGCGCTGATTTCACCTTCGACTGCACCGGCAATACCACCGTCATGCGCCAGGCGCTGGAAGCCTGTCACCGCGGCTGGGGCGTATCGGTGGTGATCGGAGTTGCGGAAGCCGGCAAGGAAATCGCGACGCGGCCATTCCAGCTCGTGACCGGGCGGGTCTGGAAGGGCACAGCGTTCGGCGGTGCCCGCGGTCGTACCGACGTGCCGAAAATCGTCGACTGGTACATGAACGGCAAGATTCAAATCGATCCGATGATCACCCACGTGCTCAAGCTCGAGGAGATCAACAAGGGATTCGATCTGATGCACGAAGGCAAGTCGATCCGCTCGGTCGTCGTGTTCTAACTGGAGTTCGCTCCGCGGATCTCGATCATCAACGTCAAACACAAGGGAGGATTGGCTATGAGCGTTCACATCCATCCGTCGGTTGACAATGGAGTCAAGAAAGGGTCGGGCAGCTTTGCCGGCGGCACCCTGGTCTGCAAATGCAAGGACAAGCCGGTCAAGGTCGGCATCAAGGGCGACGTCGCGCACAATCACGCCTGCGGCTGCACCAAGTGCTGGAAGCCTGACGGCGCAACCTTCTCGGTGGTCGCCGTGGTACCGCGCGACAGTGTCACCGTCCTGGAAAACGGCGACAAGCTTCAGGTCGTGGACGCCTCGGCGACGATCCAGCGGCACGCCTGCAAGGCCTGCGGCACCCATATGTACGGCCGCATCGAGAACAAGGCGCATCCGTTCTATGGGCTGGACTTCATCCATCCCGAACTGTTCACCGAAGGCGGTTCGGCGGCTCCGGGCTTTGCGGCGTTCGTGTCCTCGGTGATCGAATCCGGCGTCCACCCATCCCAGATGGACCCGATCAGGTCGCGCCTGAAGGAGCTCGGGCTCGAGCCCTACGACTGCCTGTCGCCGGCGCTGATGGATGCGATTGCGACCCACGTGGCGAAATCGAAGCCCAAGGCTGCCTGATCAAGGCCGCCTGATCCGGTCGAATGGCCCGGCGCGGCTGGTGTGAGCCAGCCGACCGGCAACACTGCAAATCGTGACAATCTTCGCGCCGAAGGTCGGCGCCGGAGCCGCAGCTTTATGACGATCGAAACCGTTTCGTCGAACCGCTCGTTCGACGGCGTCCAGGGCGTGTACAGGCACGCCAGCAGCCAGACCGGGACCGGCATGACCTTTTCGGTCTATGTGCCTCCGCATCAGGAAGGCACCAGGCTCCCGGTGGTTTGGTACCTGTCGGGCCTGACCTGCACCCATGCCAACGTCACCGAAAAGGGCGAATTCCGAAAGGCCTGCTCTGAGCTGGGTTTGATCTTCGTCGCACCCGACACCAGCCCGCGCGGCGAAGGCGTTCCCGGCGATCCTGCCGGCGCCTATGATTTCGGGCTCGGCGCCGGCTTCTATGTCGACGCCACCCAGCCGCCGTTTGCGCGTCACTATCGAATGTGGAGCTATGTGACGGAAGAACTGCCGGAGCTGGTCGCCGAACATTTCCCAACCGATCGAAAACGGCAATCGATCCTGGGCCATTCGATGGGCGGACATGGCGCGCTGACAATAGCGCTTCGACACCCCGACCGCTATCGCGCCGCCAGCGCATTCTCGCCGATCGCGGCGCCATCGCAGGTCCCATGGGGCATCAAGGCGCTGACCGGTTACCTCGGCGATGCCCGCGAGGCCTGGCGCAAGCACGATGCCGTTGCACTGATCGAGGACGGCGCGCGGTTTTCCGATTTTCTCGTCGATGTCGGCGATGCCGATCCGTTCCTCGCCGAGCAACTGCGCCCGGAGTTGCTGGAGCGTGCCTGCACGCAGGCCGGCATCCCGCTCCTGCTTCGCCGCCAGCCGGGCTATGACCACAGCTACTACTTCATATCGACCTTCATGGCGGATCACCTGCGCTGGCACGCCGCGCGGTTGAAGGCATGATGGAGAGCGCTCAGCCCACGGCTAACCGGGCGGCGAAACCATTCGAGGAGCAGGACAAATGGCCAGGGCGATCGCTTTGATGGTCTTCATTTTTGCACTTGTTCCGGTCGGCGCGTCGGCCAAGGACACCAGGTTCTGGAACCTGACCGCCAACACCATCACGTCGCTGCAGCTTTCGCCGGCCGGCAAGAACGATTGGGGCCGCAACCAGGCCGACAACGATTCCGACCACACCGTCGATCACGACGAGCGCCTGAAGATCACCGACACCGCCCCCGGCGCATACGACGTCAAATTTACCGACAAGAGCGGACGGACCTGCGTCGTGCCGAACATTCAGCTTGCTGCAGGCGCGGTCTTCACGATCGAGGAAAAGGACCTCAAGGGCTGCACCAAATAAGCCGCTCCGGATCCGGGCTCGCGAGGGCGCCTCAAAAATTCACGCCGAACAGAAGCCGCGCCTGGTGGCGCTCGAAATTGACGAGGTCGAGCGAACCGGCCGACGTCGCCGCCTGACCCGCGACTTGCGCGCTCCACGCCGCCGCGATCCACGCCTTTTCGGAGAGTTTCACGTAGATCGTCGGTCCGATGAAAAAGCCCTGCCCGGCGAGCGTATCCAGGCCAAGGCCGTCATATTTGCGCAGGTAGCGGGCTTCGCCGCCGACGAAGACTCCGGAATGAACCTGAGCCATCACGCCGATCGCAACACCGGCGGTGGACTCCTGCGACCAGGTCCCGGTCAGGTTCGAACGCATGGTTTCGGGCTGGTAGAGCAGGTTGAACGCCGCAACGATCCGATCGGGGACGATCTCCCAGTCGGCGGCCGCGACGAAGTCGACGCCATATTGGTTCACGCCTTCGCCGGTCACTTCATCGGCGCGGCCCCAATGCGGCTCGGCGCCGAGCGCGAAACCGAACGGCGCGGTGGCGCGATCGAGGAAGCGGTAGCGGAAGTCAGCGGACAGGCCGCCGATTGTCGCATAGTGTTGATCGGTGAGACCGCTCACGCCTGATATGTCGTAGGAAACCAGTGCACCGGTATATTCGGTGCGCAGATTCGCGATCGGCACGAATTCCGCCGACATCGTGCTCTCCGAAGCCAGATACGATCCGTCGCGCTTCGCAAACCGGCCGGTAACCGAGCCTTCCAGTTCCCGCTCGCCCAACTCGCCCACGTCGGCGCCGATGGTGAAGCCGAACAGATGTTCGGTCTCGATCGGCTCAGTGCGAGCCTCGGTCGGGATCACCGCGAGCGCCAGCAGCAGGCCGGGTTTCGCCGCCTCCCTCAACAACGCAGCCAGGCGTTTGCGTGCCCACTGTTCCGCCATGGCGCTATCCTAGCCACAGTTTGGTGGGCTTGCGTAGCACTTTGCCGCATCGCAGTGGGAAAACCCCGCGACTTTGCGCCTCGATGCCCGCCGGATTTGTGTCTTGTCGCCGTCCGCTATTTCTCGCAAGAATAACGGCGTCGCGAAAATCCTCGAACCCGCGATCGGTCGAGCCTCGCAAACAGAGGCCGGTCGCCCGGAACGAATCGTAATGTCCAGATTTCTCTTGACGCTCTTTCTACTTGCGGCGGCCGCTCCCGCGATCGCCGGCGAGGCTTTGCGGATAGGCGTGCAGACGACTGGCACGTTCGCCTGGCAACTGGATGTGATCCGCCGCCATGATCTAGCTGCCGGCCTTGATTTGAAGATCAACGAATACGCTTCCCCCGATGCCGGCAAGCTCGCGCTGAACGGCGGTTCGGTCGATCTTGCCGTCGTCGATTGGCTTTGGGCTGTGCGAGCGCGCGCGCTTGGCACCAGGCTGCTGTTCTATCCCTATTCCAGTTCTGTCGGCTCCATCATGGTGCGCCGGGATTCACCGCTGCGGACGCTCGGCGATCTCAAGGGCAAGGTTCTCGCGGTCGCGGGCGGCCCGCTCGACAAGAGCTGGCTCATCGTCCAGGCGGCGGCAATCCGCCAGGGTATCGATCTCAAGCGCGAGACGACGCTCGAATACGGCGCCCCGCCGCTGATGTCGGAAAAATTGCAGCAGGGCGAAGCCGACGCCAGTCTCAATTTCTGGAATTTTTGCGCCAGGCTCGAAGCGCAGGGCTATCGTCGCCTTCTCGACGTGCGCGACGCGCAGTCGACCCTCGGCCTGAAGGCGCCGGTTGCCCTGATCGGATACGCCTTCTCGGAGGAGTTCGCGGCCGATCACAAGGACACGATCGATCGCTTCCTCGCCGCTGCCAGGCAGGCCGACGACATCATGCTGCGGTCGGACGCGGAATGGGAGGCGCTACGCCCGCTGATCAAAGCCGAGGATGAATGGACCTTCAAGGCGTACCGCGACCGCACCCGGGAGGGCATCCCGCGCCGGCCGCTGGCCGCGGAGGAGCTTGATGCGAACGCGCTTTTCAAGACGCTCGCCGGTATCGGCGGCCCGCAACTGGTTGGGCCGTCACAGCAACTCGATTCCGGCCTCTATTATCGACCCACAACGCGCGGAGAATGAGCGTTGCCGAGGATCTATTCGCTGACGGCACTGGTCGCGATCTGGGCGGTCGCCGCGGCGATGGCGCAGTCGCGGCTGTTGCCGGGACCGCTTTCGGTCGGCGCGACCATCCTCACGGATATCCGCTCGGGCGAGTTGCCGTTTCAGATGGGCTGCACGCTCGCGCGCGTGACCGGTTCTTTCGCGATCGCGATGGCGCTCGGCATCTTCGCAGGCTACGCGATGGGGCGCTCGAAGGCCGTCGACCGCTACGCCGATCCGTGGCTCGTCGTGCTGATCAATCTGCCGGCGCTGGTGACGATCATTTTCGCCTATGTCTGGATCGGCCTCAACGAAACCGCGGCGATCCTGGCGGTCGCCCTCAACAAGCTTCCCAACGTGATCGTGGTGGTGCGCGAGGGCGCCCGCGCGCTCGACCCTGAGCTCGACGAAATGGCCGGCGCCTTTCAATTCAGCCGGCTTTCGCGGATCCGTCACGTCGTCATCCCGCAACTGGCGCCATATCTGGCTGCCAGTTCGCGTTCCGGCCTCTCGATTGTCTGGAAAATCGTGCTCGTGGTCGAGTTGATCGGACGCCCCAACGGCGTAGGCTTCGTGCTGGGCTCGGCCTTCTCGCTGTTCGACATGACCAGGATACTGGGCTATTCGATCTCTTTCATCGCCCTCATGCTCGTGATCGAAAGCCTTCTGGTACAGCCGCTTGAACGACGCGCAATCCGCTGGCGACGCCGCCCCGCTTGAACTTCGCATCGATGCGAAGGTCTTCCTGTCCGCGGACGGCACCCCGGTCGAGGTTATCAGAGGCCTGAAGTTTCGGCTGGACGCGGGATCGTTCGGCGCCCTGATCGGCCCTTCCGGCTGCGGCAAGACGACGATCCTCAAGATCGCGGCCGGCATCGATGCCGATTTTCGCGGCGAGCTGCGCAGGCCCGGCTCCGGACGGTTGGGGATGGTTTTTCAGGAGCCTCGCCTGTTGCCCTGGCGCACGGTCGAACAGAATATCCGGCTTGTCCTGCCTGCCCGCGGCGCGGCAACAGACCTGACCGAACTGGTCGAGATACTCGGCCTCGGCGCGCACCTGACCCGCTATCCCGGCGAATTGTCGCTGGGACTTGCGCGCCGCGCGGCTATTGCGCGGGCCTTTGCCGTGCAGCCTGACTTCCTGCTGCTGGACGAGCCGTTCGTGTCGCTCGATGAAGCCACGGCGGACCGGCTGCGCGACGAACTCGTGGCGCTGACGAAAAGGACGAGCGTGACGACCCTGTTCGTGACCCATGATGTGGCTGAAGCCATCCAACTGGCGGATCGGCTGTTCTTCCTGTCGGACCGGCCGGCACGGATCATCGCCGAGAAAGCACTGCCGCCGCCGCGGGGAGCGCGCAGCCCCGAGGTCGTTGCGTCGATCGGCAATGAAATGCGATTGCTGCTGTCGCAGGTCGGGACCGATCCCGGCAGCTAGCTATGCTGCTCACACCAGATGGTTCTCGATCGCGAAGCGCACCAGTTCGGCGGATGAGCGCAGCCCGAGCTTCTGGCGCATGATGGAAGAGCTGTTCGCGATCGTCTTGTACGACGAATGCACCAGCCATGCGATTTCGGAGAGGCTTTTGCCCGCGCCCAGCAGGCGCAAGATCTCGATCTCGCGCTGCGTCAATTTCGTCAGGGGATTTTCGGCCAATCCCGGACCGGCAAATGCGATGCCCTGGGCGATCGCGGATGGTAGGAATACCCCACCGTCGGCCACCTTGCCGATGGCCTCGACGAGATCACCGGGGTCGCCCGATTTCGAGACATACCCCTTCGCGCCGGCCTCGATGGCGCGCGCCGCGAAGATCGGGTCGTCATTCATGCTGAACATGATGATGCGTGCCGACCCATCGCGCCCCAGGATTCGGCGCGCCAGCTCGAAGCCGGAAACGCCGGGCAGATTGATGTCGAGGATACAGATGTCGGGGCGCTCGGCGACGAAAGCCGCCTCGCCGCTTTCGGCGTCGGCTGCCTCCAGAACGGTGATGTCCGGTTTACCGGCCAACAGCGCGCGGCAACCCGAGGCAACGATGGGATGGTCATCGACGATCAGGATACGCATCGACATCGATCGAGGGCCTCATCCGCGCCGCCCATCTCGTTTTGGCTTTACACTATGCCGTTCCGGAAGAAGTGCGCTACGGTTCAATTAGATAGAGGCCGTTTTTGACTGTCAACGTTTAGCAGTTCACGTGAGAACAGAGCGGCCCGGTGCGGAGCATGGCAATGTGGCAGAAGCTCTCCTTGCGAGCGCGATTGAATGCGCTTCTGGCGCTCGTCATGGTGCTCGGTCTTTTCATCAACATCGCGCGGCTGCTGCTGGAGGCTGGTCCACGGGTTGCCGCCGAAGATCAGAGCGTGGTCAGGCTGGCGCGCGGCTTCGTCGAAACTCTGGTGTCGGATATCAATGATGCATCCGATCCGGAGGCAAGGCTGGACCATATCGTCGAAGGCCTCAAGCAATTGCGCCATGTCAGCATCACCCGCGAGCATGACCAGGCCGCGGGCGGCGCGCCGGCGGCGGCGCCACCCCGCGATGATGGCGAACCCCGTCAGGTTCCCGAGTGGTTCGTGACCCTCATTCACCCGGATCAGACGACCGTGACCGTGCCGATTGCTGGCAACGGGCGATCGCTGGGGTCGCTCGTCATCACCTCGCACCCGACCGACGAAATCGCCGAGATCTGGGACGGCATCGTCACGCAGATCGAGGTCGGATCGGCGATTGCCGCGGCGCTTTTCCTGATCACGATGACCGTCGTCAACCGCGCGCTGGCACCGATCCAGTCGCTGACGGAGACGATGAGCGCCATCGAGGCCGGCCGCTATGACGCGCGCGTGAGGCCGACAGGTTCCCCGGAATTGGCCGCGATCTGCAGCAAACTCAACCATCTGGCGTCCGTCCTTGGGGAAACCGTCGAGGACAAGAGGCGGCTTGCCGAGCGCGTGGTCTCGTTGCAGGACGCCGAGCGCAAGGAGGTCGCGCGCGACCTGCATGACGAGTTCGGCCCCTATCTGTTTGCCCTGCGCGCGCACGCTTCGGCGCTGACGCAATTGGCCGACAGCCCTGCCCCCGATCTCGACGCGCTTCGCAAACATATCGGTGCGATGACCGAACAGGTCAACGCGCTGCAGCAATCCAACCGGCGCGTGCTGGAGCGGCTGCGGCCGGTGGGGCTTGCCGAACTTGGTCTCGCGGACGCACTTGCCGCCTTGATACGCCTTTGGCGCGACACCCATCCCGACGTCGCGATCGGGACCTCGATTTCGCCGTCGCTCGGCGCGCGCGGCGAGACGGCGGAACTGACGATCTACCGTGTCGTGCAGGAGGCGCTGACCAACGTCTTCCGGCACGCGCGCGCGACCCGCGTCGATATCACGGTAGAACCGGCCCCACCGCCCTGCGCCGGGACCGGCGATTCCGGGGCGATCATGGTGAGCGTGCGCGACAATGGCGCCGGCCTGCCGGCCGTCCACAAGCAGGGATTGGGCATGCTCGGCATGCGCGAGCGGGTGCTGGCGCTGGGCGGCACCCTGACCGTGGCATCGACCAATCACGGGGTTACCGTGGAAGCGATGGTTCCCTCCCACCCAGGTTGGAGCGCACCGCCACGGGCGGGAATTTTTCCCGACAAAACGACCTAAACTTCCTGATATCCATCACAAGTTGAAACACTAGCATTGCCTGGGCCGACGGCAGAGCCGCCGGAAACGAGATGGAACGTGTGGGATGGGGATTCGATTCCTGTCGATCGTCTCGGTGTCGATATGCCTGCTGTCCGGCAATGAATGCGTTCGCGCGCAAGGCACCCAAGGCGCAACCGAGACCCTGCCAACTGTTGAGGTGACCGCGCCCCAGTCGGCGGCGAAGCGCGGCCACAACGAAAACGCCAAACGCGTCGTTCGTCCTGCGCGGCCCGTGGTCTATCCCACGACGCCGGTTGCCGGTTCGAGTTCGGGTTCGGGTATCAATCCTGACAAGGTGCCGGCGAGCGTCAATATCGTCGACGCCAGCCAGATCAAGCAAACGGGATCGCTGAACATCACCGATGCCCTGCAGCAATACGTGCCCGGCGTGGTCGTCAATGAGGTTTCAGGCAACCCGTTTCAGCCGAACGTGCAATTTCGCGGCTTCGTCGCCTCACCCGTGTCCGGCACGCCGCAGGGGCTGGCGGTCTACCAGAACGGCGTGCGTATCAATGAGGCCTTCGGCGACACCGTCAACTGGGACCTGATTCCGACGGCTGCGATCAAATCGCTTTCGGTGGTGACCAACAATCCCGCCTTTGGCCTGAATGCGCTGGGCGGCGCCGTCGATCTGCAGATGAAGGACGGCTTCAGCTATCACGGCGCCGAGATCGACACCATGGGCGGCTCGTTCGGGCGAGTCCAGAGTTCGGCGCAATGGGGCAAGCAGATCGACAATTGGGCCGTCTACGGCGCGCTCGAAGGATTGCGCGATGACGGGTTTCGCAATTTTTCGGCTTCCGACGTTCGTCGCTTCTACGGGGATGTCGGGGTCAAGAGCGACAGCAGCGAATTTCATGTCAACATGGGCGCGGCCGACAATCATTTCGGCGCCACCGCAACCGTGCCGATCGAAATGCTCCAGCAATATTGGGGCGCCACCTACACCACGCCACAAACCTCCGACAACCGCGTCGGCTATGTCAATCTGACCGGAAAAGTCGAGGTCACGCCGACATGGACCATCGATGGTTCGGCCCATGTGCGGATTTTCGACCAGAAGACCCAGGACGGCAATCCGACGGGAACGCAGCCCTGCACGGCCGATCCGACGCTGTTGTGTTACGGCGACGGCAGTACACCGGCTAACGGCCTGAACGGCAACCAGCTTTCCAATCCGTTCGGCCCCGATGCCATCCTCGGGGAAAACGATCGGACGATGACGCACTCGACCACGACGGGTTTCACCCTGCAGGCGACCAACACCGACAAGGTATTCGGGCATGACAACCATTTCGTGGTCGGCACCAGCCTCGACTACAGCGTCACCCATTTCACGGCCAGCGCGGAGCTGGGAACGATCGGCTCCGACTACGTCGTCACCGGTTCCGGCATTTTCCTCGGTGCCTCCGGCAGTCCGGTTTCGATCGGCCCGGTCGACCTTCGCACCACCAACCAATATACCGGACTCTATGCGCTCGACACCTTCGACGTCACCAAAGCGTTCTCGCTCACGGCCGGCGGACGCTTCAACGTCGCCAATATCGGCTTGCAGGACCAGATCGGCACGTCGCTGAACGGCAACGATACCTACACGCGCTTCAACCCGATCATCGGCGGCACTTACAAGATCACTTCCGAGTTGACAGCCTATGCCGGCTATTCGGAAGCCAACCGCGCGCCGACCCCGCTCGAACTCGGATGCGCCAATCCGGCGCAGCCCTGCGTCATCGCGGCCTTCCTGGTCTCCGATCCACCGCTCAAGCAGGTCGTGTCGCATACGGTGGAAGCCGGCTTGCGCGGCACCAGAGAGATGAACATCGGCACGCTCGGCTGGAAGCTCGGCGTCTACCGCGCCGACAATACCGACGACATCCTCGCCATTCCGAGTCCGGTCGTTCAGGGTTTTGGCTATTTCCAGAACGTCGGTTCGACCCGCCGCCAAGGCATCGAGGCCGAGGCCAATCTCAAATCGGCGACGCTGCAGCTCTACGCCAGCTATGCGCTGGTCGATGCGCGATTCCTCGATGCCCTGCAGGTCGGCTCCAACAGCCCCTTTGCCGACGCCAATGGCAACGTCCAGATCCTTCCCGGTAACCGCATTCCAGCGATCCCGCGCAACCGGATCAAGGCCGGCTTCGACTATTCGGTCACCGACGCGTTCAAGGTGGGGGGCGACGCGCTGCTCGTCAGCAGCCAATATTTCGTCGGCGACGAGTCCAACCAGGCGCCCCGACTGCCGGGCTATGCGGTGTTCAATCTCCACGCCTCCTATCAGATCAACAAGACCTTCCAGCTCTATGCGCGGGTCGATAATTTGTTCGACAATCGGTATGCGACATATGGCACGTTCTTCGACACGTCATCCCTGCCGAATTTCGCCAATGGCGGCGCGGCGTTCACCGACGCGCGTTCGCTCAGCCCGGCGCGGCCGCGCGCCTTCTACACCGGCCTGAAGGCCACCTTCTGAAAGCAGAGAGGCCCTCAGCCCGCCGGCGCATTGCGGCGCGCCAGGAAGCCGCGCGCCGGGTCGTAGGCCACAATCGCGCCGAACAGGAACAGCGCCGTGCAGCCGACGACGACCGCCAGCGAAATCCAGTTTACCTGTTCATAGAGCGCAAAGCGAATCAGCTCGGTGGCATGGGTGAACGGATTGAGCTCGCACACATAGTACAACAGCGGGCTGGACTCCTTGACGCGCCACAATGGATAAAGCGCCGACGACGCAAAGAACATCGGGAAAATCACAAAATTCATGACGCCGGCGAAATTCTCCAGCTGCTTGATCAGCGAGGAAATCAGCATGCCGAGCGCGCCCAGCATGAATCCGCTGAGCAGGAGCGCCGGCAACAGCGTCAGATAGCCGAGCGGCGGCGGCTCGATTTCCCAGAACCAGGCGATCAGCAGGAAGGCATAGGCCTGCAGCACCGACACCAGCGTGCCGGCCAAAAGTTTTGAGGTCAAGAGCCACCAGCGCGGGAACGGGCTGACCAGGAGCGTACGCATGCCTCCGGTTTCGCGGTCATAGACCATGGTCAGCGACGATTGCATGCCGTTGAAGAGCTGGATCATCGCGATCAATCCCGGCGCGATATAGACCTCGTAGAGCACGTAGGTCTCGTAGGGCGGAATGATCGACAGCCCGAGGACCTGGCGAAAGCCGGCGGCAAAAATGAACAGCCATACCAGCGGGCGCACCAGCGCGGAGATGAAGCGTTCGCGCTGATGGATGAAGCGTAAGCCTTCCCGCCAGACGATGCCCTTGAGGCAGATGAAATACTGCGCCGGCGAGAAGCTGTGCTTCTTGATCGTACTGGCGGCGGCCGTCATGCCGTTGCTTCCAGTTCGCGCTGATCCGCAGCCCCGGTCAGCCGGCCGAAGGCGTCACGCAGATCGGCACCGCCGGACTTGCCGACAACCTCGCCCAGCGCGCCCTGCGCAAGCACACGGCCCTTGTGCAGGACCACGACGTCATCATCAGCTCCGGCTTCATCGATCAGATGCGTCGCCCACAGTACACCGATGCCCTCCACCGTCGACAGCCGGCGTACATGGTCGAGGATGTCGGCACGCGCCTTGATGTCGAGGCCGACCGTTGGTTCGTCCAGCAGCAGCAAACGGGGCCGGTGCAGCAGCGCGCGGGCAATCTCGATCCGGCGCATCTGGCCGATCGAGAGATTCCCAACGCGATCGCGGCTGCGATCGGTCATCGCCACGCGGTCCAGCACCTGCGCGATCAGCGGATCGGCCTGCCTGCCGGAGATGCCATGCAGCGCCGCGTGGTACATCAGGTTCTGCCGCACCGAGATATCGAGATCGAGCGCGCGGGACTGAAACACGACGCCAAGCATGCTCAAGGCCGCGCCCGGCTCCGCTGCCACGTCGTGTCCGAAGATGCGGATGCGGCCCGACCGTATCGCGTAGAGCCGCGTGATCAGCGAAAACAGCGTCGACTTCCCTGCGCCGTTCAAGCCCAACAGCACGGTGAAGGACGATTGCCCGACGGAGAGACTGACATCGTTCAGCGCGACCCGCGTTCCATAACGATGGCCGATGCGTTCGATTTCGAGGGCGGGGATCTCTGCAGTGGCAGGTGGTTTCATGACCAGTCCCGAAAGCCATGGATCCATTCGCGCGGTCGACCAGCCGACATTCCCGGACCTCGTCTGTGAAATGCGCGCCGTGCCGGTCTCTTCCGACACGAAGAGCTTCGGGATGAGCCGGCGATTTAACTTACTGCGTCGCCTGCGGCAAGCTTCGCCTGCTTGACCGAGATTATCGATCCTGACAAAGCTATTCGCACCAAGCTGCAGCTGCCGGACCTCGGATGTTTGTTGCAGCGCATCGAACGTCCGCATTCGATTGGATGCAAAGCAGGGGCATGGGCCGGTGACAGATATCAAATGCTACATTCTCGCTGCCGTCGTGCTCGCAGGCTCCGTCACCGGCGCCAGCGCCCAGGATGCTGCGCTTGGCGAGAAGGTATTTCTCAAATGCAAGGCCTGTCATCAGATTGGCGAGGGCGCCAAGGACGCGGTCGGGCCGGTGCTCAACGGCGTCGTCGGTCGACCGGCCGGCACCTATCCGGGCTACAATTACAGCGACGCCAACAAGAATTCGGGCCTCGTCTGGGACGAGGCGACGCTGAAGGAATATCTGAAGAATCCGCGCGCCAAGGTTCCCGGCACCAAGATGATTTTCCCCGGCTTGCCGAAGGATGAGGACATCGACAACGTCATTGCCTATCTCAAGCAGTTCGGCCCCGACGGAAAGAAGCAACCCTGAACGTCATTGCCTTCGATGCCGCTTGACAGGCAGAAGAGCATGGCGGTGCAGCGACGACGCACGTAAAGGACACGGATGATGGCTTGCTTGCGCACCTTCCTCATGTTCTGCACGGCATCGGCAGCCAGCATCCTTGCTACGGCCGCAAACGTGTCGGCTGAGGATCTCAACGACTATCCGACATCGGCGCGTGCCGATTATGTTTTCGCCTGCATGAAGGCCAATGGCGAAACCCGGGAACTACTGGACAAGTGTTCCTGCTCGATCGACGTGATTGCATCGATCATTCCCTATGAGCGATACGTGACCGCGGAGACCATTATCTCCATGTCCCAGGTCACGGGGCCGGTGGGTTCCGAGTTCCGCTCGACCGAGCGGGCCAAGCTGGCGCTGCAGGAATTCCGCCGCGCGCAGGCGGAAGCCGAAATTCGCTGCTTCTAAATCGAGATGAGTTCAGGTTGATAAAACGACGGCTTATTCTCCCCTCCCCCCGTCCGCGAAGCGTACGGCGGGGAGGGGTCGGGGGTGGGAGGTGCCTCGGCAAACTCGCTGCCAGCGGAACAAGTTGAGACAGCCCCCACCCCCGACCCCTCCCCGCCACGCGCAAGGGCGCGTGGAGGGAGGGGAGATAACCACACTCGCGTCTGCTCCGAATCAACTCAAAGACATCACGCTTCTAGAGCATCGATTTCTCGACGCTCCATTCATCCCGGAACACCTTCTTGCTGGTATCGACGGCTTCGACGCGGAACTTGGACGCGCCATTGGGCGTGTAATTGAAACGGATGTTGGGGTCTTCCGATATCGCGATGCCGCCATCCATCGTCAGCACCAGATCGTCGCCCTGCCAGATCTTGAGATTGTCGATGAAGAACGGCGGTATGTAGAGGCGCGTGAGCTGGTCCATCTGCAGTCCCGAATTCTGCGGGTGGCGAAGCATCAGCTGGGCCTCGGGCCGCGCGTCGGAGTCCGATCTGAAGGTACGGAACTTCATCTGACCGAGCACCGAACGGGTGGCGTCGGCATTCGAGGAAGCCGGTGCGGAGCATCCGCCGGACGCCTTCACGAACGTCTTGACGCCGTAGAGCTTGCCGTCGCTGAGTTCGGCGATCAGGCGCACATAGGAGTAGCTGTTGACCCGAACGCGCGTCGAGATCGATGTCACGCCGGCATGAGGCCCGATCGTGTACGTTGCCGCGACGGGCGCGGGGTTCTCGTCGATCACAAGCGTCAGCGATTGCAGCGTACGCTTGTCGTCGGCGGCCAGATTGACCCGCATGCCGATCGGTACGATCGCGGCATCCTCGGCGCGCCGCGGCGCATCGAGCACCACGAGGCCGGTGCCGTCGAGAATCGGGCGATCCTTGAAGATGTCGCCGCGGATGCTGTTCCAGGTTTCTTCCGACGGCTGGTCCTGGCCGGCCGGCTGCTGCGCAATGGCGACGGACGGCGCGACGACGTAAAGCGCTCCCGCCAGCGCCGCGACGATCACTCTGGAAAAAATCGACATGGTCGAATTCCGCTTCCATGAAGCTGATGCAGCCTATCCGAATCGTCAAACAGCGGCAAGTTGCGCCGCGCAGTCGCGAAACCTCCGTCACTCCCATTCGAGTTCGCTATAGGCGGCGATAACGTTGCGCGAACCGTACTCATCGAACAATTTCCACCGCGACTGTTCGCCTCGTCCGGCCTCCGTGGCCACCCTGGCCAGGGGCGTTCCCTGGACGATGAAGTCGCGAACGTCCCGAATGAGATCCTCGAAGTAGCGGCGCTCGTCGGCGATCGCACCGCGCCAATCGGCGACGACCGGGCCATGGCCCGGCACGACGCGCATGGCGGCCATGCGCTGCAGCACATCGAGGTCGGCGAGAAAGCCGCGAATGCTGCCATCCAGTACCGGAATGTGCTCGACGAACAAGAGATCGCCGGCAAACAAGGTTGAGGTAGCGTTGTCCAGAACCGTCAAGTCATTGTCGGTATGCCCGGCCGGCCATGCCTTCAGGGTCAACGTCCGGTTCCCCAGATCGATCCGTGTTTCATCGTCGACCAGCAGCGTCGGAGGCACAATCTTCACCTCGTCGATCAGCGCATCACCGAGCACCGGACGGAATGCCTTCAGGTAAAATTCGCCGCGGGCCGCCATCGCACGTGCCAGGTTCCGGTGCCCGGCAAAGGTGACGCCGTCCCGCACAAACGCCGCGTTGCCGAAAATGTGATCGGGATGAACGTGGGTATTGACGACGTAGCGAACCGGTTTCGGCGTCACCTCGCGGATCGCGGCCAGCAAGCGGGTTCCTTCGCGAACGCTGCCGCCGGTATCGATCACGGCGACCGCGTCGTCGCCGACGATAAATCCGACATTGGCGGCATCGCCTTGATTGGCAGCGTTCATCATCTCGATGCTGCCGACGTGGACGTAGACTCCAGGCGCAATCTCAGAGACAGCCAACGGTGAGGATGCCTGTCGTATTTGCGCGCGGCTATCGCCAACAGGCAGAAGCGACAACAACGTTGTCCCAAATATAACGCCCACGAAATGAAGTGCCCACTCGGTGCGAGGAACAAAATGGGCGCGCAAAAAGTTCAAGCGAGAGAACGCGCTTCGACAAATTGCCACTTTCTTGCCTTTCATTTCCCTCGGAGCGATGGAAGCTTGGGAAAAAATCATCGCCTCGGTCTGAGATGCGTCGTCTCAGTTTGAGCGATGGGCAGTAGATTCGTCGTTCTCGCTCACGTTGCAGTGCAAGACAATCAAAACTTGCTTCTGTTTCGCGAGTTACCTAACCTGTGTAGGGATGATTGCCTAACACATACCGGGAAGATTTCCCGACCCGTGTTGGGAGTGTCACCTAAATTACTTCTGGCTTCGTGAGCGACGGTGAACAGGGAGCCCGTTACTCTTTCGAAAACACAAGTCGGCACTGTTCGTTGCACTTCAAATCGACGGGTTGTGACAACGATTCACAGGCCGTGAACAATTCATCCAGATGAGGGCGAACGACGTCCCGCGGAGAATGTGTCATCCAAGGAGCGTCAGCTACCCTCTAGGCAAAAACCCAGGGAGGAAGCGAATGAGAAAATTTCTAGTCGTCACCACTTCGGTCTTCGGCCTTTTGGCGTTGCAGAATATCGCTGCGCGCGCCGACGCCGACCTGGATCAACGCGCCAAGGATCCAAAGCAATGGGTCATGCAGCAGGGCGATGATGCCAATACGCGCTTTTCCAAGCTCAATCAGATCAACGCCGCCAACGCCAGCAAGCTGCAGGTCGCCTGGACATTTTCGACCGGCGTGCTTCGCGGTCACGAAGGCGGCCCGCTGGTGGTCGGCGACATCATGTATGTGCATGCGCCGTTTCCGAACACGGTCTATGCGCTCGATCTGAATCACGACGGCAAGATTCTCTGGCGATATGAACCGCGGCAGGATCCCAACGTGATCCCGATCATGTGCTGCGACACCGTCAACCGTGGCGTCGCCTACGCCGACGGCAAGATCTTCCTGCATCAGGCCGACACGACGCTGGTCGCGCTCGACGCCAAGACCGGCGCCAAGGTCTGGTCGGTGATGGACGGTGAGGCCGGCAAGGGACAATCCGGCACCGACGCGCCGTTCGTGTACAAGGACAAGGTTCTGGTCGGCGTTTCAGGCGGCGAATTCGGCGTTCGCGGCTGGGTCAGCGCCTACAACATCAAGGACGGCAAGCTCGCCTGGCGCGGCTATTCGGAGGGACCGGACTCCGACACGCTGATCGATCCCGCCAAGACCACTTCGCTCGGCAAGCCCGTCGGGCCCAATTCCTCGGAATCCACCTGGCAAGGCGACCAGTGGAAGATCGGCGGCGGCGCAACGTGGGGCTGGTATTCCTACGATCCCGCGTTGAATCTTGTCTATTACGGCTCGGGCAATCCATCGACCTGGAATCCGGTGCAGCGGCCCGGCGACAACAGGTGGTCGATGTCGATCTGGGCGCGTGACCTCGATACCGGGGCGGTCAAATGGATCTACCAGATGACCCCGCATGACGAATGGGACTTCGACGGCGTCAATGAAATGATCCTGACCGATCAGACCATCGGCGGCACCCCGCGGAAGCTTCTCACCCATTTCGACCGCAACGGCTTCGGCTACACGCTCGATCGGGCCACCGGCGAATTGCTGGTCGCCGAAAAGTTCGATCCGGTGGTGAACTGGGCTACCAAGGTCGACATGGACAAGTCGTCCAAGACCTATGGTCGCCCGCTGGTCGTCGACGCCTATTCGACCCAGCATAACGGCGAAGACTCTAACTCCAAGGGCATCTGCCCGGCGGCGCTTGGCACCAAGGACGAACAACCGGCGGCCTATAGCCCGGACACGCAGTTGTTCTACGTCCCCACCAACCATGTCTGCATGGACTATGAGCCCTACAAGGTGTCCTACACGGCCGGCCAGGCTTATGTCGGCGCAGCGGTCGCGATGTATCCGCCCAAGGGCGATACCAACATGGGCAACTTCATCGCCTGGGACGGCAAGACCGGCAAGATCGTGTGGTCCAACAAGGAGGAATTCTCCGCGTGGGGCGGTGCGTTGGCGACGGCCGGCGGCGTGGTGTTCTACGGCACGCTCGAAGGTTATCTGAAGGCGGTCGACGCCAAGACGGGCAAGGAACTCTACAAGTTCAAGACCCCCTCCGGCATCATCGGCAACGTCATGACCTACGAGCATGGTGGCAAGCAATACGTCGCGGTGCTGTCCGGCGTCGGCGGTTGGGCCGGCATCGGCCTCGCGGCCGGTCTGCTGCAGCCCGAAAACGCCGCCGCCTGGCATGACGCCGTCGACCAGGGCAAGCTGCCGACCAAGGACAAGACCGTCGATACGGCGGGCCTCGGTGCGGTCGGCGGCTATGCCGGTCTGGCGTCCTATACCTCGCTCGGCGGGACGCTGACGGTATTTGCCTTGCCAAGCCAATAGGCGTGGCATCGCGGTGAGATGAGCCTCGATCGGCGCGCGGCAATTGTTGCGCGCCGATTTTTTTCCTCCGCTGAACTGCAACGTGCACAAGGATCGTCGCGTGAGTAATCACTGGAAATTCGCGCTCGTCGTTCTGGCGGGCGTCTTTGGCGTTACAACCGTACACGCCGACGGATCGGGCGATCCGGCGGTGGCCTCATCCGACAACGGCAAGTACACCGACAAGGATGGCAACCCGACCTACAAGATCAGCCCGGACGGAACGGTCGACTGGTACACCTACTCCGGCTTTCGCCGCTATCATTCGGACTGCCATGTTTGTCACGGCCCGAATGGCGAGGGGTCCAGCTATGCGCCGGCGCTGGCCGAGTCGTTGAAGACGCTTGGCTACACCGACTTCGTCAACATCGTGACCAACGGCCGTAAGAACGTCGACGCCGCCAATGACAAGGTGATGCCGTCGTTCGCGACCAACGTCAACGTGATGTGCTTCATCGACGACATCTATGTGTATCTGCGCGCCCGCGCCAACAATGCGATTCCGGGCGGCCGTCCTCCCAACCACGAAGACAAGCCCGAAGCGGCCAAGGAGGCCGAGACGAGCTGTACGGGGATCAAATGAGTTCGGGCTGCCCGATCGAGCTGGCGGAGCGGTTAGCTCGGGTTTCTCGACGGCCTGCGATCGAGCTTGCAGCGCTGGCCGCCCTGCTGGCGTGCGGACTTGTCGCGCTGCGGCCGGTCGAGACTTTCGCCCAGGACGCCGGTCCCGGCTCGCTCGAGCTCGTCGATCCCAATGTCTTTCGCGCCTGCGGCGATCCGCGCAACCTGCCGTTCTCCAACGACAAGGGCGAGGGATTCGAAAACAAGCTTGCCGAATTGTTTGCCGCCAAGCTCGGCAAGAAGCTGAGCTACACCTATTTCCCGCAGGCCACTGGCTTCGTGCGGATGACGCTGGGCTCATACCGCTGCGATATCATCATGGGATTTCCGCAGGGCGACGATCAGGCGCAAGTAACCGTCCCCTATTACCGGACCACCTATGCGCTGGTGGTCAAGCGCGGCAGCGGCCTAGAAGACGTCGCAACCATCGACGATCCCAGGCTCAAGGACAAACGGATCGGCATCGTCGCGAAGACGCCGCCGAGCACCGCCATGGCGCTCAACGGCCTGTTGGCCAAGGCCAAGTCCTACCCGCTTTTCATCGATACCCGCGCGGATTCCTCCGCGCAAGCCATGATCGAAGACCTCGCCCGGGGCGAAATCGATTGCGGCATCCTGTGGGGCCCAATGGCCGGCTATTACGCAAGCCACGCCGACCCTCCCCTGGTCGTCGTGCCCTTGACCCGGGAAACCGCCGGTCCGCCGATGACCTTTCGCATCGGCATGGCGGTGCGTCCGGCCGATCAGGAGTGGAAGCGCACGCTCAACCAGCTGATCCTGGACAACCAGGCCGAAATCAACAAGCTTTTGATCAGCTACAACATTCCGATCCTGGACGAGGCCAACGTGCCGATCACGGGCGAAACGCTGTCCAAGCGGCCATGAAGGGGATCGTCATCCGGCTGGCCGTTGCGGCAATGATCGCTGGCGCCGCGGCGACCGCAGCCGCCGAGGTGCCCGAGCCGGATGGCTACCGCCTCGCAGATTACCGCGCCCCGACGCCGGCCACATTGCACGGGGCCAAGGTGATCGGGACGGATGAGGCGGAGGCGATCTGGCGCCGGCATTCAGCTGTCTTCATCGACGTGCTGCCGCGGCCGCCGCGACCGCGCGATCTTCCCGCGGGAACCGTGTGGCGCGACAAGCCGCGCGCCAATATCCCCGGCAGCGTCTGGTTGCCTGACACCGGATATGGCGAACTTGCGCCGGCCATGGCCGGCTATTTCGCTGACGGCCTGGAGAAGGCCACCGCCGGCAACCGCGCCAGAACGCTGGTGGTCTATTGTCTCGCCGATTGCTGGATGTCGTGGAACGCAGCCAAGCGCGCGCTCGCGCTCGGCTATACCGATGTCGCCTGGTATCCGGAAGGCACCGACGGCTGGATCGCCATCGGCCTCCCGCTGCAAGATGCGACACCGGAACCTCGGCCGGACCAATAGGCTGAAAACGAATCGCTTTATTCGTCATGGCCGGGCATAGCCGTCCGAAGGACGGCGTCGCTTCCGCTGGCCGATGCCCGGCCATGACGAGGTCTGCTTCATTTGGCCGGCGGATCGGCGCCGATGTCGGCCTGAATGGCGCTCGCAAGATCAAACAGCCGCTTCTCGAGCAGGACCGGCACGTCACAGACATAGGACGTCGACTTCCGCCGGTCCTCGAAGATGCGCGTCTGCCACGACAATTGACTGGCGAGCGCCTCGTTCTGCGCCGGATCGTTGCCCGGCTGGTCCTGCAATTGCCTTATCTTTTCGGTCTCGCTGCGGATTTGCTCGGCCATGGCTTTTTGCTTGCGCGAAAATCGCTCGATGCCGTTCATCACTTCGTCGCGTTGCGCGTTCAGCGTCGCATACAACCCGGCGATCAGCCGCTTCGCCTTCTCCTGTTTCTCCTCTCTGGTTCCGACCATGAAGTCCGCGATGAGTTTTCGGGCGTCCTCGATGGGGGTGCGGCGAGCGGCCAGACGCGAGACCAGTTCAACCTCTTTCGGGTCGGTCGGTTTTGCGGCGTCGATCGACCCGATGGGAGGGCCGGTCCAGACGCTGGCAATCGAGATCTCCGGCACCTTCAATTGCTGGCACGGCCAGTCCGGATAACGCGGGTCCAGCGCCAGCGCCGGGCGCGCTAGGCCCGCGACCAGGGCAACCGCAACGCAGCAATAAATTCCACGTGTCGAACGAGCCATGCCAGCGCTTCCCTCCGACAATGTGGCGGGATCATTGGACATCCCCCGGCCCGTGGCAAATCAATTTCGGCAAGAGCGGACGCGCGGGGAACAGCGATGACATTGACCGCAAACGCGGTCGTGCCATCCTGATCGGAAGCGGGGCGATGAAGGGAGGGATGGGCATGCTCGGCAAAATCGGCGCCGGGTTTTGCGGCGCTCTGGCCTGTGCGCTGCCGATTGATCCCGCCTGTTGCGGCGCCCTGCCCGACGCGATCACGCCATCAACGATGCCGCGTATCGGCGCGGTCGATACCCGCTTTCAGTCCTACAACATCGAAATGGTCGAGATCACCGGCGGGAAATTCTGGAAGCCGTATCGGCAGGACCCGGCTGCGCCGTCCGACACGCCGCCGGGCATCGATTCCAGTTTATATCAGTACCGGCCGCCGATCGATCTGGCCAATGCCCGCCTGAGGAAGCTGGCGGGGGCGCTCGGGCCCGCCTACCTCCGCATCAGCGGAACCTGGGCCAACAGCACCTATTTCGCCGATTCCGACCACGCGCCGCCGGCGCCCCCTTTCGGATTCAACGACGTCTTGACCCGTATGCAGTGGCGAGGCGCGATCGATTTCGCGCGCTCGGTGGACGCACGGATCGTGACCTCGTTCGCGACAAGTGCGGGCAGCCGCGATGCCGCAGGCGTCTGGACGCCGAACCAGGCCGACCGCCTGCTTCGCTTCACCCGTTCCATCGGCGGCGCCATCGCCGCGGCCGAATTCATGAACGAACCGGACCTCGCGGCAATCGGCGGAGTTGCGCCGGGCTATGACGCCGGCGCCTATGGCCGGGATTTCCGGATTTTTTCCGAATTCATGAGGCAGGCTGCGCCTGATACCATGATCCTCGGGCCCGGCACGGCGAGCGAGGGCGACACCGCCTCGGACCTTTTCGCCGCCTCGGCGTCCGGTCTCAATGTGGTTTCGTATCATTTTTACGGAGCCGTCTCGGAGCGTTGTCATGGCAACGCTTCGCCGGACACGGCACTTTCCGAGGACTGGCTGTCCCGGACGGATCGCACACTGGCTTTCTACAAAAGGCTGCGCGACCGGCTTGCACCGGGTAAACCGATCTGGCTCACCGAAACCGCCGAGGCCGCGTGCGGCGGCAATCGCTGGGCTGGGAGTTTCCTGGATACGTTTCGCTATCTCGACCAACTGGGCCGGTTGGCGAAATCCGGCGTCGGGATCGTCATGCACAACACATTGGCCGCCAGCGACTACGGCCTGCTCGACGAGAACACGCTCGAGCCGAGGCCGAATTATTGGGGCGCATGGCTGTGGCGGCAACTGATGGGATCCACGGTGCTCGATGCCGGGGTGCCGCTTCAATTCGGCCTGCATGTCTACGCTCATTGCCAGAAAGGCATACCGGGCGGCGTGACCCTGCTGGTGATCAACAACGACCGCGTCGCGCCGCGCGCGCTCCGGCTTTCAGCCGCCTCGTTGCGCTACACGCTTGATGCCGCTGATTTGATGGACACCGATGTCAGGCTGAACGGCGGCCCGTTGCGGCTTGGCGCGGCAGACGGGTTGCCGGCAATCACTGGCATTGCGACCGCCGCCGATACCCTGACCTTCGCACCGGCGACCATCACCTTTCTGGCCATTCCGGGCGCGGCCAACGAGGCCTGTCATTAGCGCGCCAGGGGGTGGGACAAAAAATCGCGAAAACAACCCCATGCAAAGTAGCGTGGAACCCGGCTCGCAGCACTCTTGCTGCGCTGCGTCCGGGGCAGGATAAGAAAAAGGCCCCGATCTAATCTCATCCCGCTCCAGCAGACGTCAAAGCCCTGCTTGGCATGGTCCGTCGGCCATGCCACTTTTGCCGGCACGCTCAGAAGCAACCCACAAGCTTGCTGCCGGGAGAGACCGCCGTGCACCGCCGTCTCGTTTTCATAGGCTCGGTCGCGATCGCCGTAGCGTTCGCCGCATCGCCTGCGCGCGCGGTGGACCCCGACCGCTGCCAGGGCCTATCGCGCCGGTATGAACTCGCCAAACCACAGATCAGCGCCATCGAAACATCGTTGACGCTGTTTTCGGCGGTCGACGGCAATTGCCTCGAGCTCGCAACCCAACTGCTGGACCAGGGCGCGTCACTCGACGCCCGCGACCGGCTCGGCGCCAGGCCGCTCAGCCATGCCGCGAGATCCGGCCATCTGCAGATGGTCGATCTCCTGCTGGCGCGCGGCGCGCCCATCGACGCGCGCAATCTCACTGGGGCCACCGCGCTGTATTTTGCCGCCGAGGGCAGCCACATCGCGATCGCGCAACGGCTCATCGAACGGGGCGCCGACGTCAACCTCACGGGACGCAGCGGGATATCGCCGATCGCGGCGGCCGCCTATGCCGGCAACGAGATCATCTTCGACGCCCTGCTCGCCCATGGCGCCGACGAGCGCGCGCCCGACGATACCGGCAAGCCGCCGATCGTCTATGCCGCCGCGGGCGCACGCTTCGAGATCGTGAAGCGGTTGCTGGCGCGCAATATCGATGTCAACGCGCGCTATCGCAACGATCTGACGCTGCTGATGTGGGCGTCGGGCCCGGACGAGTTGGTCCCGGAAGCGCAGGCGCTCGAGGTCGTCCGATACCTGCTGGATGCCGGCGCCCACGTCGACGACCGCGATGACCGCGGCCGTACCGCGCTGATGATCGCTGCCGAAGGCGGTCACGCGGAAGTCGCCAATCTGTTGCTGGCACGCGGCGCCGATCCGTCGCTCAAGGACAGGGCCGGAAAACGTGCCGCGGACCTGACCGTGCTGTCGTCGCTGCGGCAACGGCTGACGGTGCCCTGAACGGCGGCTCAGGGCGTTTTCGAGCGAAGCCTTCCCTCGGGCTTGACCCGAGGGTGGCCACCGGTCGCGTGAAGTTTTGAAACTTGCGTGGTGGTTGCGACCCCATCCAATTCGGTCAAATGCCCTATGCCATATTGGCACGAAGCTGCCGGTCCAAGATGTCCGCAGTTCGGTCGCGATCGGGGGTAGAACGGACATCATCCAAGAGGTCTAATTCGGCAGCGACTGAACCCAAAGCGGACGTGGAAGTCTTCCCGGGATCGCCACTCTCTTGACAATCCGTCAGGGTTTGCTGCAAATCACCGATTATGCCGGGGTGCCCGTATCACATGGGCTGAGATCAAACCCGTTGAACCTGTCTGGGTAATGCCAGCGAAGGGAGTGCTCGATGCGCAGAATCGCTCTCGTTCTCCGTGTTTACAGCTCGTCGGTGCGACCGTTTGTGCGCGTACCGCGATGCTCATGCCGAGTATCGGTGGCCGCTTAAGCAAACCGCCCGCGGCGAGCACCGCCGCCCCTGCACACCGACTGCAAGAGATTTCACGATGCGATTTGGATTGTTCGGCGGCGCGTCCGCGCCGCGTGGTGTGGATGCCGCCGAGAGCGCTCGCGGGCTCCAGCAGGTTGTCGACGCGCACGTCGAGGCTGAAGAGCTCGGTTTTCATTCGAGCTTTATCACCGAGCATCACTTCACCGGCATCGGTCAGATGTCCGCGATCCTGACGATGCTGACCTTCATCGCCGCGCGCACGACGCGGCTGCGGCTGGGCACGGCGGTGCTCGTGCTGCCCTGGCATAATCCAGTTCTTCTCGCCGAGCAGGTTGCGACGCTCGACATGCTCTCGGCCGGACGGTTCGATCTCGGCGTCGGTAAGGGCTATCGCCACAACGAGTTTGCAGGCTTTGCGATGCGACCCGAAGAGGCCGAACCTCGTTTCGAGGAAGTTCTGGCAGTGCTCTGCCGTGCGCTTTCGTCCAACGAGCCGTTTTCGCATCGCGGCCGCTTCTGGCGGTTCGACGACATCGTGGTCGAGCCGGCTCCGTACCAGCGGCCACACCCGCCGGTCTGGCTCGCGGCCTCTAGTGCAAACTCGATTACGCTTTGCGCTCGTCGCGGCTATAACCTGCTGCTGGATCAGTTCGCTTCGCCCGAGCAAATCGGTGAACGCATCGGGCTCTACCGGCAGGAACTGGAGGCGGCCGGTCACGCCTATGATCCGATGCGGGTTGCGGTCGCGCGCAACTGCTGGGTCGCGCTCGATGCGTCCGACCGCGACGAGGCCATCGGCCGCCAGGCGCAGGTGCACGAGCGGCTTCTCGCGCTTTCGCGCGGATCGGAAAGCCGTCCCGCGTCGCACATTCTCGCCTATTCGGATACAGCCGGCGCGCGCGAGGCGCATTCGCTGATCGGCTCATCTGCGGAGATCGCAGCCAGGCTGACCGCGCTGAAGGCGCAGGGCGTGGCCTATGTGCTGCTGTTCGGCCAGGGTTCGCGAGAGAACATGCGGCGGTTCGCCGAGACGGTCATGCCGGATTTCGCTGCCGAGTGAGCGACATGGCCTAGGCCGCCTTCGGCAGCCGTTCTTTAAGATGGACGCTGAAGCGAAGCTTCAGCTACGGCGTAGCACCGGGTGAGGCGTTACGGTCGATCGAGAGAGCAAAACCTCTGACCCGATTTGCTGCGCAAATCGACCTCAACTCCCGCGCTAGAGACCCGCCAGATATGCCGCCAGTGCCGCGATGTCGTCGGGCGATGTCGCAAGCATCAGGTCGGACATGCCGGGATTGTTGCCGCGCGCGCGGGTGCGGAAATCGGTCATCTGCTTGAGCAGGTAATCCCTGTCCATGCCGGCCAGCCGCGGCACCGTGCCGTCGCCCTGGAAATGATCGAGATGGCAGCCGGTGCAACCGATCGAGCCGCTGGCTGTGACGGCCCGCGCAGAGACGTCTTTCGGCGCGCGCGGCTGTCCGAGATCGGGCCACGGCTTGCCCGAAAAATACTGCGCGATATCGAGCATGTCCTGGCGTTCCAGCGGGGAGGCGATCGGCTGCATGATGTCGCTCTTGCGGTCGCCGCGCTTGAAATCGCGCAGCTCGATATAGAGGTAGCCCGCCTGTTGCCCCCAGATCGTGGGAATCGTGTTGTCGATCGGCTTGCCGTCCGCGCCATGGCAGCCGGCGCAAACCTGGGTCTTTTCCTCGATCGTCTGGGCATGTAGCGGCGCGCAGGTGATCGGAATGACCGCAAGGGCGACCGCGCCCAACATCCGGCCGATTGAGTTGCGGCTCATTGATCCGTTCCCGTGAACATTCGAACAGTAGTCATGAAAAACGGGACCGCAACCGGTCCCGTTTCACGCTGCGATGATCGCCGATCCGCTCAGTCGAGCGAGAACGCGATGATGTTGCTGCCGCGTTTGAAGTCGACCTGGGTGTTGCCGCCCGCGCCGACCACGATGTATTGCTTGCCGCCGATCATATAGGAAGAAGGCGGCGCATTGACGCCGGCGCCGGCGTGGAAGTTCCACAATTCCTTGCCGGTAGAGGAGTTGTAGGCGGAGAACTTGCCGTTGCCCTCACCCGTGAACACCAGACCGCCGGCGGTGGCGAGAATGCCGCCGATCATCGGCTCCGGCGTCTTGACCTGCCATTTGATCTTGCCGGTATCGTAGTTGACGGCGGTGATGTTGCCCGCCTGCGCCTCGCTCGGGATCGTCTTGAAGGCGCCGCCCAGCCACAACTTGCCGTTCGGATAGGGCGAGTTCTCGACGAAGTAGTTCATGGGCTGGTGCAGGTTGATGGCGTAGGCGAGCGACTGCGACGGGTCGGTTGCAATCGGCGACCATTCGACGCCGCCGTTCGCGCCCGGCAGCATGCGCGCGCCTTCCTTGGTCGGCAGGGTCCACATGTTCTCCTGCGGCACCATCGCCTCGGAGAACCGGATCAGGCTGCAATCCTTGCGGTCATGAACGTAGATGTGGCCGGTCTTGCCGGCATGGATCAGGCCCGGAATGGTCTTGCCGTTCTTGTCCTTGACATCCAGCAGCACCGGCGGGCTCACGGCGTCGAGATCCCAGACGTCATGGGCGATATACTGGAAGTGGCAGACATATTTGCCGGTCTCCAGATCGAGCGAGACCAGCGAGTCCGTATAGAGGTTGTCGCCGGGACGGATCGAACCGTCGAGATCGGGCGAAGGATTGCCGACCACGAAATAGATCCGGTTGGTCGCGAGATCGACGGCCGGATTTTGCCAGACGCCGCCGCCCAGTTTCTGCCAGGGGTCGCCGGTCTTGGCGAACTGGTCCTTCTCGGCCTGGATATCGCGGTGCATGTCGCGGCCGGTGGCGTCCTTGGTCGCCCAGACGCCGACCGATTTCTCCGGAATGGTATTGAATGTCCAGATCAATTTGCCGGTCTTTGCGTCGTAAGCCTTGACGAAGCCGCGGATGCCGTATTCGCCGCCGTTGGTTCCAATCAGGACCTTGTCCTTGATCACGGTCGGAGCCATGGTCTCGCTGTAGCCTTGTTCCGGATCGGCAACGTCGGCCGACCAGACGACATCGCCGGTCTTGGCATTCAGCGCGAGCAGCTTGGAATCCAGCGTGGCGAGGTAGACGAGATCGCCGAGAACCTGGACGCCGCGATTGTTGGGGCCGCAGCAGTAGGTCGTTATCGGTCCCATCTTGTGGGCATAGTGCCAGAGCTGGGCGCCGGTCTTGGCGTCGAGCGCGTAGACGTGGCTGAATGACGTCGTCACATACATGACGCCATCGACGACGATCGGCGACGTCTCCAGCGATTCCTTGACGTCGGTCTGGAAGATCCAGGCCACGTGCAGGTTCTTGACGTTGTCGCGGTCGATCTGCTTGGCGGGATAGAAGCGGGTTTGTGCGTAATTGCCGTTGGTCAGAAGAAAATTGGTTGTGTTCTTGTCCGCGGTGTTGAGCTGTTGCTGGGTAACCGCAGATATTTTTGCCTGGCTGGATGCGGGCTTGGCATCCTGCTTGGTTTCCTGCTGTGCGATGCCGGGTCCGGCAATCAAACCGGCCGCGCCGACCAATGCGGCGCAGATGATGGAAAATCTATTCATGTTCCGCCCCAATTTTTATTGTTGACGTGAACCGGCACTTTTGCACGCCGGTGCCCGCCAAATCTGATCCGATCGCCGTGGTTTGACAAGAAGAAACCAGCGGCGGCGAGGCCCATCAATGCCACGGGCCGGCGATCGATCGCCCGTCCTGCAGCGCAGCACAAATGATATCCCGGCAAGGCACCCTGCCGGTCTGTATGGGGCCAGGAGCCGCGCCTGCCACAGCTTGCACCTGAACGAGGCGCGCGGAAACGGCCGAATCGTCACCGATGCGGCCGTCCACATTCTTCACGCTCGGCTTCCGAACGTCTATTTTGTTCACCGGTGTACTTCTCGCGCCCTGGCGGCGCCGTTGTTGCGAGCGTGTGTATAAGCGTAACTGCCACTGAATGGTCCCCCACCCGCAGCGGCGTCCATGCGCGCTGCCGGCGTTGGCTGGCCGCCATTCAGGACATCGTAGTTAGGATAGTAAAAGGCGAACGCGCCCGGCTCCTGGATAGCCGCCTGCGCGAATGCCGGCGTCGCGAACATGAGTGACAGCATCGCGGCCGCGCCGAAGATCTTGAGTCTGGTCATGGCTTTTCTTCTTCCGTGAATTGATTGGGGGCGAGATCTGGGATTCTCGCCACCTCCGCCGCTGAATGTTCAGAGGCCTCATCACGGAGATAAGCCGGCAGTCTGCTCGTCCCATTAAATTGGACGTCAGGAAGATTAAATCGATTTCACGTGGTAGTTTGCAACGCAACTCGCAATCGCCTGAGAGCCATGAAAGAAATCGAGGCGGCCATCGCACTCGTCGGCTACCTCAGGTCATAGGCGAGTTCATTGCTGTTTGAATTTTCGTCGTTCTTACCGGGCGCACGAGGCCGCAGAGCGGCTCTCTGGCGCGCTTCGCCCGAACGCCATGATCGCTATGCGATCGAGGGGCTTCCGCCCCCGTCTTCAGGCCGTCGCGCTCATCCGGTCTTCCGACTTCCTCAAATTGGCCGCGCTCTTCAGCAGCGCCTGCTTCTCCTCGGGCGACATCTCCGGCTCGAGGCTCCGGACAACGCCGTTTTGACCGACGACGCTTGGAAGGGACAGCGTAACGCCGAACCGCTCATGGAAGCTTCCTACCGGTATCACCGCCCGCTCATCGCGAAGAACGATCTCGGCGATTCGTGCCGCGACGATGCCGATGCCGAACTGGCTCGCGTCGTTGCCTTCGATGATGGTGATGTTGGCAAAGCGCACGCTCTTCTCGATCTGCCCGCGCAGGCTATCGAGCGTTTCACCGCGCTCGCCGGCAAGGGCGGCGATCGGCACTCCGGCAACGCGGGCGGACGACCACAGAAACACCTGCGAGACCCCGTGCTCGCCGACGACCTGCGCCTCGACCTGGTTGGCATCGACATCGAAATGCTCCGCCAGGTGAAAGCGAAATCGCAAGCTGTCCAGGAAAGTGCCCGTGCTCAAGACGCGATCATGTCCTGCGCTGATGCGGGCGATATCCGCCAGCGGATCCGGCGGATCGGTCACGACCAATATCACGGCACGCGGTGCGGCACGGACGATCCGGGGAACGATGTCGCGATAGATTCCGGCATTGGTGTTGAGAAGCCGCAACCGGCCCTGCGGGTCGTTGCGATCCGTGGCACCGCCGGCCTTTTCATTGATGCCGGCGGTAATCATCACCAGCGCGGCATCCGCCAAATCGTCGAAGTCCCCGTCCACCACCGACGTCTTGGGACAGAGTGGCGATCCGTAGGCAAGGTCGGTCGCCACCGCCTTGGCGCGTTTGCGGGTTCGGTCCACCATGACGATGTTGCGGGCACTGCCGCGAACCAGGGCGGCCAGCGCGCATGCACTGCCGACCTTTCCTGCACCAACTATGCCAATCTTCATGATCGTGTACCCTTTCTCAAGATATCCGTCGGTAAAGCCTCTCCCGGCAAGCGGCTGCAACTGACAAATCGAATCCCGCCAGGGTGCGTGATTACTTCAAATCCGTCGGCGCGGGCGATGGCGACGAGCGTGATACTTGCCGCTTCCGCCATGCTGGTTACAGGTCGCCCAGTGACGCGGCTTTCGCAACTAAAAACGAATTTAGCATTGCGAAAACGCTGAAGCCATCAGCGTGCGCGCTTGCTTCCGTCTGACGCCCGGTCGCTGCGCGCTCACTTTTGATTGCGATGCGCCTGTTGTTCAAGGAGATTTTAATGGAGACCGCAGGCGACAATTCCCATCTCCGCAGCATCGTGTCGTCGGTGCCAGTCTCGCCGAGACGCAACGGCATCCGATGAAGGTCCTGTGGCGGAACGTCCGCCCTTTCAAAAGGAGAAATGTCATGCGAGGACGATGGATGATGATTTTGGCAAGTGCGTTGCTTGCCGGCAGCCTTGTTGCCACCGGCGCACAAGCCCGCGGCGGCGGTGGCGGCGGACACGGCGGTGGTTTTGGTGGCGGCCACATGGGTGGCTTCGGCGGCGCTCACATCGGTGGCTTTGGCGGCGGCCATACTGGCGGCCTCGGCGGAGGCCGCGTCGGAGGGTTTGGCGCACCTCACATCGGCGGCATCGGTGGAGCTCACGTCGCCGGTGTCGGCCGCGATCACTTCGGCGCTGGAAGACGCCATTTCGCCGGAGGCGGCTTGTACGATTACGGCCTTGGGTGCCCGTACTACCCGTATTACAATTCGGATACTCCGCCGTACTACTGCACCTACTGAATCTGCAAAGGCCCCAACCTTGATGCCGCAAAAGGCGGCATCAAGGCCATGCCTGCCAATTCTCATCCCCCCTCATTGAATTCGAATTTAGTCTCTTAAACCCCAATTTAATGGCTCCCCGGCACCCCCCGCCTATCCTGTGGTGATCAGCTCGAGTTTCGAGCGACAGAGATATCCAGGGTTCTTCACCACGGAGCGACCGATATGGGCATTGAGGGACAATTCGCGAGCCTCGCGGTTCGAACCCGGCGTCCGCCGGCCTTTGTCAAGGATGGGCGCGGCAAAGGCTATCTCTTCGACATCGGGCGTTTTGCGATGCTCGAAAGGGACCAGGAATACCAGCTCGCCAAGCGTTGGCGCGAGCACGGTGACCGCGATGCCGCGGACCAGCTTGTGGCAAGTCATCTGCGTCTCGCCGCCAAGATCGCCATGGGCTACCGCGGCTACGGTCTGCCGGTTTCGGAAATGATCTCGGAAGGCAACCTCGGCCTGATGCAGGCATTGAACCGGTTTGAGCCCGAAAAAGGCTTTCGCTTTTCAACCTACGCGGTGTGGTGGATCCGGGCCTGCATCCAGGATTACATCCTGCGTTCGTGGTCGCTTGTGAAAATCGGCACGACGACAAGCCAGAAGAAGCTTTTCTTTAAATTGCGAGCTGCAAAAAGCAAGATCGCCGCATTGGAAAGCGGCGACCTGCATCCCGATCAGGTAGCTTTGATCGCAAAGAACCTCGATGTCCCGGACCAGGAGGTCGTGGACATGAATCGCCGGCTCGGCGGCGATCAATCGATCAATGCGCCGGTCCATGACAACGGCGAAGCAGGCGAATGGCAGGACTATCTCGTCGATCAGTCACCCTCGCCGGAAGCCATTGTGGTTGAACAGGACGAGACGGAACGCCAACACAAGGCACTGATTGCCGCGATCGATGTACTCGACGGCCGCGAACGGAGCATCTTCGAGGCACGCCTTCTGGCCGACGAACCGCAGACACTCGAGGAACTGGCCGCAACCTTCAAGGTATCACGCGAGCGCATCCGGCAAATCGAGGCGCGCGCGTTCGAGAAGGTGCGAAAGGCCGCCAGGGCCCGCGCCACACAAGCGCCGGCGGCGATGGCGATGCTGGCGGCCTCGGTTGTCTGAAACGGCGGCCAGACTGCTGATCGAACCTGTCAAACGCGCCATTCCAGGCGTCGCGTGGCGGTCAATTAAAATATTGTTAGATTCCCAGGGACCGGTCTGCGCAATCGATCACTGCGCTCTGATCCACTTCCATTCGCGCAGCTTCACCGGCGTCAAAACAATAAACGCGTATTTAATTGAATGGGATAAGTGATCCGTCCACCTTGAAGCCAGACTCTTGCGCATACTCGGGAGGAATTTCATGCGCACATTTCTTGCTACATCAATTGTTGCGATTGTTCTGATTTCAAGCTGGGTCGTTGCAGAGGCCAGCCCCGTCAACCTCGGCTCCGGCCGGAGCGCCGGTCGTTCGCGTTCAACCGCGAGGCGGAAATTTCACTCCACATTCTCGCGCCAATGAAGTCGAGCAGAAGAAGCTTTCGAGGTTTGACGCAAGGCAAGAGAAGCTGGACGAGACGCTGGATAACAAGTTGAGCATCTGCCGGTGCTGATTTCTCCAAAACTCTGTGCAACCACAAGTCAAGGATCGACCGATGTCCGATAATCTCAGATCAGGTGGAATCGTCGCAAAGGTGAGAACGCGAACGACAGTCTTGTACGTCCTGGCCGTTCTTCCAGCGCTCGTCATCTGCAACCCGGCTCTCGCGCAAGTGGCCGGGATGGTCAGTCCAACGCCTGCCATTGGCGCCACATCGCCGCTCGGCACCACGACGGGTTCATCGGTTTCGCCAACCGGCATCCCCTTCGGCGCGACCGAGATCGCGTCACCCGGAGTCAGTCCGGCGCCCATTGTAACGGGCACAACCGGAATGCCATCGAGCGGGACATCGTGCTCAACGCTTGGGACTTCGCCATCGGCGATGTTCGGATCGACCTCGACCTACGATGGCGGCGGATTGACGGTCGGATCGGCAGCGCCCGCGACAGCAGCCATGCCGGGCAGCGCGGCGACTTCCGGAATGTCGGCGTCATCGGGAATATCGGCCACCTCCGGAATGCTGGACACGTCGGGTTTGTCGGGAATGTGCGGCTCCGGCTCAACCAGCATGGCTTCATCGTCGACGTCGACCTCGCCGATAGTTCCGGGCGGCAGCCCGCGAACAGGAATTCCGCTGGGATCGACCGAGATCGGAAATCTCGGGGTCAGTTCCGCAACAGGGGTACCGATCACCAGTGCATCGCCCCCTCCGGTTACGGTGGGACCGGGCACCACCTCCGGTACCGGAACGCCAATTCTTCCGGGCGGCTAACGAACAACCACCTTCGCGAGCGAGAGCAACCATGAAAATGAAAGTCATCGTTCCCACGGCCGTCCTGATTGCCGTCCTCGCCGCCGGCGGCCTGTTGTACGCGCATGTTCGCCCATTGGAAAAGGCCAAAGCCGCTCCCTCTCCGCCCCCCGCGGTGTCGGTCGTCGCCGGCGCGGTCGACCAGCATGATGTACCGATCTATCTCAGCGGTGTCGGCACCGTGATCGCGTACAACACCGACGTTGTGCGCGCCCAGATTCAGGGACAGATCATCAGCATCAATTTCACCGAAGGGCAGGCCGTGCATGCCGGCGACCTGCTTGCGCAGATTGATCCGCGTCCCTACCAGGCGCTGATCGAACAGTACACGGGAAACCTGGAGCGCGATCAGGCCCAGCTCATCAATGCCCAGGCCAACCTCACTCGCTACAACAAATTGGGCGACCAGGGTTGGGCCACTCCGCAACTGGTCGAGACCCAGAAGGCGCAAGTGGGACAGCTGCAGGCGGCGATCAAAAGCGACCAGGCGCTGATCGACGAGGCGAAAGTGCAACTCAGCTTCACGCGGCTGACGTCGCCGATCGATGGCGTGGCCGGAATTCGCCAGATCGACGTCGGCAACATCATCAGCCCGTCGACGCCCAACGGTCTTGTGGTCGTCACGCAACTCAATCCGATTTCGATGATATTCACGCTCCCTGAGACGGTTCTGCCGCAGATCCAGCAGCAACAGCAAAAAACCAGCGCGCCGCTCAAGGTGCTTGCCTACAGCCAGGATGACAAACTCCAGCTGGATCAGGGCGTACTCGGCCTCGTCAACAACGAGATCCTGCAGACGACGGGGTCGATCCAGCTCAAGGCGAACTTTCCCAACCAGCAGCACAAGCTCTGGCCGGGCGAACTCGTCAACGCTCGCCTGCTCCTCGATACAAGGCACAACGGCCTGACGGTTCCGGCCTCCGTCGTGCAGCAAGGCCCGAATGGATCCTATGCCTACGTCGTCAATCCCGACAACACCGTGGCTATCCGCCCCGTCAAGGTCGCGCAAATCAGCGACGGTCAGGCGCTGATCGATTCCGGCCTCACGGCCAAGGAGCAGGTCGTGGTCGACGGACAATACAAGCTGCAACCGGGCACGCATGTCAGGATGCTGCACGGCAAGGCAGCCCAGGAAGCCATTGCACAAAGCGCTGAGCAGGCACCCATCCCATGAACATATCCGCGCCATTCATCCACCGGCCGATCGCTACCGCTCTGCTGATGGTCGGACTGCTCGTCGGTGGACTGATCAGCTATCCGTTATTGCCGGTGGCGGCCCTGCCGAACGTCAACTACCCCACCCTGCAGATCACGGCCCAGCTGCCGGGCGCCGATCCGCAGACCATGGCGTCTTCAGTGGCGACGCCGCTCGAATTGCAGTTTGGCGAGATTCCGGGCCTCACCCAGATGACGTCGGCGAGCGCGCTCGGCTACACCCAGATTACCCTGCAGTTCGATTTGAACCGCCAGATCGACGGCGCGGTGAGCGATACGCTCTCGGCGATCAACGCTGCGACCGCGTATCTGCCGGTGGGAATGCCGTATCCGCCGACGATTCGAAAGGTCAATCCGGCCGACACGCCGATCCTGGTGCTGGGATTGACCTCCGATACGCTGCCACTGACCACCGTTGACGCCTATGCAGAAAACATTCTGTTGCAAAAGATATCGCAGATATCCGGCGTCGGTCTGGTGGGCATCGGCGGCCAGCAGAAGCCCGCCGTCCGCCTGCAGCTCGATCCGGAGGCCCTGGCGGCCCGCGGCATCAATCTCGAGGACGTGCGAACGGCGCTCGGCCAGGCCAATGTCGATCTGGCGAAGGGCACGCTGAACAGCCCGCGCCAGACCTACACGCTCAACACCAACGATCAACTGCTGAAGGCCGACGATTACGCCAATCTGGTGATCGCCTACCGGAACGGCGCGCCGGTGCGTATCCGCGATGTCGGCCGCGCCATCAGCGCGCCGGAGAACGACCTGATCGCGGGCTGGTACAACAACCAGCGGGGCATCATTCTGGCAATCCAGCGTCAGCCCGGCGCCAATGTCATCAACACCGTGAACCGGATCAAGGCGATGATGCCGGTACTTCAGGCCTCGATCCCGCCCGCGGTCAAGGTCCATATCATCTCCGACCGTACCGACACCATCCGCGCCTCGGTCAGCGACGTGCAGTGCACATTGATGCTGACGGTCGCGCTGGTGGTGATGGTCATCTTCATATTCCTGCGCAATTTCTGGGCCACCGTTATTCCGGCCGTCACCGTGCCACTTTCGCTGATCGGTACCTTCGCCGTACTCTACGAGCTTGGCTACAGCCTCGATAACCTCTCGCTGATGGCTCTGTCGATCGCGGTCGGCTTCGTTGTCGACGACGCCGTCGTCGTCATCGAGAACATCGTGCGGCACATGGAGGAAGGCGCCTCGCCATTCGACGCGGCGCTCAAGGGCGCCGGCGAGATCGGCTTCACCATCATATCGATCACGCTATCGCTGATCGCCGTGTTCATTCCGCTGTTCCTGATGGGCGGATATGTCGGCCTGTTGTTCCGCGAATTTGCGATCACCGTCAGCGTGGCGCTGGTGCTGTCGCTGCTGATCTCGCTGACGCTGACGCCGATGATGTGCGCGCGGCTGCTCAAGCCGGAGGCCAAACAGCACGGATGGCTCTACCGGGTGTTCGAACGCGGCTTCGATGGTCTGCTCAACCTCTATGAGGCGGGCCTCAAGATCGTGCTGCGGCACCGCTTCATTACCCTCATGACAATGCTCGGCACCATCGTGTTGACCGGATATCTCTACGTGGTCATCCCCAAGGGCTTCTTCCCCGAACAGGACACCGGATTGATCATCGGCCTCTCCGAGGCGGCGCAGGATATCTCCTTTCCGGCGATGGCCGAGCGCCAGCAAGCCCTGCTCAACGCCCTGATGCGGGATCCCGCGGTCGCCTCGGTCGGCGCGGCAGTCGGCGCGGGCGGGGGAACCACCACGGTCAATAACGGCCGCGTCTTCATTGCCCTGAAGCCGAAGAATCAGCGCGGCAGCATGGACCAGGTGCTGGCGCGGCTGCGGACCAACCTCGCCAAGATCCAGGGCATCACGCTCTACATGCAGGCCGCGCAGGACATCACCATCGGCGGGCGCGTCGCCAAGACCATGTATCAGTACACCCTGAACGACGCCGATCCCGGCGAACTCGACCATTGGGCGGCGTTGTTCCTCGACAGGATCAAGGCCATCCCCGGCATCACCGACGTCGCAACCGATCAGCTGAATGCGGGGCCGCTGCTCGACATCACCATCAAGCGCGAAGTCGCGTCGAGCTACGGTATCCTGCCCTTTACGATCGACAATACGCTCGATGACGCCTTCGGCCAGCGTATCGTCTCGACCATGTATACGACGCTGAACCAGTACCATGTCGTCATGGAGGTCGATCCCAAGTTCCAGTATGGCCCCGAAGCGCTCAACGGCATCTATGTCAAATCATCGAGCGGGCAGCAGGTGCCGTTATCGACCCTGGTCGATTCGGTCGTGAAGGTTGCGCCGCTCGTGGTCAACCATCAGGGCCAGTTCCCGTCGGTCACGATCTCCTTCAACCTGCTGCCGGGCACCGCGATCGGCCAGGCGACAAGCGCCATCCAGAAAGTGGAAAAGCAGCTCGGCAAGCCGCTCTCGCTGCAGACCAGCTTTCAGGGCAACGCCCAGGCATTCGGAGCCTCATTGTCGAGCACGCCGATCCTGATAGCCGCGGCGCTGTTCGTCATCTACCTCATCCTTGGCGTGCTGTATGAGAGTCTGATTCATCCGATCACCATCATCTCGACGCTGCCTTCAGCAGGCCTCGGTGCGTTACTGCTGCTGATGGCGGTTCACTTCGACCTCAGCGTGATCGCAATCGTCGGCATCATACTGCTGATCGGTATCGTCAAGAAGAACGGCATCATGCTGGTCGATTTCGCCCAACACGTCGAACATGAGCAGGGTTTGACGGCGGAGGAATCCATCCATCGAGCCTGCATCATGCGTTTCAGGCCGATCCTGATGACGACGATGGCGGCGCTGCTTGGCGGCGTTCCGATGATGCTCGGCACCGGCGTTGGATCGGAGATTCGCCAGCCGCTCGGCTATGCCATCGTCGGCGGCCTCGCGCTGTCGCAGGTCCTCACGCTCTATACGACTCCGGTGGTCTATATTTACCTGGATCGGCTGCAGAGCTGGCTGTTCGGGGAAAAGAAGCCTGCGCCAAGCGGACATACCGCAGCGGTGCCCGCCGAATGAGCGTTCGTTGACATGGACCGCTCCACGGCTTCGACGATCGCCCTAACCAAGGCGGTCATCGAGTTTGATCGGGAGCTGCTGCGAGCTCCTCCGCGAAGCGTTCCGTCGCAATCCGACGCGGATTGCTGAACTCTGATCAACTAAACTCCAATTTAGTGGCCCTCCCGCCGACCGCTACCTAACTCTCCAATTGAAGATTCAAATTCGGTCCCGGACCCATGAGCGCAACCACAATCCACATCGTCAGCCCGGCTGAATTCGATCCGGGAACTGCGCAGACGCCGGGCTCCGAGCGTCGCGCCGCTATCGCGCCGGCGCTCGGCATCGCGTCGGCCAACTGGGGCGGCCTGTTCGAGGTGGCACCGGGATCCCGGACCGGGATTCATCATCACGGAGAGCAAGAGACGATAGCCTACGTCCTCTCCGGCATTTGCGAAATCCGCTGGGGGACTGAGGGAGAATCCGCCGCGCGCGCGAAGGCCGGCGATTTCATCCACGTCCCCGCCTTCCTGCCGCACATGGAAATCAATCCATCAAATCGGGCACCGTTTCGCTGGGTTGTCGTGCGCAGTACCGCAACACCGATCGTCGTCAATCTGCCGGACGACACCTGGCCGTAAGCCTGACGTTTTCCTGCAGGTCAGCACAGTGCAAACATGGAGCGATCATGGACGAAGAAAAATTCCATACCAGGCTCGATCAGATTGAGGTCACGCGCCGCACGGTGATCGAGACCGGCACCACCGCGCTGCTATTGACCGCGCTTCCGCGAGCCGCTCTTGCCGCCGCTCCGCTCGACGACAATCAGCCGCCCCCGCCCCCGGTGACGGTCGAACTTCAGATCAACGGTCGTCCCTATTCGCTGGCGCTGGATCCGCGGACGACATTGCTCGATGCCTTGCGGGAACATCTCGCGCTGACAGGCCCGAAGAAAGGTTGCGATCACGGTCAGTGCGGGGCCTGCACGGTGTTGATCGAAGGCCGCCGCATCAACTCCTGCCTGACGCTTGCCGTGATGCATGACGGCCAATCCATCACCACGATCGAGGGGCTCGCCGATCACGAGAGCCTGCATCCGATGCAATCGGCTTTTGTCGAGCATGACGGCTTTCAATGCGGCTACTGCACCTCCGGACAAATCTGCTCGGCAATCGGAATGCTGGCCGAAAGCCAGCTTGGCATGCCGAGTTACGTGACGGAGAATCTAAATCAACCGGCCGTTGAACTCACCGATGCGGAAATCCGCGAGAGGATGAGCGGCAACATCTGCCGCTGCGCGGCTTACCCCAATATCGTGGCCGCCATCAAACAAGCCGCGGGAATGTCGACATGAGAGCCTTCATTTATCACCGCGCCGACTCGCCGGTTCACGCCGCCGCTGCCGCCATCCAGCCCGGCGGGAAAATCATCGCCGGCGGCACCAATCTGCTCGACCTGATGAAATTGCAGGTCGAGACGCCGTCCAGCCTGATCGATATCAACCGCCTGCCGCTCGACAAGATCGAAGAGACCCCCGAGGGCGGCTTGCGCATCGGCGCGCTGGTCCGCAACAGCGATCTCGCCGCCGACTCGCGGGTCCGCCAACATTACGGCGTCCTCAGCCGCGCATTGCTGGCGGGCGCCAGCGCACAGTTGCGCAACAAGGCCACCACCGGCGGCAATCTGCTGCAGCGAACACGCTGCTACTATTTCTATGACATCACAAAGCCCTGCAACAAACGCAAGCCGGGCTCGGTCTGCGCCGCGCTCGCCGGCTTCAACCGCATTCACGCAATCCTTGGAACCAGCGAGCAGTGCATCGCGACACACCCGTCGGATATGGCGGTGGCGATGCGGGCGCTCGACGCCAAGGTCGAGACGATCAATGATTCCGGCGAAAACAAAATCATTCCAATCGCGGAGCTTCACCGTCTTCCGGGCAAAACTCCCGAGATCGAGACGTCGCTGAGCCCCGGCGAAATCATCACGGCCGTGACGCTGCCTCCGCCGCCGCCGGGTGTGCAGCTCTATCGGAAGGTTCGCGATCGCGCCTCCTACGCGTTCGCGCTGGTTTCCGTCGCCGCGATCGTCGACAGCGCGCGCGGTCGGATCCGATCCGCCCGACTGGCGTTCGGAGGGTTGGCGCCAAAGCCCTGGCGGTCGCCGCAGGCGGAACAGGAGTTGGTGGACGCGCCTGCGAACACAACGACCTTCAATGCAGCCGCCGAAGCAGTTCTCAAAGACGCGCGCGGATTCGGCGACAACGATTTCAAGATACCGTTGACGCGGCGTACCCTGCACAGGGTGCTGGATGAGATGACCCGGGCCTGAAGGATGACAACACAATGGAAATGAACTCACCCATCGGTCCAAATGCACTTGATGGCCCCGGCGTCGTCGGCAAACCCCTCGACCGCGTGGATGGCCGGCTGAAGGTCACGGGCGGCGCGCGCTACGCCTATGAGATGCAGCAGGACGGCGTGTTGTATGGCTTTGTCGTCGAAGCCTCGATCGGAAAGGGGACGATCCGATCGATCGATAGCCGTGCTGCCGAGAAGGCGCCGGGCGTCAGACTGGTCCTCACCCATCGAAATGCGCCCGCGCAGGGCACCGGCGATCACCATGAAGCGCATCCGGTGCTCACCGGGCCGCAAGTGACCTACTACGGTCAGCCGGTAGCCTTCGTGGTCGCCGACAGCTTCGAAGAGGCCAGGGCGGCCGCTTACCTGGTGAATGTAAAGTATGACCGGTCGAACGGAAAATATGCGCTCCGTGCCAATCTCGATGAGGCGCGCGTCCCGAAGCCAAAAGGCGCACCCGCAGCCGACAGCGCGGTGGGGGACTTTGCAGCAGCTTTCGCCGGCGCGCCCGTGCAAATCGACGTGACCTATACCACCCCATTGCAAAGTCACGCGATGATGGAGCCGCATGCCACGTTGGCCAGGTGGGACGGTGACAAGTTGATCCTGCACACGGCCAACCAGATGCTCAACCAGGGTCAGAACGCCATTGCCAGAACGCTAAAGATTCCCGTCGAGAACGTGCGCCTGATCAGCCCCTTCATCGGCGGCGGTTTCGGCGGCAAGCTCTGGGTCAATGCCGATGCCATCCTGGCGGCAATCGCCGCACAGCAGCTCAAGCGGCCGGTGAAGATCGCGCTGACGCGCCAGCAAATCTTTCACGTCACGACCCACCGCTCCGACACCATCCAGCGTCTCCGGCTCGGTACCGATCGCGAGGGCCGCATCGTCGCGATCGGCCACGACGTGTTCTCCGGCAACCTGCCCAGCGAGCAAACCTATGAGGGAGCCGCCCTGCAGACCCGCACGCTTTACGCCGGACCGAACCGGTTGACGCGACACCGCCTCGCGCCACTGGATATTCCGGTCGCGTCCTCAATGCGCGCGCCCGGCGAAGCCGTCGGACTGATGGCGCTGGAATGCGCCATGGACGAGCTGGCCGAAAAGCTCAATCTCGATCCGATCGAATTGCGCGTTCGAAACGAGCCGAGCGAGGATCCGGAAAAGCATATTCCCTATTCCAGCCGTCACCTGATCGCCTGCATGCAGGAAGGTGCGCGCCGGTTTGGGTGGGACAAGCGCAATCCGAAGCCGGGCCAGATCCGCGACGGCCGCTGGCTGGTCGGGATTGGCATGGCTGCCGCAACACGCGGCAATCCGCTTCGGCTCTCCAAGGCCAATGTCCGATTGGACCCTGACGGCAATGCCACCGTGCGAATGGCGATGACCGACATCGGCACCGGCACCTACACCATCCTGGCACAGATCACGGCCGAGATGCTCGGCCTGCCGATGGAGCGGGTCCGGGTCGAACTCGGCGACACCAACTTTCCCGAAGCTGCCGGCTCCGGCGGGTCGTTCGGCGCAGGCAGCTCGGGCTCGGCCCTGTTCGAGGCCTGCAATGCGCTGCGCGAAAAACTGGCACGGACCGCCGGCATGGATCCGGCAACGGCACGCTTCGCCGACGGCAGCATCTCGTTCGGCGAACAGTCCAGAAAGCTGACCGACCTTGTCGGCCAGGGGATGGAGGCCGACGGCGAAATCCAGCCGGGCAGCAACAACAAGGATTTCTCGCAACAATCATATGGCGCGCATTTCGCCGAGGTCGGCGTCGATGAAGATACCGGTGAGATACGCGTGCGGCGCATGCTCGGCGTCTTTGCCGCCGGCCGCGTCCTGAACGCCAAGACGGCGCGGTCCCAGGCTATCGGCGGAATGGTGTTCGGCGTGGGCGCGGCGTTGCAGGAAGGGATGACGCTCGATCCCCGATTCGGCTATTTCGTCAATCGGGATCTTGCCGAATACCTTGTGCCGGTGCACGCCGATATTCCGTCCATCGACGCCGTTTTTGTTGCCGAACTGGACGACAGATCCAATCCGCTGAAGAGCAAGGGGATCGGCGAACTCGGAATTTGCGGCGCCGGCGCCTCGATCGCCAATGCGGTCTACAACGCCTGCGGCATTCGGATACGGGACTACCCGATCACGCTCGACAAGCTGCTTTCCGGGCTGCCGGTGCGCGCATGACCGGATCGCGTCCACATCGCGGAAGTCAGCCTTCGCGATGCCCGGCCGACGTGCCCGTCCAGGCTGCACGATTCTGAAAGCTAATTTAATGGTTCGCGTTCATCGCGAGCCTACCTCTCATGTACCCCCATCGATTTTGGACAGGAGAGGAATCATGTTTTCGAGACGGGATATGCTGGCGGTCTCGGCCGCGGGCGCTGTCATGACGGCGGGCGCGGCGCGTGCCGCTTCGTTCGGCAATCCGGACCTGCCGCCGCAAGGCGCCATCAATGCCAAGGGTCCGGGCAATCTCAGGGATCCCGGCCCGCAAAGCGAGGCGATGGCCAGCCAGTTCCCCTCGGCGCAGCTCCCGCCCGCGACCGACGTCGGCGGCATGCCGATGGACTGGGCCTCCTTCAACAATGCCCCCAAGCGCATCCAGAACGGCGGCTGGGCGCGGCAGGTGACGCAGCAGGATTTCGCGATTTCCAACACGATCGCGGGCGTCAATATGCGACTGACCGCGGGTGGCATCAGGGAGTTGCACTGGCACCAGGCCGCCGAGTGGGCGATCATGACCTACGGCAGCTGCCGCGTGACGGCTCTCGATGCCACGGGCCGGCCCTATGTTGCCGACGTCAACGAGGGCGACCTCTGGTATTTCCCGGCGGGCCTGCCGCATTCCTTGCAGGGTCTCGGCCCGGACGGTTGTGAATTCGTGATCTGCTTCGACGATGGCGATGCAAGCGAGTTCAATACGCTCCTGGTGACGGACTGGTTCGCTCATACACCGCCCGAGGTGCTCGCCAAGAATTTTGGCGTTCCGGCCGAGAGTTTCGCCAAGATACCGCTGCAAGACCTCTGGATCTTCCAGGGAAAGCTGCCCGGCGATTTGGCGGCGGATCGCGCTGCGGTCGCCAAAACCGGGGGCGTTCCACCCCATCCCTTTATCTTCCGGCTCTCGGCATCAGCCCCGACGAAGCAATCCAAAAGCGGCGACATCCGGGTTGCCGACAGCACCAACTTCATCGTCTCGACCACGATCGCGGCGGCGCTGATAACGGTCCGTCCGGGCGGAGTGCGCGAGATGCATTGGCATCCGAACGCCGACGAATGGCAGTATTACCTCAAGGGCAAGGGCCGCATGACGGTGTTCAATACCGGCCCGAACGCCATGACGATGGATTTCAACGCCGGAGACATCGGTTACGTCAAGAAGAACCTCGGGCACTATGTCGAGAATGTCGGCGACACGGACCTGGTGTTTATCGGGGTCTTCAGGGCGCCCCAGTATCAAGAGATTTCCCTGTCCAATTGGCTGACCCATACCCCGCCAGCGTTGGTTGCCCAGCATCTCAATGTCGACGAAGCGACCATCGCCAAATGGCCCGACGACGCCCCCGGCATCATGCCGAAGGCGTAGATTCCCACGGTCAAGCCAGATGGGCGAGCGCGACAACGTTCACGATCGCCATGACGGCCCAAAGGGATCGTGACGGTGACGTCGCGAGATGACGGGTCGCTCATCTCGTGGCGCAGGCGCCGCAGGTCTGTGCCACCCGATGATGATCCTGCCCATGGAAATGGCGGCGGGCTCGGCCATTGCCGCCCGCCCGCCGAAGGACACTCAACGCTCTCGCCGCTTCATGCCATGCTGCGCGCCGGCGGCGCCATGAATTCCGGACCGACGGGATCGGTGATGGTTTCGCGCAGGATCCGGTCGATCTCGGCCTTGGCAGACGCATCCAGCGACCAACCGGCCACATCGTCGACCGGCTGCAACTGACCGGGTCGGCGCGCTCCCCATAGCGCCGTGGTAATGCCCTGGTCGAACATCCAGCGCACCGCCAGGTGAATGACGCGCTTGCCGAAACGTTCCTGGGCCAGCCGATCGAGCTTTTGTACCGCTGCCACATATTGTGCAAACCTGGGTTTGCGGAATTTTGGATCGGTGCGCCTCAAATCATCCCCATCGAAGGTGGTGTCCGGCCGCATTCGCCCCGACAGCAGACCCCGGCACAGTGCGCCATATCCGAGCGTCGCTATCTTGTTTTTGCGGCAATAGGGCAGAAGGTCGGCCTCGACATCGCGTTCGAACAGATTGTACGGCGGCTGCAGCACATGCAGCGGCGCAACGCGGCGAAACCGCTCCATCTGGTCAACCGAAAAATTGCTCACGCCGATGGCTCGGATCTTCCCCTGCTCAAACAGCGTCCGCATCGCTTCCGCGGTTTCCTCGATGGTCACGAGGGGATCGGGCCAATGAACCTGGTAGACATCGATGTAATCGGTTCGAAGCCTGCGCAAGGAATCCTCCACCTCCCGCATGATGCGGGCGCGGCTGGCATTGCGCGATACGTTGCCGCCGTCCCATTGCAGTCCAGTCTTGGTGGCAATCAACACCTCCGAGCGCAGCCGGCGCTCGGCGATCGCCTTGCCCACGATCTCCTCGGAGCGACCGAATCCATAGACCGGGGCGGTGTCGACAATGTTGACGCCATGCTCGAACGCGGCCTGGATGGTGGCAACGGATTCGCGCTCGTCGGTGCCGCCCCACATCCATCCGCCGATGGCCCAGGTCCCGATCGCGACCGGCGATACCTTGAGCGACGTCCCGGGAATGTCGGTAAGTTCCATTTTCGTTTTGAGTGCTTCTGCCTGATCGGTCATGATCCTGTTCCTTTCTTGAATGCGATCGCCCTGGGGGCGTGTGAATGACTGGCTTCAGTTGGTCGTCACCGAGGGTACGGCGTGAAGCCCGGCATCTTCCGCGGCGACAAGCCCCAGCGCCGTCCAGTCGAGTTCGCCGTAGCCGCGCGCAATTCCGCTGATCAGCCGGTCCCGGACCACGCTTACCGACGGCATCGGCACGCCCGCCTGCTCCGCTTCCGCAAGCGCCAGACGCACATCCTTCAGCACGAGCGGCAGGACGAAGCCCGGCGCGTAGTTCTGCCTGGCAATCTTGTCGCCGTAAATCTTGTGCACGCGTCCGCCGAACATCGTGCTGGTCATGAGATCAATGAAGGGCTGCGGATCGAGCCCGCGCTTGCGGACGACGGCTGCGACCTCGCCAAGCATCTCCAGCGCCGTCGCGCTCATCATGTTGCCGAGCAACTTGACAAGGTTGGCTTCCTGCGGATCGGCTCCGATCACAAAGGTCCGTTGTCCGAGAATGTCGAGGATCGGCCGGCAGCGCTCGACATCGACCGGGGCGCCGGCGGCGACGATAAACAACTGGCGTGCCCTGGCTGCATCCGGATTGCCGAACACGGGTGCTGCGACATAGCCTTGTCCATGCCGCGCGTGCTCGCTCGACAACTGCAGAGCTGCCGCGGTGCTGATCGTGCTCATTGACAGGTGGACCGCGCCTGGCATCAGCCCCGCGGCCAGACCGTCGAGATCATCATCGCGGCGGCCGAACACGACGTCACGCACGGCGTCGTCGTCCGGCAACATGCTGATGACGAGTTCGCAATCGAGCAGGTCGCCGATATCCGTCGTCGCCCTGAGACCTAGTGCCTCGAGCCTGCTGATCTGATCCTTGCGTCGGATGTAGCCGATCACCCGTCGCCCGGCAGCCAGGAGGTTCGCAGCCATCGCCGCTCCCATGTGGCCAAGGCCGATAAAACCGATTTCGCCCGCGACCGGCGCGCGGCCGGCCAATTCGGCGGTACGCCGCTCAGGGGTCAGAGCATCGGACGCGCTTCTGCTGGCAACAGGGGAACGAGACTGGTGTTTGGACATTGGCGGCTCCGGTGCCGACGCAACCGCACCTGATGCGCATCTTGCGGAGGACACATCCGCTATCTGGTGACGAACGTGTTTCGCGCTTGTCTCGGCTTGCCGCGCTGTTGAGCATTCTTGCGCGGAATCCCGCAAAAAACCTCCGTGCGGGTTTGGCGCGCGCCTGCGAATAAAATCGAATTTAGTAGTCTGAACAGCAATTTAATGGTGCCGAAAATCGGTTCGCTTACTCTCACTGGTAGTCGTCATCGAGGCGAGCCGGGGGGCCGCAACGTCGTCAGGAGAACCAGAATGAGTGACATCGGCATCCATCCGGCAGATGTTGCTTCGTCCGCTCCATCGATTGTCGAGATTTCGCCGCCCGATATTGCCCGTCGTCGACTGGCGAATTGGGGCACGATACAGGCAGACGCGGTGAGGGTTACCCGGCGCGAGACTTTCGAATACGGCTTTCAGGCTCGACGCCATTTGCTGATCGCCTACGAGCGCGCGGAACGCGATGATGGCGAGACGGTGATCGAGGGTCTGCCGAAGTCGACGCTGCGCGAGTTCAATTGCAAGCTCAGCTTCGTGCCCGCCGGACATCGGTTTTACGGATGGCAGACGCCGCGGGTGCTGACGCGCGTCACTTATTTCTATATCGACCCGCACAATCGGCCGCTCGATCAGGAATTCGGCACCACCTGCCCGACGATCAGCCCCCGCTTGTTCTTCTTCGATCAGGCCATCTGGGACACGGCACTCAAGCTCAGGGCCGAGGTCGGCAATTCGGACCCCGGCAGCCGCCAGTATGCGGAGGCCCTGAGCCAGGTGCTCATGCACGAACTGATCCGGCTGGAGCGAGCGGCGTGCGTCGCGACGACGCCGCTTCGCGGCGGCCTGCCGGCATGGCAACGCAAGCGCCTGATCGACTTCATCGAAGAGCATCTTGCGGAGAAGATTTCGCTGGCCGCTCTCGCGGAGCTCGTCGATTTGAGCCTCTATCACTTTGCGCGCGTCTTCAGGCAGTCCTTCGGCGTTCCCCCGCACCGCTACCATATGGCTCGCCGGATGGAACGCGCCAGGAGCCTGCTGCAGAGGCCGTCGCTCCCGGTGACGAACATCGGCATCCAGATCGGCTTTCGCGAAGCGAGTTCATTCACGAAGGCGTTCCGCCGATTCACCGGACTTACGCCGACCGAATATCGGCATCAGCGAGACGATTGATCTCGCCAAACCCAGAGGAGGCAAGATTGCGCAATCATCTTCGATATCGTGGACACGACGCGGCGAAGCGCTGCGCCATCTGTGACGGAAAATTTGGTCTCGTCCGGCATTACTCCTGGCGAACAGCCCTCTGCTCGCGGGGGTGCCTCGATCGCCTTAGATCGCGCGAGGAGAGCGACCGCAGATGGTTGCTGCGCCTTCAGACCGCCCAACAAACGATTGCGATTGCGACCATGGGATTCCGAAGTGGCGAAACGGGCCACGCAAACGGCTTTAGGAGGTGACACATGAGATACATCCTGGTGAATGGCAGGACGCCGTTTCGGCAGTCTGCCTGCGTATTGTGCGGCAAGCCGATCGGCGCGAATTATCTGCGGGAGATCGCGACGCGGTTGCCCTATTGCGATCCCGATTGCTACGCCGATCACTGCGAGGGCGCCGTCCAGGCTCTCGAAAGACATGCGACCGCGACCTATGCAGCCCTAGTTGCATCGCGGGACTGAGCGTTCGGCCCGTCTCGCGGCAAAAGTCGGCTTGCCGACATCCGATGGAACCCTTCCGGGGCGTCAAATCCAGCTTGAATACGAAAGCAATTGACGCAAATATGGAGCGGCTCGGGTTGGAAGGTTAGGCGAGAGAACGTCGGAGGGCACGATGGCTCGCATGACTTGGCATACGGCAATATCAGGTCTGCTGCTGTTTTTCGCTTGCGCGACGGGTGCGTCAGCCGACGACACCCTGGTGACGAAGGCTGTCCCCGCTACAAGCACGAAAGCTTCATTGCAACCGGCGAGCTGTAGCAGCCTTGAGGACTTTGTCGTCACAAACTGCCCACTGACCTGGAACGGCATCACGGTCTACGGCACGATCGACGGTGGCGTGACGTGGCAAAGCCATGGCACGCCGTTCAACGGGACGACCGTCACCGGCGAAGAATATCTCCTCCAGAAGAACAGCAATCGCGCGTTGTGGGGCCTCGCGCCCAGCGCTCTGAGCCAGTCCAACATCGGAATCAAGGGCAATGAGCCGTTCGCTCCCGGATGGGCTTTTATCTTCGATCTGGAGGCCGGGTTCGATCCCTATTCCTTGCAGCTCGCCAACGGGCCGGGAGCGGTCGCCCAGAACGCCGGCGTGCCGCTCACCCTTCAAAACTCGAACGCCGACTCCAGCCGTGCCGGGCAATTTTACAATTCCGTTGGGTATCTGGGCGTCAGTTCGCCAACCTATGGCACCTTGACCGTTTTCCGGCAAAACGCGCTGACGATGGACGGCGTTCTCGCCTACGATCCGATGGGCGGCTCATACGCTTTCTCGCCGATCGGCTGGCAGGGAATTACCTGCGGCGTGGGCGATACCGAAGACTGCCGATTCAGCACATCGGTAAAGTATCGTGTCGACATCGGCCAATTCAGGGTTGCGGCGCTCTGGCAATTCGGTGGCTACAGCCTGAACAATGCGGCGACCGGTTCCTACCAGTTCCAAATCGGCGGGGACATCAACAATCTGGCGGGCGGCACGCTCTCGCTCGACGCCATCGGTAGCTACGTCCAGAACGCCGTGGCGGTAACGCTGGCCGGCAATGTGCTGCCGGCGGTGCTGCCTCAGGTGCTCACCGCTACGCTCTCCGACGATACGAGCGTAATGCTGCTTGCAAGATACACTCACGGGCCGGTCAAGCTGTTTGCCGGATACGAATACATTCAATATGCGCCGCCCAGCAATCCTTTCGCCGCCGGTACCGGTTTCAACGATATTTCGGGGAACTTCGTCTGCGCCGGCTGCGCCGCGATCAACAACACCAACATCAACAACACCGCGTTCAGCGCCGGCGACAAGCCGCTCAATATTTTCTGGACCGGGGTGAAATACAGCGTCACTCCCAACCTGGACCTGATCGGCGCCTATTATCACTACTTCCAGCCCACCTATGGCGCGTTCGTCAACTGCGCCGTTGCCGTACCGGCGGCAACCTGCCACGGGACGTTCGACGCCGTCTCCTTCGCCCTCGATTGGCAGTTCGCGAAGAAATTCGATGCCTACGCCGGATTCATGTACTCGCAGGTCAATGGCGGTCTCGCGAACGGCTACCTCAATCACAATACGATCGACCCCACGGTTGGGCTGCGCTTCCGCTTCTGAAGCAGCCGCAGACGCGTCATGGGCGAGCGGTTTATTCGTCCCGCGCGCTGGACGCCTACGAGCAGGCGACCGTTGGCTGACGCTGCGCCGCGCCCCCTGGATCGGTTCCAATCGTCAACACTGGCGTCGGTGCATACGGGCATGCAATCTCGACGACACATCCAGCGCCGGGGCGAATGGTGAATCGGAAGCCGTGCAGCTTTACGATGGCCGCAACCAGGTTCAGGCCGAGACCCAAACCCGACATGTGCCTCGTCTTGTCCGACCGGTAGAACCGCCTCAGCACGGCGTCGCGCTCGTGTTCGCTGATGCCTGAACCGGTGTCCTTGACGCGCACGATGATCTCGCCATCGCCGCGAACCAGTCCGATCTCCACCTGCCCGCCGGCCGGCGTGTACTTGACGGCGTTGTCGACGAGGTTAGCGACCGCCTCGACCAGCAGATCCCGGTCACCATAGACATCCAGTTCCCGTGGCGACTGGACCACCAGGCTGACCCCCTTGTCTTCGGCAATCGGCTCGTACATGTCGCCGACCTCGCGCACGAGGTCCGCCAGCGAGACCTTGCCGAAGCCGGCCGATCGCTCGCTCTTTTCGATCTCCGCAAGCCGCAGGATCGCGGTGATGATCGAAAGCGACTGGTCGAGCGCCTCGATCGTTTTGTCCGCGACTGCCTGCAGCTGCTCCAGCGTTTCGGCGCCGGTGCGGCCGCGCTCGAGCATCAGCCTGGCCCGGGTAAGCGGCGTGCGCAGGTCATGCGCGATGTCGTGGCCGACGCCGGCGAGAGAGTGGATGAGGGTTTCCATCTCGTCGAGCATGCCGTTGACGATCATCGCAAGTTTTGAGAACGGATCGTCAGTGTCGCCACGCGGAAGTCTTTCACGCAGATTGCCGGCGACAATGCGCTGCGCCCGCTCATTGACCTCCATGATGCGCCTTTGGGCACGCGCGTTCAGCGCCACACCCACGGCAATGCAAAGGAACACCGCGGGAAGCAGGCCGAGCGCGAGTGCCCGCCCGACGACGCGGGCAACTTCTTCGATTTCATCGGCATTTCGTCCGATCACCAGCACGTTGCCGTCAGGCAAACTCTGCGCGATCAGGCGAACCCTTTGCTTTTCCGGGCCGCTTCCGTCTATCCGCTCGACCACGGCGTTCTGCACCGTGTTGTCTGCCGTGAGACCGGGCGGTCGCCGTTCCACATTGCCTGCGATCCTCTCGCCATTTACGCCAAACAACCCTACGAGCCGAGCACGAGCCGAATCCTGCCTCAGGCCCTCGTTGATCGCGTCGAGCATTTGCCCGGGTGGCAGGTTCGCAAGCATGCCCATCTGCAAGGAGATCACACGGTCGAATTGTATGGTCAGGTCATGCTTCGCCTTCAGATAAACGAACCCGAGCAATGTGACGGTAAAAGCCGCAAATAGGCCGACCACCAGCACGGTCCATCGAAGGGTGGTCGAGTGCGTGAACGCAGGCAATCCCATCAGACTGCTCCGTCGAACGAGCGCAGGGGCGCTCCATTTTTCTGCGGAATAGCTGGAAGGTTTGGAACGAAGCATGCATGAGTCCGTCGACATGAGCTCAACCCTTCGCGTTTCACTTGTCCGGCTCGCACCTGCCAGGCATCTCCCTGGCTCCGAGCGCAAGCCTAGCCCAATCAATGCCAATCGCTCGATCCTACGGAGGTTGGCTCGAAGGTCGTGTTGGTTTAACCCATCCATACCTTGGTTTGGCCGGTCAAAACGCCATCGCAGGCCGGGTACGAGGTCGGTCGCCAGGCTTTCGTTTCAACTCCCGAGGCCGGCGTGACGGACCGCAGTCTCGACGTGCTTGATCAAGTCGGGCGCGGCAAAGGGCTTGGCCAGGAAACCAATGGCTCCGGCCCTCAGCGCGCGGGCGCGGACGCTGTCTTCGGGAAAGGCGGTGATAAAGATAAATGGCGCGTTGTGGCCGCGCGCACGCAGATGGATCAGCAGGTCCAACCCGCTCATGCCCGGCATCTGCACATCCGCAATGACGCACGATGATGAGTGCAACTGGGTGGACTGCAGGAACTCCTCGGCCGACGCAAAGGTCTGGACCAGATAGCCGTGCGAACTGAGAAGATTGTCGGTCGCGGCCCGAACGGAAGCATCGTCGTCAATAACTGAAATTACCGAAAGCATTGACGCGACGACCTTCCAGAGTTGGGTGCAAGGCGCTGGCCTCGAAACTGCCCCAGCCAAAAAGTGAACAACCAATCAAGATTGTGAAATCATACATAGGTTTATTCGCAAAAGGACCTTGTGGATGGCGGACTTTTCGGCAGGCGGGCGACGAAAGCCGCCGTCTATTTCGCGCCCTTGAGTGCGGTCAGGCAGTCGCCGCATCGACCACAACCGGTCGTGCAATCTTTGCGACTTGGGCCAGCCTAACCTGATCGAGGCCAACGGCCTGCTCCTACGATGGTTGATTCGAGTGTCGCATTGGTTTGCGGCGCCTATACCTTGGTTTAGTCGTGGTGAAACTCGCGGCGAATCCGCCGGTTAATGAAATAACCTGGCTCAAGGATAAGGTTACGGTTTGGCGCGACGAATTCCGAGCGTCTCGGCCATTCTGACCAAATCGGCCAGCGACCTTGCGCCCATTTTTTTCATGATCTGTCCCCGATAGATCTTCACGGTGATCTCGGCCAGGCCAAGCTCGCCGGCTACCTGTTTGTTCATGAGACCGGAAGCGACCAATGCCAGGATGTCTCGCTCGCGGGGGGTCAGGGTCTCAAACAAGGCCCGCAAGCCGGCAACGACCCGCTCGGCGTCGCGCCGCTTGCGATCGCGTTCAATCGCCACCGTCACGGCATCCAGCATGTCCTGGTCGCGAAACGGCTTGGTCAGGAAATCGACTGCGCCGCCCTTCATGGCCCTGACGGTCATCGGAATGTCGCCATGGCCGGTCATGAAGATGATGGGAATATGGATGTTCGCCTTCCCCAGTTCGGCCTGGAAGTCCAGTCCGCTCAGTCCAGGCAGCCTGACATCGAGGACCAGGCAGCTGGCGACGTCCGGAAGCTTGCTCTGCAGCATCTCGGGGGCCGACCCGAACACCTCGACCTCCAATCCTACCGATTGAAAGAGATTGCTCAGCGCTCTTCGTACCGATTCTTCGTCTTCGACAATGAAGACGAGCGGTTCCCTGGCGCCGGCAGGCTGACGCGATGGCTTGGGCCGTTCGGTCACGACACCTCCTCCTGTTGCGATGGCAGGACGAATTGAAACATCGCGCCCGGCCCCTCATTGCCTGACGCCGACAAACGCCCCCCGTGCGCCTCCACGATCGAACGGCAGATCGAGAGGCCCATGCCCATGCCGCTGGATTTGGTGGTGAAGAAGGCGTTGAACAGCCGGTTTGCATTCCCGGCGGAAATCCCGACGCCGCAATCGGTCACGCTGATGACCACGCGGGACGTCTCGTCCCGGGATGATCGGATCACCATTACGCGGGACCGATCCGTGATCGGCAGCATTGCCTCGATACCGTTCATCAGCAGGTTGATGATCACTTGTTGCAGCTGGACGCGATCACCGAGGATCGTGGGAAGGGACGGCGCCAGCTCGGTGTGCAACGAGACAAGATGGCTGCTCAACTCGCGCTTGACCAGCACGATGGCCTCATTGATGACGTCATTGACGTCGAGCGGCAGCCTTTCGATGTCGGATTTTTTTGCCAGCGCCCGGACACGCTTGATCACTTCGCTCGCCCGACAGCTGTCGTCGATGACCCATTCCACCGAGCGGCGCGCGGCGGTGAGGTCGGGAGTGTCGCGGTCGAGCCAGCGCAGACAGGCCTCGGCGTTGGCGACCGCGGCGGCGAGCGGCTGGTTTATTTCATGGGCGATGGAGGCGGTCAGTTCGCCCAGCATGGTCACGCGTGTAACGTGCGCAAGTTCCGCCTGCGCTTCGCGCAGCGCCCGTTCGGCCTGATCTGCGCGGATCGTCGCAGTGATATCTGTTCCGGTTCCCCGATAGCCGAGAAATTTTCCTTTCGCATCAAAAAACGGCTTGCCGCTCGTCCGCACATATATCGGAGATCCAGTCCCGTTGAGGGTGTACTCGAAGTCGCGAAACGGCAGATGCGCGTCGAGCATTGCCCGATGTTGTCGCCATTTTTCCGGCTCGGATTCGACGTCGGCCGCGATATCCCAGCGAAAAACGCCGGCCAGGCCTGACGGCTTGAAGCCAACAGTATTGACGTGCTCGGATATGCTGACGACCCGATGGTCAGGCATGGTCTCCCACAGCCAATCCGAGCCGGTTTCGGCATAATCGCGAAAGCGCTGCTCGCTCTCGCGAAGTGCCTCTTCGGCCCGCTTGCGGTCCTCGATGTCGGTGGATGATCCATACCATTTGACAATGTTGCCCAGGTCATCGCGCAGCGGGTCGGCACGGAATAAAAACCAGCGGTACTCGCCATCGAAGCGCCGGAGCCGCGCTTCAAGCTCGCCCGGCAGGCCTGATTGCCGAATTCTCGACCACTTCACCAGCATGGCCTTCTTGTCGTCGGGGTGAAAGGCGCGTGGCCAGCCGGTTTCGACTTGATCCGACGAGAGGCCGGTATAGTCGAGAGCCGGTTGATTGAGGAAGTCGGGAACCCCATCCGGTCCGGCGCGCCACACCAGCGTCGGGATCGTATCGATGACAAGTCGAAGGCGATCTTCGGATTTCTTGATCTCGTCAAAAGCCTTTTGCAGCGCGTCCTTTGCAAGGTGCTGCTCGGTGACATCGACGTGGGTACCGACCAATTCGGTCGCTTCCCCGTCCTCACCGACCACGGTATGTCCGACGGTATGCACGTATCTTGTCGACCCGTCCGGAACAACGATGCGATAGTCGCCTTCGAAGTCCGTCTTTTCTCGGGCAGCTCGCCGCACCATTTCGATGACCCGGTCCCTGTCTTCGTGGTGAACACGATCCCACATGGGTTGCTCGGATGCAGCGTCCTTATCCGGATCGAGTCCCAACAAGTGGTACGCTTCCGGGGATCGATACACGAACTCTCGCCCCCGCGCGTCCCAGGCCCAGCTACTCGTGCGACTCAAACGCTGGGCCTCGGCCAGATAGGATTCGCTGCGCCGCAGCTTACGTTCGGTCTCCTTCGCAACCGTCACATCGGTCACCGCCCCCGTGTATACGAGGTCGCCCGACCCATCTTTCTGCGCCCGAGCGATGGCATGGACAAATTTCACCGAGCCGTCCGGCATCAGCAGTCGAAACTCCTGATCATAATCATTTCCCTCGACGGAGGCGCGGTCGATGCCTCTTTGCACGGCGGCGCGATCTTCCGGATGTGCGCGAGCAAGAACCATGTTGACGTGGACAGGGGTCGCCTCATCGTATCCGAAAATCCTGTAGGTCTCCGTCGACCAGGTACTCTCGCCGGTGGCGACACGCCAGCCGAAGGTGCCGGTAAGGCTCAATCGCTGGGCCTGGGCCAAATACGCTTCGCTCTGGCGCAGAGCATTTTCGGTTTGTCTGCGGTCCTCGATGTCGGTCGCCGACCCGTACCAATTGACGATATTGCCGACTTCATCGCGCAGTGGGTCAACGCGGAATAAAAACCAGCGATATTTGCCGTCGAAGCGCAGGAGCCTTCCTTCCGTCTCGCCCCGCGCGCCGGAATCCCGAATCCTGCGCCACATCGTCGACAGGTTTTCCAGATCGTCCGGATGAACCGTGCGAGCCCATCCCTCCACGGCGCTATCCAGCGAGAGGCCCGCGTAATCGAGGGTTGGCTGATTGAAGAATTCGGGCCGCCCGTTCGGCTCCGAGCGCCACACCAGGGTCGGGATCGTGTCGATCACCAGTCGAAGTCGATCCTCGGACTTCCTGATTTCGCCAATCGCTTCCTGCAACGCCGTGACATCCGTGACCGCGCCTGCAAATTCGATACTACCCGACGCGTTCCTCACGGCATGAGCCACTGCATGGACATTCTTCACCGAGCCATCCGGCATCAGCAATCGATATTCATGGTCGAAGTCGCTTCCCTCGCGCGACGCTCGATCGATGGTGTCTTGCACGGCCGTCCGATCATCGGGGTGCGTGCGCTGGACAACCAATTCCAGGGTCGGCTTCGTTGCCCTGTCACATCCAAAGATCCGGAACGTCTCGTCCGACCAGACAATCTCTCCGCTGGCGAGATTCCAGCCAAAGCTTCCGGTACCGCTCAATCTCTGTGCTTCATTCAAATACATTTCGCTGTGTAGCAGCGCATTTTCAATCCGCTTTTGATTCTCGATCGCTCCCTGCAGTTCATCGCGAGAACGCCGAAAGCCTTCCGTTGCATTCCGCTGCATCGAGATCACGAAGGCAACGAAGAGGTATGCCATGGAAAACAGGACCAGGCGCGGTGCCTCCGCAACCGGCACGGAGAGCAGATTGTTCTTCCAGGTAAAGGTATTGATGGGCGGCAACAAATAATAATAGAAAGCCAGCAGAGCGAGCGCGACGGTCAACAGCGCCGGGCCGAAGCCGCCAAACCACGCGGCAACGATTACCGCGCAAAGCAGCAGCAGCAATGCGGTGGGCTCTGCGTGCACTAACCGTCTCATGAGTTCTGCGGTAATTATCGCCAGGACGACCGACAGCACGGCCACCGCATAGTGCGAGATCGCAAGCGGTTTTGTTTGCTGCTGCGGCAGATTGAGTCTGGCCATCTTCTCTGCTCGTCTCGTTCCAAGGTGATGAGACTGCAATGCTGCCGGAGAACAACGCGGCTAAAACCCCGTGATCTCGCTACGCGCCATTTGCGGAGCGTCCCGGGGTTCCCGGGCGCATAGATTACAGCATTTCGACGAAATCCGGCAATCGATCCGGGCCGCGGCCAGGCTGCGGACCGGGGTGCGCAGGCTCTGCCGGGGAACCGCGGCCACTCACAAGACCGGTTAAATCAGCGCAAAATCCAACCACCCACCGCAAGCTCGCACGAGCAAATCTCACGGTCGCTTCCTACCCATAAATAACCAGTCGCCGCGGCAGGTCGCCATCGATGGTGATCCCGCTAAATCTAAATTGGCTCCGATTAAACGTGTGTTTAATGGAGCCGCTGGCTGGCCGGGACTACCTCTACGCTAGCAGCCCCGCCGCGTCTTTCTCTCTGGCGCGTCGATCAATGGCTGCGAAAGCGGACGGCTTCGCGTTTGCCTTGTGCCCCTCCCTCACCACGGCAGGCGGCAGCCGTCCGCTTCATCGCCAGACGCCCCGTCCGCAGCCGCGCCAGGCTGACATGATCCACCAGAGAGCCGGTCAATCGGCAGGGAAACGCGCAATGAATATCGACGTGAAAGTGAATTCCGATCTTGCAGGCGTGAGAATTCCCGACAGCAAGCTCGCTTGCGAAATAACCGAACTGGTGCGGGACGCCGAGACGCCGCTCCTGTTTCACCATTCGAGCCGCGTCTATTACTGGGGTGCACTGGCGGGCAAGCGTCAGGGACTGAGATACGATCCCGAACTGCTCTATGCGGGCGCGATGTTTCACGACATGGGCTTGACCCACCAGCACAGCAGCGCGAAAGAGCGCTTCGAAGTTGACGGCGCGAACGCCGCCGGTGCCTTCCTGCGCAGCCACGGCATCGCGCGACAGGATATCGACACGGTTTGGACCGCGATCGCTTTGCACACGACCCCGGGCATTCCCAAGCACATGCACCCGGTCGTCGCCCTGGTGACGGCCGGCGTCGAAATGGATGTGCTCGGGTTAAGCTATGACGGGTACAGCGACGCCGAGCGCGAGGCGGTGGTGCAGACGCACCCGCGCAGTGCGCATTTCAAGGAAGACATCATCCGCGCCTTCTACAACGGCATCAAACACAAGCCGGAAACCACATTCGGCAATGTCAAGGCCGACGTGCTCGCGGACAAGGATCCGCATTTTGCCCGCGGCAACTTCTGTAGCGTGATCCGCGCTTCCGCCTGGCGCGGGTAAGGCGCTCCACCTTCTTTCAATCCAGGAAATCGCGCCGCCGGCGGCCGCGTGCAGGGTTTCCCACGTTCACAAGCCCATCATGTCCAACACCCAGGAGCCAGCGATGTCCAAAACCGAGCGATTTACCAATGCCATCGGCGCGCCGGTCGCCGACAATACCAACATCATGACCGCTGGTCCGCGCGGCCCGGCGCTGCTGCAGGATATCTGGCTGATCGAGAAGCTCGCGCATTTTGACCGGGAAGTGATCCCGGAGCGGCGCATGCACGCCAAGGGCTGGGGAGCCCATGGCACCTTCACGGTGACGCACGACATCAGCCGCTACACCAAGGCCGGGATCTTCTCGAAGATCGGCAAGCAGACGCCGATGTTCGCGCGGTTTTCCACCGTCGCCGGCGAAAGGGGCGCGGCGGACGCGGAACGCGACATCCGTGGCTTTGCGCTAAAATTCTACACCGAAGACGGCAACTGGGACATCGTCGGCAACAACACCCCTGTGTTCTTCTTCCGCGACCCGCTGCGCTTTCCCGACCTCAACCATGCGATCAAGCGCGACCCGCGTACCGGACTGCGCAGCGCCGACAATAACTGGGATTTCTGGACGCTGCTGCCGGAGGCGTTGCATCAGGTGACCATCGTGATGTCCGACCGCGGCATTCCGAAGAGCTTCCGCCACATGCACGGCTTCGGCAGCCACACCTTCTCGATGATCAACGCCGCGAACGAGCGCGTTTGGGTCAAGTTCCATTTCCGCACCCGGCAAGGCATCCAGAACCTCGGCGATGCCGAGGCCGCAGCGCTGGTCGCCGGCGATCGCGAAAGCCACGGCCGCGACCTGCTCAACGCGATCGAGGCGGATGACTTTCCGCGCTGGACGCTTTTCATCCAGGTCATGACCGAATCGCAGGCCCGGACTCATAGGCACAGTCCCTTCGACCTGACCAAGGTCTGGCCGAAGGCGGAATACCCGCTAATCGAGGTCGGCGTAATGGAGCTCAACCGCTACCCGGAAAACTATTTCGCGGAAGTCGAGCAGGCAGCCTTCTCGCCAGCCAATATCGTGCCCGGCATCGGCTTCTCCCCCGACAAGATGCTTCAGGGCCGGCTGTTCTCCTATGGCGATGCCCAACGCTACCGGCTCGGCATCAACTTCAACCATATCCCGGTCAACGCCCCCAAATGCCCGTTCCAAAGCTACCATCGCGACGGCAAGATGCGGACCGACGGCAATCTGGGCGGGACGCTGACCTTCAACCCCAACAGCGCGGGGCTCTGGGATAACCAACCCGCCTTCGCCGAGCCGCCGATGCCGATCGAAGGAGAGGCGGCGCACTGGGACCACCGCGTCGACGATGATCATTGGGAGCAGCCCGGCAACCTGTTCCGAAAGATGAGCCCGCAACAGCGAAAGGTGCTGTTCGAGAATACGGCGCGGGCGATGGGCGACGCCAGCGCCCACATAAAGCAGCGCCACGTCGATAATTGCACTCGCGCCGACCCCGCTTATGGCGCGGGGGTAGCGAAGGCCCTCGGGCTCAAACAGCCCGAGTTGGTCGATTGAGGCACGCCAGAGGATCGCGCAATGAAGAAAATTATGAAACGACTTGAAAGAGTCTTGCGATCCAGGGCCAGGAGAACCTTCGCTATTCTCGCAAAGGTCGCCGGCCCGCACATCAAGGTGGGACTTCTTGCCGCGGTTTTATTCGCCTGGGCTTGCGCCTTCGAAGCCGAGGCGGTTCTTTATCTGGAGTCGTCACAAAATCTGGAGTCGTCGCAAAATCCGTTCGAAGTCACGCATTGATCACGGCTGGAGTGACGCCCGGCGATCCGCAAGCCTCATCCGCTACTGGCTAATCGCGGGACATAAAGCCATCCGTCAACGTCTGCATGAAGGCGACCAGCGCGTCCTCTTCCGCGTCGGACAGCCCGAGGTGCCCAACCTTGCTGGTGTTCATGTTGTCGGTCGATTCCGGCGCGGGCCAGCACGTCGTGCCTTCGCCGGGATCATGCGGCTCGCATCGCGGCAGGACGTCACGCGTGTTGTAGAAATGCACGATCTCCTTCAGGCTGGTGAAGTACCCGTTATGCCCGTAGGCCTTTACAAAGGCCGGAGAGGGTCGCTTGTCGACATTGCGCAGTGTCGGCACCTGCATTCGCGCCTGATTGTCCGGCGCCAGCCTGAGCCACCGTTGATCCACCGCGGAGGGCTGACTCAGCATATGTCCCTGATTGAGAAACGTGCCGACACCGCCATCGACAAACGACGTCCCTTGCGGATTGGCGGTATATCCCAATGCATCGGGCTGATTTTCCGCGTAGTAAGGAAGCCTCGGATTGGCCGGCGTGCCGATATTGCTGGCGGTGAAATCGGTGAACAGCGGATCTTCGCCGGGGCCGCCGTCGCGGTGACACTCGTTGCATCGCCCCTTGCCGCGGAACAGGTCGTATCCCTGCTGCTCCGGCGGCGTGAACTGCACCTTCTTCGCGAGGACTGCGTCGAATTTCGAGGTGAACGACGTCACCTCTGCGGAGGCCTCATAACCGGCGATGGATTGCGCCATCTGGTCGAAGGTGGCGCCGGCCCGGCCGCGATCAATCGGGCTGAGATGAATCGGCAACGGCTGATTGGCGCTGGCCGGCCCCGGCCGATCACAGACCGCCGTCACGTCGCTCGGCCATGCGATCGCAAAACTCTGTACGCCCCAGACGTTTTCGAACAGGCCGCGATACGGCCGCTGCGAGGCGCGATAGACCGCGCAGGCGATATCGGGCAGGCCCATCTCCACCGGATTGGTCGGTGGACCCTGCGCCTGCTCCGCGGCCGGATTGCCCAGCCGGCGTCCCGTCGCACGCATATCCCAGAAATTTCCACCGACGAGATCGCCCTGCCCGGGATTATAGTGCAGCACGGGCGAGAGAGGCGCATAGGCGTGCGATTGCGGCTTGCGATCGCTGAACCGCGTCCGCACCGACCCGGGATAGGCGCCGGTCGTGCGGTTCAACTCCGACACCGGACCGGTGAAGCCCGTCTCGGGCATGTGGCAGAAGGCGCAAGCCTCATTGCGGTTTACCGACAAGTTCTTGTCGTACAGCATCGCCTTGCCGAGCAGCTCGATTTGCTGGGTCTGATTGTCCGGCGGTGCTGCAAGGCGTTCGATCGTCTGCGCTTCGATGCGGTCGATTTCGGCCTCGACCTGCGCGATTTCCTGCAGTGCCTGGGGCGAGAGTTTTGCAGGGACCTCGTCGGCTTTCGGCGCATCCGCGCCGAGCGTGGAGACAAAGATCGCCGCTGCGATCGGCAAGAATGTGCGCCGTGATTTCACGTTGGAACCCTGCAGGCCGGCGCCACGCAGCACGTGCAGCACCGTGGCCCGGCAGGATTTAGGATGAACTGCCCCGGCGCAACACTAAATTCCATTTTAGGATTTGCTGCCCGGTCTCACACCGGTTGCGGGTCGGGACAGATGATCTCGAGCCGACCGCCGGCGCCGGAGTGGATCGCGAGCCGGAAGCCGTGCAGCTTCACGATCGCCGCCACGAGGCTGAGGCCAAGGCCCACGCCCGGCGTGTTTCGTATCTTGTCGGAACGATAGAAGCGCCGCAGCACCGCATCGCGCTCCTGCTCGCTGATGCCGGAGCCGGTGTCGGCAACGCGAACAATTGTTTCACTGTCACCACGCAGCAGTTCGATGGTCACCTTGCCACCCTCCGGCGTAAACTTGATGGCGTTATCGACAAGGTTGGCGACCGCCTCAAACAACAGATCGCGGTCGGCGCGCACGTTCAGCTGATCTCGCGCCTCAACCCGCAAGTCGATGTTCTTGTTTTCGGCGATCGGTTCGTAGATATCGCAGATCTCCCTCAGCATCTCCTGCAACGGGACGCTGCCGAAGGCCGCCGATCGTCGGCTGTTTTCGATTTCCGCCAGACGCAGCAGCGCCGTGATGATCACCAGCGACTGATCGACGTTCGCGATCGCCTTGTCCACGACGTCCTGAAGCTGCTCCAGGCTGGTTGCGTTGGTGCGGCCGCGCTCGAGGGTGAGCCGGGCTCGCGTCAGCGGCGTCCGCAAGTCGTGCGCGATGTCGTTGCCGACGCCGGCAAGCGCGTGGATCATCGCCTCCATTTCATCGAGCATACCGTTGACAATGACGGCCAGCTTCGAAAACGGCTCGTCGATATTGCGGTATGGAAGCCGCTCGCGCAGATCGCCGGCGATGATGCGACGAACCCGTTGATTGACCTCTTCCACGCGCCTCTGCGCGCGCATGCTCAGCAAGGCGCCGGCCAGCAGGCACAGGCAAAGCGCCGGCAACAGGCCGAGCGCCAGTGCCTGGCCAACGACATGAGAAATCTCCCTGGTTTCGTCGACCTCGCGTCCGATCACCAGCGCGTTGCCATCCGGCAAGCGGCGGGCAATCGCGCGTATCGCGTGAGTTTGCGGCCCCGCGGCAAGCGTTCGAACGACGGTGACGCCCTGGACGGAATCGTCGATTCTCAATCCGGGCGGAAGCTGCTCGAGGTTGCCCGCCAGCTTGCGGCCGCCAGGGCCAAACAAACCGGCATATTGAACGCCGCGGGAATCCTCCTCCAGATGCGCATCGATCGCCATCCGCTGGCGTTCGCCGGACAGGCCGGCGAGATAGTCCAGTTGCTTCGCAACCATGATATCGGATCGGGCGATCAGGTAGTCGTCCGTCTTCCAATAGATGAATCCAAACAGCACGATGACGAAAACCGCGAGCACGCCGGCCACTGCAAGTGCCCAGCGAAAGGTGGTGGAGCGCATGAATTGGGGTTGACGCATCGGATCTCGCTGCCCGGACATCCTGCTCCACGTCAACGAGGGTACATTGAGGCCGGACATCCGAACCTTATGGTCCCGTGCGTAGAATGAAACCGGAGCCGCGAACATTGTGGATCATAGGGGTTTCGCCGGGTCCGTCCACCTTGTGACGCAGCCGACCCATATGAACGTCCACGAGATTCGTCGCCGGAATGAACTTGTAATTCCAGACTTCCTCGAGAAGCATGGCGCGGGTCAGCAACTGATCGCTCCGCTGCATCATGTACTCGAGCAGGCGAAACTCCCGCGGCAAGAGATCGATCACGCGATCTCCGCGCTTGGCGGTGCGCTCGATCAAATCGAGTTCCAGCGGCCCCACCCGCAATATCGTCTCGCGCGATTCCGCTGGCCTGCGCAGCAACGCCTCTACCCTGGCAATGAGTTCCACGATCGCGAAGGGCTTGGTGAGGTAGTCGTCGCCCCCCATCCGCAAGCCGCGTACGCGGTCATCGACGGCGCCGAGCGCGCTCAGCACCAGCACCGGGGTGTGCACCTGTTCCTTTCTCAGCGCCTCGATAACGGTGAGACCGTCCATTCCCGGCAACAGCCGGTCGACGATCATGGCGTCGGGCCGCAGTGATCGCGCTTTGTCGAGGCCTTCGATGCCATCGGCCGACCATTCGACTTCAAAGCCGCGATCGGCCAGTTCGGCTGTGATTTCCTCGGCCGTCTCGCTGTCATCCTCGATCAGGAGTACTTTTGCCATCGATCGATCCCCGGCTGCGGTCAAAGCATTCGCAGGGCTGGAGCCTGTCGGCCCCGAAGTGTTAGGCTTGCCTGAGACCAATGCCATGTCAACGACCTGCGATTGCCATAGGTTTCGTCCAAAAAGAGCCGGACGGCGTCGCCCGCTATGCTAAAGGAGGTGGCACGGCGTACGCCGCCCGCTCTGCGGCCATATGAGCACCGCCTCCGGGGGCAAGCGCGGTGCGGCCGCTCATAAGGATAATAGGCTTGCCGAGGGTGCCGTGCCATTAAATAGCATTTTAGAATCAGCCAAATAGCCGGAAGCTGCTCGAGCGTTGCCTCGCGCCGTGTTGAAACCCTGTGAAGGAAACGTTGCTTTGATCGATCGATCCGTTCGCCACTTCCGTCAGGGAGCCAGCACTATTGGCTTTCTAATGGAAAAATGGAGAACTCGAAATGACCAAACTTCTGTCGACCACGTTGATCGCCGCAGCCATGCTCGCAACTCCCGCCATGGCTCGCGAGAGCCACGTCAAGGGCGCCAATGCGAGCAATGCGACCACCGAGCGCTATGTTGACGGGCGTGCCTGCGTTCCGGCTCCGGCCGTGGGCGCGTTCGCGACGCAACCCTGGGACAATGGCCCGCCTTGCGAACCGATGACGGCTTACTGATCCGCCCGGACCGCGAAGAGGTCGAGCTGAAATTCCATCGGCCCGACCTCTTTTTCATGCCGCTTCATGCCGCCGGCGGGCGTGCGCGACCGCCAAAGAAATGGATGTACTCGGCGAGGCAGCCACGCCGAATGAAATTCAATTTAGTGGCACGGCCTGATGACCAACCTATCTCCGGTTTAAACGGCACATCGTTCCAAGAGCATGGTGCGCAACGGATTGGCGAGATAACGATGGATACGCAAAGCAAGAGGCTGCACCGCGGCTTGAGACCTGTCATCATCAGCGCGATTGTCGCAATCGGGGCTACGGCAGGAATCCTCTTCAACGACTTCGGCCCGAGCAGCGCTCCGCAGGATAGCCGCACGGCGAGGATGGTCACCGCCGCGGCGATTTCCAGGGCCGGCGCGATCGAGATTCCGTCGAAGCCGGCAGCCGTCTAACCGGCCTCCCGGGCGAACCTGATCCCAACAGGCTTCCATCACCCGTAAAGAACTCCCGGGCGATCGAGCGATGGTCCGGACCAGGCGCTTCACGAGGTCTTCAACCAAATCGTTGTTTAGCCTTGCAGGCACCGCGGCATTCCCGCATCAGCAGCCGGATGGGGACGACACGCCGGGCGTTGCCGCGGCGCCGGTGGCATTAGCCGCTGGCATCATCCCGGGGGTCGCCAGATTCATCGTCGTGCTCTCGGCGCAGGCCGGCGTGTTCGGCGTGGGCACCACTGTCATGGTCGGATCGATACTGGTGCCGCCAAGCTCAGTGATGGCCGGTTGTATCGTGCCAAGCGGAGGGCTCGCCGGAATTTGCGGCGTTGAGAGCGGCAAAGCCGCGCCATTGGCGGATGGGCCCCCCGGCGTAGAGCTGCATACGGTGCTCGAGGAGCTGCCGATCGGGGCTAGCGGCGCAATGTTTCCGGTCGTCGTGATGGCGATCGGCGAGGGGATAGTCCCCAACGGAGAACCTGGTGCCATCGCGGCCGCCGGCGTCATCGTCGACGACGTTGTCATCGTGGTTGTGCCGGGCATTGACGTATTGCTCGGCACCGTCGATGGCGTCGGTACGGGCGCTGGAGCCAGGGAAGGCGACGGCAGGGGCGGCACCGCGGGCGGCTGCGGCGCCGGGATGCTCGAGCCGGGAAAATCGGTCATGAATGATGTAGCTGGCTGCGCGGATAGCGTCAGGAATGGCGCGGTCGCGCTTGCGGTCGTCGGCGATGCGGTCGTAGGTGTCGCGGAAACCGGTGGCATCGTTCCGGTCGTGCCAGCCATCGCTGACATGGAAGCAGCCGGCACGGCAGGCGTGCCAGCCGCGATTTGCGTTGTCGGCGTGGCGCAGGTCACGACCGTCCCCGGCGTTGTGGGATCGGAAGCCAGCGGCACGGGTGCCAGCGTCGTATCGGGAGCGCCCGGCTGGGGTTGCCGCCGAGAACGGACTCGGGCCGTTGAGCGGGGAAGTGACGATTGTCCCCGGCGTCGATGGAAGGCCCATGGCCGTGCTGCCCATGGTGGAGACCTGCGCCAGACCGGCGTGGCAGCCCGACAACAGGACGGCTGCAGTGAACAACAAGCGTCGCATCGCCATGGCTGCCTCCGCGCCGATCTAGCTTGTCTGCGTCTTGCGCACGGCGACCCTGCTGCCTTCCGCGAGGTTCACCATCGGATTGAGGATGACCTGATCGCCCGGCTTGACGCCGTCATGCACTTCGACTTCCTTGCCGAAGTCGCGCGCGATCGTGATCTTCTGCATGTGGGCGACGCCGTTCTCGACGACCGCGACGTGAAGCCCGTTCTCGTCGAACACCACCGCATCGGCCGGTATGATCATGGATGGTGTCTTGCGCGGGATGAACAGCTCGACCGTGCAATAGATGCCAGGGCTGAGCGCGCCGTCCGGGTTGGGCACGTCGATCTCGGTCAGCAGCGTTCGGCTGCCGGGCTGCAACGCGCTGGCGATCCGCGTCACCTTGCCGGGAAAGGTCCGATCCGGAATCTCCGGGACACGGACCACCGCATCGACGCCGGGTCCAAGCCCGAATGCTTCATCCTGGGGGACGAACACCTGGGTGCGGATCACGTTCGGGTGCATCAGCGTGAACATGAAGGTCGATCCCGACGTCACCAGGCTGCCATTGTCGATGTTGCGCTGGGTGATCACACCATCGAACGGTGCCACCACCCGCTGGTAGGCCTTCTCCTGCTCGAGAACTCGAATTGCGGCCTCCTGCGCGGCAATATTGGACTGCGCCACCGCCACCGCGGCTTGCTGCGCCCGCAGGGTCAGACGATCATTGTCGCCCTGCTGGAGCGTCAGCCACCCCTGCGTGACCAGCTTGCTGTCGCGCGCATTGGTGACCTGCGCGAGTTCCTGGCTTGCCTGTGTTTGCTGCAAGGTGGCCTGGTCCTGAGTCAGTGTCGCCTTGGCCTGCACAATCTGGTGGTCCAATTCCGGGGCGGTGATATCAGCCAGAAGGGCTCCGGCCTTGACCCGATCGCCGATGTCGACGTAGCGCTTTTCAATATAGCCATTGGTGCGCGCGAAGATGTTGGCCGCCTCGAAGGCGGTCGTCGTGGCCGGCAAGGTGACGTTGATCTTGCTCGCGCCGGCGCGGACGGTCGCCACGCGAACGTCGGGGACAAGGGTGCGGCTTTCCTGCCCGGTAGCCGCGACCTCAAGCCGGCCCTGGTAGTGGCGCCAGCCTCCCAGCGCCAGGCTGCCCGCGAGCAACAGCAGCGCACTTGCCCCGAACAGGGCGCCTCCGTAACCTCGCCGCTTGGGCGCAACGCTCGGTTGCGCAATAACCCGATCGGTTTCAGGATCGAATCGGTCCTGGACATCTGCATTTCTGGGCCGTTCAAGGATCTCGCTCATTCCGGAATTTCCTCGAATACGCCATGGTGAGGTTTTCCGTCGTTGCCCTTACGCAGCATGGCAAACAGGTAAGGCACGATCAGCAACGTTGTCGGCGTCGCGAACAGCAGGCCGCCGATGACGGCGCGCGCAAGCGCCGCATTCTGTTCCTCGCCGGCGCCGCCGATCGCCATCGGGATCATGCCGACGATCATCGCGGCGGCGGTCATCAGCACGGGACGGATTCGGGTATGGCCGGCACTGAGCGCGGCCTCGAAGGCCGAATGTCCCTTGAGCTGCTGCTCGCGGGCGAAAGTAACCAGTAGAATCGAGTTCGCCGAAGCCACGCCGACCGCCATGATCGCTCCCATCAGCGACGGTACGTTCAGCGTGGTGCCGGTGATGAACAGCATCGTCACGATGCCGCACAGCGTCGCCGGCAGCGCCAGGATCACGACGAAGGGATCGCCGAAGGTCTGGTAGTTCACGACCATCAGCAGATAGACGAAGACCGCGGCGAATAGCAGGCCGATGCCCAGATCACGGAAGGAGCTATTCATGCTCTGGATCTGGCCCACCACCTGGATTGAATTGCCGGGCTTCATCTTTTTTTGCAGTTGCGTCGTGACCTTGTTGATGTCGGCCGCGACGCCGCCGAGATCGCGGCCCTGCACGCTGGCATAGATGTCAAAGACCGGCTGGATATTGGTCTGGTTGGAGTTGGTCGGCACCGTATCCCGCTTGAACGTCGCCACATTGCTCAGCATGCCCGGGACGATTTGACCGCTGACCGCCAGCGAGGTGGAAACCGGCGTATCCGCGAGCGCGTTCAGCGAATTGACTCTGTACTCCGGCGTTTGCACCGCCAGATAATATGGAATCCCTGAAGTCGGATCGGTCCAGAAGTTGGGCGACACCTGCTCCGAAGAGCTGAGGCTAACATTGATGTTGGTGGCCACCGTGCTGGCGTTGAGGCCGAGTTGAGCGGCGCGGGTCCGGTCGATCTGGGCGTAGAAAGCCGGAGCGTCGACTTCCTGCTGCAGATGCGCATCGACGATGCCGGGAATCCCGGCAAGCCGGCGCTCGAGCTCCCTTGCAACCGAAAGGTTGTTCTTGTCGTAGCCCACCGTTCGGACGTCGATCTGCGCCGGCAGTCCGAAATTAAGAATCTGCGTCACGATATCGGCCGCCTGGAAATAAAATACATCTTCCGGGAAGGCGACCGGCAGCACCTCACGCAATTTCTTGATGTAACCGGCGGTGGGCTTGTGACCCTCCTTGAGCGCGACCTGGATCACGCCGTCATTGATCCCGATCGTCGAACCGTCGGAGAAGGCCAGATTGTAGGCTCGCGCCGGTAATCCGATATCGTCGACGATCAGCGCGCGGTCTTTCTCGGGAATGACCTCGCGGATCTTGTCCTCGACTGCCTGGAATATCCGCTCGGTGGATTCGATGCGCGTTCCGGCAGGCGCGCGAACGTGGAGCTGGATCTGGCCGGCATCGATCTGCGGGAAAAAGTCGCGGCCGACGGACAACAGCATCACGGCGCCGAGACCGAGAATAAAAACGGCAACGACGGGTACAATGAACCGTCGCCGAAGCAACACGGTAAGAAATGCCGAATATCCGTCGCGCATGCGTTCGAAGCCGCGGTCGAATGCGGCGGAAAGCCGTGCGAACCGGCCCGGGGGGACGCCGTCGCCGGCGTGACGGCGCTCACTTTTGAGCAACAGGCCAATGGTGATCGGGGTCAGGGTCCGCGATAATCCGTAGGAGGCCAGCATTGCAAATACCACCGCGAGTCCAAGCGGCGTGAACAAATACTTGGCCGGTCCGTCCAGAAACACCACCGAGGTGAATACGCAGCTGATCGCAAGCGTCGAAACCAGGGTCGGCACCGCGATTTCAGCGGCGCCATGCAGCGTCGCCTCGGCAAGCGGCATGCCCTCTTCGGTCCACAGGCGGTGGGTGTTCTCGATGGTCACGGTGGAATCGTCGACCAATATGCCGACCGCCAGCGCCAGACCGCCGAGCGTCATGGTGTTGAGCGTCTCGCCCAGGAAATACAGCACGACCAGCGACGACAGGATCGCCAGCGGGATCGAAATCATCACCACCAGCGTCGAGCGCCAGGATCCGAGGAAGACCAGAATCATCAGCGCGGTCAAGCCCGCTGCGATGGCGCCTTCGCGCAGCACGCCATTGACCGAGCTCGTAACGAAGACCGACTGGTCGAACAGCTCGTTGATCTTGAGGCCGGCGGGCGCTGCGGCGCGGATGGCCCCGAGCGCCTGCTTCACGCCGTTGACGACTGCGAGCGTGGAGGCATTGCCGTTCTTGATCACGCTGAGCAAAACGGAGCGGCGGCCATCCTCACGCACGATGTTCTGCTGCACCAGCGAGCCGTCACGGACCTGCGCCACGTCCTTCAGGAAAATGGTGGCGCCGTTGGCGAACTTGACCGGGATCTTGTTGAGGTCGTCGATCGTGGTCGGCGTCGCGTTGGTTCGCACCGTATATTGGATGTTTCCGATCTTCGCGGTCCCCGACGGCAGCGTCAGGTTCTGCGTATTGACGGCGTTGACGATGTCGAGCGGGGTCAATCCGCGCGACAGCAGCTTGTCCGGATCGATGTCCACCATGATCTGGCGATACTTGCCGCCGGCCGGCGTCGGCAGCGTGACGCCCGGAACCGGGGCCAATTGCTGCCGGACGCGATAGATGCCGAAGTCATAGAGTTGCTGCTCGTTCAGGCTGTCCGAATTGAGGCTGAGCTGCAGCACCGGAACGCTGGATGCATTGAACTGCACGACGATCGGCGGCTGGATGCCGGGCGGCATCAGCGCGCGAATGGAATTGGTGGCGGAGACGATTTGCGCGATGGCGAGGTCGACATTGACGTCCGGCTGGAAGTAGATCTTCTGGATCGACAGACCGTTCAGGGTCTGGGCTTCCATGTTCTTGATGCCGTTGACGCTGGAGCTGATGGAGTATTGGCTGTAGGTGGTGACGCGCTGTTCCATTTCCGGCGTGGTGAGGCCGGTGTAGCTCCAGATCACGGTCACGACCGGAATGCGGATGACGGGGAAAATATCCGTCGGCATCGTCCGGATGGCGGCGACGCCGAGAAACAGGATCAGCGCCGCCACCACATAGAATGTGTGAGGAAATCGGAGCGCGAAACGAACAATGCCCATGGCCTATCCTCTATTCGCGCGCCGGTCCGCCGGGTTCCGCAAAATGACTGCGCCGCAGGGCGTCATCGCATCATCCAATCTGTGGAAGAAACCACACGCTTTCGGATGAAGGAGCGCGAGAACAAAACCATCGTTACCTCCGGACACCATCAGCCATTGCCTGCGGGATGGCCCTGCGATCCCACCTTGCGTTTCCTTGTTTCTTGATGGGTCGCCCAATAAAACACCCGGCACGCAAGCGCGGCTCGGGTTCCACGCGAACATGGCGCCCGGTCGCCGCGTTCTCAATTAAAAACCGATTTAGAATTCCGAATGCTCTTTTCCTGATGCGCGCGTTTGATGAAAGCACGACGCGTCGCTTCAACAAGGGTCACCAGCCAACAAGCAGCCGTGATCAACTTGATGCCAAAACTCAAGATCCGGTGAGCAGCCGCAGACACGGCAATCAACGTCATCACCCCGTGCGGCCGCTTCTGAAAATGGAATCTGGTGGTGGCCCTTAAGTGACACGCACGATGGTCACGCTCAGGCAAGGCGCGGGAGGCCGCTCAACGCTCAAGGCAGCCCATGGTCAGTTCGGCGCATCGCGGTGGCCTGTTTCAACAAATCGCTCAGCGGCGGTGCCGCCAGCGAGGCGCCAAGCCCCCGAATGCCATGCGCTCCATTGCTGCTCTCCTCGCCTTCGCATCATCCATGTCAGGCCACGCCGGCATTGACTTTGGCCATCACGCCGCTGGCGAACCACTCGACCTGGTCGTTCATTTCGGCGACGGAGCTCGCCGGAAACATCAGGGCGCAGCAATGGTCGACGCCGATCGCCCGCAACTTGTCGATCTTCTCCAGGATGATTTCGGGCGACCCGACCAGATTGGCAACCACCTGATGACTGAGATCGCGGCCGGTATAGGCCAGCGACCGCCGATGCGCCACCAGGCCGCTTGCCATGTAGCGCTGTTCCGCAGCCTCGAGGGTTTTGTCCACGGTGACGGAAAATTGCGGCGCGATCTCGATTTCGCCGGGATCGCGGCCAAGTTCGCCGGCGCGCGCCTTCAGCCGGGCAATCCGGTCCTTCATTTCCTTCAGCGGCCGCCAACCGGGCAGCCAGCCCTGTCCGTAGTGCGCGGCACGCTCGACCATTTCGAGGTTGTGGCCGCCGACATAGAGCGGGAAAGGCTGCGCCCGGCTTTTTGGAAACATTTCGAGGTTCTTGAAACTGTAGTAGCGACCCTCATAGCTGCTTCGGGGCTCCTCGAACAACAGCTTCAAGGCCTGCAGGCCCTCGTCCATCATGTCGCCGCGGCGCGCCTTGGCCACGCGCGATCCGCCCCATGCCAGAAATTCCTCGCGATAGGCGCCGAGCCCAACGCCCATGATGAAGCGTCCGCCGGTCATCTGGTCGAGCGTGATCGCCTGTTTCACCAGGTAGACCGGATCGCGCATCGGCAGCACGGTCAGCGCGGTACCGAGCTTGAGCTTTGTGGTGACCGCCCCGATCGCCGCCAGCACCATCATCGGTTCGTAGAAATTCGGCGGCTTGCCGGGATAAAGCGCGCGCACATAGTCCTGGGTGGTGACGTGATCGTTGCCCCACACCGAATCGTAGCCGAGCCGTTCGCACAACTGGCCCTGGGCGATGAAATCCTCGGGTCCGGCGAACGGAATCGGAACCATCACGCCTTCGAACCCGGTCGACAAGCACACGCTGAATTTCATGCGCACGTCCCTTGCGCCGTCCGCGGCTGATCGGGGAAGATCTTCGACGCCGTCAGCAGCGCCACCGCAGCTTCGAAATTCGCGGGAACCGGCAGCAGATCCTGCTGCTGCGCCGCCGTGGTCGCCGGGTCCTTCAAGCCGCTGGCCGTCAACAATGAGACCACCGTCTGCGAGGGAGCGATCCGGCCGTCCAGCGCCAACCGCTCGACCGCAGCAAGGCTGGCGGCGGAGGCCGGCTCGACGAACAAGCCCTCCTGCTCCGCCAGGATCTGCTGCCAGCGCATCATCTCTGCATTGCCGACGGTCAGCGCCGTCCCTCCGGACCGCCGCACGATATCCAGCGCCTGATAGGTGCCGCGGGTCGCGCCGATCGACACCGCAACGGTTTCATAATTCTTTCGCATGTCAGGCAGAGCGTCTCCGCCCTCGGCCAGCGCGGCGCCGATCGACCCGTAGGTCTCGGCCGCCACCATGCGCGGCATCCGGTCGGTCCAGCCCAGCGCCATCATGTCCTCGAAACCGCGCCACATGCCGAGCAGCGCGTCGCCGTAACAGACCGGCAGCACGCACCAGTCGGGCACCATCCATTGCAGCTGTTCGGCGATTTCGTAGGCCAGCGTCTTGTAGCCCTCGATGCCGTAGGGATTGCTGCCGACCACCGGGCCAAAGAACGGCGAGGTTGGAAACCAGCCGTAATGGCGCACCGCGTGCTCCATCAGCTTCCAGCGGTCGTCCTTGTTTTCGCAGGCAACCACGGTCGCGCCGTAGGCGCGCATTTGCGTCAGCATCGGACCGCTGGTGCCCTTGAAAGTGAAGATCACGCAGCGCAATCCGGCCTTCGCGGCATAGGCGGCCGCCGCCGCGCCGGCGTTGCCGGAGGAGCTCGACACGATCACCCGCGCTCCCATCCGCTTGGCCGACGACACCGCGAGGCAGGCCAGCCGGTCCTTGAACGACCACGTCGGATTGCGCGTCTCGTCCTTGCCGAGCCAGTTGGCGAGACCAACTAGGCCGCCGGCGCGATCAAACCGATGCAGCGGTGAACCACCCTCGCCGAGGCTGACGGCCTCGGCCGCGCTTACCGGCAACAGGTCGCCGTACCGCCACAGGCCGCTTCCGGCATCTGCAGCTGGGCGCGGACGCGGCGCCAGCATGGCCGGATCATAGGCCAGCATCAGATTGCTGCGCGCCACCGGCCGGCACGCCGGGCAATCCCGCGCATAGTGATCCGCCGGATAGCTGGCGCCGCACCGGACGCATTGAAGGCCTCGCACCTGCGCCATCAGACGACCCGCAACTCCGTGCCGCTTACCATGAAGGATTCGACTCCATCGCGGGTGACGACGAGGGTGTCCTCGACCTGGAGGCCGGCGAACCCCATTTCGTAATATGGAGTCTCGACACAGATCACCATGCCTTCCTCGAAAACGTCCGTGCTCGATGGCGCGATGTTGGGCGCGTCATAGCCGTCGAGGCCGATACCATGACCGACATGACTGCGCTGGTAATGTCCGATCCCCTCGCGCCGCACCGTTTCGACGCAGGCCTCGAACACATCGGCGGCGCGTACTCCGGGCCGGATCATGGCGATGGCGCGTTCGAGCCCGACGCGGATCGCGCGATGATAGTGCGCCAGCTTGTGGTTTGGCTCGCCGAGCACGCCGTTGCGCGCAATATCGGCGCGGTAGTGCCGGTAACGTCCGCCGACGTCGAACCGGATCACGTCGCCACGCGCAAGCTTCCGCTCCGAGGGCTGCACGTTGGTCATCGCGCTGCGCGCCCCAACCCCGATGCAGCCCAGCACCGGCAGGCCTCCTTCGGCGATGGTCCTGCCATGGAAGGCGCGCGCCAGATCCATTTCGGTTGCGCCTTCGCGCGCCGCCGCCAGCGCCGACTGGATCGACAAGTCGGCGATCTCCGCGGACCGCCGCAACCGCCGAATCTCTTCCGCGGTTTTGATCGCGCGGGCGTAGCGAAAAACGTCGGCCGCGCGGACCAGTGTCGCGTCCGGAAGTGCCTCGGCCAGCCGGTCCCAGTATTGCGGCAGGATGCCGATTTCATCGACACCGATCCGCGCCCGCTGCAGTCCGCGCATCTTGATCGCCTTGACCAGCGCGCCGACCGCCTCGCCCTCGTCGTCCTGCGCCATCAGTTCCGCGATGCGGCTGTCGTGGGCGTCGAGCGGCACGTCCGGCGTCCGTTCGATGACAAATTTTCCGAACCGCAGGATGTCCTTCACCCACACGTTGGGATCGGCGGCGAGGTCGATGAGGCCCGAACTCGCGATCACCACCGGCTCACCCAAAGCCGGCACCGGCGTCAGCACATAGGCTTGCGGACCGCGGCGGATCCACTGGCTCATGGCCCAGAAGCCGCTGGCATAGGTTACGTTCTCCGGCATCGTCGCGACGAGGGCGTCGAGCCGGCGCTCCTGCATGCCGGTGAACAACCGCATCGAATTCATCAGCATGGCCGGGAGACTCTCTGCGGCAGGCGAACGGGCACAAAGACGACGCGTACCTTTAATCGGAACACCGTTCCTCGAGGGGACGAGCCGATGTAATCGGCGCCCGCGGCGCAAGTCAAGCATCGGCACCGGGCACCATGCATCGCCGGAAACAATGCGCACCAAAAGCATAGCCCGCTGCTGCGATCCTGAGCAAAATCGGCGCGGCGCCGGGAAATTGACGAGCCAGCATTGATTGTCTAGATTGTCCGGAACGCCGTTCTGGTATCCGGAACACCGAAAGGACGCGGCGCGGCATGCCGAATCCACACCCGCCGCCATAAGCCCGAAACGAAAAGCCCGCAACCTCAAGCCCCGAATCGAGGGTTCATGGACGTCAGCGCCACCTACCTGCTGCAGCTCATGCTCAACGGCCTGATGCTCGGGCTGATCTATGCGCTGATTGCGGTCGGCCTGGCGCTGATCTTCGGCGTGCTCGAGGTGATCAATTTCGCGCACGGTGAACTGTTGATGCTGGGCGGTTACGCCATGGCTTTCGCGCTGCCGGCGTTCGGGTTGTCGTATTGGCCGGCGCTGGCCATTGCCGTGGTGGCGACGGCGCTGGTCGGCCTCGTTCTCTACGAAGGCTTCCTGCGTCGCATCGACCAGAAGGAGTTCGAGCGCAGCATTCTGACTACGCTCGGCATTTCCATGATCCTGCTTTACGGGATGCAGTATTTGTTCAGCGCCACGCCACGGATGGTCGACACCGCCTACGGCTTCGACGGCATCGAGATCGGCTCGATCCGCATCACCCTCACCCGCGTGATTGCGGGAGCGCTTGCCATCGTGGCCTTTGCCGCGCTTTACGGTTTATTGCGATTCACCCAGTTCGGTCGCGCGATGCGGGCCATCGCCCAGAACCGCGAGGCGGCGATGATGGTCGGCATCCCGCCGCGCCGCGTCGCCCGTAACGCCGTAGTGCTGGCGGCGGCGCTGTGCGGGCTTGCGGGTGCGGCGCTCGCCCCGATCCAGCTGTTGTATCCGGCGATGGGACAGGCCGTGATCTTCAAGGCGTTCGCGCTGGTCGTCATCGGCGGCCTCGGCAACATGACCGGTGCGCTGATCGTGGCCATCGCGCTCGGCATGATCGAAAGCTGGGTCGGCGGCTTCTTCGGCATCGTCTGGCAGGAAGGCGCGGTCTTCACCATCATGATCGTGGCAGTGCTGCTGCGTCCCGACGGAATCTTCCAACGCCCCGGAATGCGCGTCGGATGACCGAGCCGCGATGGACCCCGATTGCCGTGCTGGCGGCCGTGGCGCTGCTGTTCAGCCTGCCGCTGCTGACCGGCTCGAATTATTTCATCGGCATCGCGATATCGGGGCTGATCTTCCTGACCGCGGCGGCGGCGCTGAATCTGGTCTACGGCTATGCCGGTCTGCTGTCGTTCGCCCAGCTCGGGTTCTGGGGCGTCGGCGGCTATTGCTCGGCGCTCACCGTGATGGATCTCAAGCGCAGCTTCTGGGAGGGCGTGCTGCTGGCCGGCGTGATCAACGCCGTGCTGGCGACCGCCATCGGTATCGCCATCACCCGGACCACGCGTCATGCTTTCGTGGTCGTCACCCTGACCTTCGCCTTGCTTGCCGCGCTGGTGGCACGCGACTGGGTCGACGTGACGCGCGGACCGCTTGGCATACCCGGCCTGCCACCACCTCGGCTGCTGGATTTCACCTTCGACACCAGTGCGCGCTTCTACTACATCGCGCTGGTCTACGCTTTGCTGGCGCTGACGTTCCTGTATGCCCTTAAATCGAGCCGGATCGGCATGGTGCTGAAAGCCATCCGGCAGAACGATCCGCTGGTCGAATCCCAGGGCATCTCGCCGGCGCCCTACAAACTCGCCGCCTTCGTGATCGCCGCCGTCATCACTGGGATGGCCGGCGCCATCTACGCGTTTCACCTCAAGATCATCGATCCCAGCTTTCTCGATTTCTACTACATGCAGACCTTCCTGATCATCGTGATCATCGGAGGTGCCGGCAGCTTCTGGGCCGTGGTGCTCGCGGGCGCCGCCATGGTGGTGCTGCCGGAGGCATTGCGCTTCTCCGACGAGCTGCGCATGGTGATCTATGGGCTGGTGCTGGTGGCGGTGATGATGCTGATGCCGCGCGGCATCGCGGGCTGGCTCGAGGACCGGCGCATCGCCGCCCTGCGAAAGGCGCTGCGATGAGCGCCATCCTCAAGGTCGAAAACCTTTCAAAGGCCTTCAGCGGCGTCCGCGCCGTGCGCGAGGCCTCCTTCGAAGTCGAACAAGGCAGCATCACCGGCCTGATCGGCCCTAACGGTTCCGGCAAGAGCACCACCATCGACTGCATCAGCGGCTTCCAGCGGATCGATGCCGGCCGCGTCGAACTCGACGGCGACGACATCACCAATCTCGCTGCGCCGGACGTGGCGCACGCCGGCCTGATCCGTACCTTCCAGAACGTCCGGGTCTACGATTCCTTCGACCTGCTCGACAATCTGCTGGTCGCCGATGCTGCGCTGGGCGGTCTGCACTGGTACGATGCGTTGATGCGGACACGCTCATTCCGCAGTGTCAGCGCCGCGGCGGAGGCGCGGGCGAGCGCTCTGCTCGACCTGGTGGGCCTCAGTCGGCTGATCCACGCTCCCGCCACCGTATTGTCCTACGGACAGAAGAAACTGCTGGCCTTCGCCGCGGCGATGATGGCGCGGCCGCGCCTGATCGTGCTCGATGAGCCGGTCGCCGGCGTCAACCCGACTCGGATCAACGAACTCGCCGATATCCTGCGCAAGGCCAATGCGGGGGGTATCTCCTTTTTGATCGTCGAGCACAACGTCGAATTCATCAACAGCCTTTGCCACAAGGTGATCGTATTCGAGCAGGGCCGCAAGCTGATGGAAGGCCCGCCCGACACGGTGCGCAACGATCCGCGCGTGCTGGACGCCTATCTCGGCATCGCGCCGGCCTCTGGAGCCAGCCCGGCGGAGGCGACATGACGCCGTATCCCAAGCTGGAACTGATCAATCTGTATGCCGGATATGGCGAGGTGCCGATTGTTCACGACTTCTCCACCCGGCTGCCGCCGGCTTCGATCACCACCCTGATCGGCGGCAATGGCGCCGGCAAATCGACCTTGCTTCGGGCGGTGTTCGGCACCGTTCGGCGATTCTCCGGACAGATCATCCTCAACGGCGAGGCGATCGAGCATCTCGGTCCGGCGGAACGTCTGAAGCGCGGCATCGGATTCGTGCCGCAGGGGCGCTGCAATTTTCCGCGCATGACGGTAGCCGAGAACATCAAAATGGGCTGCTACACTCTGCCTGGCCGAGCCCATCGCGCGGCGATCGATCGTGTCACGTCGCAGTTCCCGTTGTTGCGCAGCAAATGGTCGGAGATGGCCGGCAATCTCTCCGGCGGCGAGCAGCAGGTGCTGGAGACCGCGATGGTGTTGCTCACGAGTCCCGAACTGCTGCTGCTCGACGAGCCCTCGCTCGGCCTGTCCCCGAAGATGCAGGCGGAGATGTTCGACGTCGCCCGGCAGATCGCGGCGGCCGGCGTTACAGTGCTGGTTGTCGAGCAGAACGTTCATGGCGCGCTGCTGGTCTCCGACACCGCGATCGTGATGGAGCTCGGCCGCAAGTTTCTCGAGGGTCCCGCCGCCGAGGTCCGGCAGGATCCGCGCATCCGCGAGGCTTATCTCGGTGGCAATATCAAGGAGACGATCGATCAATGACGTCCGCTCGCCTGGCTGTCGATATCGGCGGCACTTTCACGGATTTCGCGCTCGACATCGGCGGACGGACGTTCAGCCGCAAGGTCCTGACGACTGCCGCGGAACCTGAAAAGGGGGTACTCGCCGGCATCGGCGTGATCCTCGCCGATGCGACGCTCGAACCCGCCGATCTCGGCCTGATCATACATGGCACCACCCTGGCCACTAATGCCATCATCGAGCGCAAGGGCGCACGGACAGCGCTGCTGGTGACGCGCGGCTTTCGCGACTCCATTGAGATGGCGTATGAGCATCGCTTCGAACAGTACGACATTTTCATGGACAAGCCGGCGCCGCTGGTGCCGCGCAAGCTGCGGCTGGCGGTGCCCGAGCGGATCGATGCCTCCGGCCGGATCATTGAGCCGCTGGATGAGCAGACACTCGCCGGCCTCGTTCCGGTTCTGCGCGCAGAGCGCGTGACCAGCGTCGCGCTCGGCTATCTGCATTCCTACGTCAATCCGGCCCATGAGCTGCGCAGCCGCGATATCCTGCGCGAACTGGCGCCCGATATCGCGGTGACAATGTCGAGCGAGGTGTGCCCGGAAATGCGCGAATACGAGCGCTGGTCGACGGCCTGCGCGAACGCCTATGTGCAGCCGGTGATGGACCGTTACCTCAAGCTGCTGGAGGACACGCTGGCCGGACGCGGCTTCTCCTGTCCGATCTATCTCATCACCTCCGCCGGCGGATTGACCACGGTCGAGATCGCCCGGCGCTTTCCGATTCGGCTGGTCGAGTCCGGCCCCGCCGGCGGCGCCATTCTCGCCAGCCATATCGCGCAGCAGCGCGGCCATGATCATATCGTGTCGTTCGACATGGGCGGCACCACCGCGAAGATCTGCCTGATCGATGACGGACAACCGCACTTCTCGCGGTCGTTCGAGGTGGCACGGGAATATCGATTTCTCAAGGGCAGCGGCATTCCGATCCGGGTTCCGGTGATCGAGATGGTGGAGATCGGCGCCGGCGGCGGTTCGATCGCCGCCGTCGACAATCTGGCGCGCATCCAGGTCGGCCCCGCCAGCGCCGGATCGGAGCCGGGACCGGCCTGTTACGGCCGCGGCGGCCGTGACTGCACGGTCACTGACGCTAACCTGCTCTTGGGACGGCTTCAGCCCGACCGCTTCGCCGGCGGCAAGATGCGGCTTGATCCCGAGGCGGCAAGTGCTGCGGCGGTCCGGTCGATCGGCGAGGCGCTGAACCTCGACGTCACCGGCGCGGCGCTCGGCGTCAGCGAGGTGGTCGAGGAAAACATGGCGAACGCGGCACGGGTCCACGCCGTGGAGCGCGGCCGCGTGCTCTCGAACCGGGTGATGATCGCGTTCGGCGGCGCGGCGCCGATCCATGCCGCGCGGCTGGCTGAAAAACTCGATATCGCCACCGTGATCGTGCCTGCCGGTGCCGGCGTCGGATCGGCGTTCGGTTTTCTGCTCGCGCCGATCGCCTATGAGGTGGTGCGCACCCGCTTCGGCCGCCTCGACGCGACCCTCGACGTCGCCGCTCTCAATGCACTACGTACCGGCATGCGCAGCGAGGCCGAGGCGGTGGTCCGGCTCGGCGCGCCCACAGCAGAGCTGACCGAGGGCTGGACCGCTAACATGCGGTATCGCGGCCAGGGCCACGAGGTCACGGTCAGGATTCCGCCAGGCGAGATGGACGCGAGCTCCGCTGCCGAACTGGAGCGGCTGTTCGTTGCAGATTACGAGCAACAGTTCGGTCGCTGCATCCCGAACCTCGACACCGAAGTGCTGAGCTGGTCGCTGCGGCTTGCCACCGTCGGCGATCCCATCGTGCCATGCCCCGCGACGCCGGCGCAGCACCTTGTCGAGCCCGCGGCTCATGTCGAAGTTGTCGACCCCGGCAGCGGCAGGTTCGAAGCTGTCGCGCTCTATAACCGCGGCGATCTGGCGCCGGGCGCGACCATCGCCGGCCCCGCATTGATTGTCGAAGACGAAACGACCACCATGGTGACTCGACGCTTCAGCGCCCGCATCGACGCACTCGGCAGCATCGTCTTGACGAGGACATGATCATGGATACCACTTTGGCCCCGATTGAAGATCCGATCCTGGTGATCCACCAGCAGATCATGTGGGATCGGCTGATCGCCGTGGTGGAGGAGCAGGCGCAGACCCTGATCCGCATCGGCTTCAGCACCTCTACCCGCGAGGCCGGCGACGTCTCCGCCGGCGTGTTCGACACCGCCGGCCGGATGCTGGCGCAGGCGATCACAGGAACCCCCGGCCACGTCAACTCGATGGCGCGCGCGGTGGTGCACTTCCTGGCAGCGTTCCCGACGACCACCATGAGGCCCGGCGAGATCTTCATCACCAACGACCCGTGGAAAGGCACCGGGCATCTCCACGACTTCACGGTGGTGACCCCGGTATTCAGGGGCGACCGGCTGGTCGCGCTGTTCGCCTCGACCTGCCACGTGATCGACATCGGCGGCCGCGGCATGGGCCCGGACGCCCGCCAGGTCTTTGAGGAAGGGCTGTATGTCCCGATCATGCGCTTTGCCAGCGCGTCGGGTGTCAACGAGACCCTGATCGAGATCGTCAAGGCCAATGTCCGCGAGCCGGTGCAGGTGGTCGGCGACATCTATTCGCTGGCCGGCTGCAACGACGTCGGCAGCCGGCAGCTGCTCGCGATGATGAACGAGTTCGGCATCGACAGCCTCGACCGGCTGGGCGAACATATTCTCGAGCGCTCGCGCAGCGCCACGCTGGAGGCGATCCGCAAGCTGCCGAAGGGCACCTTTCGCAACACCATGCGGGTCGACGGTTACGACAAGCCGCTCGACCTGGTCGCGACAATGACCATCGGCGACGACGGCATCGATGTGGATTTCTCCGGCACCTCGCCGCCCTCCTCTTTCGGCATCAACGTTCCGTTCTGCTACACCGAGGCCTATGCCAGCTTCGGCGTGAAGTGCATCATCGCGCCGAAGGTGCCGAACAACGAGGGTTCGTTGGCGCTGTTGCGCATGCACGCGCCGGAGAACTGCATCCTCAACGCGCTGCATCCGTTTCCGGTCGCAACCCGTCACGTCGTCGGGCAGATGCTGCCCGATCTGGTGATCGGGTGCCTCAGCCAGGCGCTCGACGACCAGGTGCCGGCCGAAGGCACCTCCTGCCTGTGGAATCTGTTCGCCTTCGGCGGCTCGAGCCAGATTGATGCGGATTCCGCAGAAATGATGAAGGCCCGGGTCTTCAACGTGATGTCGTTCCATTCCGGCGGCACCGGCGCGCGGCCCGGCAAGGATGGCCTGTCCGCTACCGCGTTTCCCAGCGGCGTTCGCAACGTTCCCGTCGAGGTCACCGAAGCGATGTCGCCGCTCCTGATACGGCGCAAGGAATACCGCATCGATTCCGGGGGCGCAGGACGCTACCGCGGCGGTCTCGGACAAGTGATGGAGGTCGTCACCCTCGATGACGCCGCGTTCGCGATCAGCGCCAACTACGACCGCGTCGTGTATCCGCCGCGCGGCCGCAATGGCGGCAAGGACGGCAAGCCCGGTGTTCTGTCGCTCGGCTCGGGCGCCATGCTCAAGAGCAAGGGCCAGCAGACCATTCCCAAGACCGAGGCCGTCATCATCGAAATGCCCGGCGGCGGCGGGCTCGGCGATCCGTTCGAGCGCGATCCGATGAAGGTCGCCGAGGATGTCGATTTCGGCCTGGTCTCGTGCCAGGCGGCGGAGCGCGACTACGGCGTCGTGCTGCGCGACGACTACACCGTCGACCACGATGCCACGGCGTCCCGCCGCCGCGGTCACAACTGACCCTTTCGACACACGCAGTGGGCGAAAGGCCCGGAGAGGAGCGAACCATGAGTCTGATCGTGAGCGCCGGGCTGCCCACCGGAATGGAGGGCCTGACCTATCCGATCCCGTTTTCCAGCCCGGAAACGCTGATCAGGATCGCGCAGCACGCCGAGAAGCTGGGCTATCACTCGGTGTGGGGCAACGACCACATGACCACGCAGCATTACGTTCGCGAGGAATTCCCGGTGCCGCCGCGGTTCTGGGAGCCGCTGATGACCTACGCGTTCATCGCCGCCAACACGACGACGCTGCGCTTCGGCACCGGCGTCCTGGTGCTGCCGATGCGGCGCGACATCGTCGTGCTCGCCAAGCAGATCGCCACCCTCGACCATTTCAGCGGCGGCCGTCTCGAAATCGGCGTCGGCGTCGGGGCCTATCGCGAGGAATTCGATGCGTTGCGTCCGGAAGGCGGCGTGCATCGCGGCGATATGGCGGAAGAAGGCGTCCGGGCGCTAAAATTGCTGTTCGAGGAGCGCAATGCGACGTTCGAGGGCAAGTATTACAGTTACAAGGACGTCGAGTTCTTCCCGAAGCCGAAACAGCGGAAGCTGCCGATCTATTTCGGCGGCAACAATGAAAACCACATCCGGCGCGTCGCCGAGGGCGCCGACGGCTGGATTCCGGCCGGGATGCCCGCGGAAAAGCTCAAGGGCATGGTCACGCAGATGATGGACATGGCGGCTGCCGCAGGGCGCGATCCCTCGACCATCGCCGTGGCGCCACAATACGTCGCGCACGTCGGCAAGACCCACGAGGCGGCGGTCGCGCGCTATAAGCAAAGCCAGATGCACAAGCACCTTCTGTCGCTGTCGAAATCGACCCTGAAGGGCCAGGCAGGCCTGTCGATGGAAGACATCAACCTGATCGGCGAGCCCGACACCATCGTCGAGAAGATCCACCGGTTCAAGGATGCCGGTGTCACGCATTTGCTGGGACTGTATTTCGCCGCCAACGACGTGCAGGAACTACTCGACCAGATGCAGCTCTTTGCCGAGGAAATCACGCCCCGGATCGTGTGACGCGGCACCCGCTTCTTTTGTGCAAGGCCCGACATGCCCAGTGAAATCGGACTCTCCTCGGACGGCAGCGAAACGCCGGCGGACCTGCGTACGATGGTGGCGATCGCCGAACAAGGCGGCGCGTCGACGCTGTGGCTGGCGTCGCATCTGTTCCAGCGCGAACCGATTGCGACCGCCGCGCTGGCCCTCGCCGCCACCCGCAACATCTCCATCGCGCTGATGGCGATGAGTCCCTATTCCGTGCATCCGCTGTACGCGACCATGGCCGCCGCGACGCTGGACGAGCACTTCCCGGGTCGGGTCAAGCTTTGCTTCGGCGTCGGTGCGCCGCGCGACCTCGAGGCGGCGGGCCTTGCGGCGGAACATCCGCTGCGCACCTTGCGGGAGGCCATCGCCGTGGCGCGGGCCCTGCTCAGCGGCGAGACCTGCGAATTCAAGGGCGAGCGCTTCAGCGTGTCGGGCCGTCGCCTCGCCAACGGCACACGCGACATTCCGATATTCCTTGCGGCGTCGGGACCGCGGATGCTGGAACTGGCCGGCGCCGCCGCCGACGGCGTCCTGATCAGCGCCGCCACCTCCCCCGCCTTCATCCGCTGGACCCTCGGCCTCGTGCGCAAAGGCGAGGACAAGGCCGGGCGCCGCATCAGGAAGACCGCGCTGGTTTACGTGTCGAGCGACGACGATCAAACGGCCGCCCGCAACCGGCTCCGCCGCACCCTCGGCTTCATCCTGCGCGGTCAGCACCATGCGCAGAACCTGGCGCTGGCCGGCACGTCACTCGACCAGGCCGCGCTCGCCGGCGCGTTCGCCCGCGAGGACTGGGCGACTGTGGATCGCCTGATTGACGACGAGGTAGTGACGCATCACAGCGCCAGCGGAACGCCGGCCCAGGTCAAGGCGGCGCTCGCCGCCTATGAAAGCGTCGGGCTCGACGAAATCGTTGCTTCGGGCGTCAAGGACCCGGTGCACCTTCAAAAAGTGTTCGATGCGCTGAAGCTGGGTAGAGCGGGATGAATTATGCTCGAGCACTCTTATCGTCACTGCCCCGCTCTGGACTACCGTCCCAGTGCGGACGACGTCGGCGGCGCGCCCATCTTGCGCGACACGCTGTCGGCGGCATCGCGGACCAGGCTACACAGATGATCGATCTCGCGTTTGGTCAATCCCTGACGCGGTACCGCCCCGCTCAGCGAGGCGACGACGGTGCCGCTGGCGTCGCGCACCGCCGCGCCCACCGAGTAGACATTGTTGAGGTTTTCCTCGTCGGAGATCGCGATGCCGGTCTGTCGGACCTCGCGCAGCTCGGCCAGCAGCGCGCGCAGCGAGGTCTTGGTCTTACGAGTCAACCGCTTGTAGGGCTCGTGCCCCATCACCTCGGCCACCTGCTTGTCCGGCAGCGCCGCCAGCAGCACCTTGCCGAACGCCGTCGAATGCGGCGGTGCCAGCGATCCCGGCGCATTGTTGATCACGATCGGACCGTTGCTCTTCACCACCTTGAGATAGACCACCGCGTGATCGCGCAACACCCCGAGAAAGCTGTTGACCTGATGCTGCTCGGCGAGGGCGACGAGTTCCGGGGTGCTGGCGCGATCGAGATCGCTTTGCGACAGGAAGCCGCAGCCGATCCGGAAAGCGCGATAGCCGATGCGGTATTTATGGGTGTCCGGCGCCTGCTCGGCGTAGCCGGTGGACGCCAGCGTGCTGACCAGCCTGTGCACGATGGTCGGAGAAAGCCGCATGCGACGGGCGATCTCTCGCACCCCCAGCGTGCCGTTCTCGGCGAGCAGTTCCAGGATATCGACCGCTCGCGCAACCGACTGGCTTTCGGCACCCATGGCCACATTCCGATAAGAGGAACAGTGTTCTTGTTGAAGAGAGGTAAGCGACCGGAGGACGGGCGTCAATATTGGCAAGCCTTGGAGCGGATGGTACGGCAGCAGGAGGCTTGGTCGCACCAAGTGCCGGCCGACCGCCGTTGCTTGACAGGGCAGCGGGATTTTCTTCTAATCATTTTCGGAACGTCGTTTCGATAATCGGAACATCACGTCGAAAACATTCAGCTGTCTGGAATTCTTCGGGTTCGGGCCAATAAGCCGCATCAGCGGCAGGCATTTCGCGTCTTTGCCGGCATCAGACATGTGAGAAGGGATATCGGTATGTCGAGAGGAATATTTGCAGCGGCGGTCTGGTTCGTGCTGGCGTTGCCGGTCGCGGCCAACGCTCAGACCATCGTGATCGGCGCCAGCGTGCCCGATACCGGTCCCGCGGCGGCCCCTGCCCTCTGGCAGCGTTGGGGTTTCCAGATCGCGCTCGACGAGGTCAACGCGGCCGGCGGGGTGCTCGGCAAGAAAGTCGAGTTGTTGGCCTACGACAACCGATGCAATCCGTCGGAAGCCGTCAACGCCGCCAACAAGCTGATCGAGGCCAAGGTGGTGGCCATCCTCGGCGCTCACTGCAGCTCGGCGACGCTGGCTACCATGCCGCTGATCGCCGCAGCAAAGGTCCCGATGGTCGAAGGCATCGCTTCCAGTCCCAAGATCACCGAACTGTCGGGGGTCGGCGGCAACGAATGGACGTTCCGCATCAACCCTTCCGATGACGACATGATGGAGGCGCTTGGCCTCTATCTCAGCCAAAGCTCGAAGATCCGGCGCGTTGCCGTGCTCGGCGAGGACACCGATTTTGGCCGCGGCGGCGCCGCCGCTTTCGCGGCTGTCGCCAAGAAGGACGGCCTCGAGGTGATCTCCACCGACTTTCACCCCCAAGGCTATCCTGATTTCACTTCGCTGCTGACCAGGATCCAGCAAAGCCGCCCGGATGCGATCGCGCTGTTCCAGCTCGCCGGCGACCAGCTTAATTTCCTGCGCAACGCGATGCAGCTCGGAGTTCGGATTCCCTATATCGGCCGCTTCGACCCCGGCGGAAACAATCTTCAGATCGCCCAGGCCGGCGGCATGGACGGCTCGATCACCGCCTGGACCTACAGCTATCTGGTCGATGCTCCCGCCAACAAGGCCTTCGTCGCCGAAGTCGAGAAGCGCCACAATACCACGCCGGTGCTGCAGACCTGGGCCGGCTACGACGCCATGAGGCTACTGCTCAAGGCCATCGCCGAGGCCGGTTCCACCGATCCGACCGCCATCCGCGACGCGATCAAGAAAATCCAGTTCACCAACGTGATGGGCGCGCCGGTCAAGTTCGACGACCACAATCAGGCCGGCAAGCTGGTGCTGATCGAAGGCATCGCGGACAGGAAGCTGACCATCCTTAAAGAGGTTTCGCTGCACCGATAGGCCAGGACGCCTCGCAAAGCTTACCATGAAATTATCTCGGCAGACCGCGTTGAGGAGCCTTGCGAAGCTAGGCGCCGCGAAGGATGCTGACAAACTTGCTGATCAAGGGATTTGTCATGCCTGTCGACACTCAAGCCGCCACTGACCGCCTCATGCGCTTCCTCGCCGTCGAGGGCGTGACCGGAAAGGAGGCAGCGATAGGGCGCGAGCTCGCCGCGGCGCTGAAAGAAGGCGGTGTGCCGGCGGACGCCATCCGCCTCGACGACGCGAACACACGCATTCCTGTGCCGACCGAAACCGGCAACCTCATTGTCGATCTGCCTGGCCGCGGCGGGATGCACAACCAGCCGCGGATCATGTTCATGACCCACATGGACACCGTGCCGCTGTGCGCCGGAGCGAAACCGCAGCTCGCCGGCCGGAAGATCGTCAATTCAGCGAAGACCGCGCTTGGCGGCGACAACCGCGCCGGCTGCGGCGTTCTCGTCACGCTGGCCGCCGAGCTTGCGAAGCAGAAGCATGATCATCCGCCGATCACGCTGTTGTTCTGCGTGCGGGAGGAGAGCGGGCTATGGGGCGCGCGCCACGTCAACACCGCTGACCTCGGCTCGCCGGTCATGGCCTTCAACTACGACGGCAGCTCTGCCTCCAATGTCACCATCGGCGCCGTCGGCGCGGATCGCTGGCAGGTCGAAATTTTCGGCCGCGCCTCGCATGCCGGCGTCGCACCGGAGCGCGGGATCAGTTCGACCATGATCCTTGCGCTTGCGCTCGCCGACGTGAGGGCCGGTGGCTGGTTTGGCAAGGTTGTGAAAGGCAAGCGGCAGGGCACGAGCAATGTCGGCCCCGTCACCGGCGGCGACGGCCGGCCAGCTGGAGACGCCACCAACGTCGTCACCGACTATGTGCACGTGCGCGGCGAAAGCCGCAGCCACGACCCCAAATTCTTCAAGGAGATCACCAAGGCCTACAAGGCGGCGTTCGAGAAGGCTGCAAAGCGCGTCAAGAACAGCGACGGCAAGTCAGGCCGCGTCAAGTTCAAGGCCGAGACCGACTACTATCCGTTCCGCATGAAAGATAGCCTGCCCGTGGTCAAGCGCGCCGTTGCTGCGGTGTCCAGCATCGGTGGAACACCGACCATCCGCGCCGCGAATGGCGGGCTCGACGCGAACTGGATGGTCCGCCACGGTGTTCCGACCGTAACCTTCGGCGCAGGCCAGAACGAAGCGCACACCATCGACGAGTGGATCAATCTCGACGAGTACGACCGAGCGTGTTCGCTCGCCATACGGCTCGCGACGATGCCGTGAGCCGACGACGTTCCGAAGCCCAAGATGCGAAGGCGAGCTGATTGCAGGAACAACAGTCAGGGAGTTCGTCACATCCATCGAGAGCAGGAAAGCTTTCATGAATTTCAAGTCGCTTCTGTCGGAGTTCGTCTGTATCGCCGTGATCATGATGACGACGAATGCCGCATCGGCACAGAACTATCCCGATCATCCGGTCCGCGTCATCATACCCTACGCCCCCGGCGGCGGTACCGATATCGCCTTTCGAATAATAGCGCCCCAGGCCGGCAATATCCTGAACGAGACTATCATCGTCGACAATCGACCTGGCGCTTCGACAATGATCGGCACCGGCACCGTCAGCCGCGCGACGCCCGACGGTTATACATTGCTTGCATCGGATTCGGCGTTCGTGATCAATCCCGGCCTTTTCAAGGACAAGTTGCCTTATGACACTTTGAAGGAATTCAAGGGCGTAACGATGATGGCAACCTCGCCCGCGTTGTTAGTTGTAAATCCGAATCTTCCGGTCAAAACGCTGGACGAACTCATCGCGTTGGCAAAATCAAAGCCCGGAAAACTCAACTACGGGTCGGGCGGAGTCGGGACCGGCCCCCATCTGGCGGGAGAACTGCTGAAGCTCGCTGCCGGGATCGATCTGACGCACATTCCCTATAAAGGTACTGCACCGGCGTTGACCGCCGTATTGTCAGGCGAAATCGATATGGCGTTCGTGGGCATCAGCAGCGCCGCGTCGTACATCGCGACGGGTCAGCTTCGCGCGATCGCCCTGACGGGAGCGAAGCGCCAGCCGAGTCTTCCCGACGTTCCAACCTTCGCGGAGAGCCATCTGGACCTGGACGGCAATTCCTACTGGGGAATCTACGCACCCGTGGGCGTTCCCGATTCAATTATCGATCAGCTGAACCGCGCCTTCACGCAGTCGCTTCATGATCCGGAAAACGAAAAGAAACTTGCCAACCTGGGATTCTCCCCGATCGCGAACTCGCCGCAAGAGGCCGATGCGCAATGGCACGCGCTCGTTCAACAATGGACGACGGTGATCGACAAGGCCAACATCAAGGTCGAATGACGCATGACAATCATGCCAGGGACCAGAAACAAATGAATGGCACTTTCAGCACGGCGGACGGACTCCGGCTTGCCTATTACGTCGACGACTTTACCGATCCGTGGCGCAAGCCCGACACGGTCCTTCTCCTCCACGCTGCGATGGGCAATTCCCAACGCTGGTTCCAGTGGGTGCCGCCGCTGTCGCGTCGCTATCGGGTCGTGAGACTTGACCTGCGAGGTCACGGCAATTCCCAGATCCCGAAGCCTGCGGATGATTTTTCACTCTCATTGCTGGTGTCCGATGCCTTGACCCTGCTCGACCTGGTCGGAGCCGATCGCGCGCACGTCGTCGGCAATTCGGCCGGCGGATATGTATCGCAGCAATTGGCGATCAACCATCCGAACAGGGTCAAGTCACTCGCTCTCTTCGGGTCGACGCCGGGCCTCAAGAATAGCCATGCTCCGACATGGATACCGAAGATCAAGGAAATCGGCTTGAAGCAATTCCTCGCCGATACCATTGACGAGCGGTTTGATTCCTCAGCCGATCCCGATCTGGTCAAATGGTTCATTGAACAGGCGGGTTCGAATAATCCTGCCTTCATCGCCCGCTTTGTCCTCCACATGTGCACGCACGATTTCATGAACGAGGTCTCGACGATCAAGGCTCCCACGCTCATCGTTGCGGCGGGTAAGGAAAAAATCGGACACGCCAGCGCCTACGAGGAGATGAACCGGAGAATCGCGAGTTCCGAACTCGTTTACTACGACACGGCGGCCCACAATATCTGCGACGGCTACGCCTCCCGTTGCATCGAGGATCTGATGAGATTCTTGCGAAAGCATCCATGAGATGCACTCGCGGCCGGCGATCAGGTGGGGTAGCCCACCTCTTCGGCGTCCGCTCGTCCTACGGACACTGACACGTCGCGGCAAGCCTAGTGGCTCCGCTCTGCGCCAACAGTGCTCAACCGCCGGTCGAAGGTTATGAAATATTGATGCGTAACCCGTCGCTAGCCGTCAGCGCTGCCCTCCTTGAGGCCCGTATTCTTTAAATCGCCAACCGATCTCTGTCGGAAGCCAACAGCAGTTTCAGTTCATGCAATGATGCGGAAGCGATGATCGTCGTCTTTCGCCATGTCGTTGACCAGATTGATCTCCCAGGTCAGGTACTCGCGCATCGCATCTTCGCGGTTCTGGCCACGCTCTCGTGGCGACAGGAACACATCGTCCGCCTGGTCGGCCATGCGGGTTGCCCCCGTCTCAAGAGGCAATCCGGCCTGAACCCAGGCCTGCGTGCCGCCGACAAGGGGCATCACCGGTGCGGACGAGACGGCCTGCAACTCAGCCGCCGCCAGTGCCGCCAGCATGCCATCCGGCGACGTCAGCACAATCGCCTGATGGGATGGAAGTTTCGCCAGCGCAGCGCCAAGGCGCGATCGGATCGCAAACCAGGCACCCGGTATATGCCCCTGCGCATAGCGCTTGCTCAGGTCGAGATCAATCACTGCCACGTTGCCCGCGGCCAATCGATCGTGCAAATTCTCCGCATCGATATACGGCGCTGAGGCCGCTTCGAGGCCGAGAGTGCGCGGCACATGCGGTCCGGTTTCCCAATCGCCATCAGCCGGGCCAGCGGTCAGAACCGCAATATCCAGCCAGCCCATTTGTTTCAGCCACGACGCTGTCATGGTTGCGCGGACGCCGTTATCGTCGACCAGTAAGACGCGGGCGCCCCAAGTGGCAACATGCGAGTCGGTTTCCTGCACGAGTTGGCCGCCAGGCGCAGAGCGCGCACCGCGCAAATGGCCGGCTTCGTATTCCTCAGGCGAGCGCACATCCAGAACATACAGGCTGCGTCGCGCCGCCTCGGCACGCCATGACTGGAGCATGCGCATGTCGATCCGCTGAATGCCGCAGCGCGCCGCAACCCTTGAAGCGGCCTCGCCCGCGGACTGTATTCCATGCCTGCTGACTTCGGGTGGCTTTCGCGCCGCCCCGTGCACCACCTCGAGGCCCGCGAGGTGCCAGGCCATCGTTCCGTCCTTCAGAGACACAACCTTGTTGGGCACGCCGGCGCTGATCAGCGATTGCGCGCCGATGATACTGCGCGTGCGGCCGCCGCAATTGACGACAATCGTAGTTTCGGGCGACGGCATGAGATCCGCGAAGCGATACACCAGCTCCGCGCCGGGCACGCTAATAGCCGTCGGAATGCTGTTGTTGTGGTATTCCTCGTAAGAGCGGCTGTCGTAGATCGCGATGTTGGCCTTGCAATCAATCAACGCCCGAAGATCCTGGGCGGATATCCACGGCGTGCCCGCCTCGTGCTCGACGACCTCGGCAAATGCCTTGCTGGGCACATGCACGCCACTGTAGACGCGGAAGCCCGCCGCCTCCCACGCAGCGATTCCGCCATCCAGCGAAGCGACGTCCTGATAGCCGAGCGCGGACATCCGTTCCGCGGCGCGCGCCGCCAGCCCCTCGCCATCATCGCACCAGACAACGCGTGCACCGCGTCTCGGCACCAGATCGTCGACCAACAATTCCAGTCGGCTGAGCGGAACGCAAGACGCCATCAGAAGGTGGCGCCTGCCAAACGGCAACTCCTCGCGCGCGTCGAGCAGAGCCAACTCGCCGCCATCGTGAAGTTGGGCCTTCAATTCTCGTGCATCGATGCGTTTGGTCCTATTGCCCGACATGTCCTCGACCCCTCGCACTGGAGATACCATTGATCGTCACACAGTCGAGCTTCACGGTATCAGGCCGCCTTGATATTCGAACGCTGCACGTGATCCAGATTCCTGCCCTCAATACGCACCAGCTTGGTCAGTCCGTTCCGCTTCGGCGAGTGAACCACACCGACATCATAGAAGTGGCTATCGCCCGGCTTGAGGACATAGGTTTTGATCGGCGCGACCAGAGTCGGCGCATCACCCTCACCTTTCTTGACAACGCGCCAGTCGGTCATCTCCGTATCACCAATCGCCAAGCCGTAAATCGCCCAACTGGAGCCGTGATCATGCGGCGCGCCCTGGGCGGCATTCTCGTAAACATGGCCGCAAACGCAGAATCCCAGATCCGGATCCTCGTACAAGACCTTGCGTGGCCGGCACTGCTCGGCGGTCAGGTGCCTGGCGACAAACTCCTGGTCCAGCAGCACCTTGGACACGAGTTTGCAAACCGATTGCTTGCCGGCGGCCCCGGAATCCGCCTTAAGGATCTCACGGATGTCAGTGCTCAATTGCTCTAGGGTATAAGCCACTCGTTCCTCCTCGACGTTCTGTTCGCGGCTTGCATTATGCAATGATTGGCGAACGGAGAGCAATCCTTTGATCCGGACTTCAGGACGCCGGCTATTGGCGCATTCGCGGTGATCAATCGCAACGATATTACATGCGCGCATCGTGACAGAGCAACTCACTCTTCTCGCTACTGCCGGCGGTCGCTTTGCGAGTTGCTTTGGCCAGAAAGACGCATTTGCGAAGGGTCACTCCTTCATTCCTAGTCCAGTTTGAAACCCTGACGGCGAACGAACGCTCCAAAATCCTGCCGCTCGGGTACGGAGACCTGACGGGCTTTGTCCTCCGACCAACCATAGAGCGATGGTTTTCCGAAACGCTCGACCTGACGCCAATCACTCTCTGGGATGTTGTGACGCGCGTCGCGGCGACGGTCGTAGCCGTCGATCTCGACGGCAAGGTTTGTGTCGTTGTAGCGATCGACATGCACCGTCAGTGCCATGGGCAAGCGCAGGTTGACAAATCCCTCGCGTGATGGCCAGCCGAGGCAGAGGCCCGCCAACGGAAATACATAATCGGGGAGCGCTAGCAGTTCGGCAATACGTGTCGCATGGTTACGGATCACGCTAATAGGGCAAGCGCCAAGCCCTTCCGCGCTTGCCGCGCGGATTAGATTTTGCAGTACCAGGGCGGCATCGGTCGTGGCATTCAAGAATGCATCCAGGTGATCGTTCGCGAAGGGAATGTCACGCAGCTCGCAGATACGACGGATGCGGCGAGAATCGCCGCACACCACCAGGAACCGCGCCGCCTGGGCGACCCACGGCATGGATGGAAGTAACTCGGCGATCGCCTGGCGGAGGCCGGCGTTCTCTACGCGAAGGATCGCCACTTGCTGCAGATCCGATTTAGCCGGCGCCGATAGGCCAGCGGCGAGCACTTGCTGCATTAAATCTTCGGAGATCGGCGTGTCCGTATAGCGCCGGTGGGTTCGATGACTAAGGATCGCCGCTAGCTCCCCCTCCGCCGGAGTGTCGTGTCCAGCTCTGCTCGGAAGCCCAAACCGTTGTTCGATCAATTCAGCAATCATTTTCGTCATCTGTGCCTTAGGCCTCCGTAATGAAACGCTAAGTTACAAGCGATGCGATCTGTCACCGCGTGTCGCGCGGATTGAACTTCGGCCAGTTCTCGAGCGGTTTCAAGGGCGGAACAATTGGGAGGCCGCTCGGGATAGTGAAACTCGTTGCCGCGCATCCAGATTGCAGAAAAGCAAAGCGACATTGCAGGCTTGCTTGACCCGAACGAGGCCGCACCTAAGGCTGCCAAAATAATTACGAAGATCACGTTGGATATCTTCGTGCGTCACTGACAGTATCGCGCTGATGACGAAGGCATTGTGATAAGATGCTGGCGCACTCCTCAAGCGGAGTTTAACTTTAAGAGGGAGCGGAATTGCGGATGTCGGGATTTCACAACGCCAGCCTTGAAGATCGCGTGGCGATCGTCACGGGATCGGGCCAAAACATCGGTGCTGCCATCGCGCGACGGCTCGCGGAAGCCGGCGCGGCGGTGGTGGTCAACGGACACACGTCCCAAGCCAACGTCGATCGAACCGTTGCGGAGATTCAGGCGGCGGGCGGCCGCGCCATCGGTGTCATGGCTGACGTGGGCGACCCCAAGGAGGTGGCCCGCATGGTCGAAACGGCGACCTCCGCCTTCGGTCCGATCGATATTGCTATCTCCAACGTAGGCCGCCGCCTCCACAAGCCTTTCGAGACGATCACGATCGAGGATTGGGACGGGGCGATTCGCACGAACCTTTCTTCGTGCTTCTATCTGGCCCACCACGTGATCCCGGGGATGAAGAAACGGGGCTGGGGGCGCGTGATACACGTGTCCGGCTATGATGGCTTCACTGGCCACATGGTCAATCGCGCTTACAACATCGCCGCCAAAGCGGGCATGCACGGCTTCTCGAAGGCCTTGGGCCGCGAATTTGGTCCCTTCGGCATCACTGCCAACACGGTGGTGCCCGGCGCAATCGACACCGAACGGGACTGGAGCCAGTACCCGAAGACCACCCGCAAGGCCGTGGAGGAGATCATCCCGGTACGCCGATGGGGACATGTTGACGACCTGGCCTATGCCTGTCTCTATCTCTGTACCACGGGCAGCTTCATGAACGGTCAGGCGCTACACCTCAACGGCGGTGAGTATATGTTTTGATGGTCGAGACCAAACTCTCGGCCCCGATGAGGCTCCCCCAGGTCGGACCGCAGGATACTGTTGAGGCGCGGCTTCTTCGCCAAACGTGGCCCCGTAAAAGCTTCTCCTGATTATTTTTGTCAAACTCCTTGGCGAGCGGCGCGCCTCGTTCCTGGACCAAGCCACCGGCTTTGAGTCGGCAAGCCTGCCTCAGTCAAGACTATAAACTCTTCGCGCGGTGCCGCCGAACAACGCGGCCTTTTCATCGAACGACGCTGTCGCAGCGATGCGCTTGAACGCGTTCCAAAGCGCCCCGTAGCCGATCCCCATCTTGTCTACCGGGAAATTGCTCTCGAACATGCAGCGCCTCGCGCCAAACCATTCGATGCACGGCTCGATGTAGGGGCGCCAACAGGCCGCCAATTGCTCAGAAGACACCGGGCCTGGTGCCATGTGGTAGTCGAACGCCGCAAGCCGCATCATCATTCCACCGAGCTTCATGACGACGTTCGGACAGGCGGCTATCTCAGGCATGGTAGCCTGCCATTGCGCTTGAACCTCCTGCTGCCGGCCGGCGAACGGACCATAGCCCAGCGGCATGCCGGTGTGGTTCACGATGATCGTCGCATCGGGACACGAACGCGCCAGATCGATCAGGTCGCCGTGTTGTGGATGGTAGACCAGCGCATCCAACGGCAGTCCCACGGCGGTCAGTCGCGCGAGGCCGACTCGAAAATCCCCGCGCAAATAGAGTCCGGGACCGGCGCCATGGTGATTGTTTCCGATGACAGGATCATCGTGCCAGCCGGCCGAGTGGCGAATGCCGCGCAATCGCCCGGCGCCCGCCTCGATCAGGGCGGCGAGTACTTGTTCCACCCGATCGCCAAGCGTGAGGTCCGCGAATCCCACGATGCCGGCTGCGACGCGGGTCTTGATCCCCAAATCGGTCTCACATTGCGCCGCAACCCTTGCAGCGAATTCGACCTCGCCGACGGGACGGAATTCGACCGGTCCTTTGGTTCGCTGATGAGAGCCGCTTTCGATCACCACGGTTGCCACAACGTTGTGGCCGCTTCCGAGGTCGGCGAGATAGTCCTCGAGGAGATAGCGCCCTGCTGCTTCCCAGAGGTGATGATGGCTATCGATGATGGCGAGTTCCGGCTCCAGAATTTCCTCCGGTTGTGCCTGAGCCAGCCAATCTTCACGCGGCGCGAAGATCCGGCCGAAAGCCTTGGACAGATTGTTGGCACCCATTTGATCTCCGGGTTCCCTGATCGCGCAGGACGGTCGTTGCATTCGCCGCCGATATACTGACGGGCAGCAGGATCAAAATCGCGTTTCAACGCAACGCAATTTGATATGTACAACATACCGGGTCTGGCTGGCGAGCCATCCATCGAGGACATTGCCATGCAAACGAGGGGGCGCATCACGTTCGCGCTTGTCGGGTGGACTATGCTTCAAGCTCCGATGATCGAGCCACGTGGACACCGGCCCGCTGCCGCGCTTGGCCTGATGGCGGAGTTTGGCGGGCTCTTTCGGACGCCGACGACAGCTATGATGAACTGGCCGTGGCCGGAACGGTTAAGGATGTGGTATTGTGGCCGCGGGCGAGAAATTTTCTGATCGCGCCAAGCCGCCGCATTGAACTTCCAATTGGACGTTAGCCGGCCGACGGCGGAGCCATCCCGATGGATCGCGAGTTCTTCACTTTTTCGCCGATCAAGGCGCGCCCATTGTTCAAATGGCCCGGCGGCGCGCGGATCGCACTTTGGGTGGTGCCGAACATCGAACACTATGAGTATCTCCCCGGACCCGTCCGCGTGCGCAATCCGTGGCCGCGTATGCCGCATCCCGACGTTCTCGGCTACTCGCTGCGCGAGTACGGCAACCGCGTTGGCGTCTGGCGCATGCTCGACGTGATGGACAAACACAAGATCCGCTGCACCGTCTCACTCAATCTCGCGAACTTCGAGATGCATCCCGAAATCATGCATGCCTGCGAAGCGCGCGGATATGACACGCTTTGCCACGGCATCTTTAACACGTCGTATCTCTGGGAGATGCCCGAGGATGAGGAGCGGGCTTACATCGCCGAATGCGTGGCGCGCTTTCGCAAGTTGACTGGGCGGCAGCTCAGGGGGTGGTTCTCGCCAGGCGTCTCCTATACGCCACGCACGCTCGACCTCGTCGCCGAATCCGGTTTCACCTATTCGGCCGATCTCTATCACGACGATCAACCGACACCCTTGAAGGTGCGTTCCGGCTCACTCGTCACCGTGCCCTACACGATGGATCTCAACGACGCCGTGCTCTACCGCTATGATACCGAAGGCGAGGAGCTCGCCCGCATGATCCTCGATCATTTCGAGACGGTGTGGCGGGAAGGCGCCGAGATTCCGCGTGTCATGTGCATCGCCTTGCATCCCTACATGATGGGTCAGCCCCATCGCATCCGCCATCTCGACCGTGTGCTCGGCCAGATCATGGCCCGCGAGGGCGTCTGGCAGGCGACCGGAGCCGAGATCGCCGACTGGTACATCGCCAACGCGTTGCCGACCTTTCAGGCGCATCTGGGCCAGATTGCTTAGTCAGGAGAGCAAACGCCTGTGGATCACAAACTGTACCAATATTCAGCGCTGCCGTTACGGCCGCGCTTCCAATGGCCAAACGGCGCGTACGTCGCGTTCCACGTCACACTCTTCATCGAGCACTGGGAACTCGCGCCCCCGCCGGGATCCGTCAAGGACCAGCGTTTCATCAGCGAGTTCGGTCCACAAGCGCCGGATTATCGCACCTGGACGCAACGCGAATACGGCAATCGTGTTGGCATCTTCCGTGTCCTCGACGTGCTCGACCGGCACGCCATCAAGGCGAGCGTAGCCATAGGCGCATCGGCCTGCGAGCGCTATCCCGCGCTGGTCGCGGAGGTGACACGCCGCGGCTGGGAAGTGCTGGCGCACGGAACGCACGCAACGCGAATCATCTCAAGCAACATGACCGACGCCGAGCAGCGCGCCTACATCGCCGCATCGATTGCGGCCGTCGCGAGCGCAACCGGTTCTGCGCCCAGGGGTTGGCTAAGTCAGGACCAGGGCGAGGCACCAAATACGCCGGCACTGTTGGCCGACGCCGGTATCCACTACCTCGTCGACTGGTCAAACGATGACCAGGCCTATTTGATGGAACCGGGACTTGTGTCGATCCCGCACCAGATCGAGTGGGACGATATCTTCCTGTTCTGGCTGCGCCGCGTAGAGACGTGGCGCTATCCGGATCTCATCGAGGAGGCGGCGCGAACGCTTGTTGAGGAGGGCATGATTTCCGGACGCAACTTCGGCGTGTCGATCCACCCCTGGCTGTTCGGCATGGCCCACCGCATTCGCTTTCTCGACGAGGCATTGACACGCCTGCGCGCGATCGATGGCCTATGGCAGGCCACTACCGGCGAGATCGCCACCTGGGCCAGGGGACAACTCGAGGCGCGGAAGTAAGATCGGGTGATCGCCGACAGGACCGCGGCCGAAGGCGGAGAGGTCAACCGACCCTGCCGCCCGGGCGTTCCTACTGCCGTAGCGTCACGCCCTGCAGGCGAATGATGCCGTCGGGATGCGTGTTGAATCCGTCGACCTTCTCACTGAGCCCCCACAGCCATTTATGATTATAGAGGAAGATGTGACCGCGATCCCTAAGGTATATCTTGGCGGCAGCCGTATAGTCCGCGAGCCGCGCGACGGGATCGGTCTTCGCGCGTGCGTCGGCAAGTATCCGATCCAGATCCTTGCTGCAGTACTTGCCCCAGTTGAGGAAGCCATCGCAGGTGAGCCAAATGCTGATATTGCCGTCGGGATCGGCGCGCCCGGACCAGATGACGATCGCCGCCTCGTAGTCGCCCTTTGTTGTCTTGGCGATTAACGCATTCTGCTCAATCACCTCGATCTTCACCTCGAAGCCCGCCTCTGCCGCCATAGCCTGAATCACTTGCGCGAGTTGGCTTTCAATCGGATTGGTAGTGACCGACAATGTGAAAGCGGGCTTCGATATCCCCGCTTCCGCAAGCAGCGCCTTCGCGCGCGCCACATCCCGTCGCGGTACCGGCAGCTCTTTGACGTACCAAGGGCTCGCGACCGACTGCGGCTGGTTGGTCGCAACGAACTCGCCATCGAACACCACCTGGACTATTGCATCCCGGTCGAGTGACAGCTCAAGCGCCTCGCGCACCCGCGGGTCCTTGGCGAGCACGGACGCGGCGGCCTTCGGGCCGTTGGCGAGGTTTATCGAGATGGTATTGTAGGCGAGCGCCGTCGTCGAAGCGACCTTAACACGCTTGTCCGCCTTCAGCTGTTTCAAGTCGCTCGGCTGCAGCCGCTCGACTATCTCAAGACCGCCCGACAGCAGGTTAGCCGTCCGCGTCGTCGTGTCCGGCATCGGCTCGAACACGACCTGCTGGAGATGAATCTGGCTCTTGTTCCAGTACTGCTCAAAGCGCTCGAACACGATCTTCTGCTGGGCGACGCGCTCGACAAACTTGAACGGCCCCGCACACACCGGCCGGTTGGCGATATTCGGACCTGCTTCCGCGAGCGCCTTCGGCGACAGCATCATACCCGCACGGTCGGCGAGCACACTCAAGAGCGGCGCATCCACCCGCGACAGTTCGAGCCGAACCGTCAGCGGATCGACCACGACGACGTTGGCGACTGATTTCATCTCGCCCTTGCGGCTCGAATAGTCCGCCGTCCTGTAGCGATCCAGGTTGACCTTCACCGCCTCCCCATCCATCGGCGTGCCATCGTGAAAGACGACATCAGGGCGCAGCTTCAAGGTCAGCGACTTGCCGTCAGCACCCCAGGACCACTCCGTCGCAAGCTGCGGAATGTAGTTAAGCTTGGCATCAATATCGATAAGCTTATCGCAAACGGCTGCAAAAACGATGCGGCCGACAAAGGTTGCGCTCTGCGCGGGGTCAAGCCGATCAGGATCTTCCTGCAGCCCAATCCGCAAGGTCTGTGCGCCCGCGGAGCCTGCGCATGTAACGGAAAATCCGAGTACGAGCGCGACCAATCCGTTCGCCATGCGCATCACGGTTTCCTCAACCCACAACGGTTAAAATCAATCATAGCAAACTGGCGAGGCATTTAGCAACGAAACGAGAGCCATCCGGGTCGCGATGCAGCGCATCACATTCCGGCGGCTGGCGAGGGCAGGCAGACCTTAAGTTCGACACGGCAACGCGGAGCAACATGAGCGAAAAACGGCCCGTGCCCACGGACGGACGACGGGATCTTGAAGGGCTGCTTGTTGATTATCGCACCTATCTTTCTGATTGCATTTCACGCGTATCTCAGTTCCGGGCGAAACATCTTGGCTTCTTAGCCAGCCGCTGAATGTCGTAGACGCACACGAGGACAGACGGATAACCTATGGCACCGCCATTAACAGCGATGGATTTGCGAAATATCCGAGAGCGTGTACACGCATGGAACGGTGGCCGGGGTGATACGCCCGGCGGGGCCGACGAGCCGAGGCATTTCAACGAAAGCGATCATCGCGACCGCCGCGCCACTCGACATTGCCGTGGACGACCACATCATCGTCAGCCGAAGCGGCATGCGAGCCTGAAGGGGCTGAAGCTGATCTAGCCTTCACGATCAATGATGCGCGGCGTTCCGTTACGGACGGAGCCCCTGATCCTCGAACGAAACGGCGGTACTCAGCCAAAACTAATGGCGCCGATGCTGTCCAATTGAACGAGCAACTCAGTCCCCGTGCGGATAGGCAGCCGCGGATTTGCGTGCCGGATTCCTGTGGCCATGCGGTTGAGATCCGAGAGCGAGTGCGATCCGTCCAGCAAATCAACGAGGACGTCTTCTCCCGGATGCAAGTCCAAATACTGGTCGTTCTCCTGGTTTACAATGCGAGGGGCCTCGCGGACGAACCCGCGATAAAAATATTGCCCATTGGTCAAGACAGCACGGGCCTGCAAACGCACGGGTCCGCTGGCATATTTCTCGACCGTGCGCTCCTGAACGGCCGCCTTTCCGAACAGCCCATTTACCAGACTCTGAGCTTCGTGGAGCGGATAGCTTCCAAAGAGACTTAATGACTCGGCACGATTCGCGTATCCGGACGCGACGCGCATAAAAGACTCGGCACTGGACAGGTCTACTTTGCTTTGCGCTTTCGCGAGGCCGCGCCGCGCCTGCCACCACCACGATTCCATAGAAAAGTTATTGTTGTACCAGAACGACGCCATGCTGCGATAGGCGTCCAGATAGGTCCTGTAGGTGTCTTCGTAGAAGGTCCAGTATCTTTGCACTTCTTCGTCATTGGCCGCGCGAAACGAACTGTTGATGGCACATGCCGCTTTCTGTCCAAGTTCATGGGCAAGCATCACGCCGGAAGAGAGGATCGGATCAACAAATCCCGCAGCGTCGCCAACCAATGCCCAGCCTAATCCCGCCATCTTCCGGCTGTCATACGACCAATCCCGAATGACACAGATATCGCGTTTCTGATCGTCCGAGAGGCGGATGAGCTTTGCGCCGCCAAGCAGGCCGTGAATTTCCGGACAGACTGCGACCTCTTCCCGGTATAGCGCTTCCGGATCGACCGCGCTGTCCTTCAAAATATCCCGGTGCGTGACCAAGCCAACGCTTATCACATCATGACGTACAGGAATGTACCAAATCCATCCTCGGGGAGTCGTCGCGACGAAGATGCGGGCTAGGTTGGGATGGCCGAGATATTTCATTTCCCACTTCGCGCCTTGCCAATAGCCCCAAAGCGCGAAATTGTTCATGCGTTCATCGTATTGACGTAACTGAAACTTTCGGCTGAGCAGCCCGTCCTGGCCCGACGCGTCGATGACCCAGGAGCTCTTCACGACATAGTCGCGTCCATCTTGCGAGAACTTGGCGCCAACAACACGCTGACTAGCTTCGTCGATCACCACGTCGCTGACCCGCGCACCAAAGCGTACTTCGGCTCCGGCATCGGCGGCTGTCATTAGCAAAAGATGATCGTATTCGGCTCTTCGGACGTGCCAGCCTTTTGTGTACATCTCGGGAAGCCGTTGTCCCTGTTTGACCAAGTCGGCAATCAGCTTTGAGAATTCAAACCCCCATGGCTGGCGATTTTGTCCCCAGACGTAGCTGGCACCGAGCTTCTCGATGAAGCCGTATTGATTAATCCTGTCGTACGCACCCATCTCATGCAAAACAGGGCTCGCCGCGGCCAGCAGAGATTCGCCGACGTGGTGCCGGGGAAAGTGAGCTTTTTCGAGCACCAGCACACTCAGCTGCGGAGAATATTTTTTGACGAGCGCGGCGACCGTGCTCCCGGCCGGGCCTCCACCGATAACCACAACATCATAGTTCATCAGCATCGTCAGATATCCTGATGTAATGGAAGAGCCGCGTTGTCATCACGCATCCTCGTCGTTCGTTCGCAAGCAAGCACGTTTGGACTGGCCGGCTCCTAGCAGCGATTGCCTATCAATCACGGGACGGGGGTGGGCTCCGATTTGCATCGGAGCCCCAATTGCCAGTTAAAAGCGGGCCCCGTTCGTAGCAGTTGTCCGAACCCTTAGCTCGCAGCGGGGCCCCAATTGGCAGCCTGAGCCCAGTTCGAAGCGGCGGCAGGACCCCAATTCGCAGCGGCAGGAGCCCAATTCGCCGCCGGATCCCAATTCGCAGCGTGGGCCGAGTGGGCGGCCGGCGCCGAGTTCGCAGCGGCAGGACCCCAGTTCGCAGCCGGGCCCCAATTCGCAGCGGCAGGACCCCAGTTCGCAGCCGGGCCCCAATTCGCAGCGGCAGGACCCCAGTTCGCGGCCGGGCCCCAATTCGCAGCGGCAGGACCCCAGTTCGCGGCCGGGCCCCAATTCGCAGCGGCAGGA
>Ga0210388_10000048_pt1 | contig 175122 bp, 175 predicted proteins | sample IncBWC19OmetaG_FD_155485 | JGI IMG/M metagenome (GOLD analysis project Ga0210388, IMG submission 155485) | Forest soil microbial communities from Barre Woods Harvard Forest LTER site, Petersham, Massachusetts, United States - Inc-BW-C-19-O ...
CCATGCCCTTGTCGGCGCAGTACCGCGTGATCGTCGCCGTCAGCGTCGTCTTGCCGTGATCCACGTGGCCGATCGTCCCCACGTTCACATGCGGCTTCTTTCGGTCGAATTTTTCCTTGGCCATGAAAGTATCTCCTGTTTCGCCGGTTTCAAATGGAGCCCAGAATCGGGATTGAACCGACGACCTCGCCCTTACCAAGGGCGTGCTCTACCAACTGAGCTATCTGGGCGTTTCTGGTGAGGGCAGGATTTGAACCTGCGAAGGCCGGAGCCGTCTGATTTACAGTCAGATGCGTTTGACCGCTTCGCTACCTCACCGTGCCGTGGCCCACGGACAGGCTCCCGGCCGCGAACGCCTGCGCGAGGTCCAATCGTGGCTCATTCAAATGGAGCGGGGGACGGGAATCGGACCCGCGTGTCCAGCTTGGAAGGCTGGCATTCTACCATTGAATTACCCCCGCGCCTGAGGTGGTTTTGCCTTTCGGGCGCAACACACCATCCAGGGCCCGGAACGCTTTGGGCCTGGAGCGGAGAAGGAGTATAGGAAAAAGCCTGTGGATGCGCCACAAAAAAATGCGGATAAAAGAAGAAAAAAGCCGCTTGCCGGACTTGAACCGGCGACCGCTCGATTACAAATCGAGTGCTCTACCAACTGAGCTAAAGCGGCGTAAGGACAGGCCAGCAGTGTAGCAAATCCCGACCGAAGCCGTAAACGGCCGTTTCCCCTGGCCTCCCCATACCCGGACAAAGTACATATCCCCCCGGGGACAAAAATACTTTTTAGTTCTCGCAATTCGGCCGCAAAAGCGGCACAATACCCACGGTTTTTTACGGGCACGAAGATACGCCTCCGTAATCGTCGCAATTGCGACAACGGCGGCTTGGTCCGGGACCAAAGGTAAGGCATGAGCGGAGGCAAGGCAATGGGCGCGGTCAAAGGCAAAGTCAAATGGTTCAACGAAGGCAAGGGATTCGGTTTCCTGGAACAGCCGGGCGGAGCGGACGTTTTCGTTCACTTTTCGGCCATCAAGGCGAGCGGGTTCAAGACCCTGGCCGAAGGCCAGGAAGTCACCTTTGACGTCGAGCAGGGAGCCAAAGGCCCCCAGGCTCTGAACGTCGAGCCGGTGCGCTAAGCAACACCCACGCATCCATAAAAAAAAAGAGGGAGCCTTCGGGCTCCCTCTTTTTTTTATATGTTATCGACTATTTTCCCCGCTGTTTCCACATGCCGACCAAGGGCCTCGATAACTCTGTTCAGTTGCCGTAATTCTGCTCCTCGGGGATGGTCTCCCCCGGGCCCGGCGCCTGTCCTGAGCCGGCGGGCGGATAATCCTGCTCGTCCTGGTAGCCCCTGCGCCAGTAGGGCCGGGGACGCGGCACGGGCCGGTTCGAGGGCTGGGACCAGCCGATGATCAGGCGGATGTAGCCCCCGGAATTGTCGATGTAGGCATCCTGGTTGTTGTAGTTATTTAGCCTATCGCCGTTGTATTGGGCGAAATAGCCCTTGGCATCAGACACTGTCAGTGTGTCGAAGTAGTCCTCGTCAAAGCCCAATTCCAGGCCCACGTTGAGCCCGGTCGGATCCCAAATGTTGAGGGCCCGTACGAAGATCCCGAAGCCGACCGTGGAGCCGCTGAAATTCTGGGTGCCGTTGTCGGTGCCCTGCAGGGTTTCGGAACCCGACACCGTCGCGCCCTCCACGCGCAGGCCCAGCTCCGTGACCCCGCTTTCCGCGAACCACCAGCTCGGTCGGTCCCAACAGACCACCGGGCCGATCCCGAAGGTGGTCATGGGCCCGACATAGAGGTCGCTGGTGTCGCCCGTGAGCACGTCCGCGGAGGCGGAGCGTCCCGTGTCGACCCCGAGAGATCCCTCCAGCGCGAAGGGCCCGGGGAAGCGCCATCCGATGGAAAGGTCCGCCTCGCCCAGGTTCTCGAAGCCGCCGTAGTAGGCGGTGGAGTAGCTGCTGTAATAGTCGTCGAAATCCTGGTCGGAAATGGTTTTGGCCCCCAGTCCGCCCAGGACATACAGGCCCTCGGCGCGCAAGGGCGCGGCCGCGAGTCCCAAGCCCACCAGCAAAACCAAGCCTTGGATGAGTTTCATAGCTTCACCTCGAAGATGCGATGGCGACGATGCGGGACGGCCGCGAAATTCATGATTTCGCGTGCCGTTGCCGGAGCACTTCAAACAGCGCGATCCCCCCGGCCACGGAAACGTTCAGGCTTCCGACGCTCCCGGACATGGGGATCTTGAGCAGCTTGTCGCAATGTTTGCCCACGCCGTCGCGCAGGCCCTTGCCTTCCGCCCCCAGGACAAGGCAGACCTTCCCGGCCAATTTTTCGTCGTACAGGCTTTCTTTGGCTTCCCCAGCCAGCCCGTAGATCCAGAACCCGGCCTGCTTGGCCGTTTCCAGGGCCCGGCTTAAATTGACAACCTTCGCCACGGGCAGGCGTGCCAGTGCGCCGGAAGCCGCCTTCTCGGCGATGGGCGTCACCTGCACGCTGCGGTCGTTGGTGATGACGAGCCCCAGGGCCCCGGCCCCCTCGGCGCTGCGCGCCAGGGCGCCCAGGTTATGGGGGTCCTCGATCTGGTCGAGCATGAGCAGCACCGTCTGGGCGGGCGCCCGCTTCAGAAGATCCTCCAAGGAGACGTACTCGAAATCCGGGAGTTCCAGGACCAGGCCCTGGTGCGGGCTGCTTTTGGACAGCTTGGCGAACCAGGCGCGGTCCTTGACCTCGACCTTGATCTTCAGGGCCTTGGCCTGGGCCACGGCGGCTTCGGCCTCCTTGCCCAGCTTCAGGACGTAAAGACGGGTGGCTTTTTTGCCCTCGTGGGCCAGGCTCCCCTGGACCGCGTTCCTTCCGAAAACGTAACGAGCCAATGGTTCCTCAGAAGGATTGGATGAAGGCCCGCAACCTGGCCTGGGTGCGCTCCGGGCCCATGAGCATGAGCAGCTTGGGCAGTTCCGGGCCGTGCTCCGAGCCCGTGAGGGCCAGGCGCAGGGGCATGAAAAAATCCTTGCCCTTCACGCCGCTCGTTTTTTGCGCCTCCTTGAGCGCGGCCTTGAAGCCCTCTTCCCCTTCGGGCCAGCGCTCCAGGGCGCTTGAAGCCGCTTGGGCCGGAGCCTGGGGCTTGGCGAAGGCCCGGGCTGCGGCCAGGGCCGCGGGGTCCTGCTTCGGCGGGGCGAGCAGGGCCTCGACCGGCGCCCTCAGGTCCGCGAGGCGGATGGCGTTGCCTTTGTAGGTCTCCAGCGCCAGCTCCAGCCAGCCTCGGGAGGGCGGCCCTATGCCTTCAAGGAATGGCGCGGCCAGGGCGCAAAGTTCGGCCCCGCTCCTGCGGCGCAGCCAATGGGCGTTCAGGAAATCCAGCTTGCCGTAGTCGAAGACGCTGGCCTTCTTGATCAGCCGTTCCGGGGCGAAGCGCTCCACCAGCTCGGCCAGGCCGAAGATCTCCTCGCCTTCGCCCTCCCCGCCCAGGCCCAGCAGGCCGAGGTAGTTGAGCAGGGCCTCGGGCAGGTAACCCTTCGCCTTGAAGCTGGCGATGCCGGTGTCGCCGTGGCGCTTGCTCAGCTTCTGCCCGTCCGGCCCGAGGATGAATGCCACGTGGCTGAAGCTGGGCGGCTCCCAGCCCAGGGCCGCGTAGAGCAGCAGCTGGCGGGGGGTGTTGGAGATGCCGTCCTCGCCGCGCAGGACGTGGCTGATCTCCATGCGGTGGTCGTCCACGACGCATGCCCAATTATACATCGGCGTGCCGTCGCTTTTAACCAGGTTGAAATCCCTGATCTCCGACAGCTCGAAGCTGATGCGGCCGCGCACGCCGTCCTCCCAGGAGACCTGGCCGTGCAGGTCGTCCGTGGCGAAGCGCAGCGCGGGTTTGCGTCCCTCGGCCAGAAGCCTGTCCTGCTCGGCCTTGGAAAGGTCGCGGTGGGGATGCCGCAGTTTCCTGTCCTCGATATGGTGCTGGAGGTGCAGGCGTTCGGCTTCCTGCTCCGCGAGGTTGTCGAAGCACCAATAGGCCAGCCCGCGGTCCAGGAGGGTCTGGGCCTGGGCGCGGTAGAGCTCGAGGGCCTGGCTCTGGCGGTAGGGCGCGTGCGGCCCGCCGCCGAGGCCCTCGCCCTCGTCCGGGGTCAGCCCCAGCCAGGCGAGGCTGGCCAGGATGGACCGCACCGAAGCCTCGTCCGAGCGGTCCGCGTCGCTGTCCTCGATGCGGAACACGTAGGTGCCGCCGCTCTTGCGGGCGTAAAGGTAGTTGAACAGCGCCGTGCGGGCGTTGCCCACGTGCAGGTCGCCCGAGGGCGAGGGCGCGAAACGGACGCGCAGCGCCACCCTAGGGCTCAACCGCGGTGACGAGGACCGTGGCGAAGACGCCCTCGCCGCGGCCTACGGCGCTCAAGCCTTCGCCGCTGTGCGCGGTCACCGCCACGTCCGCCGGTTCCAGGCCCAGGAGGCCGGCCAGGCTGGCGCGCATGGCGGGGATCTTCGGGTTGATGGGAGGGCGTTTGCATTCGATGCTGACGGAGACGTGGCTCAGGTTGAGGCGCCCCAGATACTTGAGGGCCTCCCGCACATAGACGCGGCTGTCCGTGACCCCGTCGCGGCAAAGGGCGTCGCTCACGGGGCCCAGCACCACCACCCCGTGCAGTCCGCTGAGGGCGTTGACCAGGGCGTGCAAGACCGCGTCGGCGTCGCTGTTCCCTTCCAGGGCCGGAACGCCCTCAAAGGTCACTGCGCCCAGCACGAAGGGCTTGCCCGTGGGGCTGGCCTCAAAACGGTGGGAATCCTGGCCCAGGCCTGTCCTGACCTTCATGCCCGCGCCTCCTTCATCTAGGAGAAATCGAACGTCTTGATGATCCGCTTCGCCAACAGCAGATCCTCGGGGGTCGTGATCTTGAAGTTCTCGTTGTAGGAGCTCACGGCCACCGCCGGTATCCCGGCGGCCTCGCAGAGGCCGGCCTCGTCGGTGTAGTACAGGCCCCTGGCGGCCGCCGTGGCGTGGGCCTCGCGCAGGAGATGGGCCTGGAAGGCCTGCGGCGTTTGGGCGGCGGCCAGGCCCTCCCGCGGCAGTCCCGTCAGGACGCCCTCCTCGATGCGCTTGATGCTGTCCTTCACCGGCACGCAGGCCACGCCGCCGCCCGTGTGCCGGGCCGCCAGGGCGCAGGCCTTGACCAGGGAGGACTTCAGGAAGGGGCGGGCCGCGTCATGGACCATGACCACTTCCAGGTGCGCGTCCAAAACCTGCAGTCCTTTCGCCACGGAATCCTGGCGCTCCGCGCCGCCGGCCACCACCCGCACGCGGGGGTCCTTGAAGCGCCGCGCCGCGGCGGTGGACACGCCGCGGACGTCGGAGGCGTGCACCACCAGGACCACCTGCCCCACCCAGGGCTGGGCCAGGAAGGAGCGCACGGACCAGGCATACAGCGGAAGTTTGTCCAGCAGCAGCAGGCCCTTGCGCCCGGCCCCCAGGCGCTTGCCCGCGCCGGCGGCCAGCACCAGGGCCGCGGCCCAGGCCGCGCCGTGCTCCCGCGCTTTAGACCGGCCAGAGTTCACGGAAAGCCTCGTCAACGTCGCGCACAAAATGCGGGGTGATGCCCAGCTTGGAGAGCCGGGCCATGGATTTCGGGTCCTCGTAGGCCAGCAGGGCGTGCTTGAAGCCCATGCGCGCGGCCTCCCGCAGGCGAAGCTCGGCCTGCCCGGCCGCGCGCAGGTCGCCGCCCAGGCCGATCTCGCCGCCCAGCACCCAGCCCTCGGGCACGGGCCTGGACTTCAGGGATGAGGCCACCGCGACGGCCACGGCCAGGTCGCTGGCGGTCTCCTCCAGGCGCAGCCCGCCCGCCACGGCCACGAAGATGTCGTGGCTGTACAGCGCCAGGCCCACCCGCTTCTCCAGCACGGCGTAGAGCACGTTCTGGCGGTAGGGGTCCACGCCGGTGCTCACGCGCTGGGGCGTGCCGTAGTGGGCGGGGGTGACCAGGGCCTGCACCTCCACCAGCAGGGGGCGGCTTCCCTCCAGGGTCACGAGCACCGCGCTGCCCTCCAGGGCCTGCCCGCGCCGGGCCAGCAGGTATTCGCTGCCGGCCTCCACTTCCTTCAGCCCCTCGTCGGCCATCTCAAAGAGGCCCAGCTCCTGGGTGCCGCCGAAGCGGTTCTTCACCGCCCTCAGCATGCGGAAAGCCTGGTGCCGCTCGCCCTCGAAGGTCAGCACCGTGTCCACCAGGTGCTCCAGCACCCTGGGGCCGGCCAGGGCCCCGTCCTTGGTGACGTGCCCCACCAAAAAAACCGCCATGCCCGCGGGCTTGGCCATGGCCATCAGGCGCATGGCCACCTCGCGCACCTGGGTCACGGATCCGGCCGCGGAGGGCAGGTCCTCGGTGGCGAAGGTCTGGACGCTGTCCACCACCAGCACGCTGGGCTTGACCGAGTCCACGGCCGCGGCCAGGGCGTCGAGGCTGGTGTCGCAGAGCAGGCGGAAATCGCCCTTCACGCCCCCCAGGCGCCGGGCGCGCAGGGCCACCTGTTCCAGGCTTTCCTCCCCGGAGGCGTACAGTACCGAGGCGCCCCCGGCGCAAAGCCGGGCGCAGGCCTGCAGGACCAGGGTGCTCTTGCCGATGCCCGGATCCCCGCCCAGCAGGACCAGGGCCCCCGGCACCAGCCCGCCGCCGAGCACGCGGTCGAACTCCTTGAAGCCCGTGGCCAGGCGCGGGCGGGCGTCGGGGTCGACGTCCTCCACGCGCAGCAGCTTGGGGACGGCGACGGTGCCCTTGCGGGAGCCGCCCGCGGGGGCCGCGGCCTCCTCCAGCAGGGTGTGCCAGCGCCCGCAGTCCGGGCAGCGGCCCATCCACTTGGCCTGGACGGCGCCGCATTCGGTGCAGACGAAGCGCAGGGTCAGCTTGCTCATGGCCTGCGCGTCACTTCTTCCACAGCAGCTTCCAGGGGTGCCGCTTCAGGTCGCTCAGCAGCTCACGCAGGTCCTCGCCGGTCTGGTCGTCGTAGACCAGGACCCCGATGGTCCCCTTCTTGTCGGAGATGTGGGCCATGATGTCGTCGAGCTTGTTCAATGAATCGTCCAGGTGGTCCAGGCTGCGCTGCACCTTCAGCGTGTTGGCGTCGGTGAAGACCTTGCCGGCGTCGGCCACCATGGGCTTGATCTGCACCGAGCTCTGGGCCAGGTTGCGGGTCAGGAAGCGCAGGTCCTTGACCGAGGCGCGCAGGTCGCCGCGGTTCTCGTCGACCATGCCGTTGAGGCCCGTGGCGGCCTTGTCCAGGTGCGCCAACAGGTGGCTCAGCCCGCCCATGAGCTGGGGGTCCTTGAGCAAGGGCTCCAGGTAGTCCGACAGGGCCTCGACCTTCTGCAGGGTGCGGTCCAGGCTGCCGGGGTCCAGGCCCTCGACCGTCGCGCCCGGGCTCAGGTAGCCGAGGCTCCCGTCGCCGGCGCCGATCTGCACGTACTTCTCGCCCAAAATGCCGGCGGTGTGGATGGTCAACTCGGTGCCCACAGGGATGCGAACGTCCTTGTCGATGTCCAAGGACACCGCGACCCGGCCGTTCTCGATCCCCAGCCCCGAGACCTCACCGATCTGGACGCCGCCACCGTAGAGCACCGGCGCGGAGGTCTTGAGCGAGTCCACGTAGTTGAACAGGACCGTGACGCGGTAGCTGGGATGGGCGAAGTGGAGGTTGCCGAGGAAGGCGACCAGCGCAGAGGCGCAGATCAGGCCTACGATGGCGGTCAGGCCCACGCGGGCGTTTCGGTTCAGAGGCACAGGCTCCTCACAAGAACTGGATCGGGCCCCGGGCCCGGCCATGGATGAATTGCTGGACCACTTCGTCGTCCGAAGCGCGGAAGCTTTCCTTGTCGGCCACGGCGTGGATGCGGCCCTGGTTGAGCAGGCTCAGGCGGTCCCCCACCTTGAATGCCAGGGCCATGTCGTGGGTGACCACGACCGAGGTGCTCTTCAGGCGCGCCTGCAGGGACAAGATGAGGTCGGCGATGGCGTCCGAGCTGATGGGGTCCAGCCCGGTGGTCGGCTCGTCGTAGAGCACGTAGGCGGGGTCCATGGCGATGGCCCGGGCCAGGCCCACCCGCTTGCGCATGCCTCCGGAGAGCTCCGCCGGCTTCTTGTCCAGGACGCCGCGCAGGCCCACCCAGGAGAGGCGCTCCTCGGCCACCGCCCGCAGCTTTTCGGGCGCCAGGCTGCTGAAGCGGCGCAGGGCGAAGGTCACGTTCTCCATGACCGTGAGGCTGTCGAAGAGGGCGGAGCCCTGGAACAGGTAGGCGAAGCGCAGGGCGGCGCGCTCCGACTCCTCCGCGCTCAGCTCCCCGCGGCCGCGCCCGTCGATGCGCACGGTGCCGAGGTCGGCGTCGAGCAGGCCGGCGATGACCTTGAGCAGGACGCTCTTGCCTCCGCCGGACTGCCCCAGGATGACCAGGGTCTCGCCGGTGCGCACGTCCAGGTCCACGCCCCGGAGCACCTGCTGGGGGCCGAAGGCCTTGTGGATGCCCCGGACCTCGATCACAGGAAGAACGCGAAAAAGACGGTGAGGAAGTAGTCGCTCACCAGGATCATGATGCTGCTCCATACCACCGCGCGGGTGGTCGCCTTGCCCACGCCTTCGGCCCCTCCGCTGGCCTGGAAGCCCTGATAGCAGCTCACCACCGCGATGATGCCCCCGAAGAAAAAGGTCTTGGCGACGCCGGAGACGAGGTCCGCGACCGTGACCATGTTGGGCACGTCCCCCCAGTAGACGTTGGTCGGCACGGACAGGACAAGGTGGGCCACGATGTAGCCGCCCACCAGGCCCACCACGTCGGCCAGGGCGGCGAGCACGGGCAGCATGATCAGACAGGCCAGAAGGCGCGGCACGCCCAGGTAGCGCAGGGGCGGGGTGGCCAGGGTCTTGAGGGCGTCCACCTGCTCGGTGACGGCCATGGTGCCGATCTCGGCGGCGATGGCGCTGCCGATGCGGCCGGTGACGATGAGCCCGGTGAGCACCGGCCCGAGCTCCCGTAAAAAGGGCAGGGCCACGGTGCGTCCCATGAATTGGCTGACCCCCTCCAGCTTCACCTCCAGCGTCAGCCCGGCCTGGAGGGCAAGGACCATGCCGGTGAAGAGGGCCGTGGTGATCACCACCGGCACGCTCAGGGTCCCTATCTGCTCCAACTGGGTCAGCAGGGTCCGGCCGTCGAGTTCCAGGGCCCTCCGGGGCTTCCTCAAAAAGCGGACGGTCTCGGCGAAGAGTTCGCGGGCGAAAAGGTACAGCCGGCCGGTCTCCTCCAAAAAGGCCCCGATCCAGTCGACCCCGTCGCGCAATTCCACCTCAGTCCTCCCAGCGGCGGGGCAGGCGCGCGCTCAGGCCGCAGAGCAACTCGTAGGCGTTGGTCCCGCACAGCTTGGCCCAGCCCCGCGCGGAACAGGGGCCGTCCAGGCCGTCGAGCAGGGTGACCGTGTCGCCCGGGCGCGCCCGCGTCAGCCCGGTCACGTCGGCCATGAAGCTGTCCATGCTGACCCGGCCCAGCACCGCGCAGGCCCGGCCCTGGATGAGCACTTTGCCGCGGTTGCTCAAGAGGCGCGGCACTCCGTCGGCGTATCCGGCGCAGACCGTGGCCACGCGCATGGCCTTGCGGGCCGAGGCGGTGTGGCCGTAGCCGATGCCCGTCCCGGCCTTCAGCGCCGCCACCCGCAGGACCGTGGCGTAGGCCTTCAGCAGCGGCGCCTGTTGCCGGGCCGACGGGCTTAAGGACGGGTCCATGGCCCCATACAGCAGGAGGCCGCTGCGGACGAAAGCGTAGCGCGCGCGGGGATAGCGCAAGGCCGCCGCGGAATTGGCCGCGTGCAGGGGCAGGCCCTTGGGCCAGGGCAGGGAGTCGAAGACGTCCAGCTGGGCGGCCGAGACGCGGTCGGGGCGCTCGTCGGCGCAGGCCAGATGGGTGTAGGCCCCGGCCAGGGCCAGCCCGCGCCAGCGCGCGGCGTCGAAGTCCGCCAGCAGGCCCGGAACCTCCGGGGCGAAAAAACCGAGGCGGGCCATCCCTGTGTCGACCTTGAGGTGTATGTCCAGGCTCCGGCCCGGTCCCAGGGCGCGGGCGCACTCGTCGAGCCAGGTCCGGCTCCAGGCGGTCAGGGCGATGCCGTGGCGGTGGGCGTCGCGGGCGTAGCGGGCTTCCAGGGAGCCCAGGAGCAGTATCATCCCGCGGATCCCGGCCTCCCGCAGGGCCACCCCTTCCTCCAAGGTGGCCACGCCGAAACGCCCCACCCCGGCTGCCTGCAGCGCGCGGCCGGCTTCCGCCGCCCCGTGGCCGTAGGCGTCGGCCTTGACCACGGCCAGGATGCGGCCGGGTCCGCCCACGGCCTTGGACAGGAGGCCCAGGTTGTGGCGCAGGCGCGCCCGCGAGCAGGCGGCCCAGGCCGGGCGGCTCGGGGAGGGCGTCATCACGGCTGGAGCCCGGAGGGGGCCTTGTCCTCGAAGCGGGTGTACTGGCCCAGGAAGACCAGCGACACGTCGCCGGTGGGCCCGCTGCGCTGCTTGGCGATGATCACGTCGGTGCTGTTGTCCGGCTCGGCGAAGTCCTCGCCGTCGCGCGGCTGCAGCGCCTTGCGGTGGATCAGCATCACCACGTCCGCGTCCTGCTCGATGGATCCGGACTCGCGCAGGTCGCTGAGGCGGGGCTTGCTTTCGACCTTTGCCCCCTGCCGCATCTCCACGCCGCGGTTGAGCTGGCTGGCCACCAGGACCGGGATGTTCATCTCCTTGGCGATGGCCTTGAGGGCCCCGGAGATCATGGTGACCTCGCGCACGCGGTCGGGCCGTTCCATGCCCTCGACGTGCATCAGCTGCAGGTAGTCCACCACCACCAGTTGGGCGCCCACCTCCTTGACCATGCGCCGCACCGAGGAGCGCAGGGACTGGATGTCCAGGCGCGAGGAGTCGTTGATGTAGAGGGGCGCCTTGGTGAGGTTGGTGGCGGCGTTGACCAGGCGGCCCATCTCGTGGTTCTCGAGCTTGCCCCGGCGCAGGTTGCGGCTGTCCACGCTGCCGCTGGAGCACAGGAGGCGGAACAGCAGCTCCTGCTTGGTCATCTCCAGGGAATAGACCACCACGGGCTTGGCGTGGTTCATGGCGATATTGCTGGCGATGTTCAGGGCGAAGGCGGTCTTGCCGCTGCCGGGGCGGCCGGCGGCCACGATGAGCTGGCCGGGGTGCAGGCCGGAGGTGAGCTCGTCGATGTCGCGGAACCCGGTGGGCAGGCCCGTGATCGCCCCGCCCTGGCGGCGGTAGCGTTCGATGGTCTCGATGGCGCCCATCATCATCTTCTCGACGCGCTCGACGGCCTGGCTGCCCTCCTGGCGGCCGATGTCCAGCACCTGGTTCTCGGCCGTGTCCACCACCTGGGCGGCGTTCTCGGTGTTGGTGTAGCAGTCCTGGGTGATCTGGGCGCACACGGCGATGAGGCGCCTCAGCTTGGCCTTCTCCTTCACCAGGCGGGCGTAGGCCTCGACATTGGAGGCGCTGGCCACCTTCTCCGTGAGGCCGGCCAGGCCCACCGCGCCGCCGGCGGCCTCCAGCAGGCCGCGCGAGGCCATCCAGTCCGACACGGTGACCAGGTCCACGGGCTGGCTGCGGGCGTGGAGGTCGGCGACCGCCTCGAAGACGCGCTGGTGGAAGCCGCGGAAGAAGTCGTCCCTCCGCAGGATCTCCAGGGAGGTGTCGAGGGCGGCGGGGTCCAGCAGGCAGGCGCCCAGGACGGCGGCTTCGGCGTCGTAGTTGTGGGGAGGCTGGCGGTCGTTGGGGACGGTTTCGGGCATGGATTCGGGGTCCTTACACCGCGGGCGGGGGCCCGCACTAAAACAAAAGCGCCGGGGCAAAAGCCCCGGCGCTGGTCTTGGAAGCTAACCAAAGGCCCTGGTATTTTAGGACGCGGCTTCTTGTTTTACCACCCAGACCTTGACCGTGGTGCGCACCTCGTGCCCCAGGTGGATCTGCACTTCGTGGATGCCCAGGGCCTTCAGGGGCTCGACCAGGACGATGTGGCGCTTGTCCACGGTGTGGCCTTCCTTGGCCAGGGCCTCGGCGATGTCGCCGTTGGTGACCGAGCCGAAAAGCTTGTCGTCCTCGCCGGCGAGGCGAACGATGCTCAGGCTAAGGGCGCCCAGCTTGGCGGCGAACTCCTGCGCCAGGGCGATCTCCTTGTCCCGCTTCTTGGCCAAGGCCTTTTTCTCGTTCTCGAAGACCCGCGCGTTGGCCGGGGTGGCGCCCAGGGCCATGCGCCGCGGGATCAGGTAGTTGCGGGCGTAGCCGTCGGCCACGTCCACTTGCGCGCCGGCGGCGCCCAGGGTCTTGATGTCCTCGATCAGGATCACTTTCATGGTTTCCTCTGCGTGGTTGAATGGAGGGTTCAGGCGCCGCTTGGCGGGGGCGGCGGCGGAGCGTGGATGCGGCGGAAGTCGAGCCAGGGTTCCAGCAGCCCGCCGACCATCAGCACGACGCCGAAAATCGGGAGCGTTCCGGAGCTGTCCGCCAGGAAAAAGGCCAGGAGCAGGCCGGCCAGGAAAAGCAGGGCCAGGGAACGGGTGCGCGGATTGCGGGCCATGGCGCTGATCCAGGCGCCCACGACGACCAGGCTCTGGAACAGGAAGATCATCGCGCCCACCACGAACACGTTCAGGGCCAGATGGTCCACCCAGTCCACCTGGTCCACCAGCCCGTGGCGGGATGCCATCCACCAGAAGCTGGGCCCCAGCACCAGCCACACCAGGCCCCAGGGGGCGCACCAGCGGCCGAGCGGCCCGGGATCCGGCGCCAGACCGCGTTTGACGCGGCGCCGGCGCAGGAAGGCCGCCAAGGGGGCCAGGACGATCATGATCAGGCAGAACTGCCCGGCGGGAAGGGCCTCCACCGCCTGGCTGTACGCCTGGGTCAGTTCGGCCCGCTCCGGCGCCTGGTCCTTGTCCGGCAACTGCTCCGCCACCAGGCCCTGGGTGATGCTCGTCCACTGGGCCCGCTGTGCCGCAACCTCCGGAAGCGCGGGCTGTTGCATGGACCAGAACTGCCCCGACGCCAGGATCAGGGCAGGAAGCAGCCCCAAAGGCAGGGCGCCGAAGAGGCCGCCCGGATTCCTGGCGCGCAAGGCGAGCCGCATCAAGGCCATCGACAGCGCGAAGAATGCTAGCTGCGCGCCTACGCTGGCGAGCGTGTCCATGGCCTCAGCCGGCCACGAAGGGCAGGAGTCCCATGGACCGCGAACGCTTGATGGCCTGGGCCAATTGGTGCTGGCACCAGGTGCAGTTGCCGGTGATGCGGCGCGGGACGATCTTGCCCCGGTCGCTGATGAAATTGCGCAGGCGGTTGGCGTCCTTGTAATCGAACACGAACACCTTGTCGGCGCAGAAACGGCAGCTCTTGCGCTTGAAGCGGCGGTCGTCTTCGCCGGCGCGGCGCGGGCGTTTCACCTTTTTCTTCTTCATGAATGGCATGATTCGTTTCCTCTAGGTTCAGAAAGGGATGTCGTCGTCGGAAGCCGGCGGGGGGCCGTCCGAGGGCGGCGGGCCGTCGAAGCCGTCGGCCGAGGGTGCGGAGGCGCCTCCGGGGCGGCCGGGTCCGCCGCTCAGGAACTGCACGCGTTCGGACACGACCTCGATGACGGAGCGTTTTTGCCCGTCTTGCGCCGTCCATTCCTTGAGCTTCAGGCGGCCTTCAACCAGCAGCGGTGAGCCCTTCTTCAGGTACTCGCCGCAGGCTTCGGCCGACTTGCCCCAGACCTCGACGCTGACGTAGGTGACTTCCTCTTTCCACTCGCCGCTGGCGGCCTTGTACTTGCGGTTGGTCGCAAGACGCAGGTTGGCGACGGCTTGTCCGGAAGGCACGAAACGCAGTTCGGGATCCTTGGTCAGGTTGCCGACCAACAGGACCTTGTTCAGGCTGGCCATGCTTCCCCCCTTGACTTCAAAATCAGGCCGCGACCGCGGCGCTGTCGCGCTTCTTCCTGGGGATGGGCCGGTATTCCGGCAGTATCCGCAGGGTCTGGAATTTGAGCACTTCGTCGGCCAGGCGCAGCTGGCGCTCCAGCTCGGCGATGGCGGTGGGTGGGGCGCTGAAGACCAGCAGGGCGTAGGTGCCTTCGGGATGCTTGCGCATCTCGTAGGCGATCTTGCGCTTGCCCATGCGGTCGATCTTGGTGACGTCGCCGCCCTGGGTCTTGATCACCTCGGCATAGCGGTCCACCAGCTTGTCAGCGTCCTCTTTGGTCAGCCCCGGGTCGAGGATGACCATGGTCTCGTAGGCAATCATTTTTGCCACGTTGTTCCCTCCTGGATATTCCACGCCGCGAATTCTGGATCGTGGAAAAGCCCCCGAATCGGGCCGGGCCATGGTCTGAGCCGGCAAGTTCAGGAGCAAGGGTAAATGGCCCCTAAGGGGCCGAAATCCCCCGGCACAGCCGGGGGACAAAGATAATAAGGAATAAGGGGCACTGCCGTCAAGGGGGTGGAACCTTCTAACTAGGAATCCGGACCAGGGCTTAAAACAACTTTCATACAAGGATGGACGGGGCTCCCAGGAGTTCTCCCAGGGGGCAGAAATCGAAAATCGTACAGAACTGACGTGTTCTCCGGATATAAACGGCTTCGATTAACAGGACCCTTAGCGAGAATCACACGGTGAGTGTAAACTGAAAAAGTACTCCTCTACTTAGCTTTTCGAGGGATTTTTTAACCGGGATTTTAGGCGGGGTGTGACAGTGACACCCCTGTGGCAGATTCCTCTTCCGTTTGCGAATCGTGGGCAATGATGGTGCAAGCGTCTGCTCCGCCCACGACCACAGTCTCTTCAATCTCTTTGTACATTTCCGTTTCGAGCTTTTCTTCTTGATCGCCAGCGTGGGCGGTCTTGTAGACATAAATCCACAGATAGACCACTACACCCAAAAATGTCGCAATGGATGACGTCCAAAGCGATTCAACCAGGCTCATGCCAAAGACCATCAGCATAAATCGGACCAAAAACATAAGTAGCCCGAAGCCCCCAGCCAAAAAAAATGATCTCCAGAATTGCATCATCGCGTCTTTTGCTCCGGCGCCAAGTACTATTGAATCCCTCGTCAGGGCCGAAATCTCCGATTAACAGGGGCCCTCCACGAGGACCTCAAGCCGAGTGCAAACCGAAAAAGTGCGCCTCTACTTAGCTTTTCGAGGACTTTTTTACCCGCGTTTTTCGGCGGGATATGACCGTGACAGTGCTGTTCCAGGGATCACTTTTCTCACGGGAAAAAATCTTCCCAGGAAAAATATAGCGATCCACCCCTATTGAGATCGCCACCAGTATTACGAACACCACGCAGACGATACCCTGATTAGGTTGGAATTGAGGCAAAACTTGGTCAGCGACGTAATGGCTAATCAAGGTGCCCCCAACCACGAAAAAGAAAGCCGCCAGGTGCATTCGAAGTCGCCTTCTATCAAAATTCAAAGCCATCCTCCGCGCTTATCTCATCTTCAAGGGGCGGTTCCCATGGACCGGAATGGTAACAACCCGTCCGCACGTTTCATGACGTGGTGGCTACCGTTGATGTGCTGCAAATGCCAACTCCGGAGTTCAAGGATACGGACCAATTCTTTGCCTGACGGAGGTTGCATCTAGAAAGCGGCCACCAACTCACGTTTAGTGTCGCCCTGCCAAACACTTGCCCTGGCCGTAAAACGTTTGAGTTCAGCAGGTTTGGCAACGCTTTTGGACGGCAGTTGGGCCAGGAGCCAGCCCTGCACGGCTTCGCGTAGGTTCGCGTGCAGTTCTTGCAGGGTGTCATCTTCAGTAATGCAACCAGGCATCCCCGCGATTTCGGCCCAGTAAGCAACATCCGGGGACTTGGCCTTGTGGATCACGACCTTGAGTTTCGGGGACATTTTTTGTCCGGCATGAGAGTACCCCTTCTTTAGGTGAATCCGGCCGCGCCTGGGACATGCTCAGTTCAATGGCTTTCCTACTGGAATCATCTTAGGTCGTCAGGAGCCGCTTTTGCAAGAGGGGACGGATACCGAACAAGTACTAGGTACGCCACATTTAAGAGTCTTCTTTTTCTTCGTCCGGGCTGTCTTTACGCTGTTTTCGGGGGAGCGGGGCGATGATGAGGACGGCTTCGCCCTTGGGGGTTTCCTGCTCCACCAAGCTTTTCAGGGTGGAAAGGGTCCCGTTGAGGCAGCGTTCGTGCAATTTGGTGAGTTCCAGGGCGATGGAGGCCTGGCGCTCGCCCATAACGGATAAGGCCGTGGCCAGGGTCTCGGCCAGGCGCAGGGGGTTTTCGTAGCACAACAAGGTGTGGGCGCTGTTGGCTTCCTCGCTGAAAAAACGTTCGCGGGCCCCGGGCTTCTTGGGCACGAAGCCCTTGAAGGTGTAGCTGCTGGTCGGCAGGCCGCTCATCAGCAGCCCCAAGGGCGCGGCATGGGGGCCGGGGATGACCTCCACCGCGACGCCCTTCTCGCGGCAGAGGTTCAGGATGCGGTAGCCGGGGTCGCTGAGCCCGGGCAGGCCCGCGTCGCTCACCAGGACCACGCGCTTCCCTTCCTGGACCAGGCGCAGGAGGCCAGGGGCCGCCTGGGCCTCGTTGTATTCGTGGTAGGCCAGGCTGCGCCGGCCGCCCTCCAGGCCCAGAGCCTCGTAGAGCTTGCGGGTGTGGCGGGTGTCCTCGCAGGCCAGCACCTCGGCTTGCTGCAGCGCTTCCTTCGCCCGCGGGCTGAGGTCGCCGAGGTTGCCGATGGGCGTGGCGACCAGGGTCAGCTTAGACATTGAATTTGAAGTGGACGATGTCCCCGTCGGCCATGACGTAGTCCTTGCCTTCCTGGCGCAGCAGGCCGGCGTCCTTGATGGCCTTCTCGTCGCCGTTCTTGGCCTTGAGGTCCTGGTAGCTCATGATCTCCGCCCGGATGAAGCCGCGCTCGATGTCGCTGTGGATCTCGCTGGCCGCCTGCGGGGCCCGCGTGCCCTTGCGGATGGTCCAGGCGCGCGCCTCCTGGGGGCCGGCGGTGTAGAAGCTCTGCAGGCCCAGCAGGTCGTAGCCCGCGTGGATGAGGCGGTGCAGGCCCGGCTCGCTGAGGCCCAGGTCCTTCAGGAAGGCCTGCGCCTCGGCTTCCGGCAGTTCGCCGATCTCGGACTCGATCTTGGCGCAGATGGGGATGGCCAGGGCGCCTTCCGAGGCCGCGACGGCCTGCACGGCCTTGGTGAAGGCGTTCTCCATGGCGGGCAGGTCGCTTTCCGCGACGTTCATGGCGTAGAGCACGGGCTTGGAGCTGATGAGGAAGAAGTCCTTCACCAGCGCCATGTCGTCGGCGCTCAGGCCCGCGGTGCGCGCGGGCAGGCCCTTGCCCAGGTGCTCCTTGAGCCGGTGGGCCAACTCCTGCTGGTGGGCGGCCTCCTTGTCCCCGCCCTTGGCTTTCTTGGCCAGGCGCTCGAACTGCTTTTCCACGCTTTCGAGATCCGCCAGGATCAGCTCGGTCTCCACGATCTCGATGTCGCTGGCCGGGTCCACCTTGCCCGAGACGTGGGTGATATCCTTGTCCTCGAAGCAGCGCACCACGTGGACGATGGCCTGGGTCTCGCGGATGTGGCTCAGGAATTTGTTGCCCAGCCCCTCTCCCTGGCTGGCGCCCTTCACCAGGCCGGCGATGTCCACGAATTCCACGCCCGCGGGCACGGTCTTCTTGGAGGAGAACCACAAGGCCAGCTGGTCCAGCCGCGCGTCCGGCACTGCCACCGCGCCGACATTGGGCTCGATGGTGCAGAAGGGGAAATTGGCCGCGGCGGCGCCGGCCTTGGTGATCGCGTTGAACAGGGTGGATTTACCGACATTGGGAAGGCCGACAATGCCTAACTTCACGGATACCTCAGGGGAAAGGCGGATAAAAATGAAACGCCCCTACGTTAGCGTAGGGGCGTTTCTGGTGCAAGAACTACGCGACTAAGCGCTCAATAATCGATCGGCAGCTTCTCGCGGGGTTCGGCGTGCGGTTCGAAGCGGGGCGTGTCCTTGGCCTTCTTGACCGCGTCCGCCACGGCGTCCGAGTTGGTGTCGCGCTGGACCTTCAGGCGCTGGCCGGGGTTGATCAGGTCAGGATCCTTGATCTGGTCGCGGTTGGCGATGAAGAGCAAGGGCCACTGGAAGGAATCCCCGTAGACCTTCGACTTCCCGGAGATCTTCCACAGCGAATCGTTCCTGGACACGGTGTAGTGGTGGACCTTGTTCGAGGCCGGAGCCGGCTGTTCCGCGAACTGCGTGTCGGCAGGAGGCGGGGCGACCGAATTGTCCGCCGGAGGGCCGTTGTCCGGAGCCGCCGGGGGCGGAGCCAGGGAGTTGTCGCCGCCCGGAGGAGGGGGCGGGGCTCCCGCATCGCCGGCCGGGGCCGGCGGAGCGGACATGTCGCCGCCAGGGGGAGGGGGAGGGCCGCCGGCATCAGCACCCGCCACCGGAGGGGCGGACATGTCGCCGCCAGGGGGGGGAGGAGGGGCGCCGGCATCAGCACCCGCCACCGGAGGGGCGGACATGTCGCCGCCCGGGGGAGGGGGAGGGGCGCCGGCGTCGCCGGGAGCCGGCGGAGCGGACATGTCGCCGCCCGGAGGAGGCGGGGGGGAGCTGGCATCGGCCCCGGGAGGGGGCGGCATGCTCGACGCGTCCAAAGCGGGCGTCGCCGCGGCGCCGGGCGCCGTGGAGGAGTCGCCAGGAGGAGGCGGTAGGGCGTCACCGCCCGGAAGGGGGGGTGGCGGAGCCATATCGTCCGCGCGTAGAACATAGCTCGCCGATGTAGCCGCCAACAAGGCGGCACACAGGACGTAGGGCAGCTTTATAGATGCCACCGGTGTCCTCCCAAAGAAAAATCTAAAAGCAGTAGGATTTGGTGCATTTCTGCTCAGATGTTAATGATGCCTTAGCCCGCTGTCAATTAGAAAACAGCATTCCACTATAAGAAAAGGGCGTTTATTTCCCTTTGCTCTCATAGTAGGCCTTGTTTTCGGCCAGGGTCATGGGCTTGTAGTCCTTGGCGTGGCCCGCGGCCCCGAACTGGCGCATGCGCTCGGCCACGATCTTGGCGTGGGCTTCGCGCGCCGGGGTCAGGTATTCGCGGGGGTCGAACTTGGTGGGCTCCTCCACGAATATCTTGCGGATGGCGGCGGTGATGGCCATGCGCCCGTCGGTGTCGATGTTGATCTTGGCGACGCCGTTCTTGATGCCTTCCTGGATGGCCTCGATGGGAACGCCCATGGCGTTGGGCATCTGGCCGCCGTACTTGTTGATCAGGTCGCGGAGGTCGGCGGGGACCGTGCTGGAGCCGTGCATGACCAGGGGGGTCTCCGGGTTGGAGGCCCGCACCTTCTGCACGATATCCATGGCCAGCTTGGGGGCCACCTTGAACTTGTAGGCGCCGTGGGAGGTGCCTATGGCGAGGGCCAGGTAGTCCAGGCCGGTCTCGGCGATGAAGCTGATGGCCTGGTCGGGGTCGGTCAGGTGTATCTGGCCGGAGCCGACGCCGTCCTCGATGCCGCCCAGGGTGCCCAGCTCGCCTTCGACCGAAACGCCGAACTTGTGGCAGTACTCCACCACCTTGCGGGTCACATCCACGTTCTCGGCGTAGGTGGTCGGCGTCTTGCCGTCCTCGTGCAGCGAGCCGTCGATCATGACGCTGGTGAAGCCCAGGTCCACCGCCGTCTTGGCGCTGTCGAGCCCGTTGCCGTGGTCGAGGTGCATGGCCACGGGGATGTCCGGGTTCAGCTCCACCGCCGCCAGCATCAGGTGGCGCAGGTAGTTCAGGTTGGCGTACTTGAGGGCGCCGCGGCTGGCCTGGATGAAGACCGGCGACTGGGTCTGGCTGGCGGCCATCATGATGGCCTGTATCTGCTCCATGTTGTTGACGTTGAAGGCGCCGACGCCGTAACCGCCCTTGAGGGCTTCTTTGAGGATCTGTCGACCGGGGACCAAAGGCATGGATTCTCCAGGAGAGCGCTAATGAAACCGGGATGATGGAAGGGTGGATCGTGGCAAGGGGACTGTTATAGCAGAGGGCCAAGCCTCGCGGAAGCTTTTCCTGCTACCAGCTTTTGCCCGGGAGCAGGTGCACCTGGACGTAGTCCTTCACGGCGTCCTCCAGGGAGCGGATGGGCAGGAGCCCGAGGGCCTGGCGCAGCTTCCCCATCTCGGCGCGCGTGTGGTACTGGTACTTGTCGCGGATGCTCTCGGGCATGTCCACGTACTCGATGTCCACCGGCTTGCCCAGGGCCCCGAACACGGCCTTGGCCAGCTGGTTCCAGCTGTGCTCCGAGCCCGAACCGAGGTTGTAGAGGCCCCCGGAGCGCCCCTCCATCAGCTTCAGCACGATGGCGGCCGCGTCCTTGACGTAGATGAAATCCCGGGTCTGCTCCCCGTCGGCCACTCCCTCGCGCCGGCTCTTGAAGAGCTTCAGCCGGCCCGTGGCGAGGATCTGGCCCACCGCCTTGTCCACCAGGGAGCGCATGTCGCCCTTGTGGCCCTCGTTGGGCCCGAAGACGTTGAAGAACTTGAGGCCCACCATCTTGCCCAGCACGCCGTCGTCCAGGGCCCATTCGTCGAAGATCTGCTTGGACCAGCCGTAGGGGTTCAGCGGCCGCAGGTGGCGCAGGGCCGCGTCGTCGTCCAGAAAGCCCAGGGCCCCGTCTCCGTAGGTGGCCGCGGAGGAGGCGTAGACGAAGCGCACCCCCTTCTCCAGGCACCAGCTCGCCAGGATCTGGGAGTACTTGAAGTTGTTGCGGTACAGGTAGTCGACGTCCGTCTCCGTGGTGGCGGAGCAGGCTCCCAGGTGCAGGACCGCCTCGACCTCGTTGCCCTCGCCGAAGGCCCCGCCCAGGAGCTGCTCCAGGAACTGGTCCTTGTGGACGTAGTCGAGGTAGCGCTTGCCGGCCAGGTTCTTCCACTTTTCGCCCGAGCCAAGGTGGTCCACCACCAGGATGTCGGATTTCCCCTGGTCGTTGAGCAGGCGCAGGACGCCGCTGCCGATGAAGCCGGCCCCTCCGGTCAAGATGATCATGCCGCTTCCTTTCGCGCGCCCTTGGGCCTGGGGGCCGCCGGGGGGACGGCCTTGGCGGCCAGGGATTTCCTGAGGTACTGACCGGTGTAGCTTTCCTTGACCGCCGCCACCTGCTCCGGGGTGCCCACGGCCACGATGCGCCCGCCGCCGGTGCCTCCCTCCGGCCCCAGGTCCACGACCCAGTCGGCGCACTTGATGACGTCGAGGTTGTGCTCGATGACCAGCACCGTGTTGCCCAGGTCCACCAGGCGCGCCAGGACCTCGAGCAGGCCGCGCACGTCCTCGAAGTGCAGGCCGGTGGTGGGCTCGTCGAGGACGTAGAGGGTCTTGCCCGTGCCGCGCTTGGCCAGCTCCGTCGACAGCTTGATGCGCTGGGCCTCGCCGCCGGAGAGCGTGGTGGCCGGCTGGCCCAGCTTCAGGTAGTCCAGGCCCACGTCCTTCAGGGTCCCCAGGATGCGGTGCACGGCGGGCACGGGCTCGAAGAACTCCGCGGCCTCAGACACGATCATGTCCAGGACCTCGGCGATGTTGCGGCCCTTGAAGCGTACCTCCAGGGTCTCGCGGTTGTAGCGCTTGCCCTGGCAGGTCTCGCAGGGGACGTACATGTCCGGCAGGAAATGCATCTCGATGCGCTTGACGCCGTCGCCCTGGCAGTCCTCGCAGCGCCCGCCCTTGACGTTGAAGCTGAAGCGGCCGGGCTCGTAGCCCCGCTCCCTGGCCTCGGCCGTGGCCGCGAACAGCTTGCGTATCTCGTCGAAGATGCCGGTGTAGGTGGCGGGGTTGCTGCGTGGGGTGCGCCCGATGGGCGCCTGGTCGATGTTGATGATCTTGTCGACGTGCTCCGCGCCCTTCAGGTCGGCGTATCCCGCGGGCTTGTGGCGCGTGCGCCAGAGCGCGTGCTTCAGCGCCGGCACCAGGGTGTCCTGGACCAGCGTCGACTTGCCGGACCCCGAAACTCCCGTGACCGCCACCAGGGTGCCCAGGGGGATGGAGACCTTGACGTCCTTCAGGTTGTTGAGGCTGGCGCCGCTGAGCTCCAGCGACAGTTTGCTGCCGGGGCGGCGCGCCGAAGGCACCTCCACGCGGCGGCGGCCGGAGAGGTAGAGTCCGGTCAGGGACTTGGGGTGTCGCATGACCTCCTGCGGCGTGCCCTGGGCCACGATGTGGCCCCCGTGTACGCCCGCCCCGGGGCCCACGTCAATGAGCTGGTCCGCCTCCATCATCGTCTCCTCGTCGTGCTCGACCACCAGCACGGTGTTGCCGAGGTCGCGCAGGCGCTTGAGCGTGGCCAGGAGGCGCGCGTTGTCGCGCTGGTGCAGGCCGATGGAGGGCTCGTCGAGGATGTAGAGGACGCCCACCAGCGAGGACCCGATCTGGGTGGCCAGGTGGATGCGCTGGGCCTCCCCCCCGGAAAGGCTCGAGGACGCGCGGTCCAGGGTCAGGTAGTCCAGCCCGACGTCGTTGAGGAAGCCCAGGCGCTCCTTAAGCTCCTTCAATATCGGCTTGGAGATCGCGCGGGCCTGGTCGCCCAGCTTGAGGGCGACGCAGAAGTCCCCGGCCTCCTTCACGCTGAGACGGGTGACGTCGATGATGTTCTTTCCGCCCACCGTGACCGCCAGGCTCTCGGGCCGCAGGCGGCGCCCCCCGCAGGTGCGGCAGGGGATCTCGCGCATATAGGTCTCGATGCCCTCCTTGACGGTCTCGCTGTCGCTCTCAGAGTACTGCCGGGTCAGGCGCGGGATGACGCCCTCGAAGCGGCCCTGCACGGTGTAGTCGGCGTCGCCCTTCATGTAGCGCATGGGCAGGCGCAGGTCGCCGGCCCCGTAGAGCAGGATCTTGCGGTGCTCGGGCTTAAGGTGCTTGAAGGGGGTCTCCAGGCTGAAGCGGAAATGGCGGGCGATCTCCGCCACCATGGCCTGCAAAAAGAGGTGGTTGGGGCCGGACCAGGGCTCGATGGCCCCCTGCTTCAGGCTCCGGTCGGCGTCCACGACCAGGTCGGGATCCACCTCCATGCGTTCGCCCAGGCCCATGCAGTCCGGGCAGGCGCCCTGCGGCCCGTTGAAGGAGAAGCTGCGCGGCTCCAGGGCCTCGAAGCTCAGCCCGCAGTGGGCGCAGGCCAGGTTGGTGCTGAAAAGCAGCAGGTCGGCGTTGGAGGAGGCCTTGCGGGCGCCCTCCCCGGTCTCCGCGGTCCACTCCACGACGGCCGATCCGTGTGCGAAGCCGGCGGGGACGCCGTCGACGCAGTGCAGGTAGACCACGCCGTGGCCCAGGCGCAGGGCGGTCTCCAGGCTGTCGGTGAGGCGGCGCTTGATGTCCGGCTTCACCACCAGGCGGTCCACCACCACCTCCACGTCGTGCTTCTGGCGCTTGTCCAGCGTGGGGGCGTCGGTGATGTCGTAGACGCGCCCGTCGACGCGCACACGGTTGAAGCCGGCGCGGGAGGCCTCGTCGAAGATGCGCTTGAACTCGCCCTTGCGGCCGCGGGCGAGCGGCGCCAGCAGCTGCACCTTGGTGCCTTCGGGCAGCTTCAGCGCCTGGTCCACGATGGCCGCCACGCTCTGCGCCTTGATGGGGCGTCCGCAGTTGTGGCAGTGCGGCTCGCCCACGCGGGCGAAGAGCAGGCGCAGGTAGTCGTAGATCTCGGTGACCGTGCCGACGGTGGAACGCGGGTTGCGGCCGTGGGTCTTCTGCTCGATGGCGATGGCCGGGGAGAGCCCCTCGATGGAGTCCACGTCCGGCTTCTCCATCTGCCCCAGGAACTGGCGGGCGTAGGAGGACAGGCTCTCGACGTAGCGGCGCTGGCCCTCGGCGTAGATGGTGTCGAAGGCGAGGCTGCTCTTTCCGGAGCCCGACAGCCCTGTGATGACGACCAGCCCGCCCCGGGGGATCTCGACGTTGACGTTCTTGAGGTTGTGCTGGCGGGCGCCGCGAACAATGAGTTTTTCCAGGGGCATGTCAGTCCGTGGTGCGGGTGGGGGCGGCGGGAGCGCGCGGGGCGGCCAAATGGCGCCGGATCAGGGTGAGGGTGCGCGTGGCCATGTCCAGGGTCTGCTGTTCCCGGGCCCTGGTCTGCACCCAGGTCCAGTAACCCAGCGCTTCCCGCCAATTACGCTGCTGGAGGATCAGGTTCCCGACCACCCGCAGCAGCATGTCGGGGGCGTCCGGACGGCGCACCTCGGTCTCCAGGATTCCCAGCGCCCCCGCGGAGTTCAGGTGCTTCTGGTAGGCCAAGGCGGCGATGTAGGCGCCGTAGCGGGCTTCCTTGTGGTCCGAGGCCAGGGACGCGCGGGCCAGGCGCTCAGCCTCGAGCGGGCGGCGGTAGAGCCAGCCCAGCGCGGAAATGCCCTCCACGTTGGCGTGCTTGAAGCCGGGGTCGAGCCACTGCACCTCGCTGTACAAAGGCAGGGTCTTGGCCCAGAAACCGTCGCTGGCGTTGCGGCCGCCCATGTACTGCAGGCAGTTGATGTAGCCGATGTCCGAGGCCGCCCGGGCGCTGTCGCCCATCGCGGCGGCGAGCGCGAACGCGGACAGGCCCTCCGGCAGGGGCCGGTCCTGGGGCGGCGGGAAGGCCTGCCACGCGCGCCGCGCCGCGCCGCCCATGTCCAGGCTGAGCACGGAGCAGGCCGCCAGCAGCGCCAGGAGGCCCAGGCGCGCCGCGAGGGGGAGCTCAGAAATCTTTAAGCTCATAGCGCCACAAGGACAGGAAGAGGATCAGGGCTCCGTAGCAGAGGCCGTAGACCAGGGGCCACAGGAAGACGCCGCTGAACTGCAGGCTCGAGCCGACCTGGTCGAGGTTCTCCTTGATGTTGAACAGGCTGAAATTCGGCGTGATCCAGTACAGCAGCTTCACCGCCCAGATCAGGACCGGATTGTCCAACTGCATGGTCCATTCCAGGAGGTTGCCCGTGAAGTGCCCCAGGGCGAAGGTGAAGGTCGCGAACATGGCCGCTGCGGGCACCGAGGAGGCCAGCACGCTGAAGAAGGCCGTCACCGCGGAAAACAGCGCCCCGCCCGCCGCCAGGTAGCAGGCCGCCACCACCAGGTCCGAGTCCACGATGGGCAGGCCGCGCCAAAGGCCCAGAAGCCAGAGCATGACCAGCATGCCCGCCTGGTTCATGAGCATCAGCAGGATGGCGCCCAGGGTGCGGCCCAGCAGGACCTGCCAGCGCTCCACGGGCTTCACCAGCAGGATGTTGTAGGTCTTCAGCTCGCTTTCCTCGAACAGCAGGACCACGTGGCACAGCAGCACGGTGAAGAAGCCCACCGCCTCCAGGGTCATCAGGCCGAAGTCGCGGGCCAGGCGCAGCTGGGCGTCCTGCCCCAGGTCCCCCAGGAAGCCGACCACCCCGACCATGACCAGGCCGCACAAGGTCAGCACGATCAGGATGCGGTTGCGCAGCATCTGGCGGAAAACGTTGAACGCGATCACCAAGGTCTCAGCCACGGCGCTCCTCCTCGGCCAGGGCCCACAGAAAGGCGTTCTCAAGCGGGGAGCCGACGCTGAGGACCGAGGGCGGCCCCCCGGCCATGGGCTCGAGGCTGCGCACCGCGTCCCCGAGCTCGGCGTTGGGCACGAGCACCCGCCATAGGCCGTGCTCGTGCGCGGACTGCCAGGGCAGGCCCTTCAGGCGCCCGTCCAGGTCGGGCGCGCCCGTGAAGCCGAGGGTCACGTGGCTCTGGAAGCGGCGCAGGAGCTCCGGCACCCCGTCGACCAGCACCAGGCGGCCGCGATGCATGACCCCCACGCGGTCGCAGATGCGCTCGACCTCGGCCAGCCCGTGGCTGTTGAAGAAGATGGTCTTGCCGGCGGCCCGCTCGCCCAAAATGATGTCGCGCATCTCCTTCATGCCCAGCGGGTCGAGCCCGGACATGGGTTCGTCCAGCAGCAGCACGTCCGGATCATGCAGGAGGGTCTGGGCCAGGCCCACGCGCTGCTGCATGCCCTTGGAATAGCGGTGGATCGGGTCGAAGGCAGCCGCGGCCAGGCCCACCCGCTCCAGCACGTCCAAGGCGCGCTTGCGCAGGCCGGCCTTGGGGAGCTGGTGGAGGCGCCCATAATAAAGGAGCACCTCGCAGGCGCTCAAGTATCCGGGGAAATAGGGCAGTTCGGGCAGGTAGCCCAGGCGGCGGCGGGCTTCCCTGTTGCGGGGATCCAGGCCGAAGAGCCGGACCACGCCCTCGTCGGGGTGCAGCAGGCCCACCGCGGTCTTCATCAGGGTGGACTTGCCGGCGCCGTTGAGGCCGACCAGCCCGAAGACCTCGCCGCGCTTAAGCTGGAAGCTCACCTTGCTCATGGCCTGGGCCTTGAGCGGGCGCCAAAAATCGCCGGTGCGGTAGCGCTTGCTCACCCCTTCAAAGGACAAGACCGGATCTTGCATGGCTGTCTCCTTGAGCGTTTCCTGGTTCATTTCTTGGGCGCCGCTTTGCCGGTGAAGGCGGCCTTGGCGCGGTGCGTCTTCTTCACGCGGTTGCGGGCGTCCACCAGCACGGTAAGGGCCTCGAAGCCCTTGATCTCAGGGGCCTCCAAGTGCGCATAAGCCACCACCAGGACCACGTCTCCGGGCGAGCACAGCAGCGCCGCGGCGCCGTTCATGCCCACTTCGCCGCTTCCGGAGCGCCCCTCGATGCAATAGGTCGTCAGGCGGTTGCCGTTGCTGCAGTTCAGGACGTCCACCTGTTCCATCGGCAGCAGGCCGGCCGCCTTCATCAGGCGCGGGTCCAGGGTGATGGAGCCGATGTACTCCACGTTGGCGTGGGTCACCGTGGCCCGGTGTATCTTGGCCCGCATGAAGCTTCTAAGCATGCCGTGTTCCTTTTCCGGGGCGCCGCCGGGGAAGCGTGAGGGAGGCGGGCAGGGGATGATTGTCGATGAGGCGCGTGCCCCCCAGGAGGCAGGCGCACAGCGCGACGGCCTGCCCTTCCAGGCGCCGGATGGGCAGAAGGGTTTCCGGGTCGGCCAGTTCCAGGTACTGCGTCTTCAGCCCGTCCACCCGGTCCAGCACGGCCAAACCCGCCCGCCGGAGGCGCTGCGCGGAGCGTTCGCCCCTGGAGGCCAGGGCAGCCATTTTTTGCAGGGCCCGGCTCAGGGCGGCGGCCTTGAAGCGCGCCTCGGCGTCCAGATGGCGGTTACGGGAGCTCATGGCCAGTCCGTCGCTTTCGCGCACGGTGGCGCAGCCCACCAGGGCCACGGGGAGCTCCAGATCCGCGCACATGCGCTTGATCACCAGGAACTGCTGGTAGTCCTTCAGCCCGAAGTAGGCCTTGTCCGGCCGCACCAGGGCGAACAAGCGGGCCACCACGGTCGCCACGCCCTCGAAATGCCCGGGCCGCCAGACCGCCTCCAGCACCGCGTTCAGGGAGCCGCCGACCTTCACCCTGGTGGCGAATCCGGGCGGATACACGTCCGAAGCGTCGGGGGCATAGACCAGCAGGTCGCCCAGGGGGGCCAGCAGGCGGCGGTCCGCCTCCACGTCGCGCGGATAGCGCGAAAAATCGTCGCGGGACCCGAACTGGGTGGGGTTGACGAAGATGCTCACCACCACGCGGCCGTTGTCGCGCTGGGCGCGCCGCACCAGGGACAGGTGCCCCTCGTGCAGGGCCCCCATGGTGGGCACGAAGCCGACGCTTCCCTTGGCTTTCGCCAGGTGCCGGCGCAGGGCGGCGGAATCGCGGACCAGGAGGGGCAGCTTCATGGCGCGGGGGTCTCCGCCGCGGCCGGGAAGCTGCCTTTGCGCACCGCGTCGGCGTAGGCCTTCAGGGCCGCCACCTGGCCGGGAAACTGGGACGCGAAGGCCCGCGCGTGGCGCGGCGCGGGCTGGGGCAGGGCGCCCAGGAGGTCATGCCAGACCTGCACCTGGCCGTCGCAGGCCGCGCCCGCCCCGATGCCTATGGTGGGGATGCGCAGGGCCTTGGTGAGGCTCTTCGCCAGCGCCGCGGGCACGCCTTCCAGCACCACGGCGAAGGCGCCGGCGGCCTGCAGGGCCTTGGCGTCGGCAAGCATGGCCTTGGCCTCCGCCCGGATGCGGCCTTGGATCCTGTATCCCCCCAGGGCGTGCACGCTCTGGGGCGTCAGGCCCAGGTGCCCCATCACCGCGATCCCGGCCTCGCGCAGGGCCCGCACGCTGGGGGCGATCCCGGCGCCGCCCTCCAGTTTCACCGCCTCGGCGCCGCTCTCCTTGAGGATGCGGCCCGCGTTGAGCAGGGCCTGCGCAGGGCCGGCCTGGTAGCTCATGAAGGGCATGTCGACCACCAGCAGGGCCCGTTTCAGGCCGCGCTTGACGGCGCGGGCGTGGTGGATCATCTCCTCCACGGTCACCGGCAGGGTGCTCTCGTAGCCCAGCACCACCATGCCCAGGCTGTCGCCCACCAGGCAAAGGTCTATGCCGGCCTCCTCCAGGGCCAGGGCCCCGGGCCAGTCATAGGCCGTGGCGCAGGTGATGCGCTCGCCCTTCGCCTTCATGCTCAACAAGGTCGATGTCCGGACTTTCGAGGCCGTGGCAGGCTCCCTATTTCTTGGGGGTGTAGTACTGCGTCCCTGTGTGCGTCTGCAGCACGCGGTCCACCAGGTCGTCCAGGTCCCGGCCGCCGGCGCGCAGATCCAGCTCGTTGGTGTTGACCACCAGCAGCGGGCTGGCGCTGTAGTGGAAGAAAAAGTGGTTGTAGGCCTGGCCCAGGGCCGCCAGCGCGTCGGCGCTCAGTCCCGGGCCGGTCAGGCCCTGCTGCTGGCGCAGGCGCAGGACCTCCGTCGAGGCCTGCAGGTAGACCACCAGGTCCGGGACCGGCAGGGCCTCCCGGGCCATCATGCGCAGGAGCTGGTTGTAGAGGCTGATCTCGGCCTCGCCCAGGGTCAGGTGGGCGAAGATCCGGTCGCGCTCGAACAGGTAGTCCGAGACCGTGCCGCCGCCGAAGAGCTCGCCCTGGGCCAGCTCCTGCTGCTGGCGGAAACGGGTGAGCAGGCTGAAGACCTGCAGGCTGAAGGCCGCGCCCGCGGGATCCTTCTGGTAGGCATCAAAAAACGGGTTCTTGCGGGCGGGATCCTCGACCAGGCGCCCGGACACGGACGCGGCGAGCACGCGCGCAAGGGCCGTCTTCCCGGCGCCGGGCAGCCCTTCGACGACGATATAGCGCTGGGCCGAAATCAAGCGTCAAGCCTCCATTCCCCGACACGCGTCACCCCTGCGCCGCCTCCGGGCAGGGCGGCCAGCAGTTCGGCCACCGTGCGTCCGTCGATGGGGTGGCGCCACCCGGGCGCTATCTCCGCCAGGGGCACCAGGACAAAGGCCCGCCGCGTCATACGCTCGTGGGGCAGGATAAGTTCCGGGCTTTCCACGGCCGCGCCTTCGTAGAGCAGCAGGTCCAGGTCGAGCGTGCGGGGCCCCCGCCGCACGAGGACCTTCTTGCCGGCTTCCCTTTCGATGGACTGCAGGGCCCGCAGGAGATCCAGGGGCCCCAGCCCGCTCTCGACCACCGCCGCCAGGTTGAGGAAGGGCGCCTGGTCCAGCACGTCCACGGGCTCGGTCTCATACAGGGACGACAGGGCCAGGAGCCGGAAGGGCTCCTGCCTCAGGCGCTCCAGGGCCAGTTTCAGGTGGTCCCGCCGCGGCTCGATGTTGCTGCCCAGGCTCAGGGCGGCCCGGGCCAAGGCTCAGGCCTGCGCCATGAACGAGGAAAGGCGCTTCACGGCCAGCCTCAGGCGGTCCTCGGGTGCGGTCAGCGTCAGGCGGAAGTATCCCTCCCCTGCGGCCCCGAAGCCGTTGCCCGGCGTGGCCACGATGCCGGCCTTCTCCAGGAGCAGGCCGCAAAATTCAGCCGAGCTCCGGCCCGCGGGGACCTTGATCCAGACGTAGAAGGCCGCCCGGCTGGGGAAGACCTCGAAGCCGGCGTCCTTGAGCCCGCCCACCAGGATTTCGCGGCGACGCGCGTACACCGAACGCACGGATTTGGCCAGGCTGTCCGGCGCCCTCAGGGCCGCGATGCCCATCTCCTGGATGGCCGACACCACGCCGCTGTCGAGGTTGCCCTTGGCCGCGGCCAGGCCGGCCACCAGCTGGGCCTTGCCCACCGCGAAGCCGACGCGCCAGCCCGTCATGTTGAAGGTCTTCGACAACGAATGGAACTCGATGGCGATGTCGCGGGCGCCCTCGACTTGCAGGACGCTGGGGGGCTTGGCCTTGCCCTCGTAGACCTCGGAATAGGCCATGTCGTGGGCCAGGATGATGGAGTGCTTGCGGCAGAAGGCCACGGCCTTCCTGAAAAAGGCCAGGTCGCAGGTGGCCGCGGTGGGGTTGTTGGGGTAGTTCAGCCACATCAGCCGGGCCCGCTTCAGGGCCTTCTTGTCGATGGCGCCGAAGTCCGGCAGGAACTTGTTCTTGCGCAGCAACGGCATGGCCACCGGGACGGCGCCCACGAAACGGGCTCCGGCCGCGTAGACGGGATAGCCGGGATCCGGGCACAGCACCACGTCCCCGGGGTCGACAAAGGCGATGGGAAAATGCCCGATGGCTTCCTTGCTGCCGATGGTCGCCAGCACCTCGCTCGCCGGATCCAGGCTCACCTTGAAACGCTTCTTGAACCAGTCCGCCACGGCCTGGCGGTAGGCCGGCATGCCCGAACCGAGCGGGTATTGGTGGTAGGCGGCCTTGGCCGCGGCCTTCTGGAGGGCGCGGATCAGCGGGGGCGGCGTGGGCCGGTCCGGGTCGCCGACGCCGAGGTCCACCAGGTCCACGCCGGCGGCCAGGGCCAGCTTTTTCTTGCGGTCGATCTCGATGAAAAGGTAGGGCGGCAGCGAGCGCAGGGCCCGTGATCTCTCGAATTCCAATGCAAGCTCCTTCAAAAAGGCTTCACAGCACCCGGTTCGTCAGGGAGCCGATGTTTTGGATGCGGACTTCGACCTCGTCGCCCGCGGCCAGCGGGCCGATGCCCCCCGGCGTGCCCGAAAGGATGACGTCCCCGGGGTCCAGGGTCATCACGCCGGCCACGAAACGCACCAGCTGCGCGGGCGAGAAAACCAGCTGGCTGGTGCGCGAACTCTGCTTGAGCGCGCCGTTCACGCGGCACTCCACGGCCAGGTCCGCCACGTCCAGGCCGCGCACCAGGGCGGGCCCCAGGGGGCAGAAGGTGTCGAAGCCTTTGGCCCGGGTCCATTGGCCATCCTTCTTCTGCAGGTCCCTGGCCGTGACGTCGTTGGCGCAGGTGTAGCCGAAAATGGCGTCCTCGGTCCCGTCCCCGGGGCCGGTTCTCCTGCCGATGACCAGGGCCAGCTCGGCCTCGTAGTCTACGCGGGCGCTGGCCTGCGGCCGGCGTATGGGCTTGCCCGGCGCAAGGAGGCTGCTGGCCGGCTTCAGGAAAATGAGCGGCTCTTCCGGCAGGCCATGGCCCATCTCCAGGGCGTGGTCGCGGTAGTTGAGCCCCACGCACACGATCTTGCCGGGCTCCGCCGGGACCAGGAGCTCCACGGACGCGGCGTCCACGGACTCATCCCCGGGGCGGGTGTCCACCCAGGGCGCCGCGCCGAGAAGGCCGAGGCGCTGACCCCGCTTGAGACCCCATGCCGGCTTGCCCTGGCGCAGGAAACGGACGTATTCCTCGGGCACGCTTCCCTCTCGGCTAGGCTTTTTCGAAGCCCAGCACCTGGGCCATGGAATACAGCCCCGGCTTGCGCCCCGGAGCGGCCAGCCAGCGGCCCGCGCGCAGGGCGCCGCGGGCGAAATTCTCGCGGCTGTGGGCCTGGTGCTTGAACTCCAGGCGCTCGCCCCCGCCGGCGAAGAGCACGGTGTGGTCGCCCACGATGTCGCCCGCGCGCACCGTGTGCAGGCCGATCTCGCGGGGGTCCCGCGCGCCGATGTTCCCGCGCGGCCGGCCGTAGCGGGCCCAGGACGCCAGGTCGCGGTCCAGGGCCCGCGCCAGGACCTCGGCGGTGGTCATGGCGGTGCCCGAGGGCGAATCCTTTTTGTGGTGGTGGTGGGCCTCGATGACCTCCACGTCGTAGTCGTCCTTGGTGACGCGGGCGACCATGTCCAGGGCCTTCCACATCAGGTTCATGCCCACGGAATAGTTGCTGGCCAGGACGATGCGGAGGGTCCTCGCCGAGGCCTTGATCTTCGCGAGCTGGGCCGGTTCGAAGCCGGTGGTGCCGATGACCAGGGCGGGGGGGCGCGAAACGCGCGACGCGGCGGCCAGCGTGGCCAGGCTGGCTTCCGGGGCCGTGAAATCCACCACCAGGTCCGCGCCGCCGAAGTCCGGGCCCGCGCCCAGCGCGACGCCCAGGGGCGCCAGGCCCACGGCGCTGCCCAGGTCGCTTCCCAGCGCGGCGTTGCCCGGGCGTTCCCATCCGGCCACGACCCTCATCGCGGGATCCTGCGCGACCGCGGCGAGCACGGCCCGCCCCATGCGGCCCAGCGAACCGGCCACCGCGAGCTTGAGTTTCACCGACGGGCTAGGCTTGGGCATCCATCCCTCAGGGCTTCAAAAGCCCCAGCTCCCGAAGGGCAGCTTGGAGCTTGGCGGCATTGGGCGCTTCCATGGGCGTCAGGGGCAGGCGCAGCTCCGGGGAGGCCAGGCCCAGGAGGGCCATGGCGGCCTTGACGCCGATGGGGTTGGTCTCCTGGAACAGGGCCCGGAACAGGGGCAGGAGGCGGTAGTGCAGGGCGCGCGCCGCGACGAAGTCGTTCTTCAGCCCGGCCGCGCTGAGGTCGCTCATCAGGCGGGGGGCGATGTTGGAGCACACCGAAACCACGCCCTTGGCGCCCACGGCCATGGCCGCCAGCGTCAGCGCGTCGTCGCCGCTGAACACGCTGACCCGCTCGCCGGCCGCGGCGATGACATCGGACATCTGCGCCAGGCTGCCGGAGGCTTCCTTGACCGCGGCGATGCCGGGAAGCTGGGCCAGGCGCGCCACGGTCTCCGGCGTGATGTTGACCCCCGAGCGTCCGGGGATGGTGTAGACCATCACCGGCAGGCCGCCGTCCTCGGCAATGGCCTTGTAGTGCAGGTAGATGCCTTCCTGGGTGGGCTTGTTGTAGTAGGGGCAGACGATGAGGGCCGCGTCCGCTCCGGCCTTGGCCGCCCAGCGGGTGCGCTCCACGCTCGCGCGCGTGTCGTAGGAGCCGGTGCCGGCGATGACCTGCACCTTGCCCTTGGCCTCCTCGATGCTGACCTGGATGACCCGGTCCGCTTCGGCGTGGCTCAGGGTGGGGGATTCGCCGGTGGTGCCCACCGGAACGACCGCGGAGACTCCGCCCTCGATCTGGCGGCGCACATGGGCCCGCAAGGCGGGCTCATCCACCCGGCCGTCCTTGAAGGGCGTGACCAGGGCGGTGATGGTGCCGGAGAAGCTGTTCATCGGCGTTTCGTTCCTCCACAGTTCGGCGGACGGCCACGGCGCCGCCCGCACTTCAAAGATACTTGTCCAGGTCGAGGCGTCCTTCGAACGTCACTTCGGCCTGCCCCTTGAGGGTCACTGAGTCGGCCTCGTCGCCGGCCAGGCTGAAGATGATGGTGAGGGTGTCGCCGCCGCTGGTGGTGACGGCCACCGGCGAGCTGACCAGCCCCAGGCGCGCCATCACGACGGCGGAGGCCACGGCGCCCGTTCCGCAGGCGAGGGTCTCGCCCTCGACCCCGCGCTCGTAGGTGCGCACCAGCACCGCCCTGGGCCCAAGGACCTGCACGAAGTTCACGTTGGTCCCCTTGGGCGCGAAGGCCGCGTGGTAACGGAGCTTGGGGCCCAGGCCCGCCACGTCCACGGCCCGGGCGTCGGCGACCGGAACCACCAGGTGAGGGACGCCCGTATTCAGGGAGTGCCCGCGGATCAGCCTGCCGTCCACGGGCAAATCCAGGTCCAGCTTCAGGGAATGGGGCTTGGTCATGCGCAACTCGACCAGCCCGTCGGCCAGCACCGCGGCCTCGAAATCGCCGGCCAGGTTCTCGAACTGCATGGTCGCGGGGGCCGCGCCGGTCAGGGCGGCGAAACGCGCGATGCAGCGCCCGCCGTTGCCGCACATCTCGGCTTCGGAACCGTCGGCGTTGAAGTAGCGCATGCGGAAATGCTTGCGCGGGCTGGGCTCAAGCAGCAGCACGCCGTCCGCGCCGACCCCGCGCTTGCGGTCGGCCACGCGCGCCGAGAACGCGTTCAGGTCGCCGGAAAGCGCCCCCTGGCGGTTGTCCAGCACCACGAAGTCGTTGCCCGCACCCGACATCTTATAAAAAGCCTGTTCCCGCATATACCCTTCCCGTGGCCGACATGGACAGGAGCCGGGCCCCCTCCAGGAGCCCCTCTAATTTACGCTTTCGGGCGCTTTTTCGCCTGCAATTCCTTGGGAATTGTCTCCCCGCGCAGGAGGTCGTCCCAGCTTTCCCTGCGGCGGGTGATCCAGGCGCGGGAGCCCTGCACCAGCACCTCGGCGGCGCGTCCGCGCTGGTTGTAGTTGCTCGCCATGACCATGCCGTAGGCCCCGGCGGACTGCACCGCCAGGAATTCGCCCTTTTTCGGGAGGGCCAGGCGGCGGTCCTGGGCCAGGTAGTCGCCGCTCTCGCAGATCGGGCCCACGACATCGACGGTCTTCACCCTGCGGCCGACGGTCTTGCGCACCGGAATGATGCCGTGCCAGGCCTCATACAGGCTGGGCCGGATGAGGTCGTTCATGGCCGCGTCGACGATGACGAAGTCCTTCCAGCGGGTCTCCTTGACGTAGATGGTTTCCGTGACCAGGATGCCCGCGTTGCCCACGAAGTAGCGCCCGGGCTCGAAGAGGAGCGTCAGGCCGCTGCCGGCGAAAAGGGGCTTGAGCGCGGCGGCGTACTGCTCCGGGCTCTTGGCCTTGTCCTTGTTGTAGACGATGCCGAGGCCGCCGCCCATGTTGAGGGTGGAGACCTTGAAGCCGGCCTTGCGCAGCTGGGCCACCAGGTCCAGGGCGCGCTTCGCGGCCGAGACGAAGGGCTGCAGTTCGGTGATCTGCGAGCCGATGTGCAGGTGGATGCCGCTGATTTCAAGGTGCTTGAGGGCCCGGGCGCGGGCGAACAGCGACAGCGTTTCGTGGTAGGGCAGGCCGAATTTGGATGCCTTGTGGGCCGTGGAGATCTTCTTGTGGCCGCCGGCCTCGACGTCCGGATTGATGCGGAAGTCCGCCTTGATGCGCTTCCCCATGCGGCCAGCCACCCGGTTGAGGGCCTCGGCCTCCGGCCAGCTCTCGATGTTGAACATGAAGATGCCCTGGCGGATGGCGTAGGCCATCTCCTCCTCGGTCTTGCCCACGCCCGCGAAGATCACCTTGGCGGGATCGCCCCCGGCCGAGAGCACGCGGTACAGCTCCCCGCCCGAAACGATGTCGAAACCGCAGCCCTCGCGCGCCAGGGCCGCCAGGAGCCCGAGGTTGGCGTTGGCCTTCATGCTGAAGCAGATTTTGTGGTCGATGCCCTTGAACGCGGCCGTCAGGCGGCGGTAGTTCTCGAGCACATGGCTCAGGCTGTATACGTAAAGGGGCGTGCCGTGGGCGCGGGCCAGGGCTTCGACGCTGACGCCTTCGGCGTGCAGCACCCCGCGTTTGTAGGTGAAGGCGTTGAGCATGGGTTCCAGGAGCACGGTGGGGTGAAGGAAACATCAATATTAGCACAAAATAAGACAGCGGCCATGGATTCACAATGGATTTCCAAGGGCTTTCCCAGACGGCCCCAAAAAGCCCCCCCGGGTGCCTCAGGCCTTGAAGCGGTAGGGGGGGATCTGTTTGTGCCTGAAACAGCCCTTCAGGTGGTCGTTGACCATGCCGGTGGCCTGCATGTGGGCGTACATGATCATGCTGCCGACGAATTTGAACCCGCGTTTCCTCAGATCCGCGCTCCAGGCGTCACTCCGCGGGCTGGCGGCGGGAAGGGTCTTGAAACTCAGGTGCCCCGGCCTGGTGCTCTTCCCTCCCACCCAGGACCAGGCGTAGGCGGCGAAACTGCCGAACTCCTTTTGGACCTCCAGGAAATGGGCGGCGTTGCTGATGGCCGCCGCCACCTTCAGGCGGTTGCGGATGATGCCCGGGTTCTTGAGGAGTTCAGCCGCCTTGGCGGCGTCAAAGCGCGCCACCCGGCGCGGATCGAAGTCGGCGAATGCCTTGCGGTAGGCCTCGCGCTTGCGCAGCACGGTGATCCAACTGAGCCCGGCCTGGGCGCCTTCCAGGGTGAGGAACTCGAAGAGGGCGCGTTCGTCCGCGACAGGCACCCCCCATTCCTGGTCATGGTAGGCGACGTACAGGGGATCCTCCCCGCACCATCCGCAGCGCTTGCGGCCGTCCGCTCCGAGGACCAAGTCAGGCCAATTGGGCATGTTCCCTCCGCTTTTTGGGTCCGCGCCGGGGCGCCGGCTCGACGTGGATCTGCACCTGGCAGTTTTGGAGCCCGCGGCCGATGGCCCTTTCAATCCGGTCGTTGATGTCGTGGGAGCGCTTCACGGTCAAATCAGGGTCCATCAGAAGGTGGAATTCGACGAAACGGTTAGAGCCGCTTTTTCGGCAGCGCAAATCGTGGTATCCCCGCACCGGCGCTTTCAGGCCGGAAAGGCGGGCGCGGATCCAGTCCGATTCCTCCTTGGGCAGCCGTTCGTCGAGCAATTCCCTGCCCGACCGGAAGGCGACGCGACCGCCCATCACGGCGAGGAACAAGGAGAGCGCCAAGGCCGTGGCCGGGTCGAGCCAAAGCCATGCGCCGGCCGCCCCCCGGCCCTGCGCCGCCCATAAAACCGCCAGGCCGGCCGCGACCGCCCCGCAGACCCAGGCGTCCGCGCTCCAATGCGCGCCGCTCGCTTCCAGGGCCCGGGAATCCTCCTCCCTGCCGGCCCGCAGAAGGCCCTTCGCGAGGACCAGGCTTATGAGCGTCGAAAAAAGCGCCGCGCCAAAGGCCCATTTGAGGTCGCCCAGGGGCTGGGGGACCCAAAAGCGCCGGCAGGCCTCCGTGGCCAGGCCACCCGCGGTCAGGACGATGAGCAGGGCTTCGCCCGTGGCGGAAAGGTTCTCTATTTTCCCGTGGCCGTAGGGATGGTCCTCGTCCGGCGGCTTGACCGCCTCCCGGGTCGCGAACAGCACGAGACCTGCGGCAAACGTATCCAGGGCCGAATGGGCCGCCAAGGCCAGGAGCGATAGGGCGCCCGCCCTCAAACCGAAAAAAATCTGAAGCGTGCCGAGCGCGGCGTTCCCGGACACGGACCACCATGCCATTGAAACGCGGGACCTCGCGCTTTCACGCTTCGCCGTCCCAATAGACATCAAATGCTCCAAGGATAGGGTGCCGACTTATGTTCGCAATAAGCGGATTAATAAGCCAACCTTAAACCTCACCTAAAAACCGCGCGGGAACGGCGGCCGCAGTCCGGAACGGCAGGGAGGCCTTGACGCCCGGTCCCGCTCGGGCGATGGTGGATAAATTACTTGGGGGCCCAATGAATATCAAAAGCGAGGGAAAGCGCGACCAGACGGAGGAATCCCGCGCCATCATCGACGCCCTGCGCCGCCTGGTGCGCGGGCTGCGCCTGTACGCCCGCCACTGCGAGGCCCGCCTGGGCCTGAGCGCGGCCCAGCTCTTCGCCCTGCGCAAGGTCCAGGAAGCCGGCGCCCTCAACCTCCGGGGCCTGGCGCGGGCGACCCTGACCGACCTGAGTTCCGTGAGCGTCGTGGCGGAGCGCCTGAGGGCCAAGGGCCTGCTGCACAGCCGCCGCTCCCCGGACGACCGCCGCAAGGTGGAGCTGACCCTCGCCGCCAGGGGCGCGGCGCTCCTGAAGCGCAGCCCGGATCCGCTCCAGGACCGCCTGGTCGCGTCCCTGAGGGGCATGTCCCCGGCCCGGCGAAGGGCTTTGGAAAGGGACTTGGGCGTGTTGGTTCGCGACGCGGGCCTGGACGGGCAGGCGGCGCGCCTATTCTTCGAGGATGAAGCGTGAAAAAGATCCATAGCCCCGGAGTGGGCGAAGTGCGCCTCTGCGCCCTCAGCCTGCTGACGGCCCTGCCCGCCTTCGTGCTCGGCCGCGGGCTTTTGATGCTCATCCATCTCTTCACGAACCTGCTCTTCCACGGAACCTGGTCCACGGTCGACAGCGCCTTTTCCGGGGCCATGCCCCTGTGGTGCGCGCTGATTCCGGCCTTCGGCGGGCTGGCCATAGGCCTGGTCGCCCGCTACGGCAGCCCGGCGGTGCGCGGCCACGGCATCCCCGAGGTGATCGAAATCGTCCTGACCAAGGACAGCCGGGTGCCCTGGAAAGTGGCGCTCCTCAAACCCCTGTGCTCGGCGCTGTCCATCGGCTCCGGCGGCCCCTTCGGCGCGGAAGGCCCGGTCATAGGCCTGGGGGGCTCCCTCGGCTCCCTGCTGGGCCAGGTCGTCCCCGTGAGCGCCCGGGAACGCAAAATCCTCCTCTCCGCGGGCGCCGCGGCCGGCATCACGGCGGTGTTCGGCTGCCCGGTCGCGGCCACGCTGCTCGCCCTGGAGCTGCTGCTGTTCGAGTTCAGCCCCCTGTCCCTGGCGGCCGTGGGCCTGGCCAGCGCGCTTGCCGGCTGCATGCGCCTGGCCTGGGTGGACGTGTCCCCGATTTTCCTCATGGCTCCCATGGCGGATCCGGGCGCCTGGACGCCCCTCTTTTACGCCGGCCTGGGCCTGCCCCTGGGCCTGGCCGCGGCCGGGATCACCGAGGCCGTCGGTTTTTCCGAACGCAGCTTCGAGCGCCTGCCCATGCACTGGATGTGGTGGCCGGCGCTGGGCGGGCTGGCCGTCGGCGCCTTGGGCCTGCTGGAGCCGCGCGTCTTCGGCCCCGGCTACGCCAGCGTCAGCGCCACCCTCAACGGCCAGTTGGTGGCCGGCGCCCTGCTCGCCTTCGTGGCCTTCAAGGCGCTGGCCTGGATCCTGGCCCTGGGCAGCGGCACCGCCGGCGGAACCCTCGCCCCCCTCTTCGGGATCGGGGCGGGGCTGGGCGGCCTGCTCACCGCCGCGGCGGCCCTGCGCTGGCCCGGCCTGGGCCTGGATCCCCGCATGGGCGCCCTGGTGGGCATGGCCGCGGTGTTCGCCGGGGCTTCCCACGCGCCGCTCGCTTCCATGATCCTGGCCCTGGAGACCACCCACCGCCTGGAAGCGTCCCTGCCGCTGCTGGGCGCCTGCGTCCTGGCGACCCTGGTCTGCCGGACCCTGCTGCCCCATTCCCTCATGACCGAGGGCCCCCGGCGACGGGGGGTGCTCTTCCCGGGCGTCCAAAGCGCCCTGCACCGGGAATGAAAACGCCGGAAGCGAGGGCGCAGGTCTGGGCGCCCCCCGAAGGCGTAAACGTGCCGGCGCGGGCCTCGGACCTGGCCGGATTGGTCGCCCTGCTGAAACTCGCCGCTGCCCGCCTGGGGAGCGCGGGCCTGGATTTCGGCGCGCGTTTGCGGCTCCTGCGCGGCATCTATTACGGCACCACCCACAGCCTGGACTTCGAGAAACGCCGTAGCGGGCTGAGGAATCTCGGCTTCAACCTGTACCTGCGCTCCTGGCCCCCCGCCGACCCCAGCCCCCTGCTGGGAGCGGAGCTGGTCCGGGCCCTGAAGGATTCCTCGGAGATCCGCCATGCGGGCTGCGCCGTCGATATCGGGCATGTTTTCGTGGGGCTGGAGGCGCGCTCGCACCTGTCCACGCGCAGGCTGAACCTCATCGCCCAAGGCGGCACAGGCCTGGAACTGGTAACCTGGGTGGGTGACCTCGGCGGAGCGGCGGGCCTGCTCGCGGTCGAACGCATGGACCGCCCTGCTGTCGGCGCCATGGAGCTGCTCTTCTCTGCGGACAGCTACGACCTCTCGGCCAACCTGGAGGGCGACCTGGCCGGCTACCTGGTGGGCCGGAAACGCGGCGCCGGACCGCGTCCCACGCCGCCGGACCTGGAGAGATTCCCCAGCATTGCGGACGCCCTTCAAGGCTATCTGTCCGATCCGCCGGGCGCCTCCGACTGGTCCCGGCGCCACGAACTGTTCATACGGATGATCGGCGGCTCGGTCGTCGAGGGCCGGATCGACGGGCGTGAAACCCTGGCCCGCATGGTGTTCGAAAAAACCCGCTCCTTCGCCTCATTCTATGTCCTGTACCGGCTCAAATTCCTGGGGCGGCTCAGCGCATCCGCCCTCGCGGAAGCCTCCCGGCATGTGCGCGGCGCGGCCGCGGAGGTGAGCGAGGTTTTCGTCGGCAGGCTGGAGCGGGGCGTCGCCCATGCGCAGGCCCGGCGCCCCTGAGCCAAAAACGGCTGGGGTCCACGCACAAAAAAAGGGAGGGGCCTAAGCCCCTCCCCCTTTTTTGTGCTGAAAATCAGTAACCGATAAGGGGCGACTGGCCCAGCCAAGTGTCGCTGGTCAATTGCTCCAGCATGAAGGCGGCCAGATCCGCCCGGGTCATGCTCCACTCGATGCCCGTGCCCTTCCCCTTCAGGACGGCCTTGACCCCGCCCCGGGCGGGCGCGTTCAGGAGCCGTCCGGGCCGGACGCTGACATAGTCCAGCCCGCTGGCGAAGAGAAGTTCCTCGCCCCGCGCCTTGTCCTCGAAGATCTGCTTCAAAAACAGGGGCAGGATGAGGGCGCGGTAGATGAAAGGCCCTTCCTGGGCGCTGTCCCCCATGCCGAGCGCGGACAGGCTCACCAGGCGCCTGACCTTGTTCTTCTGCATCCCCTCGATCAGGTTGCGCATCAGGGTCTCCTGGATGTCGTCCCTCTTGAAGGAGCGTGGTCCGAAGGCGCTCAGCACCGCGTCCTGGCCCTTCAGGGCCGCGTCCAGCGAATCCTTGTCGCGCGCATCGCCCTTGGCCACGCGGACCCCTTCGGGCGCCTTATAGTCCTCCGGCTTGCGGACGAATGCCGTGACCTGATGACCCTTTTCCACGGCGCCTTGGACCAGCCAATGCCCGGTGCCGCCGGTGGCGCCGATGACGAGTACCTTCATGGGACTCCCTGAGTAAGACAAGCTTCAACCTCCAACGCCCCCCGAAAGAGCATTGTACCTGCAAAAGGCGGGGCTGTCGCCGTCCAAGGGTCCGGCCTATCGTCTCAACGAATAGAGTGCGCACAAAAACAGGGCCGTCGCGACCAGCTCGCTGACGACCGGGATCCTGAGCTGCCCCCCCTTGTCGAAGAATGTGGTCCCTTCCCTGAAGTCGAGCAGATGCAGGAGGGACGTCGCGATCATGCTCAGCAGGCAGTAGGCGGCGAAATAATTCAGGCCCCTAAACGGCACCACCTGCGTGCCGCCCGCGGACTTGATGGTGAAGCAGGCCAGCAGAATGGCGGCCACGAACACGTCGCTCATGGACCATTTGCCGATGGCGTTCAGGAATTTCGAGATCTTTGAGTTGGCTGATTCCGTGGTGGTAAGGGCCGCCAGGAAGGTCAGGACTATCTTGACCGCCGGGGTGACGACGCTGAACAGGGTGACGAAGCCGCCGAAAATCCAGTGGCCCTTCACGAACAGCTCCACGATCACGGAAGACACGCTCCGCACCTCGTGCTGGATGACCGGGGTGGTCCCGAAAAAATCCTTGATGCCGGTGGAGATCATCATGGCCGAGGCCGTGATCCCGACCACAAAGGACACGGCGGAAACGCCCGTGAAGGCGAAAAGGAAGTGGCGCAGCCTGTCGGATTTAGAGCCCAGAACGGCCGCCAAGAGGTAGGCCAGGCTGAGGCCCATCAGGGCCCAGGACCAGCGCATCGCGACGGCCTCCTCCCGGGCCGCCTTGTCGTCCATAGGACGGACCTCCGCGAGCGCCAGGGTCGACTGCCGCAGCGACGGCAGATGGGCGTGCTGGTACAGGTAGGACACGATCACGGGGCCTATGATCCGATGCTGCTGGGTGAACTTTTCGGCCACCTGGGCGCCCTCGTTCCGCAGGCTCCTCATGCCGCAGGCCTGGTCCAGGTGGTCCGTGGCGGCGTTGGTGTATTCGACGGTCCGCAGTCCGGCATAGCTGGCGACCAGGAGGTAGCACAGCGCGAACACGCGTTGCCAAAGAGGCAGATACCCGATGCGCAGGCCCATCAGTTCCCCCGCTTCTGGAGGTCTTCCATCTTCGCCGCGCCGCCGAGCCCGTGGGGCAGCGCCTTGACGAAGCCGTGTTCGAACATGTAGGCGGGCGCCGTCCAAATGCTGGTGGCGGGGTCCTTGAATTCCCCGGCGAATTCGATCTTGGCCTCGACGCTCTTGTCCTTGTCCGTGAAAGCCCAGACCAGGACCCTGAGAAGCACCCTTTGGACCAGCCTGCGGATGTCGAACTGGGATTTTTTCATCTTGAGGTTCTGGATCGTGGGTTTGATGTAGCCTTTGAACTTGCCCGCCGCTCCGGAGCCCTCGCTGTGGGTGTCCACGGAGCCGGACAGCACCTGCATACCCTCGTAGCGCTGGAACAGGGGATTGAGCTGGGTGAGCTTGAGCCCGGTCAAGTCGGCGCTGTAGTCGAAGGTGGGCGCCGGGGCGTAGGGGTCGAAACGGGCGCACAACGAGACCAGGGCGTCGTCCATCACCCTGGCGCTCGCGGTGACCGCGCCGGCGGCCGGGCCGCCGCCCTTGCGGCCGACGCTCAGGTTTCCGGCATCCAAAAAGACGCGGTTCATCTGGACGTCCACCGGCGGCTTGCCATAGGGGTCGCTGAAATGGATCTCGCCGTTCTCAAGGGCGAATTGGTCAATTTCGACCGGGGAGAGGCCGCCGAGGACCGCCAGCCAGTCCACCCCCAGGCCGGCCTGGCTCTGGCCGCTGCTCGGGCCGCCCACAAAATTGACCCGGCCGTCCTCGACCACGACGCGGGCAAGGAAACGCCCCTTTAGGATGGATTGCCACTGCGGGCCGACCTCGATCGCCTCCGCCCGGAAAAAGGGCGTTTTCACCGCGCCGTCTTTTTTCGTGATCGTCAGGCCCTCGATCCGGTAGGCGCCGCGCCACAGGCTCAGGCCGACGCCGTCGATGTGCCCGTCGTAGCTCGACATGGTCCGCAGTTCGCGGTTCACCCCGGCCGCGATGGACATAGCCAGGAAAATCCTGAACAGGACCGCCAGCCCCGCGAGAGCCAGGAACGCCGTCAAGAGGAGCTTATATTTGAACCTAGGTTTCATGCCGCCGCCCGAATTCCAGGGATATCCCACTGCTCAATGGCGCTCGGGCCGGATTTATTCCTGAAAAAAATGGGGGCGTTTTTCGGGAATAAAGCCCCCGGTGGGCGGCATTCATTCCGGGACAGATCCGCCGCTTTCGCACCCAACAGAAATGGAGAAGCACCCATGAAGGAACCAGGACTGGATCACCGCCACCGCGACAAGAGCGGCCCCAAAGGCGGGGAGATACAACAAAAACGCGGCGACACGCTGAACAAAAACCTGTTGAAACCGGTCCCCCAGTTCTCGCCGGGCGCGAAACTCAGCACCATGCGCGCGGAAACGGGGAAAACCGGCCTGAAGGCCGTGGCGAAATCCGCGAAAAAAAGGTGAAAAGGGCGGCGCCGGTGCCTAGAGGGCCGGCGTCGACAATCTCAGCCAATAGTTCTCGATGAGCTCTATGGCCTGCTGGAAATCGTCGAGGTCGAAGGGTTTGCTGACGAAGCTGTTGGCGCCCAAGGCGTAGCTGCGTTTGATGTCGGCGTCCAAATGGGAGGTGGAGAAGACCACGATCGGGATCCCCCGCAGCGCGGGGTCGGACTTGCATTCCGAAAGCACCTGCCAGCCGTCCTTCTTGGGCAGGTTCAAATCAAGCAGGATCAAGGCCGGGTGCAGGCCCGACCCTTTTTCCCTGAGGTAGGCCATGGCCTGCTGCCCGTCGTCCATGGTCACGACGTTCTTTCCGCGCTTGTTCTGGTCCAGGGCCCACAGCACCAGCTTGGTGTCGAGGCTGGAGTCCTCGACCACGAGGATCTCCCGGACCGGTCCCAAAACAAAAAGTTCCATGCGATCAGCTCCTGATCCAGGGCGCCGACAGGCCCAGCCAATAGCGTTCGATCATCTCCACCGCCCCCTGGAACGCGTCCATGTCATAGGGCTTGGTGACGAAGCTGTTCGCGCCCAGGGCATAGCAGCGTTTCACATCGCTGTCCGCCAGGGAGGTCGTGAATACCACGACCGGGATGGCCTTCAACGCGGGATCGGTCTTGCAGGCGCCCAGCACCTGCCAGCCGTCGATCCGGGGAAGGTTCAGGTCCAGTAGGATCAGGTCCGGTTTAGCCCCATGGGCCTGGAGATTGAGGTGGGCCAAAGCCTGTTCCCCGTCGGTCACCGCCGTGATCGTCTTCCTGTTGGCGCCGGCGTTGAGGGCCGCCAGGATCATCCTCAGGTCGATGGCCGTGTCCTCGACCACGAGGACCTCCTTCGAAACCGCCAAAACCGCGTTCGCCATGGCACCTAGCCTTTGTGTGGGATGCTGAAAAAGAACGTCGTGCCCCTGCCGAAACGGGATTCCAGCCAGATGCGGCCGGCGTGCCTCTCCACGATCTTTTTGCAGAGGGAAAGGCCCAGCCCGTTCCCGGGATATTCGTCGCGGGAATGCAGCCGGCTGAACAGCTTGAACACTTTGTCGAATTGGTCGGCTTCGATCCCGATGCCCTGGTCGGCGACCGAAAAGACCCACTCCACGCCGTTATCCGCGGCGCCCACCCTCACGACCGGCGCGCCGTCCCCGCAGAATTTCAGGGCGTTGCCGATCAGGTTCTGGAACACCTGGCCGAGCAGCGCGGGCTCGGCCCTCAAGGCGGGCAGGGGCCCCAGCGTGACCTCGGCCTTTTTTTCGTCGATCACTTCCTTCAGTTGCCCGAGCACCTGGTCGACCAGCAGCCCGCAGTCCACCGCCACCGGCGCCTGACCGCCGATGCCCACCTGGGAGAAGGACAGCAGGTCGTTGATGAGCTGCCGCATGCGCCGCGCCGAATCGATGACGATGCCGATGGTTTCCCGGTCCTCGGCGGTGAAGCGTTCCGGGCTGTCCCTGCTCAAAAGCTGCAGGTAGGTGTTTATGGTCCGCAAGGGCTCCTGGAGGTCGTGGGAGGCCGCCGCGGCGAACTGGGCCAGGTCCTGGTTGGACCGGGCCAAATCCTGGCTGCGCAGTTCCAGGTCCTTGGTGCGCTCGAAGACCCGCTCCTCCAGCCCCGCGTTGGAATCCCGCAGCTCGACGTTGAGGCACCGGATCTCCTCGGTCTTCTGGAACAACTCGATGAAGACCTTCACTTTTTGCCGCAGGACGTCGGGAACGAAGGGCTTGATCAGGTACTCGACCGCGCCGCTTTCGTAGCCCCTGGAGACCTGGGAGGGGCTCCTTTCGTCGGCGGTCAGGAAGATGATCGGCGTACAGCGGCTGCGTTCGCGCGTCCGGATGAGGTCGGCGGTCTCGATCCCGTCCATGACGGGCATGTGGACGTCCAGCAAAACGACCGAAAAGTCTTCCTGCTCCAGGAGCCTCAGGGCCTCCTTGCCCGACCCGGCCCTGACCAAATCCTGGTCCAGGCCGCCCAGGACCGCCTCCAGGCTCAGGAGGTTCCTGGCTTCGTCGTCGACCATCAGTATTTTCGTCCTTTTATGGCCGTACACTTCCCCCCGGGTCCTGTTCAGCGGTGCAGCCAGAAGCGCATCATCGAAAGAAGGTGCTGGGTGTCCACCGGTTTGGTGATGTAGTCCGAAGCCCCGGCCTCGATGCAGCGTTCCCGGTCGCCCTTCATGGCCTTGGCGGTCACGGCGATGATGGGCAGGGTCAGGAAGCGGGGGTCCTTGCGGATCACCCGTATGGCCTCGTAGCCGTCCATGTCCGGCATCATGATGTCCATCAGGACCAGCTCCACGTCGGGCCTTTTTCCGAGGATCGCCAGCGCGTCGGCCCCGCTTTCCGCGGTGAGCACGCTCATGCGGCTGTTCTCGAGCAGGCTGGTCATGGCGAAGATATTCCGGATGTCGTCGTCCACCACCAGGATCTTCCTCTCGGCGAGGACGGGCGACCACTGGTAGAGGTTCTCGATCACCGTCTTCTTCTCGACGGGCATGGCCGCCAGCATCCTGTGCATGACGAGCGCGGTGTCGTCCAGCAGGCGCTCCATCGATTTGACCTCCCGCAGGGGGCCGGAGGCCGAAAGCTTCTTGATGAGGGCCTCGTCCCGCGGGGACAGGTCCTCCCTGATGTGGACCACGATCGGCACGCGGACCTGGACCGCCTCCGTCTCCAGGGCGTTCAGCACCACCAGGCTCTCGGGGTCGGGGACCTCCATCACCACGCAATCCAGCCGCCCTTCCCGCAGCGCCTCCAGCGCCTCGCGCCCGGTCTTGACCAGCGTGAGTTTGACGTCGTCGCCCGCCAGGAGTTCGGTCATCACCTTGGCCCGCGAGGCCTGCGCGCACACCAGGAGCAGATTCTTGACGGCGCGGGTCCGCAGGGCCCGCAGGCCGTCCAGCGCCTCGCTCAGCTCCTGGCGGCTGACCGGCTTCGCTAAAAAGGCCATGGCGCCGTGTTTCGTGCCCCAGCCCCGGTCGTCGTCCACCGCGATGACCTGGATCGGCACATGCCGGGTCGCGGGGTCGCCCTTGAAACGCGACAGGACCCCCCAGCCGTCCATGTCGGGCAGGCGGATGTCCAGGGTTACGGCGTCCACCTTGATCTCGCCCGCCAGCTTGACGGCGCTCCTGCCGTTGCGGGCGACCACCGTCTTGAAGCCCTTTTTCCGCGCGCCGTCGACGAGGATGCCGGCGAACACGGGGTCGTCCTCGACGATCAGGAGCACGACGTCGTCGGCCTCGATGTTCTTGCTGTCGTCGGCGCCGTTTCCGGGGGGCCGCCGGACCGCCTGCGCCCGGAGGGGCGGCGCCTTCGCCTCCACCGCCGCTTTTTCGGCCGGCGCTCCCGCGGCCGCGGAAGACGTGTTCGGCATATACAGGACGAAGGCGCTTCCCTGGCCGGGGGCGGACCTTTCCAGGACCAGTTCGCATCCCAGGAGCTTGGCCAGTTCCCGGCAGATGGAAAGCCCCAGGCCGGTGCCCCCGTATTTGCGGCTGGTGCCCCCGTCGGCCTGCTGGAAGGCCTCGAAAATGATCCTTTGTTTTTCGGGCGGAATGCCGATCCCGCTGTCCGTGACGGTGAAGGCGACCACGGATTTCGCGGCGTTGAGGGCCGCGTGGTCCGGGGACCAGCCCTTGGTGACGGATCTCACGGTCAGGACGACCTGGCCGCTTTCCGTGAACTTGAAGGCGTTCGACAGCAGGTTGCGCAGGATCTGTTCCAGCCGTTTCCCGTCGGTGTGGATGCGGTCGAGCTTCGAGGGGTCGTAGTCTATGGAGAATTCGAGGTCCTTGTTCCGGGCCAGATGCCCGAAGGTCCTCTCCAGGTGCTGGTGGACCACCGCCAGGGACAAGTCCTCCATGTCCAGCTCAAGCGTCCCCGACTCCACCTTCGAAAGGTCCAGGATGTCGTTGATCAGGGCCAGCAGGTCCCCCCCGGAGGCGTGGATGGTCTCGGCGTATTCGACCTGTTTTTTGGACAGGTTCTCCGGGTCCTCGGCCAGCTGCTGCGAAAGGATCAGCATGCTATTGAGCGGCGTGCGCAGCTCATGCGACATGTTCGACAGGAACACCGACTTGTATTTCGAGGTAAGCGCCAGCTGGACCGCCTTCTCCTCCAAGGACTGGTTGGTGTTGCGCAGCTCCTCCTGCCCCGCCTGCAGGTTCTTGAGGAGGATGCCGGTGCGGACGCTGGCCTCGGCGGTGTTGAGGATGATGCCGATGCTTTCCGTCAGCTGCGCCAGGAAGGCGCGATGGATGGGGCTGAACCTGTCGAAGGAGGCCAGCTCGAGGACCGCTTTCAGCTGGTTTCCGAAGAGCACCGGCAGGACGATGATGTTGGCGGGGCGCTGCCCGCCCAGGCCCGAGCTGATTTTGATGTAGTCCGCTGGCGGATCGGTGACGAGGATGGTCTCCTTGTCCCGCGCGCACTGCCCCACGAGTCCCTCGCCCAGCGCGAACTCGCGGGCCATGTCCTCGCGGCCTTCCTTGGCGAAGGCGGAGAGCATCCTCAAGCGGGGCTCCAGGCCCTCGCGTGCCTCCGCGATGTAGAAGACGCCGTGCTGGGCGGAGACCACCTTGCTCAATTCGGTGAGGATGGCCGCGGAAACGCTGTGCAGGTCCGTCTGGCCCTGCGACATCAGCGCGAAACGGGCGAGATTCGTCTTGAGCCAGACCTGGTCCGCGTCCTGCTGGGTCGTCACGCGTAGGTTCGCGATCATCCGGTTCAGCGCGTCCTTGAGGATCTGCACCTCCCCCTGCGCCTCGACGCTGATCGAGCGGGTCAGGTCGCCCTTGGTCACGGAGACGGCGATCTCGGCGATCGCGCGCACCTGGGTGGTGAGGTTCGCGGCCAACTGGTTGACGTTGTCCGTCAGGTCTTTCCAGCTCCCAGCCGAGCCCGGGGCGATGGCCTGGCCGCCCAGGCGGCCCTCCACGCCCACCTCCCTCGCCACGCGCGTCACCTCGGAGGTGAAAAAGCGCAGCTGATCGACCATGGTGTTGATCCGGTCCTTCAACTGCAAAAACTCGCCGCGCGCGTCGGCGGCGATCTTCTTTGAAAGGTCGCCGTTGGCCACGGCCGTGGTCACCTCGGCGATGTCGCGAACCTGTCCGGCCAGGTTCGACGCCAGGCGGTTGACGTTGTCGGCCAGTTCCTTCCAGGTGCCGGAGGCCCCCGGGGCGATGGCCCTCCCGCCCAGGTTTCCCTCGGTCCCCACTTCGCGGGCGACCCGGGTCACCTCGGCGGTGAAGGAGCCCAGCAGGCTCACCATGGTGTTGACGGTTTGGGCGGTCTTGAGAAGCTCGCCCTCGAGCGGCCTGCCGCCGGAGTCGAGCTCGGCGGACTGGGAAAGGTCGCCCTTGGCAACCGCCCCGGCCACCCTGGACAGCTCTCGGATGGGCCGCACCAGCTCCTCCACCAGGCTGTTGACGCTGGTGAACATGCCCAGCCAGGCGCCCGCCGCGCCCCGGGCTTCGGCCCTTTGCTGCAGCTTACCTTCCTTGGCCACCGCCCGGCACAGCCGCTCGAATTCGGCGGCCATGGCGCCCTTGCTTTCGACGACCTCGTTGAAGGCGTCCGCGATTTTCCCCGGGACCCCGGTCCATTCCCTGGGAAGCCGGGCGCCGAAATCCCCCCTTTTGAGGCCGGCCATGGCCTCCAAAATCAGGGTGAGCTCCGGCGTGGCGCGGCCCTCCGTTTCCGGGTTCATGGTTTCCCCTTGGCCGGGCCGAATTCCTCGGACAGGCTGCGCTTCTTGGATCCCCCGGGGGACTCCGCGCCGGAGGCCCTGATCTGGCGCCTGGCCCGCGCCAAGCGCACGGTGACGCTTTCCTTGGAAATGTCCAGGATGCGGCTGACCTGGGTATAGGTCATGCCGTTGACGTTGCGCAGCTGGATGATCTGGCGGTTGTCCGTGTCGAGCGGCTTGATCATCTCGCGCAGAAGCCCCAATTTTTGCCGCTTTTGGACCTCCGGGACCTCGCTGCGGACGCGCTCGATGTCCATCTTACGCATGTAGCGCTCCAGGTCGTCGTCGAGGCAGATCAGGATCGGGCCCTGGCCCCTGCGCCGGGCATAACATAGGCGCACGCAAATCTGGCGCAGCCAGGGGTAAAGGGGCTCGCCGAGCCCCTGCTGTTTGAGGAAGGAAAGCGCGACCAGGAAGGTGTCCTGGACCATGTCCCCGCTCTCCGGGCTCGGCCCGCCCAAAAAGGACAGGCTGGCCCGCAGGAGGCGGGGTTCATACCTCTTAAAAAGGAGCTCCGCCGCCTGGGCGTCCCCCTTCAAAACCAGCTCGATCAGCTCCTTGTCTTCATTCAAGGATCAGGCTTCCGAGCCCGGAACATCGGTGGCCGCGTCGTCGGCCTCTTCACCGCCCTTATACAGCATCCTCTGGCTCTCGATCGCCCGGTCCAGCCTGTGGGTTTCCAGCGGCCCGTCGAAATAGTCCATGGCGCCCAACTTGATCGCCTCGACCGCTTCCGCGATCGCGGGCTGCCTCGCCATCACGATCACCGCCCCGCTGTCGTGCACGAGCAGCAGGTCGGCGAGCAATGCCATGCCGTTGACGCCGTCCAGGCCGCTGTCGAGCAGGACCAGGTCGGGCTGCTGGCTGGAGGTGATCTCCAGCGCCTCTTGCGCTGATGCCGCCGTCAGGACGCTATGCCCGGCCGTCTCCAAATATTTCCTGATGAAGTCGGTCAGGAAGAGGCCGCCGTCCGCGACCAGGATCCTGAACGGCTTCGCTTCGCCCCCGATTCCGGGATGCGGCTCCAGCTTTTGCGCGCTTTCACGGTGCTTAGATGACATGGACAAGACTCTCCCGGGCATGGGCGGTTTGGGCCGCCGACAAAACCATACTTCTTCAAAGCTGAATGTTTTCCTGCGGGGTTTTATTCCACTGGGCCGTGTGGAAAATCGATCCGATAGGGCGTCTGGACGAAATCGGGCCTGATAATTTTCATAAAACAATTGCGATTAAGTGTTATTGCTGATTTGTTAAAATCTTATGAGAAGCCTTGCCCCTCCCAAAGCCTCTCGGGAAAAATGGCCAACCCGTCAATGGCCAGGCAATAGCATCCAGGGATTTGATTTCTATTTCAACAACTCCAAGATCAAATCAGGTTTGAACCTTTCAAAATGAGCTGTATTTAGAGTCAACAAACGCCTAATCCCGTGGCTGACCATAAGCGCGGCGATGGACGCGTCGTGGACTTGTTTCCCCCGTGCCTGACTGTCCCGGACGAAATCCAGCAGACGCGCCGTCGTCACCGCGGTTTCTTCCGCCACTTTGTAGAGCTTCAACAAGCGTTCAGCATGTCCCGCCAAAAGCACCGGATCGACATCACCACCCCAGGCCTGCGGCCGGCTAAGGGGCGCTAAAAGTTCACGCAAGACTTGGCGGCTGATCCAGGTTTCGACCTTTGAGCCATGCAATTTGTCCAGCGCCTGTATGGCCTCTCGATGGAAGGGCGCGCCCGACGCCGAAGCGGCGACCAAAACGCTCGTGTCGATGAAACAGCTCCTTTAGTCATAGCTGTCTTCACGGTTAAAGACATAATTTTTCGGCCAAGCCTCCAGGCTCAAGACCGGAAAGCCCAACTTCCCTTCAAGACGAAGCTCCGTCTTGACCGAACCGTATCCGCTTTCGACGCCGTCAAGCAGGCCATGGCTGATCAAAGCGTTGGCGGTTTCAGACACGGTTTGGTCGCTGAGGGCGGCCTTGACCTTAAGAGCACGGTACACTTGTGCATCGAGATATAGCGTGGCTTTGGTATTCATGGTTGCCTTCTGAAAACAACCTACGCTTTAACGGTAAAACGTCAATTTTATACTTTTTAACGTCAAAGCGTCAAATTGCGCAGGCGCTACGTATTCTGCGTCATTTATTCATCCCACTTCTGGTTCCTAAAGCCCCAGCCGCCGGAAACCCTCCAGGGCCTGTCCGACCCGCGCGCAGGCCTCGCGGGCCGTGGCCTCGTTTTGGCCGGGTCCCAGGCTGAAGCGGACCTCGGTCTTCAACTGGCTGTCGGAGGCGCCCATGGCCGCCAGCACCGTGCTGGGCTGGGAGGCCCCCGCGGCGCAGGCCGCTCCGGCCGAGACTTGCAGCCCCAGTTGGTCCAGGCGCAGCAGGAGCAGGTCGCGGTCCTGGCCCGGAAGGCTGACGCAGAGGGTGTTGGGCACCCTGGGCGCCTTGTGGCCGTGGATGACGATGCCCGGGAAGAGCGCGGTCAGGCCGCGTTCGAGGGAGGCCACCGCGCCCTCCCAATCCCTGGCCTGGGCCGGCAGGCCGCGCAGGGCAGCGTCCAGGGCGGCGGCCGCGCCCACCGCGCCGGCGACGTTCTCCGTTCCGGGGCGCAGGCCCTTTTCCTGGTGGCCGCCGTGGAGCAGGGGCTTCAAGGCCAGGCCCTTGCGCACGTAGAGCATGCCCAGGCCCTGGGGGCCGGCGAACTTCGAGGCCGAGGCCGCGGCCAGGTCCAGGCCCAGGTCGCGGACGTCCACGGGGATCTTCCCCGCGGCCTGGGCCAGGTCGCAGAAAAAAAGGCCCTTGGCCGCGCGCACCAGGCCGGACAGCTCACGCACCGGGTGGCAGACCCCGGTCTCGTTGTTGGCCAGCATCAGCGCGACCAGGGCTCCGGGGAATTCCTCCAGCGCCTCCTTCAGCCCTTCGCGGTCCACGCGCCCGTCCGGCAGGACCTCAAGCAGCTCCACCCTCGCCCCGGCGGCCTGGAGCGCCTGGGCCGTCTCCAGCACGGCGGGATGCTCGGTCGCGCCCACGAGGAGGGGCCTCCCCTCCGCGCAGGCGCCCTGAAGGGCCAGGTTGCAGGCCTCGGTCGCGCCGGAGGTGAATATCCATTCCTCGCTCCAGCCGCCCAGGCCGCGGGCCACCTGTTCGCGCGCGTCCTCGAGCGCCGCCCGCGCGGCCTGCCCCGCCCGATGCAGGCTGGAGGCGTTGGCCGCGCCGCGCTCAAGCCAGGGGCGCATGGCGTCCAGGGCCTCCCGGCGAAGGGGGGACCCGGCGTTGTGGTCGAGGTAGAGCGGGGCGGAAGCGGTCAAATCTGGAATCCCGTGCCGGCCCTGGGCGCGTCCTTCAGGAGCGGATTGGCCCGGGCGGCCTGCTTCAGGTCCTCAAGGCTGACGCCGGCGAGCAGCTCCCCCAGCCCGGCCTCCACGTTCTCGAGCAGGGCTGCCACGGCCTGGGCCTCGGCGCTGGGCTGGGGACCGGCGCTCTTGATCGGCCGCACGGAGGGGTCGTCCAGGGCAGCCAGCACCTCCAGCAGGGTCACGGCTTCGGCGGGCTTGGCCAGGGTATAGCCGCCCTTCATGCCCCGCCAGGGCGCCACCAGGCCCGCCTTCTTGAGCGGGCGGAAGAGCTGCTCGAGGAAGGCCACTCCCAGGCCCTGGCGCTTGGCGATGTCGGACACCGGCACCGGCGCCTGGGAGGCGCCGTGCAGGGACAGGTCCAGGAGGGCCCTCAAGGCGGCGTGGGTCTGGGATCGTAGGCGCATGGGCGGGATGAGAATGGGGTGCGTTTCGCGGGGCCCTCCGCTAGAAGGTCGCCAGGAGCTGCGCCAGCGGCGTCTGGATCCCCACGTACATGGGCGTGTCGCGGGCGGTGAAGAGGCTGCTCTCCGTTTCGCGCAGGTCCTGCACCAGGTTCACGAACTTGTCGGCCTCGTTGCTCTCGAAGGCAACCACGAAGTCCTGGTCGTCGACGCCGAAGCTGTAGCTGGTGTTGATGCGCACCATGGGATAGGCCTGGGCGCCCTCGATGTGGCCCTTCATGATCCGCATGCGCTCCGGCAGGGGCAGGGTGTACCACTGGCGCGTCTTCACGAAAGGGTAGACGAAGAGGAACTTGTAGAACTCCGCGGGCTTGAAGATCTTGTCGTCGTTGTCGTAGGGCGAGCCCTTGAGCATGGCCAGGTAGTTGTGGCTGAGGTCCATCCACTGGCTCATCTCGGCGGAGCGCTGTTTCAGGGCGAGGTCGTGCAGGGCCTCCAGATTGGTGGCCTTGGCCCATAGGATGAAGTCCACGTCGGCCTTGAGCCCGGCCGTGGAGAAGGCCGCGAAGTGTTTCAGGCCCTTCGACGCCTCGTCGCAGGCCGCCACGAAGGCCGCGGCCTGGGTCTTTTTCACGGAAGCCTCCTGGCGGCGCCAGGCGCGGTCCAGCTTCCAGCACTGGAACACGATGAAGCCCTGGGACACCTGGATGCGCGAATGCTTGGAGGGCTCGGCCGGAGCGCCGGGCTGGGCGGGGGAGGACGGTGTTTCTGCCATGGAACTACCTCGTTTCGAAGGAAAGAGCCTCAAAAGCCAGTCTGCCGGAAAGGACGGCGCCTTCAATGGTCGCCGGAAGCCGGGTCTCGGTCCAGTCCCCGGCCAGGGCCAGGCCGGGCAACGCCGTGCCCTGTCCGAGCCGGGCCCCCGAGCCCGTTTCGAAGACCGGCGTGGCGGAGCGTTCCTTGACCACGCGGGCGCGGGTCCAGGTGTAGGGGCGGCCCCGCGAGGCCAGGAAGGCCGCCAGCTCGGCCAAAATAAGCGCGTTATCCTTGTCCGCCAGCTCCTGCGCGGCCGAGGACACGATGCAGGTGCGCCAGCCGCCGTCCAGGGCCCGCGAAAAGCCCCAATGGAATGCGGGCGGGGCGCCGCCTTGGGGCCCGAAGGCCAGGATGTCCGCGGGCAGCAGGGGGCCGGGGCTCCACAGCCACACGCTGACGATGGCCGATTCCGGGCGCTCGGCCTGGGCCTCCAGGTTCAAGCGCCCCGCCAAGCCTGAGCCCAGCAGGCCGGCCGCGCGGCGCGCGGGAAGGGCCAGGATGAGTCCGGGGCAATCGAGGCGCGAGCCGCCCGCGCGCCGCACCCGCCAGCCTCCGCCGGACAGCGCTTCGACCCCCTCCACCACCGCGCCGGTGCGGGCGTCGCTTCCCTGCTGGCGCAGCAGCGTCGGCAGGGGTTCGAGGAGCCTGGCCAGGGGCGCCCGGGCCAGGCCCAGTGCGGCGCTGGAGCCGCCCCGCAGAAATCCCCCGCCCAGGACCGCCAGGAATTCTCTCAGGCGGGCCTGCCCCGGACGGGCGTTCAGGGCCGCCAGAACCATGGGTTCCCACAGCAGGGCCGTGATGGCCGGGTCCTGGCCGCAGCTCGCAAGCCAGTCCTCCACGCTGACATGGTCCGCGGAGGACGGCAAGCGGCCCAGGAAGGCGCCCCCGAGGGCCGCCCCGCCGCGCAGGCTGAGCTTGAGCACCGCGCTCCCGGCCTTGGGCAGGGCCGGGAAGTTCGCGAGCCCCAGGCCGAGGCTCAGCGGCCCCGGCAGGCGGGAGGCCCGCAGGGTCTCCAAGCGGCCGTCGTCCATGAGGAAGTGGACGCGCAAAGGATCCTGGAATTCTATGAAGGAGGCCGTGCCCAGCTCGGCCAGGAGCTTCAGGGTCTCGCGGTAGGCGCCCAGGAAAAGGTGCTGGCCCTGGTCCATCCATTCGCCGCTGGCCGGGTCCACGAAGGACGAGGCCCGCCCGCCCAGCCTGGGACCGGCCTCCAGCAGGAGCACGCGCAGGCCGCGTCGGGAGGCATGGAAGGCTGCGGAACAGCCCGCCCAGCCTCCTCCGACCACCACCAGGTCCGGATTCAAGCGGCCACCAGGCCCCGGACCACCACCCAGCGTTTGCGCCAGGGGCCCAGGCTGTAGCGCTTCTCAAAGACCCTGAAGGAATCCGAGGACATCCTCTCGAGCAGTCCGCCGTATATCGCCCGCATCATGCGCGAAGGCCGCAGGCCCTTGGCCGGCAGGGAGCCCGCCTCCGCGTCCGCGGTCCTCAGCGCCGCACGCGCCCTCCAGGCGTAGGCGTAGATCAGGCGCTGGGCCCTGGCCCCACCCTTGCCGGCCATGAATTCCTCGGGCGCGAGGCCATGGCGCTCGAGGTCCTCCAGGGCGAAGTAGAGGCGCCCCAGGGAGGCGTCCTCGCGCACGTCGCGCAGGATGTTGATCAGCTGGAAGGCCTCACCCAGGGCGCGGGCGTAGGCACCGGCGCGGTCCAGGTCCAGGTCGAAGATGGGCAGGCAGACCAGCCCGACGCTGCCCGCGACCTGGTAGCAGTACGCGCGCACGGAGGCCCAGGTCTTGAAGCGCACCGCCGGCCGCGCGTCCGAGCTGGCCCCCTGCCACAGGTCCATGAGGAGCCCTGCGGGCACCTTGCGCCGGGCGCACAGTTCCTCCAGGCTGCGGCCGAGGTCCGTGGCCGGACGGCCTTTGGCCAGCAGCTCCAGCTCCCTCTTCCACAGCCGCAGGTGGCCCCGGGCCTCGTCCGGCTTGAATTCGTCGGCGCAATCGTCGATGGCCCGGCAATAGCCGTAAAAAACGGAAAGGTCCGCGCGCGCCTGGCGGTCCAACAAAAGGGCGGCCGGGCCGAAGCTGGACCGCTTCAGCACGGCGCCCCAGTTCCGTTCCGTTCCCATGCCTGGCGTGGGGGGCTTCATGCCGTCCGTCCTGAGAGGCCGGCCCAGAGCAGGCCCGGCGCGTCGAGGGCGCCCATGCGCGGACGCCGCTTGAGGGTGTCGTAGCCCTGCGCGCGGATCTTGCGCAGGATGCCTCGGCCGCCCAGCAGGGTCAGGCGGATCTCCAGGCCCAGGCGCCCCGGCAGGCGGCCGGGCAGATCCTGGCCCGACGCGAACAACGCCTCGGCCCTGTCCACCTGCAGGCGCAGCAGCTCGCCCAGGCCCGGGCTCCAGCGGCCCCGCCGTAGCTGCTCCTCGTCCACGCCGAAGCGCCTCATCTCGGCCCCGGGAAGGTAGATTCGGTCGCGCACCAGCGCGTCGGAGGCGAGGTCCTGCCAGTGGTTGGCCAACTGCAGGGCCGCGCAGATGTCGTCGGAGGCGCGCAGGGCCGCCGGGCTGTCCTGGCCGAAGATCCTGAGGACCAGGCGGCCCACGGGCTCCGCGGAGAGCCTGCAGTAGGCCAGCAGGGCCTCGAAGGTGTCGTAGCGCCGGCGATCGCAGTCCTGCAGGAAGGCCTGCACCAGGTCCGCCAGGAGCTGCTTGGGGAGCTTCCAGCGCCTGCGCGCGTCCTCCAGCGCGGTGAACACCGGATGCCCGCCCGGCTCCCTGTCCAGGCGGGCGCGCCAGTCCAGCAGGAGCTGCTTGCGCCGCGGGGCGTAGAAGGGCTCGTCGCTGAAATCGTCGGCCCGGCGCGCGAAGGCGTAGACCGCCGCGATGGCGTCGCGCTGGGGCTGGGGCAGGAGGAGCGAGGCCACGGGGAAATTCTCGTAGTGCCCGAAGGCCATGCGGCGGCAATATTTATACGCTGCGGACAGTTCCATGGCGCTCACCCCCGATGCTAAGGGACAGGCCGCCGGATCGACAGGATCTCCTGGAACAGGGCCAGGGTCTCGCTGGGATGGCGGATCTCAACGCAATCCATGACCGACAAGACCGGATGGTCGTTGCCGGTGTCCTCGAAACGGTCTCCGAAATAAAGGCAGTCCTCGGCCTTCCAGCCGCTGCGCCGCAGCAGTTGCGTGACGCCCGAACCCTTGTCCACCCCCAAGGGGGTGATGTCCAGGCTGGTGGTCCCGCCGACCCTCAGGTTGAAGCGGCCCGCGCCCAGTCGGTCCTCCAGGCGGCGCACCCATTCCCGGCGCCGGGAGCCGTCCGGGTCGAAGGCCCGTTTGCGCTCGGGGGCGGCCTTGTAGCCGAGGGCCGACAGGGTGATCTGGCTGCCCCGGTCCTGCATCTGGTCGGCTTCGTTGGTGTCGGGCTTCAGGCTGTAAGTTTCGGTCAGCCAGCGCAGGGCGGCCAGGATCTCGTTGCGGTCGCGCCGGCTGAAGGCGTGGTGGAAGAGTTCCTCGCAGGGGGGGACGGCCAGGTCCGGGTCCGGCGCCACGCGCAGGGCCTGGGACCCCGAGGTGGCGATGAGGAAGTGGGGGCGCCGCAGGTGGGCGCTCACCTGGTCCAGCATGCGCGGAAGGGCCGCGCCGCTGACCACGGCCAGGCCCAGGCCGGCCCCGGTCAGGGCGTCCATGGCGGCGGCCATGGGCGGGTCCAGGGGCCGGGTGCTGCCCACCACGGTGTCGTCCATGTCCGTGAGGACCGCCAGCACGGGCCGGGGGGGGAGACCGCGGTAGAGGGCCATCTCAGTCCACCGGCGCCACGGCCAGGAAGGAAAGCCGGGCGTGGTTGCGCTTCGCGTTCTCGAGGCTCCAGGGGTCGCGGAAGAGGGCCACCGAACGCCCGTCCATGTCCTCCACCACCCGGCAGGTGCCGACCCCCCGCAGGGCCTGGACCGCGTCGGGCGGCCCCTGCAGCCAGCGGGCCACCTTGTAATCGAGCTTCTCCAGGTCGGTCTTGGCGCCGTATTCGTTGAGCAGGCGGTACTGCAGGACCTCGAACTGCAGGGGGCCGACCGCTCCCAGCAGCAGGTCGTTGCCCGCGGCGCCGGGGTCCTTGAAGCCCTGGATGGCGCCCTCCTGCAGCAGCTCCTCCAGGCCCTTGCTGAAGGCCTTGCGCGCGCTTGGGGCGCAGCGCAGCACCCCGAAGTGCTCGCAGGGGAAGCGCGGCACCCCCGGGAAGAGCAGCTCCCTGGCGTCGGAGAGCGTGTCGCCGATGCGCAGGTTGCCGCTGTTCATGATGCCCAGGATGTCGCCGGCGAAGGCCTCGGTCACGGTGTCGCGCTCCCGGCCGAAAAACTCCTTGGGATTGTTCAGCCGGACCTCGCGCCCGAGGCGGGAATGCCAGGCCGGCATGCCTCCCTCGAAGCGCCCGGACACGACCCGCAGGAAGGCGATGCGGTCGCGGTGCCGGGGGTCCATATTGGCCTGGCTCTTGAACACGAAGGCGCTGAAGCGCGGGTCCTGGGGGCGCAAAGGTGCGCCGCCCTTCAGGGACCGTTCGTGCGGCGGCGGGCCGAGGGCCAGGAAACCTTTCAGCAGGGCCTCCACGCCGAAGTTGGTCACGGCCGAGCCGAAGAAGACCGGCGACAGTAGGCCCTCGCGCACCATCTCGTCGTCGTGCCGCAGGCCCGCGGAGTCGAGCATGTCCAGTTCCATCGCCAAGGCCTTCAGCGACTCCGCGCCCAGCTTGGCCTCGATGGAGGGGTCGTCCAGGCCCGCGGCGCGGGACAGGGCCTCCTTGGCGCCGCCCTCCTGGCGTTCGAAGAGCAGGGCCTCGCGGGTGTGGGGGTCGACCACCCCGCAGAAGCTGGGGCCGCTGCCGATGGGCCAATTGACGGCGTAGGAGTCGAGGCCCAGCTTGGAGCGGAGCTCATCGAGGATCTGCAGGGGCTCCAAGGCCGGCCTGTCCATCTTGTTGACGAAGGTGAAGACCGGCAGGCCCTTGAGCCTGCAGACCGCGTACAATTTCTCCGTGACCGGCTCCACGCCCTTGCCGCCGTCGAGCAGCATGATGGCCGCGTCGGCCGCCAGCAGGGTGCGGTAGGTGTCCTCGCCGAAATCCTGGTGGCCGGGGGTGTCGAGCAGGTTGACCTTGAAGCCGCCGTACTCGAACTGCAGCACCGTGCTGGTCACGGAGATGCCGCGCTCCCGCTCGATGGCCATCCAGTCGCTGGTGGCGGATCGCTGGGCGCGGCGCGCCTTGACGCTGCCCGCCATCTGGATGGCGCCGCCGTAGAGCAGGAACTTCTCGGTGAGCGTGGTCTTGCCCGCGTCCGGGTGGGCGATGATCGCGAAGGTCCGGCGGCGGGCTATTTCGTCGTCAAGATTCATGGTTCCCTAATAGCAAGGCCCGCCAGGGGTGGCGGGCCTTGGATTGGTGCGCGGGGCGGGACTTGAACCCGCACGGGTTTCCCCATACGCCCCTCAAACGTACGTGTCTGCCAGTTTCACCACCCGCGCATTCAGGGACGAACATTATCCACGCCCCAGCCCCAAGCTCAAGCCTCAATCCGCATACATCTTGTGGGGGATCAGGCGCCAGTAGTCCTCCTGGCTGGCGTCGTCCAGGCAGGCCTGGATGATCTTGCGGCCCAGGGGGTCGAGGTCCGGCGTCAGAAAGGGCTTCAATTCCTTCCGGAAAAACTCCCGCCACTGGCGGGCGCCCTCCTTGAAGACCTCCTCGCCGCCCTCGCTTTGGCTGGTGACGTCCAGGAAGAGCCGGGGGATGAGCGTGCCCTCGATCTGGATGCCGTCGGGGACGTAACCCAGAAGGGGGCAGGGGCTCTCCAGCAGCTGGTCCTTGCGGAAGCGGGCTCCGCCGCGGCGGGCCAGGTATTCGCGGGCCACCCATTCGGCCATGAAACCCACCTTCCAGGCCCCGATGTGCTGGTTGGGGATGAGCACGTAGCGCGTGTCCGGGGTGGAAAGGACCTGGTGCAGCAGCAGGTTGGCCTGGTCCACCCGGCGGCCGGTGCAGAAGGCCCAGTAGCTGCCCACGCCCTCCGTCTGCATGCCCGCCTGCTCCTGGATGCTGGGGTTGGCGTGCCCGCGCGGTGCGACCAGGCGCCACAGCCAGGCCAGGGCCGGGTTGAGGATGTGCAGGATGCCGATGATGCCGTAGAGGGGGCTGCCCTCGTGGGTGGGCGGGCAGCGCACGCCGAAGCTGCGGACGTTCACCCGCACCGAACCGTCCACGATGTTGTGGATCATGCGCCGCGGGATGATGACGCGCGGGTTGGGGCAGGGCTTGCCCGGCGCGTCCTCGATGTGCTCCCAGATGAGGGCCTGGCCGCCGGCCACCACGTGGTGGTTCAGGAAGATCAGGGGCTCCGGCGGCGAGATGGCCATCTTCTCCAGATGGGGGTCCGTGCCGTAGCCGGTGATGTGGTCCACCCGCACGAACCAGGCGTTCTCGGCGTCCACGATGTTCAGGCGGGTCTCGCCCTTGTTGAAGGCGGGGTGGGCGCAGGCCATGTCGTCGGCGACCGGGTAGAGGTGGCAGGCCTCCGGAAGCACCAGGGTGCGCTCCTCGCCCGTGATAAGGTTGCGGCCAAGCAGCAGGCGGCCGTCCTCCATGCGGTGGATGTGCTCCGTCATCTCGCTCTTGCCGCCGCCGGAGGCGCCCTCGTGCATGATGATCAGCCGGTTGTCGTAGGGCGTGACCACGCCCACGGCGGCGCAGTGGTTGGTGGTCCACAGCTCGCGCTCGCCGATGTCGAGCAGGAGGCTGTAGACGCCCTTCTTGGCGCTGGGGCCGGGGTAGAGGTTGTAGCTGAAGATCTCCTGGTGGCTCTTGGCCCTGAAGTGGACCACCACCTGCTTGCCGTTGAAGCGGGTGTGCCGGAAGGGAGGGGCGATGAAGAGCACGCCCGCGTTGACCTTGAAGTCGGCGGGCACCGCGTTGCCTGGGATCATGCCCTGCAGGTCCGCCAGGGCCCCGGCGAAGAAGCCGGCCTTGCGCGGGCACACCAGCAGGGCCCCGTAGCCCAGGCTGTCGGGGCCGGCGTAGAAGGGCACCACGATGAGGTCCTGGCCCTTGAGCCAGTCCAGGGTCTCGCGCCGGGTCTTGTCGAAGGACTCGCCGAAACGGGCCTCGTAGGTGGGCTTGTCCGTGGGCAGCTCGTCGCCGATCACCATGGCGTCGGGGTCCCGCCGCCGCATGGCCGGCTCCACGTAGTTGACGGACAGGCCGTTGCGCGCCTTGACCACCACGGCTTCGACCACGCTTCCCTTGCCGGGCACGTCGAAGGACACTACGTACTCGCCCTTGTCCTCGCGGTTGTTGGTGCTCCAGTCGGTGGCGCCCGCCTCCCGGCCCAGGGCCCAGTTCAGCAGGTCCTCGCGGCAGTTGGGGACGACCAGGGACGGGGCCGCGGCCAGCACCTCGATGACCGAGGCCGGCAGGGCCAAAGAGGCCCAGTCCTTGTTGAAATCGATGGTTTGTTCGGGGGCGCGGGCGGTCATGGCGGGGCTTTCAGCGCGTGGATGTTGGGGGGCAGCCCAGGATACAGGAAGGCGGGGCTTTTGCAAACGCGCGGAGGCAAAAAATAGGCTAGGCCAGGACCCGGCCGAAGAACAGGTCGATCCAGGTGGCCTGCGCCGGGGAGGGCAGCTTCTGGCGCAGAAGGACGCGGGATTCCCTCAGTTTGGCCCTCAGGGTCTCTCCGGGGCCCGCCCCCAGGCCTGCCTCGACGGCCTTGAGCCGAAGGTCCACCAGTTCCCGCAGCCCCGCCAGGTACTCGTCCACCCGGGTCGGCGGGGACAGGTTGGCGGCGTTCCTCAGCAGGCGATCCGGGTCCACGGAGCCGTCCTCGCGCAGGGTGCCGTCCATCTGCCAATTGGCGTCCTTGAGCACCACCGGGGCCTTGGTGCGCGCCTTCTCGACGCTCTTGTTCAGCATGTTGGTGGTGGCCTTGATGCCGATGAGCGGCACTAAAAAGGCGAGCATGACCATGCGGGTCTCGTCGAGCATGGTGCAGAAAGCCTCGTTCTCCGAGGCGTCTATATCCGTCAGGGGGGCCACGGGCTGCGCGGCGACCTTGGACGCCTGCTCCTTCTCGAACTCCTCGATGATGCGGCGCTCCTCCCGCTCGCGGACTTCCAGCTCCTCGAGCTTGCGGCGGGCGGCGTCCTGCAGGCGCTGGTCCTGCTTCCGCTTCTCATAGGCCCTGAGCAGGGCCTGTTCGTCGTCGGTCAGGTCCTCGGCGGCTACGGGCGGCGGCGGCTGGGGAGCGCGCGGAGGCGCCGTAGACGGCGCGGCCGCGGGCTTCGCGGACGCCGTGGCGTCCCCGAAGATCTCCATCATGTCATCGAGGTTGAAGCCGTTGTCGTTGCGTGCCATGAGGCGAAACGCCGGAAAAAGTGACCGTGCCTTGGAAATTGCCGGAAAACGTGCCGCAGTTTATACGATTTCAGGCCGCAGGGCCAGGGGCAGGCCGTCCGGCTTCCCCCTGCAAATCCTGCTTCAGGCGTTGGGCCATTTTGGGCCCCACGCCCTCGACCGCCCGCAGCTGCTCCAGGCTGGCGGCGCGCACGCCGTCCACGCTGCCAAAGGTCCGCAGGAGGCGTTTCTTCAGGGAGGGCCCCACCCCGGCCACGTCGTCCAGGGCGCTGTGGGTGAGGGCCTTGGCGCGGAGGCTGCGGTGGAAGGTGATGGCGAAGCGGTGGGCCTCGTCGCGCAGGCGTTGGATCAGCAGGCGCCCCGGGGAGCGCTCGTCGAGCCGGATGCTTTCCATGCGCCCGGGCACGAAGATCTCCTCGAAGCGCTTGGCCAGGCCGACCACGGCCATGCGTTCCAGCCCCAGGGTCCGCAGGGCCTTCAGGGCGGCGCTCAGCTGGCCCTTCCCACCGTCGATGACCACCAGGTCGGGCCAGGGCCCGCCCTCGTCCTGGACGCGGCGGTAGCGGCGGGTGACGACCTCCTCCATGCTGGCGAAGTCGTCCACCCCGGCCACGGTCTTGATCTTGAACTTCCGGTATTCGGAGCGGGCGGGCCGGCCCTCCTGCATCACCACCATGGATGCCACGGTCTGGCTCCCCTGGAAGTGGGAGATATCGAAGCCGTCGATGCGCTGGGGAGGGGCCGGCAGCTCCAGCAGGTTCTGAAGCTCCAGCAGCGCCCCCTCCAGGTCGTGGGCCGCCCCCCCGCTTGTCCCCTGTTTGGGCCCGCGCTCCCCGAAACGCCGCGTCTCCAGGCCCTCGTCGCGCAGCATCTCGCGGGCGTTGGCCTCGCACAGGCGCACCAGGGCCACCTTTTCCCCGCGCTGGGGGATGAGGATGTCCACCCTGGCGCCGCGCTTGGAGCTCAGCCAGGCGGCCAGGGTCTCCACGTCCTCGATGGGGTGGCTGAGCAGGACCTCCTGCGGGACGGCCGCGGCGCCGGAATAGAACTGCCGCACGAAGGCGCCCAGGCTTTCGGCCGGGTCCGCGGCCTCCGCGTTGGCCAGGCGGCAATCCTGCCAGTCCACGAGCTTGCCTCCGCGCACGAAGAATACCTTCACCACCGTGGCCCCGTCCTCGCTGGCCAGGGCCACCACGTCCACGTCCCGCGGCTGGGGCAGGACCACGCGCTGGCGCTCGCGCACCAGCTCCACGGCGCGGAGGCTGTCGCGCCAGCGTGCCGCCTCCTCGAAACGGTCGGCCTCGGCGGCGGCGGCCATGCGCCTGCGCAGGTCCTCTCGCAGGCCGTCCTCGCGTCCGGTCAGGAGCAGCTCCGCCTGGCGCACGTGCTCGGCGTACTGCTCGCGGGTCTCCCCCCAGGCCACGCAGGGCGCGTCGCACTGGTGCAGGTCGTAATACAGGCAGGGGCGCTCCAGCTTGCGGTCGATCTCGATGGAGCACTGGCGGAGCCCCAAGTGCCGGTGCACCAGGCGCAGCACCTCCCGCATGGCCCCCACGTGCACGAAGGGCCCGAAGTAGCGGTCCTTGGACAGGTGGGGCCTGCGCGTGACCAGGAGGCGGGGGTATTCCTCGCTGAGCGTGAGCTGGAGGTAGGGGTAGCGCTTGTCGTCGCGCAGCAGGACGTTGAAGCGGGGCCTGAAGCGCTTGATCAGGTTCTCCTCCAGCACCAGCGCTTCCATCTCGGTGCCGACCACCAGGGTCTCGAGGGACCTGATCTGCTCGACCAACAGCCTGTTCTTCGGGCTCAGGTCCGCGCGCTCCTGGAAATACTGGAACACGCGACGGCGCAGGTTCACGGCCTTGCCCACATAAATGACCGTTCCCGCGGCGTCCTTGTAGATGTAACAACCCGGGATCTCCGGCACCTTGTCGAGGGCTTGCCTCAGGCTCTCGTCCATCACCCGAAATTCCTCTTGGGCGGGCGGGAGGGGCGCCGCGAGCCCGGGCTGGGCATGCCCGGAACGCGCCCCTTCCCCTGGCCCCGGCGGGCCACCTTTTCCGAGCCGGACTTGGCCGGGGCCAGGTCCCTGGAGTCCAGCAGCTCCCCGGGCTTGAGGGCGCGCAGGCGGGTCAGGCGGTCCCGCAATTCCGCGGCCTTTTCGAATTCCAGCCGGGCGGCGGCGGAGCGCATCTCGTGCTCCACCTTGACGATCAGCTTGGGCACGGCCTCGGGGTCGACGAAATCCGCCCCGGAGGAGTCGGCCGCGGGCAGCGCCACGGTGAAGTAGTCGGCCTCATAGACCGAGCTGAGCACGTCCTTGATGGCCGACTTGATGCTCTGGGGCGTGATGCCGTGCTCGGCGTTGTATTCGAGCTGGCGCTCGCGCCGGCGGCCGGTCTCGGCCAGGGCGCGCTTCATGCTGTCCGTCATCCGCGCCGCGTAGAGGATGGCCTTCCCCTCCACGTTGCGGGCGGCCCGCCCCATGGTCTGGATGAGGCTGCGGTCGGAGCGCAGGAAGCCCTCCTTGTCGGCGTCGAGGATGGCCACCAGGCTCACCTCCGGCAGGTCCAGTCCCTCCCTCAAAAGGTTGATGCCCACCAGGCAGTCGAACTCCCCCAGGCGCAGCCCGCGAAGGATCTTCACGCGCTCCAGCGCGTCGATGTCGGAATGCAGGTAGCGGACGCGGATGCCCTGGTCGGTGAAGTAGCCGGTCAGCTCCTCGGACATGCGCTTGGTCAGGGTGGTCACCAGGACCCGTTCGCCCTTGGCCGCGCGCAGGCGCACCTCCGCCATCAGGTCGTCGACCTGGCCTTGCACGGGCCGTATCTCCACGACCGGGTCGATGAGCCCGGTGGGGCGGATGATCTGCTCGGCCACGGCCCCGGCGCTCTTCTTGATCTCCCAGTCCCCCGGGGTCGCGCTGACGTACACGCACTGGGGCACGCGCGCCTCGTACTCCTCGAAGTAGAGGGGGCGGTTGTCCAGGGCGCTGGGCAGGCGGAATCCGTGCTCGACCAGGCTGAGCTTGCGGCTGCGGTCCCCCTCGTACATGCCGCGCACCTGCGGCAGGGTGACGTGGCTCTCGTCGACGATGACCAGGGAGCCCGCCGGCAGGTAGTCCAGCAGGGTCTTCGGCGGCGTGCCGGCCTCGCGGGCGTCCAGATGGCGGCTGTAGTTCTCGATGCCGGCGCAGGCGCCGGTCTCGCGCAGCATCTCGAGGTCGAAACGCGTGCGCTGGTCCAGGCGCTGGGCCTCCAGCAGCTTGTTCTCGGACTTCAGCTCGGCCACCCGCTCCTTGAGCTCGGCCTGGATCGAGGCGGCCGCCCGCTTGACCTCGTCGGGGGGCATCACGTAGATCTTGGCGGGGTAGAGCACGTAGCGGTCCATCTCCCGCTTCACCTTGCCGGTGAGGGAGTCCATCTCGCTGATGCGTTCGATCTCGTCGCCGAAGAAGTCCAGCGCCACCACGGTCTCGCCGTAGGCGGGAAAGAGCTCCACCCGGTCCCCGCGCACCCGGAACTGCCCGCGGAAGAAATCGACCTGCGAGCGCGTGTACTGCATCTCGACGAGCTTGCGCAGCAGCCCATCGCGCGGCGCGCTGCCGCCCTTTTCGAAGCCCAGGAACATGTCCCGGTAGACGTCCGGGTCGCCCAGGCCGTAGATGCAGCTCACCGATGAGATCACCACGGTGTCGCGGCGTTCAAGCAGGGCGTGGGTGGCGCTCAGGCGCAGGCGGTCCAGCTCGTCGTTGATGGCCGCGTCTTTTTCGATGTAGGTGTCGGTGGAGGCCACGTAGGCCTCGGGCTGGTAATAATCGTAGTAACTGACGAAGTATTCGACCCGGTTTTCCGGGAAAAACGACTTGAACTCGCCGTAGAGCTGGGCGGCCAGGGTCTTGTTGTGGCTGATGATGAGGGTCGGCCGCTGGACCCTGGCGATGAGGTTCGCCATGGTGAAGGTCTTGCCCGACCCGGTGACGCCCAGCAGTGTCTGGTGGCGCTTGCCGGCCTCGAAGCCGGCCGCGAGCGCGTCGATGGCCGCGGGCTGGTCGCCCTGGGGGGAATAATCCGAAACAAGCTTGAAGGCGCCCACGGCCTAAAGGCCTTTGCGCTGGTAGATTTCCAACAGCAGGGCCTTCACCGGCTCATTCTCGGGGTCCTGGGCGACGATCTTCTGGCACAGGCGCATGGCTTCCGGAAGGAGGCCCTGGCTGAGGCATTTTTGGGCGGCGACGAGGAGGGCGTCCACGTCCTCCTCGATGTGCTTGGTGGTGGCGGCGTGCAGGACGTCTGCGATGCGCCGCGAGCTCTGCATCACCGCGGCCATGGAGTCCCCGCCGGCGCCCTGGCGTTCCACGCGGCGGCGCACCGCCTCCTCCATCAAGGCCCGGCTGCGGGCCTCGGCCTCGCCCAAAACGGGCGCGGGCGTCAAGGGCAGCGGGGGAACAGGGGCCGCCTCGGCCTGGGACTGGGCCTCCGGCGCCACCGAAAGATGCGCCGCCAGCCCCGAGAGCAGGTAGAGGATGTTGACGTCCCCGGGGAAAAGCACGGCCGCCTTGCGGCACTCGTCCAAGGCCAGGTTCCACTGGCCGGCCTGGCACTGGGCGACGATGGATTTCAGGATCTGGCGCTTGTCCAAGACCGCGTATCCCCGCGAAAAGAAGACCTCAATATTCTACACCTAAAACTGGGCCAAAAACCTCGGGTCGTTCTCGGTAAACAGGCGCACGTCGTTGACGCCCCATTTCAGCATGGCGATGCGCTCGACGCCCATGCCGAAGGCGAAGCCGCTGTAGGCCTCCGGGTCGAGACCGCAGGACTTGAAAACCGCCGGATGCACCATGCCGGCGCCCATGATCTCGATGAAGCCCGAGTGCTTGCACAGGCCGCAGCCCTTGCCCATGCACTGGAAGCACTGCACGTCCACCTCCATGGATGGCTCGGTGAAGCCGAAATGGCTGGGCCGCAGGCGGACCCCCAGGCGCCGGCCGAACATGAGGCGGGCGAAGCTTTCCAGGGTCCCCTTGAGGTCGCTGAAGCGCACCTTGCCGAAGGCGTCCACGGCCAGGCCCTCCACCTGGTGGAACTGGGCGCCGTGGGTGGCGTCGGCCGCGTCGCGGCGGTAGACCCGCCCGGGGGCGAGCATACGCAGGGGCGGCTTGCGCTTGCGCAGGACCCGCACCTGCACGCTGGAGGTGTGGGTGCGCAGGACCCTGCGTTCGCCGTCCTGCCCCGCCGGCGGGCTGACGTAGTAGCTGTCCATGCCGTCGCGGGCCGGATGGTCCGCGGGCATGTTGAGGGCGTCGAAATTGTGGAACTCATCCTCCAGATCCGGGCCGCTCTCGACGTTGAAGCCCAGGCGCTGGAAGACTTCGCAGATCTCCCATTGCATGCGGGCCAGGGGATGCAGGGTCCCGGCGGCCGGGAGCCTGCCCGGCAGGGTCACGTCCAGGCGTTCGGCGTCCAGGCGCGAGGCCAGGGCGCGCGCGGCCGCATCACGGCGCAGGGTTTCCAGGCGCTCCAGCACCGCGGCCTTGGCGGCGTTCACGCGGGCCCCGAAGGCAGGGCGGTCCTGGGGGGCCAGGCCCCCGGTTTCCCGCAGCAGGAGGGTCAGGCTTCCCTTCTTGCCCAGCGTGCGCACCTCGAAATCCGCCAGCCAGGCCGTTTCCACGGGCGCGGCGGCCAGCTCCTCAAGGGCTTTTTTTTCGAGCGCGCTCACCTGGTCGAACATGGGTTTATTCCGCCTGGTTTGGGTAGGGGATGCGTCCGACGAATTCTAACAGCGCGGCCGGATTCACGCAAAAAAAAGGTAATCAGGCCCTTTGCCTGAGGGTCTCGAACAGCAAAACGGCCCCCGATGCGGCCACATTGAGGGATTCGGCCCCTCCGGGGTAGGCGATGCGGACCTCGCCGTCGCAGGCCGCCCTCGCCTCCGGGCCCAGCCCACGGCCTTCCGACCCGAGCACCCAGCACAGGGCCCGGCGGCAGTCCGCCTCGATATAGTTCCGCTCCGCCCGGGGGCCGGTGGCGTAGCACCGGACCCCCGCGGCCACCAGGGAGCGCAACTCGGCGGCCAGGTCCTCCGCCTCCCGCAGGGCGGTGTGGAACTGGGCGCCGGCTCCGGCGCGCAGGACCTTGGGCGACCAGACGTCGGCGCAGCCCGCACCCAGGATCACGGCCGCCTTGCAGGCCCAGGCGCAGCGCAGAAGGGTGCCGAGATTCCCCGGGTCCTGGAGCGCGTCCAGGGCCAGGAACAGGGTGTCCCCCTTGGCCGGGGCCAGGGCGCGGATCTCTATCTCGCACAGGAGCCCCTGGGGCGTGCGCGTGTCGGACAGCTTGGCGAGCTGGGCCGCCTCCATGGACCGCGGGGCCAGTCCTTTGGCGCGGGCGGCGGCGAGGAGCCCCTTGGACTCCGGCGCGGCCGCGGCCGCGGGCGTCGCCCACAACGCGCGCACCAGGCCGGCGGCCAGGGCTTCCGCCGCCAGATGGGGGCCTTCGGCCACGGAGCGATTCTGTTCGCGCCGCGCCGCCGCGTCCCTCAGCAGGAGGCGCAGGCGGCGGAGTTCCGAGGCGGGTTCTGGTTTGGGGGCCATGGGATCCAAAAAAAAGCCCCGCCGGTCCTGCATGGCGGGGCTTTTCCTTTATCAGCGCGGGTGCGGGCCCGGGTTCGAGGCCCGGCCTTGCTACTTCTGCTGGGCCAGTTGGGCCAGCTGGCTGAAGGCCGCGGGGTCGCTGACGGCCAGCTCGGCCAGGGCCTTGCGGTCCAGTCCGACGCCGGCGCCCTTGAGCGCGCTCATCAGGCGGCTGTAGCTGACGCCGTTCTCGCGGGCCGCGGCGTTGATGCGCACGATCCACAGCCCGCGGGCGTTGCGCTTCTTCTGCTTGCGGTCGCGGAAGGCGTAGTTGCCGGCGCGCTTGAGCGTTTCCTGGGCTTGGCGCAGGCGGTTGTTGCGGCCGCCGACGAAGCCCTTGGTGCGGGACAGGACCGACTTGCGATGGGCCCGGCTATTCTTGGAGTTTTTGACGCGTGCCATGGGTCACCTTTCCTTTACGCGTAGGGCATCATGCGGAAAACAGTCTTTTCAAAACCCTTGATGAGGGTCTCCATCTTCCGTTTGCGGCGCTTGTTCGCCTTGGTGTTGCGGATGTTGAGGTGGCGCAGGCCGGTGCGCTTGAACATGACCTTGCCCGTGCCCGTGATCTTCACCCGCTTCTTCATTCCACTGTGGGTCTTCATTTTCGGCATGACGGATTCCCTTGAGTGTTCAAGCCCCTTGCGGCTTCTCCGCTGGGGCGACTTCCGGTTTGGCGCCCTTGACCACGGGCTTGACCGGCACTGCCTTGGGGGCCAGCAGGCACCCCAAATTGTTGCCTTCGAACTTCGGGTACTGCTCCAGCACGCAATGCTCGTTAAGGGCGGCCAGGGCCTTGTCGAGGATGGCGCGCCCCAGTTCCTGGTGGGCCATTTCGCGGCCGCGGAAGGTGATGACCAGGCGCACGCGGTCGCCCTCCTGGAAAAACTCCTTCACGTGCCTCATCTTCACCTCAAGATCGTGCTCACCGATCTTGGGCCTGATCTTGATTTCCTTGACCACCACCGTGTGCTGCTTCTTGCGGGCCTCTTTTTCGCGCTTCTCGTGCTCGTACTTGTATTTGCCGTAGTCCAGGATCTTGCAGACCGGAGGGCGGGCGTCCGGCGACACTTCCACCAGGTCCAGCCCCTGTTCGCGGGCGGCCTCAAGGGCCTTGAACGCCGGCACGATGCCGACCTGTTCCCCGCCGGCCCCGATCAGGCGGACCTCACGGACACGGATCTTCTCGTTGATGCGAAGGCTAAGAGAAATGGTGGCGTCTCCCGGTTAAGGCTAATCAAGGCCTGAACGCGCGCAAAAACCGCGCGGAATCGGCCGCGATTGATGGGCTTGCTTCAGGTGTTGTTGTATCCGTGGTGGAGAAACGGACCCTGGCCCTCGAGTCGGGCGTGGGTGGGGCCTCCGCATAGGATGGCCCGCTTGGCGGCGCGGGCCTGAGGCCCGCGAAAGAGTGCCGATATTAGTGGATTTCGGTGTCCCGCGTCAAGCCCCTCGGTCCCAGCCCCCAGCCCAGGGCCAGGACGGAGAGGCTGTAGAGCCCCAGCTCGGCCCAGCCCAGCCCGGAGGCCAGGCCTCCCCAGGACACCCAGGCGCCCCGCACCTGGCTGCGCAGGGCCAGGGCCAGGGCCATCCAGGCCAGGGCCAGGACGCGCCGCAGGGCCAGCCCCGGCTTGGGCGCGTAGGCCAGGGCCCACAGGGCCAGGCCCGGCGCGGCCAGACGCAGGATCTGCAGGATTTCGTACACCAGGGCCCGGTCCTCGGGCATGCCCACCCACTGCCAGATGGCCAGGCTCACGGATCCCATCAGGCCGTGGTAGCTGTACCACGCGTCCAGGGCTTCGGCGATGAGGCCGCCGAAGAGGCCGGCGCAGATCCAGCGGACCCAGCCCAGGGGCCTTTCCCGCCAGGCCCAGGCCAGGCCCGCGGCCAGGATCAGCCCGTGCAGCTCGTGGAAGAGGGCGAAACGCCATTCCCGCCTCAGGTCGCCTACGGTCAGGAGGCGGCCGAAAAAGAGGGCGAAGAGGACCACGGGCAGGAGCCCCAAGGCCACCCGTCTCATGGACGGCCCGTCCCACAGGTCCGCCGCAACGATCCAGGGCCTGGATCGCGGGGGGGCCAAAGCCGTCCCGCAGGCCTGGCAAAAGGCCGCGGAATCCGGATTGGGGGACTGGCATTGGGCGCAGCGGCGCATGGGAACCCAAGCATGGAGTAAAATCAAAGCCCCCGGACCCAAGGATCCGGGGGCTTCTTGAACCCTGAGACGGGCAAATTACTTGCCCAGCCTCCGCCGTTCAGCACGCATCTGGCGACGATGCTTCTTGCGCTTGTGCGTCTTGATCTTTTTTTTGTGGCGCTTCTTTCCAGACCCCATAGAACACAGCTCCTTGAATTATTGTAAAAAGGGGCCGGGGGGCCTCCCCCAATCCCTCATCCCTGAAAGGGCTGAAACCGTATGGTCATGGCCTTGGCGCCGGCTTCGGCGTAGAGCGTGCCATCGGTCCCGCGGCATTCCGCGCGCAAACGCCAAAGCCTGCGGCCCCGTTCCACTTCAAAAGCGGTGAAGCGCAGCTCCACCCCGACCGGCGCGGCCTGCCGGAAGCGCACCGTCAGCTCGGCGGTGGTGACCGGCGCGTCATGCAGCTTCCACGGCAGGTTGATCATCACTTCGTCGAGAATGGCCGAAATGATACCACCGTGCAGAACGCCTGCATAGCCTTGGAAACGCTTCTCCGAGGTCCAGCGGGTGGACAGGGTCTGGCCATCGGCCTCAAAAGCCAGGTTCAGCCCCTGGGCGTTCAGGGGGCCGCACAGGAAGCAACGGTGGTCGTCGACCCAAAGCGGGTCCTTTTGCGGCTCCATCGGCTGTCCTTTCATACCGCCTTCAGGGCGGCCTTCACGATATCCTCTAGTTTCGCGGGCTGTTTGCCCAGACCGCGGAAGGCCGCATCCACGGCCTGGCGGGCCTGGCTCTGGGGGTAGCCCAGGGCCAAAAGGGCCGCCACAGCCTGGTCCCAGGGACCCTCGGCCCTGCCTCCCCCGTCCGCCGGGCCCACGGCCAAGTCCAGGCCAGAGACCTTGTCGGACAGCTCCACCCCGAGGCGTTCAGCCAATTTTTTGCCCACGCCGGGGACCTGGGTCAAAACCGCCAGGTCCCGCTTCAGGAGGGCCGCGGCCAGGACCGCGCCGCTTAGGCGGGAAAGGATGCCCAGCGCCACCTTGGGCCCCACCCCTTTCACGGTCAAGAGCAGCAGGAAAACCCTCCGGTCCGCGGGCGTCAAGAACCCGTACAGGACCTGGGCGTCCTCGCGCACATGGAAATGGGTGTACAGGCTCACTTCCTGCCCCGCCTGGGGCAGGGCGGCGAGGGCCGGGCCCGGCAGGAACACCTCATAGCCCAGGCCCCCGGCCTCGACCACCGCCGATTCGGGGCCCTTCTCAAGCAGGATCCCGCGCACCATCGCGATCACGGCTTGGCTCCGCGCGCATCCGCCAGCCCCTGGCTGAACTTGCGCAGGGTCCTGGTCCTCAGGCCCGCCAGCGCGATGGCCGCGGCGTCGGCGGCGTCGTCGGGCTTCGGCGTTTCGGAGAGCCCCAGCAGGCGCACCACCATGCGGCCCACCTGGGCCTTGGGCGACGAGCCGTGGCCGGTCAGGGCCAGCTTCACGGCGTTGGGGGCGATCTCATGCACGGGCACGCCGGCTTCCGCGAGCCCCAGGCGCAGGACCCCGCGGGCTTCCGCGACCCGCATGGCCGTCTTCACGTTCTTTGAGAAATACAGCGTTTCCAGGGAGCACTCCTCCGGCCGCCAGCGCGCGCACAGCTCCGCGACGGAAGCCTTCAAGGCGAGCAGTCTTTGTTCAAAGGGCTGCGAGGCCGGGGTCTGGGTGCAGCCGACGGCCAGGAGCCGCCATTGCGAGCCGTTCTCCTGGACCACGGCCCAGCCCAGGCGCCCGTATCCGGGGTCGAGCCCCATTTCCCGCCGGCCCTTTGGAACGCTAAGGGCGCCGGGAGGGCTCCCGGCGCCCCTGTCCGCTTTGGGAACCATGGTCAGAAGGTCAGGTCGTAACGCAGGTCGGCGTAAAGCTCGGTAAGGCTGTCGTCCTCGGTCGCGGTCCCTGACACGCCCGACGCCACCTCCGCGTTCACCAAGGAATAGGACAACTGCAGGGCCAGTTTCTGGACCTGCGAGAGCTTGTAGGTGCCGCCGAGGCTGAAGGTGTCGCGGGTGTTGTCCATGATCTGCGAACCCAGGGTGCCGAGGCTGCTCGTGGCCCCCGCGTCCGTGTTGGAGTCGGTCTGGACCAGGTCCCAGCCCAGGTAGCTGCTGTAGGGGCTGGCCCACCATTGCTGGTTCCAGCGCAGGCTGGCGCTGAGGCTGCTGCTGTTGTTCGTCGGGTCCAGCACCGAGTCGACCTCGTCGTAGCCCGCGGGATCGGTGCTGCCGCCCAATCCCAGGGTGCCGCTGAAACTGGTGCTGCCGCGGGCGTAGAAGGCGGCCAGCACCGCGTCCCAGGACTCGATGTTCTGCACGCTGCGGATGGGGGCCATATCCGTCAGGTCGGTGCCGACATAGCTGAGGTTCAGGCTCCCGGTGCTGAGGCTGTCCAGGGCGCGGGTGTAGCCCACGGCCGCGTTGTACACCGCGGTCAGCTGGTTGGTGTACTGCGCCAGGGTGTTGCCGTCCGCGTCCACCAGCTCAAGGCTGCCGTTGTTGTAGATGTTGGTCTGGGTGTAGCCCAGGTTGAGGTAGGGCAGGGTGGGCGAGGGCGCGACCGCGGTCATGGCGCTGAGGTAATTGGTCGTCGTGGTCACCAGCTTGGACGAATCAAGGTTGTCGTGCCAATTGTTCTCGGCCAGGCTGAAGTTGAACTTGCCGTCGAAAAGCGCCTGGTTGAAGGCGCTTTCAAAGCCGCGGTAGTCGGATTGCAGGCCCGGATTGGCCATGGTGGAGAACTCACCCGGCAGCAGGCCGAAGCCGCCCCCCAAGTCCATCCAGTCGAAGCTCAGCTTGCTTCCCAGGGGCTTCGCGTCCCACACCGCGGCGGCTTTGTAGGCGCTGCCCAGGGAGACGCCGAAGAGCGTCTCGTCGGCGGCGAAATAGGAGACTCCGCCTTCCCCGTTCAGGCTGAGCCAGGCGAAGGGCAGTCCGATGCGAACGTCGGAGGTCAACACCGTGTTGTATTCGGGCTCGACGCCGGCGGTCGAGCTCAGGGACGTGTCGTCGTCGTTGATGGTGACCGAATTCAGCCCCAACTGGAAGTAGGGGTTGCCGGCCTCCCAACGCGCCCCATAGAGATACTGGGCGTAGGTCGGGAAGCTGATCGAATTGGTAAGGTTCGGCGCACCGGGGTTGACCGCAGTTTGGGTCTCGCCCCAGACCCCGTCGAAACGGGTGTGTCCGCCGTTCGGATCCCCGGACACAAGGTTGAAGTCCAAGCCCCGCAGTTCATAGAGGTCGTACATCGACAGTTCACTGAAGCTGGGGGACACGTCGCCGACGGAGATCTGCCCCTCGCGGTTGCTCCAGGTGCCGGTGTAACGGTCCAGGGGCTGCTGGTCCGAGCGGTTCTCGTCCGTGTCATACACTTTGAGGCTGAAGGTGTCGTCCGCGCCCCGTGCATTCACGTTGAACCAGCCCTGGTTGGCCCCATAGGGCCTGAAGGGCAGGCCGGTGGTCTGATACGTCGGCTGCTTCAGCACGTCGCCGTATTGCGTCTCCAAGGCCAGGCTTCCGTCCACCACCCAAGCCTGGTGCGGAGGGCCCATGTTCTCGCTGGCGCTGGCGCCCACCACGAAGCTCCAGGTCGCCGAGCCCGTGTGCCCCGCCTTGTTGGTCACCAGGATGGTGACCGTGTGGGGCCCGTCCGAAAGGGCCGCGGGCGGGATGTAGGTGACGATCGTGTCATAGACCTCCAGGCCGTCGGTCCTGGCCTGGCCGTCGAGCTTGACCACCACCGTGGACAGGTCGATGGAGCCCGCCGGATCATTGAAGGCCGCGGAGACCACGGGAATGGAACTGTCCACCGCCTCGCCGCTGGCCGGGCTCAGGATGGTCACCACGGGCGCGGAGGTGTCCTTGCGCACCACCACCTCCACCGGATTCAGCTCAGCGTTGCTCACCGGATAGGTGGCCACGACGGTCTTGCTCCCGCCGGAAAAACTGTCGGCTTCGATGTAGTATTCCACGCCGACCGTGTCCACCTGGGCCGCCGGTATGCTGGCGTCCAGGCCCGAGAAGGCGCCGCCCATGGTCACGGAACGGTAGATTTCGACGCCGCGGGGCCTGAAATAGAGGCGCACCTGGACGTTCCCAAGGGTGTCGGCGCCCAAAAGGGCGGCCTGGATGTCGATGTCCTCCCCGGCTGGGGCCGCCAAAACCGGCGTATGGATGAATTGGGGCGCGGCATGCAGGGTCCCCGTCGCCGCGGACAGCGTCGCGGCAAAGATCAACATACCGGTCAAAATACGCATGCTCATCCTGTCCTTTAGGCGGGCCGTCCAGAGGTCCGCGGTGCGATCAACTGAAAAATTCCGGTTAGTGCGCGGAGCCGGTCAAAGCCTGGGGGGTGGCGGTCACGCCGGGCCCGGCCGCGTAATTCAGGACCAGGGTCTTGGCCACGCCGCCTTCGTCCACGTAGTTCACGGTGACGGTGGCTTGGCTGGCCTGGTTGAAGGTCGTTTCAAAGGTCCCGGTCCCGGAGTTCCACGGCTGCACCAGCGAGGCGGTGATCTTCTGGTTGGGCGCCAGGCAGATCTGCTCGTTCGGCATCAAGGTGGCCCCGCCCGGAAGCCCGTTGCTCATCCGCACCTTGCCGCTGCGGAGCTCGACGCAGGTGCTGCCGTCCGCGCCGACGATGATGATGGGCTCCGTGCCCTTGACCGCCGCCACCGCGGCCGGCGTGTCGAACTCAAGGGTGGAATCCTTCTTCGTCACTTTGGCCCACAGCTCGCCGATGAAGATCTTGATGGCGGCGATCCCGCGCGAGCTGGAATGGCCCTTGGAATTCCTGTCGCTCAGGGTGATGTCCGTGTCGTAGTTCATCTTGAGCTGGGTCCCGTCGGTCAGGACCAGGGCGGCCCGGCCGTTGTCCCCCGTCTTCAGGCGGTCCCCTGCGTAGACGGTCTGGCCCAGGCGCGGGAACTTGGGCTGCGGCTCGCCGGCTTTGGCGGAGGCCGGCACGGGCGCGGCGGACTGGGAATAGAGGGTGACTTTGCCCGACACCGAAATGACCACGCCCGCCGGCGAATGTTTGATCGCGGCGGCGAGGCCGGCGCTCAGGGCCAGCGCCAGTGTCGAGGCCAGGACTGCCGTCCAAGGGGTCCGCATACTTCCTCCGTTCAGAATTTTTGGACGCTGATGTTCTTGATCTCCGTCGGCTTGGCCACCAGCGCGGCCGCGTCCGGATCCGACAGCTCCGTGATCGGGCTGACCCCCACGAGCTGCATGCCCAACAGGGCCTGCAGTACCGCGGGCGAGGCGTTCTGCTGGATCAGGGTCGAGAGCTGCGGCAGGGTGACCACGCCCATGCCCGCCGCGCCCGTCGGCGCGTAGGTGAAGCTGTCCGGAGGGGCGTTCCAGCCCCTGCCGTCCTCTCCGCCCACCGTCTGACCGGCGCCGTTGGAGCTGATGACATACCACCAGTATTTCTGGCCCGGCTGCAAGACCCTGTCCGTGGACTGGTATTTGTAAAAAGTCTGCCCGTTAGGGACCTGCACGCTATACCAAGGGTTGCCGTTGGCGGAAAGGCTGAGCACCAATTCGTACTGCAGGCCGATCGAAGCGCCGTTGTACAGGGTCGGGGTCCACATGAACATCGGCGAGGGCGTGTAGACGGTCGCGTTGTTGGGGAAGACCAACAAGCCGCTGGCCGTGATCGACGACGGCGACTTGGAAAAAATGCTCAAGGGCTGTTCCACGCAGCTCTCCACGTCCTGGCCCGAAAGCGGATAACCCTGCGAATTGGTGTCCAGCACACAGATGTTGAACTGAAGCTGGTTCAGGACATGCACGATATTCGTCTCCTGCGACAGGATGTTGGAGGCGCCGCCGGAGCCGTTATTATTATTATTATTATTATTATTATTATTATTGTTGTTGTTGTTGTTGCCGCCGCCGTTAATGTTGACGAGATTCTGCAACTGGGTGCAAAAAGCGCCGCTGTAGCCGTTGTTTGTGACCGCCACGAAATCGCTGATATTCTCCTGCCTGGTCTGGCCGCACGGGATCGGGTTGATCGTCTGAAGCAAAGGCCCGGTGGCTACGGTCATTTGCGTCACCTCGGCCGTATTCGTGCAATTGTAGATGCCACTGCCACCCTGCTTGATGATGGGGACGATGTAGCAGTAGCCCGCGGCGTTTCCGACGTTCTTGATGGTCACGCTCAACACGCCGGCGCCTGGGCCGCCGTTGAAGTTGGTGATCGCGCCGTTGTTCGCGATGGCCTCATTGACCAAATTGTAGAGCATGGCGTGGTCAAAGTTGAGATTGCTCAGCTGGAAGATGGCAACCTCCCCGCCGCAGCCCCCCAGACCCGGGAGCGGATTGACGGCGGCGGCGTCCAGGGGCGCCCAGGCCAACAGGCCCAGGACTAAGACCGCTAAAGCGCTTTTTCGGGTCATGGTATCCTCCTAGAAATTGCTGCTCAGCGCCAATACCGCCCCGCCGGGCCGGGGCTCAAGGTGCATGCTGATCGTTTGGGCTTGCTGATCCTGCAGCTGGTTGAATTGATGGGCCGCGATGGATGCGCCGCAGATGTCGTCGACCCAGGTGAAGATAAAAGCGGGGAGGGCCACCAAGGCAATACCCGCTTGCTGATACGCAAAGCCCAAATTCGAGGGGAGGCTGTTGTTGTTGTTGTTGTTATTGTTGCTAAAATAAGGTTGGAAGGGGCCGTGGCTCGGCTCCTCATACCAGCGGTAGTCCTCGTACATCAGGTAGACCGAGGCGCCCTCCAGGGCGAAAAGGCCCAGGCCTTTCATCCAGGAATGGGCGTACATGTGCCCGGAACCGTGGACCACCACCCCCGGGATCCAGGCCAGCAGGGTGGCCACCACCGGCGAACGGTGGGCGGGCCTGAACGCCGCGCTCAAGGTGTTTCCGGCAGGGCCGGACACCGGCGCGGCTTGCCCGTCCGCGCCGGTCGAGGCGGTCTTGGAAGTGGCCGCCGCGCTTGAGGAGCCGGCCGGGATCGGCGAGCTCACCGCGGTGGCTGCCGGCGAGGCGACCGCCGTCGGCGCAGAGGTCGGAACCGAGCTGGGGGCGGGGCTGGGCTTGGCTGCGCCTTGGCCGGCATGGGCCGCTGAGGCCCCCAAACCAAAGAGCACGGCCGCTCCCAAAAGGCACCAACGCATAGGTCTTCCTCCAAATTTATATTTAGGAGGTCACTGTAATGGATTTGCCAAAAATATTAAAGCGTCAAACAGTGGAATAAGCTCAAATTTCAAAAAGGTCACATAAAATGGGGCTGGCCGTATTAATAGTGGCGATTTTGCCGGACATGCCTTAAGATCGAAAAATAGACAATCCACAGTTTATCAACAGCTTATCAGAGTTATGGACACCAAACAGCTTCCCCATCTTCTGAGCCTCCTGGACGACGATTCGCCCTCGGTGCAGGCGGAACTGCGCCTCCAGCTCGGGGCCATGGGTGACACGCTGAAGATAGAGCTCGCGCGCATGGCCACGCCGCCCAGCGACGCCCAGAGGCGCCTGCTGCAGTCCATACTCCAGCCCCAAAACCGGGCCTGGCTGCGGCGGGTCTGGGCCGTGTGGCTGCGCATGCCCGACAGCCTGGAAGCCCTGGAAAAAGCCTGCGCCCTGATCAGCGAGTTCCACAGCGGTTACATCTATCCCACCGACCTCAGCATCGTGCTGGACCAGTTGGCCGAGGACTACAGCCGCGACCACGGGCGGCCCGACGCACTGAGCCTGGCCGCTTTCCTGTTCAAGGAACGCGACCTCAAGGGCAACCAGGCCGACTACTTCAATCCGCTCAACAGCGACCTGGTCGCGGTCATCAAGGAAAAGCGCGGCATCCCCCTGAGCCTGAGCGCGATCTACATGCTGGTCGGACGGCGCCTGGGCCTCGACATAGGCGGCTGCCATTTCCCCGGCCATTTCCTCGCCCGGGTGCGCGAAGGCGGCCGCGAATTCCTGGTGGACTGCTTCAACGGCGGCGTGGAGGTCGACCACAAGGTGGTGGCCACCATGGGCGAATCCACCCCCTGGAGCCTGCAGACCATCCTCAACAGCGAGGCCGGCCCCCGCAGCATCGTGGCGCGCATGCTGCGCAACCTCGCCAAAGCCTATGAGGAAGGGCTCCGCCCCGAGGACCTGGCCCTGGTGGCCGAGCTGTCGGTGCGCATGGAGCAGGACGATTTGACGCGCGACGGTTCGCTCACGGACGCCTCCGCCCTGGAGGGCCAGCCGCGCTTCCCCACCGGCACCGTGGTCCGCAGCCGGCTCCTGGGCTTCCGGGCCGTGGTGGTGGATTTCGACCTGAGCTGCAAGGCGCCGGAGACCTGGCGCAGGAAAAGGGGCGGCGGCGCGCGGCTCGACCAGCCCTGGTACCACCTCTTCGTGGACAAAAGCGAGCAGGTGGCCTACGCGCCCGAGGAAAACCTGGAGATCGAAAGCCCGGCGGGCGCGGTGGAACACCCCTTATTGGCGCATTTTTTTGACCGCTATGAGAACGGCAAGTATTGGCGGAATTTCAAACATTGGCCCGGGGCCTAGGGGAAAATTGGACTCCAATTAGGCCCGGCTGAAAACCGCGAAACAGCTGGTGAAGCCGTGCAGGTAGGTGCCCCCGCCCACGGGGCCGATCTCTCCGTTGCAGAAAAAACCGCCCACGGCCTCCGAGCCGAAGACCCGCGCGAAGGCCTGGCTGTCGTGGTCGGGCTCGCTGAAGAGGCGCTCGCCCCGGCCCACGCAGCTGAAGAGCAGCGCGCCAGCCACCTTGCGTTCGGGCTGGGCGGCCAGGGAACGGGCCATGACCTTGCGCAGGTCCTCGTCCGCCGCCTCCGCGTCGCGCACGTGGAAACGCAGGCGCATGCCTTCGCGCACGAAGGCCGCCACCGCCACGTTCCCGCCCCGCTCGTCGAAGCCCATCACGTTGCGGATCAGGAAGTCGCCCGCCTGGGGCTCACCCTGGCGCATGTTGTCTCCCACCAGGCCCACGAAGAGGGCCCTCTGCAGCAGGTCCTTGGTGCGGGCGTCGACGCCCTCGAAGATGGTCTGGACGGCCTTGAGCGCGGATTTCTTGTCCAGCGTCTCGATGACGTTGCCCTGGCAGGAGGTCACGGTGAAAAGGGGGCCGACAGGCCGGCAGCCCTGGGCCACCAGGGTGTCCATGCGCAAGGGACCGCTCAGGGACAGAACGATGGCGCCGTCGCTGAAGCGCTGGCCGTCCAAAAAGAGGGCCCGCTCGCCCACATGGCGCAGGCCCGACACCACTCCGCCGACCTTCTGGCTTTGGGGGAAAGCGTAGTCCAGCCCCATCAGGAGGTCCTCGCTGCGGCCCATGAAGGGGCTCACCAGGGTGATGAAGCCGGGCCGCTCCGCCGCCGCCACGCCCAGGGCCAGCTCCCAGGACCGGGGCGGGTCGTCCGGGCCCGGCAGGTCCTCGTCGTTGATGTGGGTGGCCCGCAGGGCCACGCCCGGGAAGGCCGCCGCGGTCACCGACAGGCCCGGGCTTTCCTCGAGTTCGCGCGCGCCGCCGATCACGCCGCCGCCGGAACAGCCCAAAAGCAGGGAGGGCCTGAGCTCATGCAGAAGGCTCTCCTGGATCAGGGCGTAGGCGTCGCGGTGGTGGGGAGAAACGAAGAGGAAGAGCGCGTCCGGCCTGCGGCCGTCGAGATCCGCGCGCAATTTTTCGACGCACTCCGCCACGGCGGCCGAGGAGTCGATCAGCTCGCTCAGGGCGCTGGCGATTTTGGGCTGTTCCTCGGAACTGGCCATGGCTTGATTCCCTTTATTCTCCGGCTCCGCCGGCCCGATTGACCATCCAGGCCGAGAAGCCGTCCAGAAAAGCCCTGAAGCCCGGCAGATGGGCTTCGGGAAAACCGTACTTCGTGCCGCAGTCCTTCAGCACCGGGTCCCAGCAATCCAGCCAGGCCCGGCGGGCGCCCGCGTCGATGGCGAAGGGCAGGTGGCGGGCCCGCATGCGCGGCGGCCCGATCTTTTGGGCGTAGAGGGGCGGCCCGCCGCAGACGCCCACGAAGAACAGCGCGCTGCGCTCGGCCGCCTCCATCAAGGCGCCCTCCTCGCCGGGGAAGAGATGCGCGATGGGTGAGCGCGCCAGCTCCCGGTAGAAGTCCTGGAGCATCCGGGTGATGCCGCTTTCCCCCATGGCGCGGTATATCGCGGCGTCCGGAGGTGGCCCCTGCGGGGGCCCCACGGGAGGGGTGTGGATCTCGTCCATCAGGCGTATTCCTTTCGCATCGCAGACAGACTATAGTGTGACGCGAACGACCGCAAGCCCATGCTCAAACAACGCATCCTGCTGGTTTCCTTATGCGCGGCCGCCTGTGCCGCCCCCCTGCTGGCCCTCCTTTGGCCATCGCAGAGGGATTTTTTCGCCGCGAATCCGGCCAGCCTGGACTATTGGCAGCGCGGCCTGTCGGTCGGTCTCGCCGTCCTGGCCCTGCTGGCCTGGCGCCTGAACCAGAACCGCCTGGCCGTCATCGCCGCGGGCCTGGCCGTCGCGGCGGTCTGCGCCGTGCGGGCCGCCGCATCGGGCAGGCCCCCCCTGGATATCGCCAACGCCTGGTTGGTGGCGGTCCCGGGCGGCCTGGCCCTGAGCCTCCTGCCCGGCGAGGGCGCCCTGTTCAGCGGCCGGAGCATCGGCCGCGCCGCCCTTCTTTTCCTTCCCGCCGGCCTGGCCTGGGCCGTGGCCAATTCCAACCCCGCCGACACGGCCCAGCTCCTGGGCTGGCGCCTTTGGGGCGGACCCGGCCAGCCCAGCCATCTTGCCCACCTGGGCCTTTTGTTTTTCGCCCTGGCGGCCTGGCGTTTCCACGCCCGCATCGAATCCGCGCTCTTGGCCCTCGGCGGCAGCTTGATCGGCCTCTGCGGGCTGGCCTGGGGGCTCAGCCTCGCCGGATCCGGGACCGGGCCCTTGCTCTGCGCCCGCATGTGGCTGGCCGGGTGCCTGGCCCAGGCCGCCGGCCTGGCCCTGGGGCTCTTCCTGCTCTATTGGCAGAGGGTCTACCTGGACGAACTCACCGGCGTGCCCAACCGCCGCGCCCTGGATGAGCGCCTTGGGCACCTGTCCGCCCGCAGCGTCTACAGCCTGGCCATGGTGGACATAGACCACTTCAAAAAATTCAACGACACCTACGGCCACGCCCAGGGCGACGACGTGCTGCGCCTGGTGGCGCGCCACCTGAAGGAAAGCACGCAGGGGCGCGCCTACCGATACGGCGGCGAGGAATTCTGCGTGCTGGCGCCGGAGCTGGACACCGACGACATGGAGTCCCTCATGGACGCCGCGCGCGAGGGGCTGGCCGCCAGCCGCTTCCACGTGCGCCAGCCGCCCCCCTTGCGCCGCAAGAGCGGCCCCAAGGACCGCGGGAAAAAAGGCGGGGCGGGCAAGGGAGCCGAGGTCCAGGTCACGGTCAGCGTGGGCGTGGCCCGCTGCGACCGCAAGCACGACAGCCCGGCCAAGGTGCTGAAACTGGCCGACGAGGGCCTGTACGAGGCCAAGGCAGCCGGACGCAACATCGTGGTGAGGAAAAACTGACGGCTTTTCAAGGCGCCCCCGCTTCAAGGAACCCCATGCAACGGATTTTCCTGGCTTCCCTGGCCCTGGCCTGCCTGCTCCGGGCCCCCCTGCTCGCCAAGGAGGACGCCCTGCAGGCCAGCGTGGTCAAGGTGTTCGTGGTGCAGAAGGCGCCCGACTACTACCAGCCCTGGCAGATGGGCTACCAGGTGGCGGGATCGGGCTCGGGCTTCGTGATCCAGGGCCACCGCATCCTGACCAACGCCCATGTGGTCGCCAACCAGGTCAACATCCAGGTGATGAAGGCCGGCGACACCCACAAGGCCACCGCCCGCCTGCTCTTCGTGGCCGACGACGCGGACCTGGCCGAGCTCACCGTGGACGAGCCCGGCTTCTTCGACAACACCAAGCCCGTGGCCTTCGGCCCCATGCCGCACCAGCGGGACCACGTCGCGGCCTACGGCTTCCCCGCCGGGGGCGAGGAGATGAGCATCACCGAAGGCGTGGTTTCCCGCATCGAGGTGCTCCCCTATTCCCACGCCGGCGGCGAGCTCCTCACGGTGCAGACCGACGCCTCCATCAACCCCGGCAGCTCCGGGGGCCCGGTCTTCAAGGACGGCAAATTCGTGGGCGTCAGCTTCGAGAGCTACAGCGGCGGGGGCCTGCAGAACACGGGCTACTTCATCCCCGTCGTGCTGGTGAACCGCTTCCTCAAGGACATCTCAGACGGCCACTACGACGGGGTGCCCGGCATGGGCATCGTCTGGCAGAAGCTGGAGAACCCGGCCCTGCGGGCCTCCCTGGGGCTCCATTCGCCCCGCGGCGGCATCCTCATCATCAAGGTGGTGCCCGGTTCGGGGGCCGACGGCGTGCTGAAGGAGGGCGACGTCCTGCTGAAGATGGACGGGGTGCCGGTGGCGGAGAACGGCACCATACCCTTCGGCGACGGCGAACGGGTCGACCTGGTGCACCTGATCAGCCTGCACCAGATGAGCGACACGGCGAAGGTGTCCCTGTGGCGCGACGGCGCGGCCCTCGACGTGACCATGACCCTGAAAAGCATCCCCGACCTGGTGCCGGGCCCCAGCTACGGCGTGCGCCCGTCCTACTTCGTCTACGGAGGGCTGGTGTTCCAGGTCCTGAACGACGACTACCTGCGGCTCTTCGGGGCCAACGCCCCGACCCTCATGCGCTACTACGACGAACGCGGCCTGCCTTCGCCGGACCGCAAGCAGATCGTTTTCATCAACGTGGTCCTCCCGCACGAGGTGAACGCCGGCTACCACGAGCTCAGCCAGGCGATCGTCACGGAGGTGAACGGCAAGGCCATCAGCACGCTCAAGGACGTGGTGGAGGCCGTGAAGACTCCGGTCAAGACCAAGCGCGGGCGCTTCCTGGTGATCAAGATCGACGACTGGACCGGCGATTCGGAGAACCGCGGCAGCGAGGTGGTGCTCGACGCCGCCGCCGTGGCCAAGGCCCAGCCGGAGATCCTCAACGCCTTCGGGATCCCGTCGGCGATGTCGAAGGACCTGGTGGACCTCAGCGGGACCGCCAAAGGCGACTGACCATGGGGACTGAAGTGCCCTTCATGAGGCTGCGCCGGAAGGCCCTCATCCTGTTTTTTGCCGCGATGGGCCTCCCCGCCTCCAGGGGAGCCGCGGCCGATGCCCTGTCCGGAAATCCCCTCGGATCCCGTCGCGAAAAAGCTTTGGTTCTTGAAACGATAGCGGTGGACGGGGCCGCCAATTACGGGACCTGGGACGGAAGCCATTACTGGGTCGGCAGTTTCGGCGGCCAGAAGGTCACCGAGCTGGGCGCCGACGGGCGGCTCCTGAAGGTCTATCCCTTGGGCGCCGGCACGGCGCCTCTCCAGCTTGCTTTTGACGGGAAGGATATCTGGGTCGCCAGCGCCGACCCCCTGGACCACCTCATCCGCCTGGATCCGGCCACCGGGAAAACCTCGGTCTACGCCCTGGCCCCCAAGGGGGACGGGGGGCTGGGGGGCCTGCAGTGCGTGCTGTGGGACGGGAAAAACATCTGGGCCGCCCTGGCCGGCCTCAACCAGGTCGTGGAAGTCGACCCGAAAACCGGCGCCATCGTCGCCAGGGCCGGGGGCCAGACCAACGTCAACGGGCTGGCCTATGTCCGCTCCCCCGGACCCGGGGGGCGCGGGACCCGCGAACACATCTGGGCCGCGGACAGCAACAGCATCGGAAAAATCGACGCGAAAACGATGGCCTGCGCCAGCTACGGAAAGGGGGAGGGCCTCTTCCGCCTGGTCGCGGCCCGGGGCTACGTGTACGCGGCGGAAACCAGCCACGGCCTGGTGTACAAGTTCGACGAAAAAAGCGGGGCCCTGGTGGCCGTCTGGCCCACCGGACGCTGCCCCAACGACATCGCCTTCGACGGGCGTTATATCTGGACGGTGTCGGACGACAATTACATCAGCATCCACGACCGCGACAGCGGCAGGCTCGTCGCGCGCATCCCGGATTCGGGGAAGAGCAGCCTGACCTACGACGGGAAATACATGTGGAGCGTGAACGACGCGAAGGCCTTGGTGTACAAGGTTTTTTTCGGCGCCCCGCCCAAAGGCCCGCCCTCGACGCCTGCCCCATAAAAAAAGGCCGCGGATCCCGTTTCCGGAACCCGCGGCCCGCAAAGCCCTTTGTTTTTACTGACCCTTCTGTATCCCGAGCAGCTCGACTTCGAAGACCAGCACCGCGTCCGGGCCGATCTGGCCGCCGGCCCCGCGCTCCCCATAGCCGATCGCGGAGGGGATGACGAAGCGGAATTTGCTGCCGACCTTCATCAGCTGCAGCCCTTCGGTCCAGCCCGGGATGACCCGGTTGAGCGGGAAGGTGGCCGGCTGGTGGCGGTCGTAGCTGCTGTCGAACTTGGTGCCGTCGGTCAGGGTCCCGACGTAGTCCACCTTGACGATGTCGGTGGCCTTGGGCTTGCGGCCGTGGCCGGGGCGCAGGATCTGGTACTGCAGCCCGCTGGCGGTGACCATGACGCCCGGAAGCGCCTTGTTCTTGGCGAGGAAGGCGTCCCCGTCGGCCTTGTTGCGGGCCGACAGCACCGTCTGGCGGCGCGTGTTCATGTCCTGAAGGGCCTGGCTGATCTCCGCGTCGCTCAGCTTGCTCTTGCCGGCGAACTCGTCCTTGATGCCCCGTTCGATCATGGACAGGTCGGTGAACTCAAGGATCGACTTGATGTTGCCGCCGATCTTCTCGCCGACGGCGTAGCCGGTCTTGGCGGGGTCCGCGCTCTGACCCTGCTGGAGCTGCGCCAGGATGGCGCTCATGTCGCCGTCGCTCATGGTCGCGGTCCCGGAGACCTGGTCTTCCATGCCCTGCTGCAACTGGCCCAAGTCGACCTTGTCCTTTATCTTCTCGAGGTTCTTGCCGAGGTTCTGGCCGACGGCGTAGCCGGAGATCTTCTCGGGGGTGTTGAGTCGCACACAGGCGGCGGCGCACAGGGCCAGCGTCGCCAGGACGGCCAAACGGAGGGTCGATTTCACGGGGGGGCCTTTCGTCGCGGGGGAGAATTTTAGGCCCGCCATCATAGCCCCCCCGCCGCCAAAAATATAGGGGCCCTACTCAAAAAGCTTCCTGTACCGGCCGTAACCGTCCTTTTCCAGGTCCTCCTTGGGGATAAAGCGCAGGGCCGCCGAATTCATGCAAAAACGCTCGCCGGTGGGGGGCGGACCGTCGTCGAAGAGGTGCCCGAGGTGGCTGTTGGCGTGCCTGCTGCGCACCTCCGTGCGATCCATGCCCAGCGACGAATCGTTGCGGGTGACGATGTTGCCCGGCTCCAGGGGCCTGGTGAAGCTGGGCCAGCCCGTCCCGGAATCGTATTTGTCCTTGCTGCTGAAGAGCGGCTCGCCGGAGACGACGTCCACGTAGATGCCGTCCCTGTGGTTGTTCCAGTAGGCGTTGTCGAAGGGCGTCTCCGTGCCGTCCTCCTGGGTGACCTCGTAGGACAGGGGGTCCAGGCGCTTGCGCAGCTCGGCCTTGCCGGGCACGGCGTAGACCTCTTTCTCCGCAGCCGCCGCCGGGGCCGGCATGGGCGGGTCGGGCGGGATGACGTCGCGGTCCTTGCCCCAGACCGAGTCCAGGTAGCTGTCGCGGCCGGCGCCGGAGCGGTAGGCGTGGTAGCTGAAGGGCGATTTCTTGTAGTAGTCCTGGTGGTAATCCTCGGCCGGATAAAAGCTGTCGAAGGGCAGTATCTTGATCACGATCGGCTTGTCGTAGCGGCCCGAGGCGTTGAGCGCCGCGCGCGAGGCTTCGGCGATCTTCTTCTGGCGCTCGTCGCGGTAATAGATGGCGGCCCGGTACTGCGGTCCGCGGTCCACGAACTGGCCCTCCGGATCGGTCGGGTTGATCTGGCGCCAGAACACCTCGACGAGGTGGCGATAGGACACGATTTTGGGGTCGAAGGTGACCTGCACGGATTCGGTGTAGCCCTTTTCCGCGTAATTGTCGTAGGTGACGTCCGAACCCTTGCCTCCGGCGTAGCCCGCCAGGACCTGGGTGACGCCCTTGAGCTGCTCGAAGGGCGGCTGCATGCACCAGAAACAACCGCCGGCGAAGGTGGCGGTGCCCAGCTCCGGCTTGGCCGCCAGGCTCACAGGGGCGGCCGTCCCCAGCGCCGCCAGCGCCATTCCCAGCCATTGTTTCCGCGTCATATCGCTCCCTTTCGAATCCGGTGGATGGGCCAAAGCCGCCCTTAACAGACCTACGTTTCCCGGCCCGCAGCCGGATTCGAAAGGCCCGGGCCAAAGGCTTTTTTTGTCCCGGCCCCGGGCCGGCGCCACGCCCGCCGTGGTATCATGGCCCAACTGAACGCTCCCCTTCGCGTGGACGCCATGCCCGAACTCAAAGTGTATCCCACGGAATCCGCCCAGGCCCAGGCCGCCGCCGAGCTCTTCCTCTCCTGGGGCCGGGACGCGATCGCCGCCCGCGGGCGCTTCCGCGTGGCCCTCTCGGGCGGCCGCGGACCCCGCGGCCTGTTCCAGGCCCTGGCCCAGCGCCCCCAGGCGCTCGACTGGGGCAAGGTGGAGCTGTATTGGGTGGACGAGCGCTGGGTGGATTGGGGGAGCCCGGAAAGCAACTACGGCGAGGCGAGGCGGCTCTGGCTCGCCGCCCTGGAGCCGGGCCCGCGCTGCTTCCCCCTCTTCGACGCGTCCCTGGAACCGGAGGCCGCTGCCCTGGCCTATGAAAAACTTCTGACCGAAAATTTCGCGGCGGCCCTGCCGGTCTTCGACCTCATGCTCCTGGGCATGGGTCCCGACGGCCACACGGCTTCGCTCTTCCCGGGCCAGGCCTCGCTGGACGAAACCAGGCGCCTCTGCCTCGCGGTCCGCCATCCTGCCTCGGGGCAGGAACGCCTGACCCTGACCCTGCCCGTGCTCAACGCTTCCCGCCGCTGCGTCTTCCTGCTCAGCGGGGCCGAGAAGGCCGCCCTGATGGCCCAGGTGCTGGCGGGCAGGGCCCAGGTCCCTGCGGCCCGCGTCCGCCCCCCGCAGGGGGAGCTGCTGTGGCTGTCGGACGCCGCGGCCGCGGCCCAGGTGGCCTAGCCCAGCAGGGACTTTGCCTCTTCCACGATTTTTTCCGGCACGAACCCGAATTTCTGTTGCAGCGCTTTGAGCGGGGCCGAGGCCCCGAAGGTGTGCATGCCGACGACCTTTCCCTTGAGCCCCACATAACGGTCCCAGCCCAGGGTCGAAGCCTGCTCCACGGCCACGCGGGCCGTGACCTCCGGCGGCAGCACCTTGTCGCGGTAGGCCGCGTCCTGCTCCTCGAAGAGCTCCCAGCAGGGCATGCTCACCACCCGCGCGCGGATCCCCTGTTTTTCCAGGCCGGCCCAGGCGTCCATGCACAGGGACACCTCGCTGCCGGTGGCCAGCAGCAGCACCTGGGGCGCGCCCTGGCTGGCTTCCTTCAGGATGTAGCCGCCGCGGGCCAGGTCCGAGGCCGGGCCGAGGCCCTGGCGGTCCAGGGTCGGCAGGGCCTGCCGGCTGAGCACCAGGGCCGCGGGCCGGTGGTGCTGGCGCAGGATCACGCGCCAGGCCTCGGACACCTCGTTGGCGTCCCCGGGGCGCAGGACCAGCAGGCCCGGCACGGCGCGCAGGGCCAGCAGCTGCTCTACGGGCTGGTGGGTCGGCCCGTCCTCGCCCACGCCGATGGAATCGTGGGTGAAGATATAGATCACGGGCACTTCCATCAGGGCGCTGAGGCGCAGGGCGGGCTTGAGGTAGTCGCTGAAGATCAGGAAAGTCGAACCGTAGACGCGCACCTTGCTCAGGGCCATGCCGTTGAGCGCCGCGGCCATGGCGTGCTCCCGGATGCCGAAATGGAAGTTGCGGCCCAGAGGGCTCTCCGGCTCCTGGTCGCCCGCCCCGTCGAAGGTCAGGCGGGTCTTGGTCGAGGGGGCGAGGTCCGCGGAGCCCCCCAGGAGCCAGGGCATGTCCTGGGCCACGGCGTTCAGGACCTTGGCGGAGGAGTCGCGGCTCGCGATCCCCTTGGCGTCGGCCGGAAAGACGGGGATGTGCTTGTCCCAGCCTTCGGGCAATTCCCGCTTCTGCATCTTCAGCCATTGCCCGGCCAGGTCGGGATGCTCCTTTTGGTAGGCGTCGAAGAGCTGCTGCCACAGGGCCCGCAAGGCGCCCCCGCGCTTCCCGGAGACGGCGGCGAAGTATTCGTGCACGCCGACGGGCACCAGGAATTTCGCGTCCGGCGGCCAGCCGTAGGCCTCCTTGGTGCGGCGTATCTCCTCCTCGCCCAGGGGCTCGCCGTGGGCCGCGCTGGTGTCCTGCTTGTTGGGCGCGCCGTAGGCGATGTGGCTGTCCACGATGATCAGGGTGGGGCGGTCCTTGGTCTTCTGGAAGGTGTCGAAAGCCCGTTCCACCAGGCCCAGGTCGTTGGCGTCGCCCACGCGCAGGACGTTCCAGCCGTAGCCCAGGAAGCGGGAGGCGATGTCCTCGTCAAAGGCCAGGGCGGTGTTGCCCTCGATGGTGATGTGGTTGTTGTCGTAGATCCAGCAGAGGTTGCCCAGCTTCTGGTGGGCGGCCAGGGAGGCGGCCTCCGAGGAGATCCCCTCCATCATGCAGCCGTCGCCGGCCAGGGCGTAGACCCTGAAGTTGAACAGCTCGAAGCCCGGCCGGTTGAAGTGGGCCGCCTGCCAGCGCGAGGCCATGGCCATGCCCACGCTGGTGGCCAGGCCCTGCCCCAGGGGGCCGGTGGTGCATTCCACGCCGGAGGTCCAGCGGTATTCCGGATGTCCGGGCGCCCTGCTCCCCAGCTGGCGGAAAGCCTTGATGTCGTCCAGGGACACGGTGGGCCGGCCCAGGGTCTCGTAGTCCGCGTTCACGGCCTCGACCCCGCTCAGGTGCAGCAGCCCGTACAGGAGCATGCTGGCGTGCCCGGCCGACAGCACGAAGCGGTCGCGGTTGGGCCAGATCGGGTCCGTGGGGTCGAAGTTCAGGAAGCGCTGCCACAGGGTGTAGGCCACCGGCGCCATGCCCATGGGGGTGCCCGGGTGCCCGGAGTTGGCGGCCTGCACCGCGTCCATGGCCAGGGTGCGCAGGGTGTTGATGCACAAAATGTCGAGGGGTTCCTTGCTTTCCATGGCGTCTCCTTGAACTAGGCTTTTTTCTCCACATGGCCGCCGAAACCGTGGCGCATGGCCGAGAGCAGTTTCTCGCCGAAGGAATGGTCCAGGCGCGAACGGAAGCGGGCGTAGAGCGAGGCGGTGAGCACCTCCGCGGGCACGGCCTCGTCCAAGGCGGCCTGCACGGTCCAACGGCCTTCCCCGGAATCCTCGACCCTGCCCGTGAAGTCCTTGAGCTGGGGGTCCTGCGCCAGGGCGTCCGCGGTCAGGTCCAGGAGCCAGGAGCTCACCACGCTGCCCCGGCGCCACAGCTCCGCCACCTGGTCCAGGGGTACGGCGTAGCGCTGGTCTGCGGGCAGGGAGTCCTGGCCCGCGCCCCGCAGGATGTCGAAGCCCTCGGCGTAGGCCTGCATCAGGCCGTACTCGATGCCGTTGTGGATCATCTTCACGAAGTGCCCGGCGCCTGAGGGGCCGCAATACAGGTAGCCCTGCTCGGCCGTTCCGCCCTCCGCCAGGCCGGCGGTGCGCGGAAGGTCGCCGCGCCCGGGGGCCAGGGCCTTGAAGATGGGCTCGCACAGGTCGAAGGCGGCCTTGGGCCCGCCGACCATCAGGCAATAGCCGCGCTCAAGCCCCCACACGCCGCCGCTGGTGCCCGCGTCGAGGTAGTGGATGCCCTTGGCCGCCAAGACCTTCGAGCGCCGCACGTCATCTTTGAAGTAGGAATTGCCGCCGTCGATGATGACGTCGCCGGCCTCCCAATGCTTGGCCAGCTCCTCCACGGTCTTTTCCGTGGGCTCGCCGGCCGGCACCATGACCCAGGCCACCCTGGGCTTGGGCAGGGCCGCGGCCAGGGCCTGCAGGCTGGAGGCGCCCTTGGCGCCCTCGACGGACAGCGCCTTGACGTTGTCCGGGTTCAAATCAAAGGCCACACAGGTGTGCCCCGCCCGCATCAGCCTGCGGGCCATGTTGGCTCCCATGCGTCCCAGTCCCACCATGGCGATGTTCACTTAGGTCCTCCTTCGGCGAAAATTCGGGTTCAGCTCAGGTGCCGCCAATGGCAGCCGTCGCGCTCCAGCAGGGCGTCGGCTTCCCGCGGCCCCCAGGAACCGGACGCGTAGTTGGGGAAATCGCGGGGCGGCAGGGCCTTCCACACGTCCAGGATGGGCTGGACCACGGACCAGCCCGCCTCCAGCATGTCCGCGCGCTGGAAGGGCGTGGCGTCGCCCATGATGCATTCGTAGAGCAGGGTCTCGTAGCCCGTGCTGGTCTGGACGCCGAAGTAGTCGGCGTAGTTGAAGTCCATGTTCACGCTGCCCAAATCCATGTTGGGCCCGGGCACCTTGGCCCCGAAGGTCAGGGTGATGCCCTCGTTGGGCTGGATGCGCACCACCAGCACGTTGGGCTCCACCTGTTCCATGCCCAGGTGCCGGAACAGGGGCAGGGGCGGCCGGTGGAACTGGATGGCGATCTCGGTGACCCGCTTGGGCAGGCGCTTGCCCGTGCGCAGGTAGAAGGGCACCTTGGCCCAGCGCCAGTTGTCCACATAGAGCTTAAGGGCCACGAAGGTCTCGATGTTGGAGTCCTGCGACACCCGGTCCTCCTTGCGGTAGCCGCGCACCAGGGTGTCGGCCACCACGCCCTCGCCGTACTGCCCCCGCACGGCCCTCTGCAGGACCTCCTCGGGGGACATGGGGCTGATGGCCTTGAGCACCTTGTGCTTCTCGTCGCGCACCGCGTCGGCGTCGAAGGAGATGGGCGGCTCCATGGCCGTCAGGGCGATGAGCTGGAGGATGTGGTTGGGCACCATGTCGCGCAGGGCGCCGGCCTCCTCGTAATAGGGGCCGCGCTGCTCCACGCCCAGCTCCTCGGCCACCGTGATCTGCACGTGGTCCACGTAGCGGCGGTTCCAGATCGGCTCGAAGATGCCGTTGCCGAAGCGCAGGGCCATGATGTTCTGGACCGTCTCCTTGCCCAGGTAATGGTCGATGCGGTAGATCTGGCGCTCGGCCAGCACCTTGGAGATGTCGCGGTTCAGGGCGCGGGCGGATTCCAGGTCGCGGCCGAAGGGCTTCTCGATGATGACCCTGCGCCACTGCTCACCCTTTTCCTCGACCAGGCCGGCGGCGCCCAGTTGCTCGACCACTTGGCCGAAGAAGCTGGGCAGGGTCGCCAGGTAATAGAAGCGGTTCCCCTGGGTGTTGTGGCGCTCCTCCACCTCGGTCAGCAGGGTCTTGAGCTTCTGGTAGGCCGCGGGGTCGGAGAACTCCCCGGACATGTAATAGATGCGCTCCAGGAACCAGGCCCACACGTCCTTGTCCACGGGGGCGCCCGCGTAGCCGCTGATCTCGGCGTTCAGCTTGTCCCGGAAATCCTGGTGGGACATGGGCGGGCGGGCGAAGCCCACCAGGGCGAAGTCCCGGTTCAGGTAGTTGCTGACGGCCAGGTTGTAGAGCGCGGGGACGAGCTTGCGCTTGGTCAGGTCGCCCGAGGCGCCGAAGATGACGGCCGTGCAGGGCCCGGTGGTCTTGACCGCGCTGGGATTGGGATGGTTAGGCGTGCCGGCGTTTTGCATGGGGTGCTCCGTTCCGGTCGACGAAAAAAGGGACTTCTACGATAGCAGAAGGCGGGGAGGCTTGGAATACGCTATAAAATGTTTACGTGGCCGTCACAGGAACGGCTTGCCCTTACATCCCTGAATGCGCCACATTGACTCCTTATTCCCTTTCGGTTAGGGTTTGCGCATGGACCGGCGGAAATTGAAAAAATTCGGCGCCCTGCTCGCCCTAACCAGCCTTCTGGTCCTGAACCTGCACGTCCTGGCGCACGTCTTCGGCCACGACCACGACGACGACGACCGCCCGGGCAAAGGCAAGGCCTCGCCCCCCTGCGCCCTGTGCCAGGCTGTGCTGACCCAGACCAGTCTGGCGGCCGCTCCCAGCGTGCAGGCGCCGTCCAACCCCCTGACCTTCATGATCTTCCCGGCCGACGCCGCGCCGGTTCGCGAACCGATTTTCGGCGTCCTTTGCAGCACGCGCGGCCCTCCCCGCGCCCTCCCTTTGTCCGTCTGATTCGTCGCCTGGGACGCCCCTCTTTGCGGGCCGTCCTCCGTCGTTCATCCGAAGCCTGAACTGAACCGGCGTTGACGCGGAAAACCCATATGGGTTTTCCGTGTGGGCCTGTTTAAACAGGGCCTTCAAGGGCCGCGTCCGGCCTCTGCCTGGAGCATCCATGCCTATTTTGGAACTGGAAGGCGTCAAAAAAAGCTACCCCTTGCCCGACGGCGGGCGCCACCTGGTCCTGGACCTGGCCCATTTCTCACTGGGGGCCGCCGAACAAATGGCCCTGGAGGGGCCCAGCGGGACGGGCAAGACCACCTTCCTGAACTGCTGCGCCGGGATACTGCGCCCGGACTCCGGTTGTGTCCGCGTCGCCGGCCAGGACATCAACGCCTCGGGAGAGGCCAAGGCCGACGCCCTGAGGGGAGGCAGCCTGGGTTACGTGTTCCAGACCTTCAACCTTCTGCAGGGCCTCAGCGCCCTGGAGAACGTGGAGGTCGCCATGCGCTTCGGCGCGGGCTGGGACCGGGAACGGGCGGTGGCCCTGCTCGGGCGCATGGGGCTGGGCAACAAGCTCGGGCACCGGCCGGGCCAGCTGTCCTCGGGGCAGCAGCAGCGGGTGGCCTTGGCCCGCGCCCTGGCGAACCGTCCCAAGGTGGTCCTGGCCGACGAGCCCACGGGCAACCTCGACGCGGACGCGTCCCAGGAGGCCGTGGAATTGCTGAAGGAGGCCTGCGCCAGGGACGGCGCGGCCCTGCTGGTGGTGAGCCATGACCGGGAGGTGCTGAGGCAGTTCAAACGAAGGCAGCACCTGGCCGACCTCAACCGGGCCTCCCAGCGGCCGTCCAAACCCGCACGCGGACCGCGCAGGACGGGAGGCAGGCCATGAAAGGCGGACAACTGAATGCGCTGTGGCTGCTGGCCCGGCGTTCCCTGCGCCAGCACCGCCTTTCCACGGCCCTGACCGCCGCCTGCGTGGCCCTGAGCGTGGGCCTGGTCATGGCCGTGTTCAGCATCCAGGCCCAAAGCCGGGACGCCTTCACCGGCGGGGCCATCGGATTCGACGCCGTCCTGGGGGCCCGCGGCAGCCAGCTCCAACTGGTCCTCAACAGCATCTTCCACCTGGAGACCTCCCCCGGGAACATCCCCTACCGCTACTACAAGGCCATCCAGGCCAACCCCGCAGTGGCCCTGGCCGTGCCCTACGCCGTGGGCGACAACTACCGCGGCTACCGCCTGGTGGGCACGGAGTCCACCATCTTCACGGATTTCGAGTACCAGGTGGGCAAGAAGCTCAAGACCGCCTCGGGCAGGTTCTTCGACCCCCAGGCCAAGGAGGCGGTGGTGGGGAGCTACGTGGCGCGCAAACTCGGCATGAAGGTCGGCGATACCTTCCATCCCTACCACGGCTTGATCTACGACCCCAGCGCCATGCACGCGGAGGTCTTCACCGTGGTCGGCGTGCTGGAGCCGACGGGCACGCCCAATGACCGCGTCATCTGGATCCCCCTGGACAGCTTCTACCGGATCGCAGGCCATGTCCTGCGGGGCGCCGGAAGCGTCTACACGCCCAGGGACGGCGTGGTCATACCCGACCAGGACAAGGAAGTCAGCTCCGTCATGATCAAGTTCCGGGACCCGGAGACGGCCATGGTGCTGTCGCAAATGATCAACAACCAGGGCTCGGTGGCCACGCTGGCCTGGCCCATCCCCAAGGTCATGGCCGAGCTCTTCGACAAGATCGGCTGGGCCTACCGCGTGCTCGCGCTCATCGGCTTCGCGGTGATGCTGGTGTCCGCCATGGCCACCGTGGCGGCCCTGGTCAACAGCCTGGAGTCCCGCCGCCGGGATTTCGCGATCCTGCGCGCCCTGGGCGCCGGACGCGCCACCGTGGCCGGGCTCATGGTGCTGGAAAGCGCGGCCACCGGGGCCCTCGGCTCCCTGTTCGGCTTCGCGGTCTACGCCGCCATCCTGGCGGCGGCGGCGGCGATCCTGAGGGACAGCACCGGGGTCCTGCTGGGCGCCTGGTACTGGCATCCGGTCCTGGCGGCCGCGCCCCTGGGCATGACCCTCCTCTGCGGCCTGGCCGGGCTGATCCCGGCCCTGCAGGCCTACCGCGTGGACGTGGCGGCCGGCCTCGCCCCCAGGACCTAAGGGAGAGCGGAAGCCCCTCTCCCAGACCCCCCGCTTCAAGGAAGCCATGATCAAAGCCATCCTGCTCCTGCTGGCGACCACGGTCCTGCCCACGGCCGGCTTGCCCGCCCACGAACACCACCCGCCCCACCACGGCAGCCTGCAGGTCTTCGGCGAGGACGCCGCACACCTGGAGCTGGTGCTCGACGCCAAGACCGGGCGCCTGACGGCTTACGCGCTCGACGGCGAGGCCGAGGAGTACATACGCCTCGCCCAGCCCTCCATCCGCATCCGGGTGCTGAAAAGCGATCCCGCTGGAAAACCCTTCAGCCTGACGCTGCGCGCCGTCGCCAACGTGCTCACCGGCGAGAAGGTCGGGGACAGCGCCGAATTCGAAACCGTCTCGCCGCATCTGCGGGGCTTGAAATCCTTTGAAGGGCGCTTCGGCCCGGTCAGCATCCGCGGCCTGCGCTTCGGGTCCAATCTCCTGGACTATCCCCTGGGAAACGAGGAGCACTAAAACCGTGGAAACCTTGAGCACGATCAGGGCCCTGGCCCTGGCGCTCCTGCTGGCCTGCGCAGTCCGGGCGTCCTCCGACTCCGTCGGCGGCGGCGCGGGAAACTTCGTCTTCTCCGCCTCCCCGTCCGGAAGCGGGCCGGCCAAGACGGGCGGCTCGGTCATGGCCTCGGCCGCGGCCGCGGCCGGATTCAAGCCGCTCCAGCCCGGCATGCCGGTGATCGACATGGGGGCCTTCCGGCCCACCAACCCCCTCCCGGCGGGCGTGAACTACGTGAGCTTCAAGACCCTGGCGGATTTCGTCTATGACAGCGACTTCTACCCCTGGAACGACCCCTTCACGGACCCCAAGCGCCGCAAGCACCCCAGGCGGGTTATCCCCAAGTCCATCCTCGCCCTGAACGGGCGGCGCGTGGCCTGCATGGGTTTCATGCTGCCCTGGGATTTCACGCGCGACGGCACCCGCCATTTCGGGCTGATGAGGAACCAGATCGGCTGCTGCTTCGGGCAGGCGCCGGGCATGAACGAATGGATCGACGTGAGCAAAGTGAGGCCCGCCGAGGTGCTCATGGACCAGCCCCTGCTGGTGGTCGGAATCCTGAAGGTCAAGCGCATCACCGAGGCCGGCAACACCATGGGCGTCTACAGCATGGTTGCCGAGAGCGTGGAAGCGGCGGGGATAGAACCGTGAGGGCGACGCCCCTGGCGGCCCTGGCGCTGGCCCTGCCTTCGTGCTGCATGGCCGCCCTTCCCTTCCCGGCCCCAAGCCCCCTTTCCGGCCCGGCCTTGGCCGCCGCCGCGGAGCCCATGGCCCAGCCAGGCGCAGCGAAAAACTCCCCTAGGACGGCCCTGCTGGCCGCCATCTGCTACCACCGTTTCGGCCTGGAAACGCGGCTGGACCCTTATTGCATGTCCCCGCAGCGCTTGGCGGGGGAGTTGAGCTGGCTGCGGGCCAACGGATGGAAAAGCGTTTCCCTGACGCAGGTCGCGGCGGCCCTGGATGGCGACGCCGGGGCCCTCCCTGCGAAAGGCGTCCTGCTGAGCGTGGACGACGGCTACAAGGCCGGGGAGCTGGGGGCGCCGGTGTTCGAGCGCTACGGCTTCCGGGCGGTCTACTTCGTGGTGCCGGACATGCTGGGGCACGGCGCATTCCTCTCCTACCGGGACCTGCGCGAGCTGGAGGCCCGCGGGCACGAGGTGGCCAGCCACACCCTGTCGCATCCGGACCTGGCCCTGGTGCCGCCAGGCATGGACCCCGCCGCCTATGCGCGTTGGGTGGACCTGGAGCTTCGGGAACCCAAAGAGCTCTTGGAAAAGGCCCTGGGGCATCCCGTGGACGCCCTGGCCTGGCCCTACGGCACCTACAATCCGGCCGTTTCCGAGGCCGCCCGGAGGGCGGGTTACCGGCAGCTCTGGAACGTCAGCGGCGGTGTGAACCGGGTCCAGGGCCTGGACCCCTCGCGCCTGCGGCGCATCGTCTTGGTGGGCCATCCGCCGCTGGCGAGTTTCGCCCGCCGCCTGCGCAGCCCACCCCTGCGCACGCCCGTGGACTGCCTCAGCGAGGGGGGCCTGTTTTATCGTTCGCAGCTGCCGACGCGCATCTATGTGCCCCAGGGCGTCACGGCGGCCCTGGCCAGCGTGCCGGTCACTCCGGACGCCGCGGGTGGCCTGACCCTCAGCGCAGACCTGCCCGACGGCTTCTACTTCCTCAATCTGGCCGACGAGGCAGGAACCAAGCGCGGAAGCGCCTCTTACCTGTTCCAGGTGGCGCCGGACGCCTGGAAAGCCTGCTTCGACACGCTGGCCGCCACCCCAGCCCCAGGAAGGCCCTAAAGCCGCATGTCCAGAAGGAGACTGAAACGCCTCGGCGCCCTGCTCGCGTTGACCGGCCTGCTGGTCCTGAACCTGCACGTGCTGGCCCACGTGTTCGGCTTCGACCATGACGACGACGGCCCCGGGAAGAAAGGCAGGGCCGCCCCCTGCGCCCTTTGCCAGGCCGTCCTGGCCCAGCAAACGCTCGCGGCGGCGCCCAGCGTCGCCGCCCCGTCCGGGCCGGGGACCTTCAGCGCACAGGCGGCGGCCGAAGCCCCGCTCCAGCGGCATTTTTTCGCCGTCGCCTCCAGCACCCGCGGCCCTCCCGCGCTTGGCCCCGCCTGAAACCGAGTCAAGCCACGCGCCCGGCCCCCTTTTACGCCGCCCGGGACGGCCACAAACCCTCTGGAGAATGACCATGCGAACCATCCATCCCATGCTTTGTTGGGCCGCCCTGGCGGCCCTCCTGGCCCGGCCGGCCTTCGCCGGAGTCACAGGATCCATCGTCGGCACGGTCCACGGCCCCCAGGGAGCTCCCCTTGCGGGCGCCACCGTGGCCGTGGAAGGCGGCGGCACGGCCCTCAGCGCCACCACCCAGGCCCAGGGCGGCTTCCGCCTGCTGTCCCTTCCCTTCGGAGACTACAGCGTGCGGGTGCTGGCGAACGGCTATGCGCCCGGCCTGGACAGCGTCAGCGTCGGGTCCGACGCGGTGGTCCCCTTGGACGTAAGCCTGAAGCCCCTGTCCGTCCCGGCCCAGGCCGAAAGCGAGGATCTCTCCGCGGTGACCATCCAATCCACCCGGATACGCATCAACCGTTCCTCCGCGGTCAGCAGCCAGGAGATCAACCAGACCCAGATCAGCCAGCTCCCGGGCGGGACAACCCAGTCCCTGCCCAAGGTGCTTTTCACGACCAACCCGGGCTTCGTGCAGGGCTCCTTCGGACAGGTCTTCTCGCGCGGCAACCACGCCAACATGCAGTACGACATCGACGGCATCCAGCTCCCGGACTCGGTCTCCGGCACCTTCGGCGACGCCTTCAGCGTGCTGAACATCGACCGCATGGAGGTGATCACGGGCGGCCTGCCCGCGGAATACGGAAACCGCCTCTCGGCGGTGGTGAACATCCTAACCAAGTCCGGCACGCAGGCGCCGGGCGGCTTTTTGGACATGAACTACGGCTCCTACAACACCTTCAGCCCCCAGGCCGTCTACGGCGGCTCCGCCGACGGCGGGCACCTGCGCTACTTCCTTTCCGGCGGCTACGAAAGCACCGACCGCGGGCTGGACACCCCGGAGCCCGCCTCTGAGAACGACGAGCGGCAGGGCGGCACCAGCGCGGTCCACGACACCAGCGTCAGCAACAACCAGTTCGCCAAGCTCGACTGGGACCTGGACGAGCAGGACACCCTCATGTTCACGGCCTTCAATTCCCAGCGGACCTTCCAGATACCGAATTACCCGGCCGGCTTCAACCCCGGGGACAGCTTTTTCAGCCCGACCTATTCGGACGAATACGGCAACGTGGGGGGCGCGTCCTGGGCTCCCTACAACACGGACGACTACCAGATCGAGGGCAGCGACTACGCCGAGGTGATGTGGAAGCACCGCTTCGAGGACGACTCCCTCCTGCAGCTGGCGCCCTACGTCAAGATGTCCTCGGTGATCTTCAACGGCGACCCCTCCGCCGACCTGGCCGGCGCCTCCGACGGCTCCAGCGACGGGAACCCCGTGACCGACGATTCCTTCGCGGAGGACCGGGTCACCAGCGACCTGGGCGTGCAGGGCGATTACAGCGCCCACCTCAACGAAGCCAACACGGTCAAAACCGGCTTCCAGCTGCAGGCCGCCGAGGCGCACGGGCCCATCAGCATCGAGTACCAGAGCACCGGCGGCGCCGTCACGACCACGGGCCAGAACGGCGCGGACCACGACTACCAGGAAAGCGTCTACGTCCAGGACGACATCACGCTCGTCAAGAACGTGGTCCTGAACGCCGGGCTGCGCTACGACGCCATCCAGGACCTCTTCGCGGACGCCAGCTCGGTGGACGGCATGTTCCAGCCCCGCCTGGGGCTCAACTACACGCCCTGGGCCCTGACCAAGTTCCACCTCTACTACGGTGAACTGTTCCAGCCCGCCCCGGCCGAGGACCTGCGCGACAGCTTCTCCCAGGTGAGCGGCAACCTGACGCCCTATGACATCAAGTCGGAGAAGGACGATTACTACGAGGCTGGGGTGGCGCAGCAGCTGTCCGACCAGTTGGTCAGCCTCAACACCTACTACAAGAGCGCCGTCAACCTGCTGGACGACACCCAGCTCCTGAACACCGCCATCACCGAGCCCTACAACTACGCGCAGGGCTACGTGTACGGCACGGAGCTGTCCGTAAACGGGCATTTCGCGGAACACTTCTCGGACTTCCTGACCTACTCCTACGAGATCGCCCAGGGCTACGGCGCCAGCGGAGGGCTCTTCGCGCTGTCGCAGGCGGACCTGCAGACCGCCGAGGCCGGCGGCGACGATTTCTGGCAGTACCTGGACCACTGCCAGATCGACAGCGCCAACGCGGGGCTCACCTACAGCCTGGGGGGCTTCACGGTGGGCGCCACGGGCCTCTACGGCAGCGGGCTGCGCACCGGCTTCGACAACGAGGTGAGCCTGCCTCCGCACTTCACCGTGGACGGCACGCTCAGCTACGCGATCACGGGGAAGAGCTGGCTGGACGACGTGAAGCTGCAATTGGATGTGACGAACATTTTCGACGACGTGTACCCGATCTTCGTGGACAACGGTTTCAACGGCTCCCACTACGTGGCGCCCACGGGCTTCATGGTGCACCTGATCAAGACCCTATAGATTCCGGCTTCCGGGGCGGGCGATCCATGCCGGCCCGAGGCGCGAAGACGGCCTCGGGCCGGCGGCCCCGCTTTAGGCCGGGGCGTGGCAGTCGCCGGGCAGCAGGCGGCGGTCCTTGGGGAGCTTGTCCCAGCCCTTTTGTTGCGCGTAGTCCAGGACCATGGGGATGCGCCCCTGGAACATGCGTTTCCAGCCCGCGCCCATGAACTGCTTGACCATGAGTCCCCTGAGGCCCACCAGGCCGTCGTGCACCAGGCTCAGGCGGGTGCCCTTCCCTTCGGGGGTCAGGGTCCAGGTGATGATGAAGGGCAGCTCCTCGTCCTCCTCGCCCCTCTGGCTCCAGCACAGAAGCCGCGGCTTCTCGACCTTCAGCACCTCGCAATAGGCGACGCCCTTCCAGCCGTAGACGGGCTTGGCCTTGAACAGGAACTTCTTCCCCACCACCGGCTCGAATCCCTCGTTCTTCATGAGCCACTGCTCCAGGGCTTCGGGCCGGACCAGGGCCTCCCAGACATGCTCGACGGGGTAGGGGTAAAAGGCGTCCAACTCGATCTTAGCCATGCTTCCTCCGCAGGTATTGGCCCAAGGCCTCCAGCTTGCCGGACCAGAATCCCTTGTGGACCTCCACCCAGTTCGTGAGTTCAAGCAAGGGGCCGGGCGTGAGGCGGTAGATGCGTTGCCGGCCTTCGCGGCGTTCGCGCACCAGGCGCGCCTTTTTCAGGACGCCGAGCTGCTGCGACAGGGCCGGGGCCGAACCCCGGAAACCCCGGGCGAGGCCCGACACGGGGAGCTCCCCCGCCTCGAGCAGTTCAAGGATCCTCCGCCGGGCCGGGTGGGCCACGGCCTGGAACACGTCGGAATGGGCAGGGAGCCGGTTCATGCGCGTATATTATTAAGCTAAAGCTTAACTGTCAACCGATAAAAAAGGGCCGTGGAATCCGTCGCCCCGGGGCGCCGATCCCGCGGCCCCCGGGCCTAGGCCCGCAAATGCCAGGCCTTGGGCCGGGTGAAGGTCAGGATGCCTTCCTTGGACAGGACGCTGCCCAGGCCGCTGTGTCCGCGGCCGGACCAGGGCAGCCTGGGGCTGACCCGGTCGCAGCAGTTGAAATAGACCGAGCCGGCGTTGACCCGCGCGAGCAGGGCCCCGGCCACGGCCGCGTCGCGGGTGTAGACTCCGGCCGTGAGCCCGTATTCCGTGTCGTTCATCAGCTCCAGCGCCTGCTCGTCGTCCTTCACTTTCTGTATGCCGATCAGGGGCCCGAAGCTCTCGTCCCGCATCAGGGCCATGCGGTGGTCGACGTCCACCAGGACCGTGCCCTCGAACCAATTGCCGGGCCCGGGCAGGCGCTTGCCGCCGCAGAGCAGGCGGGCGCCCTTGGCCAGGGCGTCGGCCACCTGGGCCTCCAGGACCGCCAGCTGGGCCGGCCGCGTGATGGCGCCCCAATAGGTCGCGGGGTCGCCCACGGGCCCCCGGCGGAAGGCCTTGACCTCGGCGACAAAGGCCTCCACAAAGGCCTCGAAAATGTCCGCGTGCACGTAGAGGCGCTCCACCGAGCAGCAGCTCTGCCCGGTGTTGTAGAAGGCGCCGTCGGCCAGGCCCGCGGCGGCGGTCTTGACGTCCACGTCCGCGCGGACATAGACCGGATCCTTGCCGCCGAGCTCCAGTTGCATCTTCACCAGGCCGCGGCTGGCGGCCTCGGCCACCTTGAGCCCGGTGGCGTAGGAGCCGGTGAAAAAGACCCCGTCCAGGGGCTGCTTCAGCAGCTCGGCGCCCGCGTCCCCCAGGCCCAGCACCGGGACGAAGACCTCCTGGGGCACGCCCGCCTCGCGCAGAAGTCCGACGACGGCCAGGCCGGTGAGGCTGGCGAATTCCGAGGGCTTGTACAGCACGCTGTTGCCCGCCAGCAGGGCCGGGACGAAGACGTTGGACCCGACAAAGAGGGGGTAGTTCCAGGCCGAGATGTTGGCCACCACGCCCAGGGGTTCGCGGCTGATGCCCTCCACCAACCCGGCCTCGCTGTGCACGTTCTCGTGGGCCAGCGCCGCGGGCGCGGCCTCCAGGAAGAAATCCAGCCGGCGCAGTAGCCCCTCAAGCTCGTTGCGGGACTGGGCGATGGGCTTGCCGACCTCCGCGGTCAGGATGTTGGTGAGGCGTTCGCCGCGTTCCGCCACCAGGCGCCGGAACTTCCCCAGAATGGCCAGGCGGGCCTGCAGGCCGAGGGCGGTCCAGGCCGGGCGGGCCGCGCGGGCGGCGCGGGCTTTGGCCGCGATTTCCGCGGGGCTGTCCTGGGGCAGGCTACGGATCTTGGCCCCCGTCGCCGGATTGATCACGTCAAACACGCTGCGTTCCCTCCTGTGCGGACTTGAGAAAATCCCGGAGAAAGACCCGGCCGTCGAGCAGGCCCGGGTCCCCGGCTTTCTGGAATTCCGGGTGCCACTGCACCGCGAAGAGCGGCGGCCCATCCAGGGCGCGGAAGGCCTCCACCAGGCCGTCCTCCCGGGAATGGGCCTCCGCCGTCAGGCCCGGCCCGAGCTTGCGCACCGCCTGGTGGTGCACGCTGTTCACCGTGCACCGGGTCCGGCCCGCCAGCTCGGCCAGGCGTCCGCCCAGCTCCAGGCCGTGGAAGTTCTGGTCGTAGGCGTCCCAGTCCCGGTGCACCAGGGAGCCGGGATGCTGGGTCCCTATGTCCTGGTACAGGGTGCCGCCGAAGGCCACGTTGAGGAGCTGCAGGCCCCGGCATATCCCCAGCACCGGCTTGCCCTGGGCCCGGAATGCGGCCACCAGCGCGATCTCATAGGCGTCGCGCACCGCGTCCCCGGACCATTCCGGCGCCAGCGGCAACTCCCCGTAGCTTTGGGGCGCGACGTCCGAGCCGCCCTGCAGGATCAGGCCGTCCAAGGGCTCGGCCAGGGCGGCGTGGTCCACGGGCGCGCCCGCGGCCGGTGCCGGGACGAGGTAGCACAGGGCCCCCTCGGCCATGACCCAGTGGGAAAGGCTCTGCTCCAGGTACAGCAGGGTCTTGCCCTTGAAGATGGGGCGCTTGGGGTCCGCGTGGAAAAAGCAGGCCGACAGGCCGATGCGCGGCCTTCTCACCGCGCGGCCGCGAAGATGGCTTCAAAATCCCGCTGGGACACGGGCCGGGGGTTGCTCGGATGGCAGGCGTCGCGGAAGGCCAGCTCGGCCAGCTTGGGCCCCAGGTCCTTGGCCACCCCGGCCGCGGCCAGGCCGGCGGGGATGCCGATCTGCTTCTTCAGGTTCTTCACCCAGGCCAGGAAGGCCTCCGGGCCGCCCTGCTTGAGGCCGACCGCCAGGGCCAGGGCCTCGAAGCGTTCAGGCACGGCCGGCGCGTTGAAGGCCAGGGCGTGGTCCAGCATCACGCCGTTGGCGAGGCCGTGGTGGAGGTCGGCCGCGGCGGACAGGGCGTGGGCGCAGGAATGCACCACGCCCAGGCCCTTTTGGAAGGCCAGCGCCCCCATCATCGAGGCCATGAGCATGTCCCCGCGCGCGTCCAGGTCGCCCGGCGTCACCACGCAGCGGGGCAGGGACCGCGAGGCCAGCCGCAGGCCCTGCAGGGCTATGCCGTCGCAGATCGGATGGTAGGCCTTGGCCAGGTAGGCCTCCACGCAGTGGGTCAGGGCGTCCATGCCCGTGGCCGCGGTCAGGCCCGGCGACAGGCCCAGGGTCAGCTCGGGGTCCGCGAAGACGGCCTGGGCCAGCAGGCGCGGGTCGAAGACGATTTTTTTGACGTGGGAGTCGTCGTCCGAGATCACGGCGCTGCGGCCCACCTCGCTGCCCGTGCCCGCGGTGGTGGGCAGGGCCGCCCAGAAGGGCAGGGCCTGGTCCACCGGGCGGGCGCCGGGCAGGTCGTCCTCGTAGTCGAAGAGGTCTCCGGGGTGGTGGACCATGAGGGCCACGGCCTTGCAGACGTCCAGGGCCGCCCCGCCGCCGACGCCCACCATGCAGTCGGAGTTGGACACGCGGAAGGCCTCGACGCCCGCCGTCACCTGCGAACGCACGGGGTTGCCCCAGACGCCGCTGAAGACCGCGCATTCGAGGTCCGCCAGGCGCAGTTCGTCCACCAGGCTGGTGAAGGCCGGCAGGTCCGCGAGCCCGCGGTCCGTGACCAGCAGGGGGCGCTGGAAGCCGCGGCCCTTGAGGAAGTCCGCCAGCTTGTGGCGGGAGCCCGGCCCGAAATGGATGGCTGTGGGAAAGCTGAAGCGTCCTGTGGGCATCAGATGATCTCGAAATAGCGTTTGAGTTCCCAGTCCGTGACGGCGTCCTCGAACTGGCGCCATTCCCAGCGCCGGGTCTGGACGAAGTGCTCCACAAAATCCGCGCCGAAGAGCTCGCGCGCCAGCTTGGAGGACTCCATGGCCTCGGTGGCCGCGTGCAGGGTGCGCGGCAGGCGCGGGACCTTGGAGGCGTAGGCGCTTCCCACGACCGGCTCGGTGAGCTGGAGGTTTTTGGCGACTCCGTAGAGCCCGGCGGCCACGCAGGCGGCGACGCACAGATAGGGGTTCACGTCCGAACCGGGCACCCGCGTCTCGACCCGGGTGGATTTCGGCCCCCCGCCGATCACGCGGCAGGCCGCCGTGCGGTTGTCCATGCCCCACACGGGCTTGGTGGGCGCCCAGTATCCGTCCACCAGGCGCTTGTAGCTGTTCACCGTGGGCGCGAACATCGGCAGGATCTCGGGGAGGCAGTGCAGCTGGCCGGCCAGGTAGCTCTTGAAGAGCGCCGACATCTGGTCCGGGTCCCTGGGGTCGTGGAAGAGGTTGGCCTTGCCGGCCTTGTCCCACAGGCTCTGGTGGCAGTGGCCGCTGCAGCCCGGCAGCTGGCTGCTCCACTTGGCCATGAAGCTGGGCAGGATGCCGAAGCGGTAGGCGATCTCCTTGGCCGCGGTCTTGAACAGGACCGCCCGGTCCGCGGCCTCCAGGGCGCCGCAGTAAAGGATGGCCGCCTCGAACACGCCCGGCCCGGTCTCCGTGTGCAGGCCCTCCAGGGGCACGCCGAATGCCGGCAGTTCGTCCATCAGGGCGTTGAAGTAGGGCCGGTTCAGGCCGGCGCGCAGGAGGGAGTAACCGAACATGCCCGGGGTGATCGGCTCGGGCCGCTGGTGGTCCTTGGCCGCGAGGGACTGGGGCGTTTCCTTGAAATTAAACCACTCGAATTCCATGCCCACGCTGGCCTGGTAGCCGGCCCTGGAGGCCTGCGCCAGCACCTTCTTGAGCAATTGGCGCGGGTCCTGGGCCAGGGGCCGGCCCTGCTTGTCCTCAAAGTCGCCCAAAAAAAACGGGATCTGGCCGTCCCAGGGCACCCGCCGGGCGGTCCCCAGGTCGATGCGGACCGTGGCGTCGGGGTAGCCGCTGTGCCAGCCGGTGTAGGCCGAATTGTCGTAGCAGGCGTCGGAGGAGTCCCAGCCGAAGACCACGTTGCAGAAGCCGAAGCCCTTGTCGATGGCCGACAGGAACTTGTCCTTGTGCATGATCTTGCCGCGCAGGACGCCGTCGATGTCCGCCACCGCGACCTTGACCTTTTGAACCTTCGGATCCTTGAGCCAGGCCAGGGCGGCGGGCGGGGCCGCGGCCTTCTTCGACGGATTTTTGGGCATCGCTTCCTCTAGGGAAAGTACCCTATTAGAAGATCGGAGCCACGGCCCGTCAATCGCCCGCCCGGCCCATGTTACAGGGATGTTTCGGAGCCGGATCCGCGGAGCCACTCATAGGACAGGGCCGCCGCCACCGCGCCCAGGGCCGGACCCGCGACGTAGATCCAAACCGTGGGCAGGGTCCCTTCAAAGAGCGCCGGAGCCAGGGAACGGGCCGGATTCATGGAGGCCCCGGTCACCGAGCCCCCCAAAAACGCGTCCAGGCAGATGGTCCCGCCGATGGCGACCCCGGCCATGGCGCCGGGCGCGCGCTTGTCCGTCGCCACCGAGATGATCACGAAGACCAGGAAAAAGGTCAGGACCGCCTCCCAGGCCAGCGCCGCGCCGGGGCCGACCGAGGGGACCGTGGCGCCGAAGCCGGACCCAGACGGGAGTATCGCGTCCAACAAGGCGACGGCCGCCAGCGCCCCCAGGAACTGCGCGCCCCAATAGGCGGGGACGTGCTTTTTCGGGAAGCGCCCCGCCGTGGCCAGGCCCAGCGTCACCGCGGGGTTGAAGTGGGCCCCGGAGATGTGGCCGACGGCGTAGATCATGACGCCGATGACCAGGCCGAACACGAGGGGTATGGAGCCCGGAGCCACGGTGCCAGGGAAACGTTGGGACACCATGATGGCCCCGCAGCCGGCGAAAACCAGGGCGAAGGTCCCGATGGCCTCCGCCACCGCGGGGCGGATCAGGCCGCTTTTTTTCTTCATGGGCGTTCCCCGGGAAAGTCGCCGGCTCCGTTGATGGACTGGGGCAGGCTTTCCACGTAGGCCCTGATCTCGTCGCGCACTCGCCGGTACAGGTTCAACACTTCCTCCTCGGTTTTCGCGCCCTGCGCCAATTTCGGCGGATCGTCAAAGCCGCGATGGATCTTTCGGGTGGATCCCGGAAAAACGGGGCAGCGCTCGTCGGCGTTCCCGCAGACGGTGATGACCGCGTCGAACACCTGGCCCTCGAGCGAGTCCAGGGTCTTGCTGGCCTGGCCGCTGATGTCCACTCCGGCCTCCGCCATGACCCTGACCGCGAAGGGATTGAGCCCGTGGGCCTCCAGGCCCGCGGAAAAGGGGCTGATCCGGTCCGCCTTCAGGGCCCGCGCCCAGCCCTCCGCCATCTGGCTGCGGCAGCTGTTGCCGGTGCACAGGAACAGGATGTCCATTTTCTTGTCCATGGAACCCATCAGAGTCCTTCCAACCAGGCCCGCAAGGGGCCCAAGGCCGGGCGCTCGAGGCAATAACAGGTGGCAGGGCCGCTGATCTCGCCCCGCACGAGCCCGGCCGTTTTGAGGACCTTCAGGTGCTGGGACACGGTGGCCTGGGCCAGACCGATCTCCGACACCAGGTCCCCGCAGATGCAGCCCTGGGCGCGGGCCAGATGCCGCAGGATCCTGACGCGGGCCGGATGGGCCAGGGCCTTGGCCAGGGCGGCCAGTTCCCGGTCGCGGTCCTTCACCTTGAGTCCGCGGCCCTCGTTCTTGGGCGGCGGCGGGCAGCATACCCGGTCGGCCTTTTTCATGCGGCGATGGTACAGCACGCGCCCGCTTTAATATATCGTTTTTTTACGATTTAAAGGGTCCGCACTAATGTCCCGGGGCCGGGATACGGGGCGCCTCCCCTTTGGCCAAGGCGGCCCTCACCAGGCCGTCGGCCGGGTTCATCGCCCGGGCCCGGAGCAATTCCGCGCGGGCGCCGGCCGCGTCCCCTGATTTTTCCAGCGCCAGGGCCAGGAAGTATCGGGTGAGGTCCGAATCCCGGCGCTTCAGGGAGGCCTCGAAGCAGGCGCGCGCATCCCCAAGGTCGCCGCCCCAGAGGGCCGGGGCGTAGAGGTAGCGCAGCCCCCGGGCCTGCAGCACCCCGGGATCGTCCGGGTCCAGGCGCACGGCCGCGGCGACTTCCGTGCCGTTCAGGGGGCCGTAACGCATGGCCGCGAAGAGGCCGCCCAGGAGCACCCTGCGTCCGGCCACGTCCGCAAGAAGGCTGTGGGCCTGGGCCGCGGAAGGCCGGCGCGCCACCGCGGCCGCGGCCCAGCGCGTGGCGGGCCCGAGGCAGGCTTCGGCCTGGGCCCGCTGCCCGGCCAGCTCGAAGACATAGCTCAGGTAGAGATAGGCCCTGGCCGCCTGGTAGGCGCAGTCGAAGTCCGCCGCGGATTCCTCGGCGCAGGGCACCAGGACCGCGGCCGCGGCGCTCAGGGGCGCGGCTTGGAAACTGCGCAGGCCGAGGTCCACCCATTGGCCTGCCTGCGCGGCCACGGACAGGTCCGCGGCGCCCTGGGCGGCCAGCAGGGCGGGCCAGGGCAGGCCCAGGAGGCCGGCGAGGATCCAGGCCCGGCGCGTCAAAAGCGGGTCCACCGGTACATGCGCGTGGCCAGGGCCGGCGAAAGACCCAAGCAGGCCAGGCCCAGGCGCCGCGTCCAAGGCCTCAGCATGCCGGCGTGCAGGCCCAGGGCCAGGGCGAACTGCAGGCCCGAGGGATCCCAGGACCGGGCCCGGGAGGGTTCGCCCGCGAGGGCCGACGCCGCGGCTTGCCCCGAGGCCAGGGCGCGATAGATGCCGTCCCCGACCAGGGGCGGCCAGACCCTGCGGCGGTCGCCCAGGAGCGAGGCGTCGTCGCGGGACCGCAGGGAAAATCCGGAGATGGCCGCTTCGGCGCGCAAGTGCGGGACCAGGCGCGCGAGGATAGGGTGCCCCCCCAGGACTTCGGGGATGGGGCGGCCGCGCCGGGCGATCAGGCTCACGCAGACCGAGCCGTCGTCCATCCAATCCAGGCCGGCATAGGCCCGGTCCAAAGGCAGCATCAGGAGGTCCGCCTCCCGCATTTCCGGGGGCGCGGCCCCGGCGGCCAGGCTTCCCTTCCAGGCCATCCAGGGGCCCTCCGGACGGCCGGCGCCGCGCCCGCGGGCGTCCAGCACCGGGCCCCCGCCGGCCTCCCCATCCCATTCGCTGTTCTCCATGAGCCTGCCGCCCAAGGCGCGGAAACGCGCTGCCAGGGCGCTGTCCAGGACCGCGCGGCGCAGGCCCCAGGCCTGCGGGCTCAGTTCGAAGCCGACCGAGGAAGGCCCGTCGGCGTAGAAGCGGGCCCGGCGCAGGGGCCTGGGCGGGCAGGGCAGGTGTTGGTCCACGCCCAGATCCACCAGGCTGGCCCAGGCGCGGGGGGACAGGAAGCCGCCGCACACCTTCCTCAGGGGATAGCTCCCCCGCTCGTGCACGGTCACGGACCAGCCCCTTTGCTGGAGCCGGATTCCGCAGGCCAGGCCCGCCGGCCCCCCGCCGGCTATGCTCAGCTCCTGCGCCACGTCAGCATCCAACGGAAGGGGAAAGTCCAGTCCACTTGCGCCGCGGGCAGGCCCAGGGCCAGGGCTTCCAGCTCCCTTCGGGTGAAGCCCTGCTGGATGGAACCCGCTCCGTCCTCCAGGATGATGTCCGGCATGCGCGCCGCGCGCAGGAAAAACCCGGCGCCGTGGAAGTGCGCCCAGTGGCGGTGCAGGTCGCAGTGGAGCAGGCCGACGCGGCTGGCGGCGGCCTGCAGGCCGAACATGGTCCGGACGTCGGCGTCGTCAAGGTGGTGGAGCAGCAAATTCGAGAAATAAATGTCCGCCTCCGGCAGCGGGCGGGCGAGGGCGTCCATCTTCGACACCCCTTCGCAGGCCTCCCGGTCCGTGGCGATCACCTCGACCCTGTGGCCCAATGCGCGCAGCCGGAGCCCCACCCAGGAGGCGAGCCTGCCGCTGCCGGCGCCGACCTCAACCAGGCGCCGGACCCGGGGCGCCGGCTTCCCCAGCAGGGCGGCCAGGCCCCGCAAAAGGGGCGCACGCTGGCCCGGCCAGCGGCTGATCCTGTCCAGTCCCTGCAGGGCCGCCTGCCGTTCCAGGGCGCCCGTGCCTGCCGCGTCCATGCGCTCGGCGCGGCGGATGCGCTCCGGCCGGTATCCGTCCCTAGCCACGGCCCAGCACCACGCAGGCGTTGATGCCGCCGAAGCCGAAGGAATTGCTCAGGACGCGGTCCACCCTGGCTTCCCTGGCCTGACTGAACAGCTCCAGGCCCTTGCAGTCCTCCGCCACCTCGGAAAGGTTCAGGGTTCCGGGCAGCAGGCCCTTTCCGAAGACCTGGGCGCTGAGGACCAGTTCCATGGCCCCGGAGGCGCCCAAAGCGTGCGCGTGGGCGCCCTTGGTGGCGGACACGGGCACTTTGGCGCCGTTCAGGAGGCGCGTGATGGCCAGGCTTTCATAGGTGTCGTTCAAGGGGGTCGAGGATCCGTGGGCGTTGATGTATCCCAGCTCCTCGGGGGCGCAGGCGGCGTCCTGGAGCGCCAAGCGCATGCAGCGAAGGGACTGGGCCGCGTCCGTGCGGGGGCTGGTCATGGAAAAGGCGTCGTTGGTGGTGGCGTAGCCGAGGACCTCGGCGTAGATCGTGGCCCCGCGGGCCTGGGCCTGTTCCCACTGCTCCAGCACGAGCATGCCCGCGCCTTCCGCCATCACAAAGCCGTCGCGCTGGGCGTCGAAAGGGCGGCTCGCGCCGGCCGGGTCCCCGTTGCGGGTGCTCATGGCCCGGATCAGGGCGAAGGCGCCGAAGACCAGGGGCGAGAGCGGGCATTCCACGGCCCCGGCCAGCATGGTGCTGGTCTCCCCCCGGGCGATGAGCCGGGCCGCCTCGCCCACGGCGATGGCGCCCGAAGCGCAGGAATTGGCGTTGGCGATGTTGGGGCCGAAGGTGCCCAGCTCCATGGCGATGTTGCAGGAGGAGGCGCCGCCGAACACGGAGATGGCCAGGGTCGGCCGCACGCCCCGCAGGCCCTTCTGCATGTACAGGCCGTGCTGTTCCTCGGCGAAGGCGATGCCCCCGAGCGCCGAGCCCGCATAGATGCCGAAGCGTTCCGGGTCAAGCGCGGACAGCTCCAGGCCGGAGTCGAGCAGGGCCATGCGGGCGGTGGCCAGGCTGAATTGGGCGAAGCGGTCCAGGCGCTTGGCCTTCTGGGCGTCCATGTAGCTGGTCGGCTCGAAGCCGTCGACCTGTCCGGCGATGCGGCTGCCGAAGGCCGCGGCGTCAAAGCGGGTCAGCCCTTGGACCCCCGGCCCCCCCAGGCCGAGGGCGCCCTTCCAGAGGCCATCCTTGCCGTTGCCGACGCAGGAGAGGGCCCCCAAACCGGTGACGGCCACACGGTGCCGGGCGTCTTTCATGATCGCTCCTCAAGGTGGCGTTTGACGCCGGCCAGGGTTTTCTCGGCGATGGCGTGCACGAAAAAGCGCCCCACCACCTGCTCACGGAACAGCGCCATGAAAAAAGCCTCCTGCGGCATGCTGTGGGTCAGCACGACCTCGGTGCGGCGCGGGCCCAGCGCCTTCAGGAGCCACCACACGTCCATGCCGCGGGTGAAGGTCGAGCGGGTGTGCAGGTAATGGATGCGCTTCTTGGGCCTCTCCAGGCGCTGCAGCGCGGTCCACCAGCAGGGGAAGCCGCTGCGGCTGGCCGACATGCGCACCTCGCGCTCCTTGGCCTTCCAGGCCCCCGCTTCCACCCAACGGTAATGGGCCAGAAAATCGGGCCAGGCCTCGACCTTCGCCGCGGCGCCGAAAACCTCGGCCCAGGGGGCCTCGATCACGATGCGATTTTCCGTTTTCATGCTGCGCGAACCCCCGGATACGCGGACGCCAACGCATCCAAACTCAATGGAAGCATCCCCTCACTGTACGTCCCCGGGCCGGAAACGGGTCACAGGCCCAAAAATTGTCCGAACCTTGCGGCCTCAGGCGCCCTCGCCGAAGCCCAGCTTTGCTCCGATCTTCTTCGCCAGGCCCTTGGCTTCTGGGTGCCCGAGGCCGATGACGGCCAGGCCGTAGGCCGCCACGCAGAGCGCCACCAAGGGCAGCAGCCGGACGCTCAGGGCGAAGCGGTTGTAGGCGTAAGGCGCGCCCAGGGCCAGGACCTCGGAGCCGGCCCAGGCCAGCAGGCCCATGAGGGCGCTGGCCAGGAGGGCCTTGCAGGAGTGGGCAAAAGGCGGCCCCATGTTCAGGCCGGGCATGCGCGGGCGCAGGCGCAGCAAAATGCCCGCGAATCCGAAAACGCTGGCCAGCCCATTGGCCAAGGCCAGGCCCCCGGTGCCCAGGGGCTTCAGCAGGGCCACGCTGAGGCAGACGTTCAGGACCAGGGTCATCCCGGCCAAGGCCGCCGGGCCGCGGTAGTCCTTCAGGGCGTAGAGGGCCTGGTTCCCCAGGCGCTGAGCCGCGACAAAGGCGAGGCCCACGCACTGGAAGGTCACCGTCACGGCCGTCCAGTCCGCGGCCGCGGCGTTGTAGGCGCCCGTGCGGAACAGCAGGGCGCAGATGGGCCGCGACAGCACCGCCAAACCCACGCAGGCGGGAATGACCAACAGCATGGAGGTCGATACCGCCTGCGAAAGGCTGCGGTTCATGCCGCCCCAGTCCTGGGCCTGGGCCTGCCGCGAAAGGGTCGGAAGGCCCGCCGTGGCCAGGCTCATGGCGAAGAGGCCAAGCACCATCTCGCCCATCATGCCGCTGTTAAGGAGCACCATTTGGGCTCCGTCGGGCAGGGTCGATGCCAGCGCCGTGCTGATCAGCGCGTTGATGGGGTAGATCCCGGCGGCCAGCAGGCCCGGACCCATGCGGCGGAGCGCCTTGGCCACCCAGGGATCGGAGCCGTGCCAGCCCAGGGAGATGCCGAAGCCTTCGCGCCGCACCGCCGGCACCAGGACCAGCAGCTGCACCAGGCCCCCCGCCAGCACGGCGAAGGCGCATACCACGGCCACGGTCTCGAAGGGCACGCTCGCGCCCCCGGCCCTCAGGATGCGCAGGGTCAGGGCCCCGAAGCCGATGAAGGCCAGGTTCCAGAATATGGACACCGAGGCCGCCAGGGCGAAGCGGTGGCGCAGGTTCAGGACCCCGGCGAAGCCCGCGGTCAGGCTGACCAAGGCCAGGTAGGGGAACATCAGCCTGCCCAGCAAGGCGGTCAGCGCGGCCTGGGCCACGGGCCGCCCCAAGGTCAGGAGGCTGGCCAGGGGACCCATGAGCAGGAGCATCAGCGCCACGCCCGCGGTAAGGATCGTCAGCAGGGTGCCCATGAAGCGGGCGGCCACGGCCTTCATGGCTTCCTCGCCCCCTGCGGACTCGGCTTCGGCCAGGGTGGGCAGGAAGGCGGCCGTCATGGTGCCCTCAGCCGTGAAGCGCCGCAGAAGGTTGGGCAGGCGGAAGGCGACGGCGTAGGCGTCCGCGGCGGCTCCGGCGCCCAGCACATGGGAAAGGAAAAAAGTCTGCGCCAGGCCGGTGATGCGGCTCAGCAAGGTCATCACGCCGACGACACCGGCGGAACGGAGCAGGCTGGGACGTTTGGGGTTGGGGTCGTTCAAAGCGGGGGCAGAACGGAGGGGGGCACGCGGTTCCTGGAGCGTGTGTTCAAGGGTCGCAAGGACGGCCTAAAGCGCCGCGCACGCCAGTCTATAGGATCGCGCCCCGTTTCTACAGGCCAACTTGGGGCCCGGATGCCGCCCCTATTTTTTGGGCTTCAGCGGCTTGGGCGGGGCCTTCGCCGGGAGGCTCTCCTTCACCCGGAAGCGGACGATCTTCGCGACCAGGCTCAGGGGCAGGGCCTGGTCCAGGGGGAACTGCACCGAGCCCCGCGCACCCTTGTAGGGGGCCAGCTCCGCCTTGAACGCGGCGATGCCCGAGGAGGTGGGATAGAAGCCGATGTGGCGGCTGAAGGCCGCGAAATGGACCAGGTTGCCCTTGAGGCGGAAGGTCGGTATGCGGTAGCTGATGGTCTCGGTGGCCTTGGGCGCCGCGGCCTTGATGGTCCGGCGCATGGCCCTCAGCCGGGCCCGGACGTCCTTGGGGAAACGCGCGATGTAGTCGTCCACATCCTTGGGCGCGCTTTGCATCGCGGACATCCCCCTTTTCACTAAGGTCATTTTGTAAAATATACCAAATCCATTCAGTGAAAACAAAAAACCTTCTTAGTCCGGAACGTACTGCATCTTCACGGTCATGCCGCCGTCCACCACCAACTGCTGCCCCGTCACGAATCCGGAGCGCGTCCCGTCCAAAAGATAGCTGACCGCCGCCGCCACATCCTCGGGGCGCCCCACCCGTCCGGCCGGATGCTGGGCGTGGTCCACGGTCCTCAGCTTCAGGCGGCTGGGCTTGCCTTGCAGCGCGCTGACGTCGATCCAGCCCGGCAGCACCGCGTTGACGCGCAGATGGCGCGCCTGGAGGCTCAGGGCCAGGGCGTGGGTCAGGGCCACGAGCCCCCCCTTGCTGGCCCCGTAGGCCTCCCCCCCGGGCTCCGACATCAGGGCCCTCGTCGAGGCGATGTTCACCACCGAGGCCCCCGGCTTCAGTCGCGGCAGAAGCTGCTGCGTCAGGAAAAAAGGCGCCCTAAGGTTCACGGCCTGCACGCGGTCCCAATCCGCCAGGCTCAGGCGCTCCAAGGGCTTGAAGGCGCCGATGCCGGCGTTGTTCACCAGTCCGTCCAGCTTGGGGAAGGCCTTGAGCGCGCTCGCCGCGGCCTTGATCTGGGCGGGCCGGGCGAGGTCGCAGAGCAGGAAGCAGGAGCCCGGACCCAGGCGCTTGGCCGCGGCCGCACCCTGCACGTGGTCCGAGTCCAGGATGGCCACGCGCGCGCCTTCGCGCAGGGCCAATTGCTCCGCGATGGCCCTGCCGATGCCGCGGGCCCCGCCGCTGACGACATAGGCGCGGACGGGGCCGGGCAGGGGGCTCTTCTGCCTCATGCGAGGCGGGCTTCGAGGGTGATGGGGACCGCGGACAGGGCCTGTGAGATCGGGCAACCCGCCTTGGCCCCCTCGGCGAGCGCGGTGAATTTCTGGGCGTCCAGGCCGCTGACCGTCCCTACCACGGACAAATGGATGCCGCTGATCTTGAATTTCCCGTCGGTCTGCCGCAGGGAGACCTCGGCCTTGGTCTCGAGGCTCTGGGGCGGCGTGCCCGCGCCGCTCAGGGCGAAGGACAGGGCCATGCTGAAGCAGGCCGCGTGCGCGGCGGCGATCAATTCCTCGGGATTGGTGCCGGCTTTTCCGTCTTCGCTCTGGAAGCGGGTCTTGAAGGTGTAGGGCTGGCCGCTGAGGGCGCCGCTCACGGTGCTGATGACTCCGCTTCCCTCAAGGCCGCTTCCCTTCCAAACCGCTGTGGCGCTGCGTGGATCCATGTCCGCTCCGCAAAAAGGGTGATCAATCTCTCGATGGCGTCTCCACCGGACTCAGGCTCGTCTCGACACGGCGCGCTTCCCTCAGCAAAACCAGATCCAGGGAGCGCCCCACGCTGTTTTCATCCAGGACGCGCAGCAGGGCGTCCACGCCCGGCAGGGTCCGGCCATCCAGACTAACCAGCAGGTCGCCCGCGATCAAGCCCGAAGCCGCGGCCGGGGATTTGGCCTCCACGCCGGCCACCAGCACCGCCTGTTCATGGGCCAACCCGAAGTGGCGCACCCACTTCACCGGCACCGCGGCCGTCTGGCCGTGGATGCCGATCCATCCGCGGCGGACCCGCCCGAAACGCAGGATCTGGCTGGCGACGTCGCGGGCGGTGTTCACGGCCACGGCGAAGCAGAGCCCCTGGGCCTGGGCGATGGTGGCGGTGTTCACGCCGATGACCCGGCCCCGAGAATCCACCAGGGGGCCGCCGGAATTGCCGGGGTTCAGGGCGGCGTCGGTCTGCACCACGTCCTCGATCATGCCGCCGCTCACGCTCCTCAGGCTGCGCCCCAACGCGCTGACCACGCCCGCGGTGATGGTGGTGTCGAAGCCCAGCGGATTGCCTATGGCGATGGCGATCTGCCCCACCTTCAGGCGGGCGCTGTCCCCGAGTTCCACCCAGGGCAGGCCCCCTTCCACCTTCAGGACGGCCAGGTCGGTGGCGGGATCCTCGCCCACCAGGGAGGCGCGCTCCCGCCGCCCGTCCTGGTGCAGGATCCGAAGCTCGGAAGCCAGATGCACCACATGGCTGTTCGTCAGCAGGAGGCCGTCCGGGGTGAAGGCGAAGCCCGAGCCGCTGCCGTGCCGCTCGGCCGGGCCCGAGGCGCCGGCCACCCACTGGGTGACCTCCACCTTAACCACGGCCGGCCCGGCCAGGGCCACCGCGTCGTGCACGCTGCGGGAATAGGCGTCCAAAAGCGTTGCGTCGCCCGATTCCCGGGCGGCGGCTTGGCTGGAAAGGGGTGTTCCGGAAAGGGTTTTCAGGTTCATGGCGTCCTCCTTCTTGAAATAACCTTACGCATCGGACGCCGGATTGGACGCTTTCAGGGCTTCCGTCTTTTTTCAACGAAGGCCAGGCCGGCCAGGGCCGCCAGGCCGGCCAAGCAGGCGGCCAGGGCGTCATAAAAGAGCCCATTGTCGAAACGGAAGTCCACCCGATGCCGCCCGGGGCCCAACAAAACCGCCTGCAGTCCCCCGTCCGCCTTCAGCACCTCCGTCCCCCGTCCGTCGACCTCGCAACGCCAGGAGGGGTACCAGGCATTGGAAAGGACCAGCACCGCGTCCCGATCGGTGGACACGTCCAAGTCGCTGGTCTGGGGGTCGCGCCCGAGCCACTGGATCCCGCCTTTCGGCGGCCCGGCGGCCGCCGGGGGCTGTCCAAGGCGCGCGTCGCCCGCCAGCGCCACCTCCGTGCCGGGGTCGAATTTCGGATCGGCCAGGATACGGTAGGCCTCCCCGTCGTCGGACAGCTCCCGAATTTTCGTCACCAGCCAAGCGCGGTGGAATGCGCCGGGGTTGACGCCGACCGCGACGGTGTTTCCGGAGCCGGCCGAGCCAATGACATAACGCACATTCATAAGGTCGAGCCAGTCCTTTTTGCGCTGCGCCATCGCCACCATGATCTGTTGCGAACTTTTCATGGAAACCGACTCCGCGCCGCCCAAATTTTCGTATCCGTGGAGCGCGGTCCAATTTGAATAGGTGGGGTCGTCGTCAAAAACGCGCCAGGGCTCCGGGCCCGGCGCCGGAAGCGGAAAATTCCTACGGTCGACGGCGACCTGTGGATCCATGAATTTGACGAAACGTTCGTACACGGATTTTTGATCCTGGACGTGGAAGGCGAGTGCCAAAACCAAGGCCGTCCCCGGCCCCAAGCGTTTGGCCACCAGCCACAGCAGGACAAAAAGGATGGGGACCAGTGCCAGGGTCGTCCGCGCGGAATCGCCGGCTATCGCGGCGAGGATTGCCGCCTGGGCTTGGGGGTTGCTCAAAGCGCTTGGGAAGTAGCCCAGACCCGTCAAGTCAGGCGGAGCGCATCCTTTGGCCACTAGCCAAGCGATCGCCGCGGCAAGAAAGGCCACCCCCGAAAAAAAGGCCGCACCGTGCAAGACGGTTTTTTGGTCCCTGGTCGTCCTTAGAGCGTCCCATCCGTATGCCGCAAGTGAGCATATGGAAAACGTCACCAAGAAAAGGATCCGGCTCCAGAACCTGAATCCCGAGATCACCGGCAGGTGGACGAAGAGGTGGTAAAAGGGGGTCCACCCATTCTGGGCGAAAAAAAAGGCCGTCAGCGCCAGAGCCGCAAACCAGCGCACTAGAGGTTCGCGCCGCCACAGCGCGGAGAGCGCTCCCGCGGCCAGGGCCCATGGAAGCAAACCGAAGTACTCGCTGACGCAAGTGGAGCCGACGAGCTGGCCATGATAGGTCGGTATCCGCCAGCCGAAAAAGCCCGGCACCAGCCAGGACAGAGCCTCGGGCAATCCGATGGAACCGCCATTGAACACGGCGTGGGTGTAGCCCTGGCGCATGCACAGGGGCAGGTATTGCAGCGTCGGCAGAAGCTGGGGCGCCGCTATGAGGAAGGCCAGGGCCAACGCCAAGACCAAGCCGCGGAATACGGACAGGCGGCGGTCGGCCGGGGCGGACTTCGAAGCACCGACGCTTCGGCTCCATTCCGGGACCAAGACGAAGGCCGCCACCGCCGGCAGGGTATAGGCGAAAATTTGGGCGGATTCGGCAAGGATTTGTAGGGCGAAGACCAGTCCGCACAAGCCCCAGGCGAACCAGGACCCTTCCTTAAGCCCTTTGTATGCCGCCCAGAAAGCCCATGGCACCAGGGCAATGCCTTCCAGAAGGTTGTAGTAGCCGCCGAACAGCACGGACACCTGGGAGCCGGACACGGCAAAAAAAAAGGCGCCCAATAGGCTTCCGGCAAGGCTACGGTCCAGACTGCGCAAAAAAAGGAACATTCCGATCCCTGACAGCGCGACATGGACGATCGCGTCCAGCCCGCACTGGGTTCCCGCAGTCCATCCGGATAGGGCGGAGATCAGGTCGATGGGATAGAGAAAGAGCAGATTGCAGGCGGCGATGCCGGGCATTCCCCCATAGATGTCCGGCATCCACAGGGGCAAGTGACCGCAGGCCAAACTTTGCTGGATCTCAGCGCGGAAGGGGATGCCCAGTGTCAGAAGGTCAAAGCCGTAGATGATTTTGCCGGAAAGAAATAACGGGGCAAACAGCAAGATGGGTACTGCGATCAGGAAGGCAATGGCGAAAAAAGCCGGCCGAAGGTTCTTGGATGTGGCCGGCACGGGGTTTAAGGGCATGTTGTCAAGACGGGGACGATCCTCCTTCACCGGGGGGTGGCCCCATTCAAAACACACTCCCCCGGCTCCGCCCTCCGCAGGTTTCCCGGAAAACCACCCAGCTCGCTGAGGTAGAACAGAACTGCGCCGCGATAAAATCCCCCCGGAAGTTTCCCATCATTGGACCCGCCGGTTTCGCCGCCCGCGAACGAGCCGAAAAGATTCATGGCGTGGGCCATGAACGATCCCAACTTGGGGGCCTCAAAACCAAAGTGTCTTCCGTTTGCCGCTTCATGAAGTTATTTTATCCCAACCGGACAAGGTGTCAAAGACTGTAAACGCGGGTAATTCCGGCAGATGGGGGACGCCCAGGGGCCAAATGCCCTTCTTGATTGAAACGGCTGGATCCGCAGATGAGTCGAGAGCGGCTCGAGGAACACAAGCGTATCCCTCACGCATGCAAGGAATGTCGGGGCTTCGATGGCCCTCCATTTCATGACGATTCCGCTAAGTAATTTTAAAAGGGGAATGTTAGAATCCAAAAGATCTCCATTCACTTAGGGACGCACTATTAATGGGAGTTCTCCGTTTATGGCTGGCATTTGCGGTTCTGACAGCGCACATAGGTGCGGTCGGCAACTATCAATTGTTGTCCGGACCCTTGGCGGTGCAGGCCTTTTACGTGATATCCGGGTTTTATATGGCTTTGGTGCTTGATCGCAAATACGCGAAATCCACTTGGGTATTCCTGTTCAACCGCGTTTCTCGCCTCTATCCAGGCTATTTGGCCTTGTCTCTTTTGGCTTTTTTGTACCTTTATTCCATGGGCCGGCTCACGGGCACCGATTTTGGAGCTCTGTTCTATATCAACGATTACTGGCCCCATTTCAGCTTTTGGGGCCGCGCGATCACGGTGGCTTCAAACGTGCTCATGGAGGGAAAAGACGTCACCGTTTTTTTGGCCGTCGATCCCCATACGGCGGGCTACTTCCTCAGCGCCCATCCCGTGCATGGGGTCGTGCCATCGAGCGCATTCCAATTCCTTCCCCAATCGTGGTCCCTGGGGTTGGAGTTCAATTTCTACCTTCTAAGCCCCTGGTTGGTCCGACTTCGGAGCCGCTGGATCGTGTTGATCATGGCCGCGAGCACGGCGACAAGACTTGCGCTGGCGCACTTCGGTTACAGCGGGGATCCTTGGACCTACCGTTTTTTTCCGTCGGAACTGGCCGTATTCCTCTTGGGTTTGATGGCCTACCGCGTCTACCGTGGTCTGGGGGAGGAGGATTCGAATTGGCGCCAGGCCAGCTATATGGCGACGGCTGTCCTCATTCCCGTTGTGGTGTTGAGCGCATATTTACCCGGGAACGAGAATAGCACCGCCCTGCTGACCCTGCCCTTGCTCGCGCTCGCGTTGCCGTGGATATTTGAGCGTTCCAAGGATATTTCCCTGGATCGTTCAATCGGCGAATTGTCCTACACCGTGTACCTGAGCCACCTGCTGGTGGCAAACCTAATGCGGCCGCTCGGCGTGACGTCCGGGCCGTGGGCGTCGCTCTACGTCATGGCGGGCAGCGTGGCGCTGTGCCTGGCCATACGCCACATGATCGAGAAGCCCGCCGACCACTGGCGGCGGGCGATGACACGGAAATGGATGAAATAAAAAAAAAGGGGGGGCTGTTCAAGAATGCCAGATAACCAGGACGCAAAAAATCCTGCCCTGAATGCCCGGACAACAAAAATATGGGTGGCCCTCGCGCTGACCTTTTTTTTGTTGATGAAATTATTCTTAAACTTAAAACAAATACCCGATGATTTCATGGTTTCGAACATCCCATTTCAATTCGGCGCGTATGCGTCATCGCTGCTCGATCGCGGGGAATATGCGGACTGCAGCTCCATCCCCTGCAAATACGCCTCCAGGATGCCCCTCATACCCTGGACGCTTGCCGCTTTGGGACACATATCGAGGTCGGCGAAATCCATAGCGATCATCAAGAACGTCGCGTTTTCCGTCCTGACCTTGGTCGTTTTCTTATGGATCGTGAATGTCCACCGCAAAATCTTCCCCGGTTCAGCCGTCGCCTGGTTTCTCCTGCTTCCCCTCGCCCTCGCACCGCCCCTCGCCCGGCACGCGTCGTCCATTTTCTATGAGGAGGGTTTCCTGGTGGAATTCCTCGTTTGTTGGACATTGCTTTTTCTAATTGGGGTTCTATTTTGGGGGAAAAAGGAAAAAATCGACGGCACGCCGGCGGTGACAGCTTGTCTCGCGTTCGGGACTCTGATCTATTTGACCAAGGACACCATGCTTTTGGTGTTGCTGGCCTCGCTCGCCCTGGGGATCCTCTGGACGGCCCGCTTCCACGAAGCCAGGACCTTGGCAGCAGTTCTCATATCCTTGGCCGCGGTATTGGCGTGGGGCGCCCACAACAAGATCGCCTCCGGCCGCTTTTCGATTTCCACCAGCTGGGACGGCGAAAACCTTTACCGCGGGTTCAACCAGCAGAGTTATGATATTTATCCATACATAAATCTCGACGAAGTTCTGCATCCCCCGCAAACGGTGACTCTGGTCAACGGGGAAAGTTTCACCGTCGGCCATCGCGAAATAAAATTCGAAAACGAATGGGAATGGAACGACTATTTCGAGCAACTTTCCTATTCTTGGTTGGAGTCCAATCATCAAGAGGCGTTTAACTTCGCGCTCATGAAGATTTATAACTTTTTTCTGAGCGTGTACCTCAATCCCTACGAAAACGGGCTCAATTACACCTACGCGAATTTCATCCATTTTTGGCTGATATTCGGCAGGATGATGCAATTGGAGCTGGCCGTCCTCCTAGCGGCCCTGTGGCGCCGAAAAAATTCGTATGCAAAGGCTTTGGTGGCCGGGGTGGTGGTCGTGAACCTGACGTACGCAACGCCCTACCTGCTTTGTTTCAACTACGAACGGCATATAACGGTCTATTTGGCCCTGGTTGCAGCCTGCTCGTTCATGGTGTGCTCCGCCCTTCTGAGCCCGGCCGAGGCGGTCGGAGACGGCCCGCGCTGACAAAAATCTTTGGTTTGAAACAAAATACCCCCGGGAAAAAGGGACCGTGCCGTCTGCATCCGGTCCAACGCGGCGGCGTTTACTGCATCTTGAGTTTTTTACTTTATAGGCCTCTGCTCCGGTGACCGCCCAGCCTTGCGCGTGGAGCCGGAGCCGTCATAGAATGACGGCCTGGCCGGAACATCCGTCGATGGAGACCCAAAAAAAGAGCCCAAAATTTTATGCAAAGAGTAGCTCCATACTTTCCAACTACGAGCGGGACAATTCCGATGGAAGAAAAACGTCACGAGGACGGACAAATCTTCGGACCGAGCGACCTGACAAAATCATCCGGCAAATCCAGGCTTAATAACCTGATGGAAGCCGTCTCCGGGACGGAAATGAAAGCCAATAAATTCGCCCCGTATTCGGGTCCCCTGGCGATCCTGGCCCTGTGGCTGGCCCTGGTGCTCCCCAGTCTGGACCGATCCACGATGCAGGAATACGACGAGTTGACGCACGCCCGTGTGGCCCAGGCCGCCGCCCTCGATGGGCATTGGTGGCCTTTGGTCCTGGACGGACGCACCTTTTACGAAAAGCCCCCCTTACTCCTGTGGCTGGCTGGCGCCACCGCCAAAGTGAGCGGACGGCCTTACAACTGCTGGCCGTACCGATGTTGGACGTGTTTGGGGGCCGGGCTATGCCTGGCCTTCCTGGTCCTGATCGGGGTCCTCCTAGAACGCCCCGGGGTGGGCTGGCTCGCCGCGCTGATTTTGTCCCTGCAGGGCGACTTCATCTATCACGCCCGTTTTTTTACCTTCGATACTCCCTTCCTGGCCTGTGTCTTCGCATCCTTGGCCTTCTCCCTGAGCGCGGCCACGAGCCGACGTCCCAGGGACTGGTTTTGGGCGGGAGCAGCCCTGGGCTTGGCCGCCGCATTCAAGTCCTGGTTCGTCTTCACGGTTCTGCCGGCTTACGCATGCGCCCTGGCCTTCCACGTGCGCCCCGAGCAGCGAAAGGCGGCGGCCCTGGCCCTGGTCGGTCCTCCCCTGGCGGTGCTGTCGCTTTGGATCCTGCTTTATGTCCATTGGATGGGGGAGGGCTTTCTCACGGAAGAGCTGTTCGGAAACCTGGCCGGGAGGATTGCGGGCATGAACGCCTTCTACGATCCCGACGGCCACGCGGCCTTTTATCTGAAATGGGCGGCGATGAGCGCCCCGACAGTCCTGCCCTGGGTCCTCGCCGCGCCTCCGGCCCTCGCCTCGGCCAAGGGGAGCGGGACAAGCGAGGCAAGCGGAGCGCAGCGACAGGCTTGGAGCTTCCTGCGCACCTGGACCTGCGTCTTTTGCCTAAGCTGGCTCCTGGGAATGGCGTTTGTGCGGTCGGAAACCATCAATTACGCCTTGCCGCTGGAAGCCGGCCTTTGCATGGCGGCCGCCCTGATCATGGATTCGGGTTATGGCGCGGCGCGGAGCCTGTTGCGGACCGGGCTCCTGGCGGCCTCGCTCCTGGCCGTCCTGCGCTTATGGGACCCCTTCTGGTCCCTGGCGTTGGGCGCCGCGTTCGGGCTGCCATGGCTCTTTTTGGGGTCCAAGGACAAGTCCGTCCCCAAAACGGCCTGGGCCGGGACGCTGAGCCTCATCCTCGGGCTCGGAATCTTCGGGCTGCTCTCCCGGGAGGCCGCAGGACTGCTGCTGAAGCCACTCGACCCAAGCCGTCCCATCGCCGAACTTTTATTGGCCCATCCCGCCCGCAGCCGGGGGGAAACGCTGTGGATGATCGGGGGTGCCAGCCAGGCCGCGAATTTTTACTCCTCCTACACCGTCCGTAACCTGGATTATCTGCCAGACCGACGCCCCACCGAAGCGAGCCTGGTGAAGACGAAAGCGGGCTGGATATTCTTTCCGGCCAGTCCCTCCGCCGCAAGGGGGGTTGGGCTTCCGTGAGGAGCGACGGCGGGCACCGCTTCCTGACGCTGGACGGATTCCGCGGCATCGCGGCCCTGATGGTGATGGCCCTCCATTACAGCCCCTTCTTTTTCGGCGGGACCCTTTTTGGCCATGGATTTCTCGCGGTGGACCTCTTTTTCCTTTTGAGCGGCTTCGTCCTATCGCAGGCCTATTCAAGACGTTTCGACGGAGGCCTTTCGTTTCCGGAATTTTTCAAAATCAGGCTGATCCGGCTTTACCCGCTTTTTTTGGCCGCTCTCTCCCTGGCGGTGCTCTCGCTCCTGATCGCGTGGCTGGCCTTCGGGGAAAACCAAGGGGTCATAAAAAGGCACGTGGATGTCGTCGGTTCCCTTGTATTAAACCTTTTCTTCCTGCCTTCGCCGTTCTTTAACGGGGCCCAGATGTTCCCCTGGGTCCCGCCGAGCTGGTCCCTGTACTACGAATTGCTCGGCAATGCGGCGTGGGCCAAGGCGCGGATCCGTATGAACACCCTCGGCCTTGGCTTTGTTGTCCTTGCCGCCGGCATCCTCCTGGCAGTGCTGGGTTCCCAAGGCGGATTGAACAAGGGGGACTGTTGGGGCTGGAACCAGGCCGCCGTGGCGCTGTGCCGGCTGGCTTTCTCGTTCGGATTAGGTTTGCTGATCAGCAAAATGGAAATTCCGCGGATCCCGAGGGTGAATTCCAAACTTTTATTTCTGACGCTGCTTCTAATTTTGGCCGTGAATCCGCCGCCCGCCTTCGAGATCTTGGCGCAGCTCTCCGCGGTGTTGATCGGGTTTCCTTGCCTGGTGTTTTTGGCCACGGACAATGAGCCGGATTCCTCCATCGAGTCCAAGGCCTGCGTATTTCTGGGGGAGGCCAGCTACGGTATATACGTCCTGCACTGGCCGGTCTTGACCCTCTTCATCCTCGCAAACCATGCCCTGCACCTGCAGAAGACCGCGCCGACAGGAATAGGCTTAATGTTGATCGTTGTCCTGGCGGCCCATCTTTTAAACCGTTTCTTTGACGTCCCGCTGAGGCGCCGTCTCAGCCGCCGATTCTTGGCTTAATTTGGCGGAAAGCCGCACCTGATCTATGGGACCCCAAGAGGTCGTTTTAAGCCCGTAGGCCCTTCCGGGACAATCTGATCGCCATGAATAAATAAAGTGTAACGTGACCCCAAAAGTCCGGTCCGCTTTAAAATGTAAAGTCGGGTTAGCGTTTCCGCTTCAAAATCTTTATCGGTGCAGCGGGCAGGAAGCTCTCCCCGGAGACCACCTTTCTTCCTGTCCGGCCTTCCAATTCCAAACGCGCCCGTTTGGCAAGGCGCCCGCCCGTCTTGGCGGCGGATTCGTTCTCGGTCATGCCTGTGGCGACCACGCTCTCGGCGATTTGGCGTGTGGAGAGTTCAGCCAAGGCCGTGAAGATAAGCTCGGCCTCCGTCATATGGTCACGCAGGTTCTGGCTCTTCAAACCCTTCATCCCCTTGTGCTTTTTGACGCTCACCCCAGACCATTCCTGGTGGATGATGTTGGTGAGGATGGCGAATTCGTCGCCCTTCTTGACCTCATGGTCGGCCCAGTAATCCGTCAGTTTGTTTCGGGTCTCCTGGCCGGTCATGCGCTGTTGAATCCACTTTTCACTTCGGCCATGGGCGGCCCAAGTCTCACGGGCCCGATCCAGGGACAGGGCCGGGTCGGACATCTCCTGTATGCGTTCGTAGCCCACCTTGGCAAGCCAGAGTTTGATGGGCTCAGCTTTGGGGCTAGGGACGGACTGCACAAGGCGCAAAAGCGTCTCAGCGCTGGCGACATCCGTCAGGTAGGACTTTCCATCCGCGGCTTCAAGCTTCAGTCGGTGACATTCCGTCACCGACTGACTACCCTCTTTGCCCAAACGCTCTTTCAGTTTATTCCAGTACTTTCTGGCGGTCTGATAGTCGGCCTGCTGAATCAATGCTTGGACGACATCCACCACTGAAAACCACCATGCATCGGCGTCCTCATCATAGACGCGGCGAATCTTGTGTTCTTCGAATATAGCCGATGTGTTCCCCACTCCTGCCTCCCGCTCAAAGTGTGAGCCCAGTTAGAATATCCCTTATTCCCAAAAAGAAAAGCCCTCCGGCGCAAGGCCAAAGGGCTTACTTTGTAAGTGGCGGAGCTTACGGGACTTGAACCCGTGACCTCCCGCGTGACAGGCGGGCGCTCTAACCAACTGAGCTAAAGCTCCATCTATGTCCAGCTGACGCTTCCCTTAACAGGAGTCCCCGGCTGGACAAAGGCGGAGTGGGGTTCAAGACAGACGGTCCCAACCTGTTCAAAAGGACTGAAAACATAACAAAATAGGGGGCAATCTTCAAGGACTTGCTTAAAAAATTAAGTCAAAACAAAGACCGGCCGCGTATAGTGGATTGATGCGTTTGAACCGCTCCGTGCTCGTCTTTCTGGGTATCGTCGTCCTCATCGCGGGGTCGGCTTTTTGGTTTTGCGGCAGCCAATTGGCCCGCGCCTTCCCCTTCGGCGGCCCCGGCGTCTGGGGGGCCTGGATCTGGGCCCTGGCGCTGTGGGTCTTCCCGCTGATTAGGGTCACCCTGTTCAGGGAAAGGGCGGGGCGCCTGCAGGGCCTGGCCTTTTTCATGATGGGCATGGCCGCCACCTTCCTGATCCTCCTGCTGCTCCTTCGGCTGGCGGGCCTGGCCCTGGGATGGGCCGGCCTGTACTGGCCCACCTGGGCCCCCTGGGTGATGCTGGCCTGCGCCGCTGTCCTGAGCCTGTGGGGCATGCAGGAGGCTTTCGGACCCGCCGTCCTGCGCGAAGTGCGCCTCCCGACCCCGGGCCTGCACCCCGGCCTCGAGGGCCTGCGCATCGTCCAAATCTCGGACCTGCACGTGAACCACTTCACCGGAGCGGCGCAGGTGGCCCGCCTTGTGGAGCAGGTGGAGGCCCTCAAGCCGGACCTCATCGCCATCACCGGCGACCTCGTGGACGGGCCCGTGGACCAGCTGCGGGAGGCGGCCGCACCCATGGCGGGCCTGAAGGCCCCCCTGGGCGTGCACTATGTCACCGGCAACCACGAATACTTCTGGGGCATCGACGGCTGGCTCAGGGAGTTTTCCGGCCTGGGCTTCCAGCTCCTGCTCAACGCGCACCGGGTCCTGGAGCACAAGGGCGCCAAAGTCCTCGTGCTGGGCGTCAACGATCCCACGGCCGCGCGCATGAACGAGGCCGGGCCGGACCTCGAGCGGGCCCGCGCGGGGGCCCCCGGCGCCGACTACACCATCCTCCTGGCCCACCAGCCGCCGGCATACACCCTGGCCGAAGCCGCCGGGGCCGACCTATTCCTGGCCGGGCACACGCACGGCGGCCAGTTCTTCCCTTTTCCGCCGATCGTGTCGCTCTTCCACCGCTACTTCCGCGGCCTGTACCGCCACAGCGGGCGCATGCACGTGTACATCCACAGCGGCTCCGGCTTCTGGGGCCCCCCAAACCGCCTGGGCGTGCCCCCGGAGATCGCCCTCTTGGTCCTGGAACGCACCCCCAAAGAAGGAGGCTAGAGCATGCTCAAATTCGACCTGGTTTGGACCCATATCGCCGCGGTGGCCTTGGTGAACTTCTTCATCGGCTTCGCCTGGTATTCCTTCCTTTTCGTGAAGCCCTGGGTGGCGGCCTTGAAGATCACTCCGGAGGACATGCGCAGCCCGGAAGCCAAGCGCCGGATGCCCATGCTCATGGGCGCGGCGGCCCTCACGGCCCTGCTGCTGAGCTTCGGCTCCCAGGTGCTGGTGAACAGCCTGGGCGCCTCGGACGCGCTGTCCGGCGCCCTGATCGGGCTCTTCGTGGCCGTCGTCTTCATCGCCGCCCACGCCTCCGGAAGCCTCTTCGAGCGGCGCCCCCTGGTGGTCTACGGCATCAGCGTGCTGCACGGCATCGCTGTCCTGACCCTGGACTGCGCCATCCACGCCGCCTGGCGCTAGGCTGGCCTTTCCCGCAACAAAAAGGCCGCCCCGCGAGGGACGGCCTTTTTTTGTCCGGCTTCCTCGGGCTGCCTCAACGCTTGGCGCCGGCCTTGAAGAAGGCCACGGTCTCGCGGATGCCCTTGTCCAAGGCCACCTTGGGCGACCAGCCCAGCTCCTTGTGGGCCTTGGCCCAGCTCAGCCAGTTGGCCTTGACGTCGCCCGCCCGCGGCGGGCCATAGACGGGGGCTTTGGACAGGCCCAGGGCCTTGGCGATGGAGGTGTAGAGCTCCTTCACCGTGGTGGGCCGGTTGGTGCCGATGTTGTAGGCCTGGCAGCTCCCCTTCTTCAGGCACAGCAGGCTGGCGCGGGCCACGTCGCCGACGTAGACGTAGTCGCGGATCAGCGAGCCGTCCCCGAAGATCGTGCAATCCTGGCCCTTGAGCAGGCGCTGGATGAAGATGGCCACCACCCCGGCCTCGCCGTGGGGCATCTGGCGGGGCCCGTAGACGTTGCTGTAGCGCAGGACGCTGTAGTCCAGGCCGTGCTGGGCCCGGTAGAAGCGCAGGTAGGTCTCGCCCACGGCCTTGGTGATGCCGTAGGGGCTCTCGGGCTGTATGGGGAAGGCCTCGGTGGCCGGGAACTTCTTGGGGCTCCCGTAGACCGTGCCGCCGGAGCTGACGTGGATGAACTTCTTCAGGCCGTTGAGGCGCCCGGCCTCCAGGAGGTTCAGCACCCCCAGCACGTTGATGTCCGCGTCGTGGCGCGGATCCTTGACGCTGTCGGGCACGGACATCTGGGCGGCGTGGCTGTTGACCACGTCGAAGCGCTCCTTCTTGAACAGCGCGTGCACCTTCTTCGTGTCGCGGATGTCGGCCACCACCAGCTTGGCCTTGGGGGGGACATTGGAGCGCTTCCCGCCCGAAAGGTCGTCGAGCACCACCACCTTGTGCCCCGCCGCCAGGTATCCGTCCGCCACGTGGCTGCCGATAAATCCGGCTCCGCCGGTCACCAAAATTTTCATCGTTGCTCCTTCACGCCAGGAAAAGGGGATCCTTGTTCAGGCCCCTATCTTCCAGGGCATTTTCCGGACTTTATAGCCGTTTTATAGCCTTTTATTGCCATTAATAGAATTCGCCTTTTGGCCCTTCCCTTAACCCCCCCCTTAACATCCGGGGCAGGCGCAGCCCGGCCCTGCGGCCCCAGGGAATTTCATGCTATGATCCGTTCATGCCCCTGAGCCCACGTTTTCTCGACGCCTGCCGACGCCTGCTGGGTCCGGCCCATGTGCTGACTTCGGCCGCCGCCCTGACGGCCTATGACAACGACGCCCTGACCCAGGGGCCCCACCGGCCCGAGGCCGTGGTCCTTCCCGGCAGCGCCGAGGAGCTGAAGCAGGTGCTGGCCTGGGCCCGTCTGGAGACCGAACCCTATACCCTGAGGGGGGCCGGGACCGGCCTGTCCGGGGGCGCGGTGGCCGTCCAGGGCGGCCTGCTCATCCACCTTTCCCGCCTCAAGCGCATCCTCAGCGTCGACGCCGCCAACCTGGTGGCCGAGGTCGAGCCCGGCGTGGTCCATGCGGCCCTCAACAAGGCCCTGGAGGCCCAAGGCCTCTTCTACCCCCCCGACCCCTCCAGCGGCTTCGCCTGCACCCTGGGGGGCAATGTGGCCGAGAACGCCGGCGGCATCCGCTGCTTCAAGTACGGGGTCACGGCCAACTACGTGCTGGGCCTGGAGGTCATGACCCCGGCGGGCGAAGTGGTCCGCCTGGGCGGGCCCGCCGGGGGCCTGGGCGCGGCCGGAGGCTCCAACTGGAAGGCCCTCTTCACCGGCTCCGAGGGCATGCTGGGCTGCTTCCTCAGGATCTGGCTGCGCCTGAAGCCCCTGCCGGAGGCCACCCGCACCTTCCTGGCCACCTACGCCTCCGTGGACCAGGCCACGGCCGCCATCGTGGACCTGGTGCACCATCCCCTCATCCCCGTGGCCGCGGAACTGATGGATCCGCACTGCGTGCGCCTGGTGGAGCTGAGCCCCTTCAAGGCGGGGCTGGACCCGGAGTCCTGGGCCCTGCTCGCGGAGATCAGCGGCCCGCAGCCCGTGGTGGACGGCTACGCCGGGGACATCGAGGCCCTGCTCAGGAAACACTCCGCCGGCAGCGTGCGCTCCACCGAGGATCCCGCGGAACGCCTGAAATTGTGGAAGGCCCGCAAGGTGGGCGGCGGCCTGCCCGGCCAGGTCAGCCCGGACGTCATGGTGCAGGACGCCGTCATCCCCCGCACCCGCCTGGCCGAGGTGCTGGCCGACATATACCGCGAGTCCGAGGCCGAAGGCATCCCGGTGATCAACCTCTTCCACGCCGGAGACGGGAACCTGCACCCCAATTTCATGTTCGACGCCCGCATCCCCGGCCAGGCCGAGGCCGTGCGCCGCCTGGGCAAGCGCCTGATGGAGAAGGTCATCTCCGTCGGCGGCACCCTTTCCGGGGAGCACGGCATCGGCAGCGACAAGATGGAATACCTGCCCCTTTTGTTCAGCCCCGCGGATCTGGCGGCCCAGGCCGCGGTGGCGGCCACCTTCAACCCGGACAGCCAGCTCAACCCCGGCAAGCTCCTCCCGCAGCGCCGTTTCCGGCGCCCGGCGCCCGAAGGGGCGCGAGCATGAGCGTCTTCGAGCCCTTCCTCGACACCGAGGACCTGACCGCCTGCGTGGATGCCGGGGAAACCCCGGCCGGCCTGAACGCCCGCTGCGCGCCCGCGCATTGCGCTTTCCCGCTCTGGCTGGACCCGCAGCAAAGCTTCGGGGACCTTTTCCTCGGCGCCCGCGCCGCGCCGCGCAGCTTCCGCTACGGCTTCCTGGGGGACAATGTCCTGGGCCTGCGCTGGAGGCTGCCCGGGGGCGCCGAACTGGGCCTGGGCGGCAGGGTGATGAAGAACGTCACGGGATTCGACCTGATCCGCTTCTTGAGCGCCAGCCAGGGGCGCTTCGGCGAGCCCCTGAACCTGGTCCTGCGCCTGCGTCCCCTGGCCGAAAGCCGCCTGGATCTGCGCCTTGAAGGCCCCTGGCCCGCCTTGAAGAGCCTGGCCCGGACCCTGCGCTCCAGTTCCTGGGCCCATGTCCTGGACATCTGCGATCTCCATGCGCGCCCGCAAGCGGCCGCCATCCATGTCAGCTTCAGCGCCAAGGCCGCGCTGCTGCCGCTCTTCGAGGCCCAAGCGCGGGCCTGGGCCAAGGGTCTCGGCCTCAACGTGTCCACCCTGGACCAGGCGCCGCCGGTCCAGGCCCGGCCCTGGGCCAGGGCGCAGGCGGGATTGGACGACTGCGTGGACTTGGCCCAAGAATGGCTTGGCCGCTACGGCGGCTCGGTGCACGCCATGCTGGGCCAAGGGGTCGTGCATCTGCAGGATCCCTCCTCCACCCAGGGGGCGGAGCAGGGCCTGTCCGACCTGCACCGGCGCCTGGCCGAGCAGGGGGGGAGCTGCGAGGGCCCTGCTTTGGCTCCGGATCCGGAGGCCCCCCAGGCCCGCTGGGAGGCGGAACTCCTGCGACGCCTGAAGGAGATCGCATGAGCGCCCCCCGCCTGGAAGAACTGATGGCGCAGGAGACGCCCAAACTGCTGAACTGCGTGCACTGCGGCCTCTGCCTGGACGAGTGCCCCACCTACCGCACCAGCGGGGACGAGGCCAACAGCCCGCGCGGACGCTTGGCCCTGTGGCGGGCCGAATGGGAAGGCCGTTTGGAGCCGGGGCCCGAGACCGACGCCTACACCGACCTTTGCGTGGGCTGCCTGGGCTGCGTCACCGCCTGCCCGGCCAAGGTCCCCTACGGCGAGCTCCTCATGGAACGCCGCGCGGAGCAGGCCCGCCGCGGCAAAGGGCCGGATTGGCGGGTGCGGGCCCTGAGCCCCCTGCTGCGTTCCCTGCCCCGGCTCAACGCGCTCGCCGCGCCCCTGCGCCTGGCCAGGCGCCTGGGGTTCAAGATCCACCGCCTGCTGCCGCCCGGGCCCGCCCCCGTCTTCGAGAGCACCGCCTCCTATGCCGCCAAGGTCAACGCCGCGCTCAAGCCCGCGGGCCCGGAGGTGGCCCTGCTCAGCGGCTGCCTCATGGACGCGGCCTTCAGGGAGGTCAACGCGGCCACGGTGCGGGTCCTTGCCCTCAACGGATACAAGGTCCTGGTGCCCGAAGGGCAGGCCTGCTGCGGCGCGGTGGCGGAGCACGGTGGCTTGAGCGCGGAAAAGGCGCTTCTGGACGAACGCAACCGCCGCGCCTTCGCCGACGCCGAGGTGGTGCTGAGCAATTCCTCGGGCTGCGGGCTCAGCCTGCGCCACGCCGTGGGGGACAGGCAGCGCGACGTGGTGGATTTCCTCAATACCTCGCTGCTCAAGGCCGGGGCGCCCCTGGATTGGGAGGGGGTCCTCTATGACTTCCCCTGCCATGCCTACCATGGCCTGGGCCTGCGGAGGCCGCCGGAGGCCCTGTTCGCGGCCGCGGGCCTGGCGGGCCGCTGGAAGCTTGCCCCGGAAGCCGAGCGCTGCTGCGGCGGAGGCGGGGCCTACGCCCTCAGTGAGGCGGAAAGCTCCCTGGGCATCCTCGCGGAAAAGAAGGCCCTGCTCGGCGACCTGGCCCCGGGGGCCACGCTGGTCACCGGCAACCACGTGTGCATGATGCAGTGGAGCCAGATCAAGGGACTGAGGGTCCTGCACGCGGTGCAGGTGCTGGACGAAAGCTACCGCAAGGCCGGATTCTACTGAAAAATTTCAGTGCGTGTCGGGCAGGACATAGAAAATGAGGGCCAAAAGGTGCAGAAAAGCGCCCAGGCCGACGAACAAATGCCAGATCGCGTGGGAATGGTAAAAACGGTTGGTGACCAGGATGATGACCCCCGCGGAATAGGCCAGTCCTCCCCCCAGAACCAGGGCCAGCCCGCCCATGGAAAGGCCCGCGGCCAGGGGCTTGATGGCGACGAGGATCAGCCAGCCCATGGCCAGGTAGATGCCGACCGCGAAGTGGTCGAAGCGCTCGCCGATGAACAGCGAGCACAGGGTGCCGCCGGCGGCCAGGGTCCAGACGGTGCCGAACAGCCACCAGCCCAGGGGGCCGTGCAGGGTGACCAGGCAAAAGGGCGTGTAGGACGCGGCGATGAGGATGTAGATGCCGGCGTAGTCCAGGAAATCGAAGACCCGCATGGTCGCGTCGTGCATGTTGCGCCAGTGCATCAGCGACGAGGCCGCGAACAGGAAGATCAGCGCGCTCCCGAAAATGCCGAAGCTGATGACGTGCCGAAGGTTCCCCTTGTCGGCCGCCAGGGCCACCAGGGGCACGAACAGCAGCAGGGCCGCCACGGCCGCGACCGTGTGGGTGAAGGTGTTGGCGGCCTCCTGGCGGTGCATCTTGAACAGCCGGGCTCTTTTCTCGGCCGCGTTTTCGGACTCGCTGATCGGCATCGCCAAATCCCCCGCTCTTGAGGCTCCCGCCATGATTTTCGACTTCAAAAAGGCCGCCCAACGCGACGTCTACAACGTCATGATCGGGCTGGTCGCCCCCCGTCCCATCGCCCTGGTCACCACCCTCAACCCGGACGGCAGCGTCAACGCTGCGCCCTTCAGTTCCTTCAATTACCTCTGCCTGGACCCGCCCATCGTGGGCCTGGGCATACAGGCCAAGCCCGGCGACGGCGAGGGGGCCAAGGACACGGCCCGCAACATAGAACGCAGCGGCGAATTCGTCGTCAACATCGTCACCGAGGACCTCGCGGAGCCGATGAACATCTGCGCGGTGCCCTTCCCGCCCAACGTGAGCGAACTGGAAATGGCCGGGCTGGGCACCGCGGCTTCCCTGACGGTCTCGGTCCCCCGGATCAAGGAGGCCCACGCCGCGCTGGAATGCAGCCTGTACGAGACCCTGCACCCGAGCCAGGCGCGCATCGTGCTGGGCCGCGTCCTGTCCGCCTTCGTGGAGGACCGCTTCGTGGACCCCCAGGGGCCCTACATCCAGGCGCAGGACCTGCATGCCCTGGGCCGGATGAACGGTAGCGGCCACTATGTGCGCACCAAGGGCGCCTTCATGACCATGCCCCGGATCAGCTACGAGAACTGGCTCAAGGGCGAGCGGGGCCAGGCGCCGAGATGAACGCCGCGCGGCCCTCCTTGGCTGGCCGCGGCCTTTGGTGCTATACTCGCCCGATGCGCGCCAGAATCAGAAAGCTTTTCCTGCTTGTTTCGGCCCTGGGCTACGGCTTTTTGGGCGGCGGCCCTTCTTTGTGGGCGCTCGACCTGAAAAGCCCGGACCCGGTCATGGCCTGCCTCCAGATGGGCTGCACCTGCCGCCTTCATCCCGGCTCCATGAAGGGCGGGGTCTGCTGCTGCGTCCGCAACCTGGCCTTGTTGAGGAAATACCCCGCCCTGGCCTCGGACCCGAAATTCTGGAAGGCCCTGGGGCTCGATCCGCCCAGCCCGCGCGGCACCAGCCAGCTGCACCAGGACGGCTGCGGCCCCCTCGACTCCGGGCACGGCATGGGGCCCGTCCCGCAGCAGGCGCATTTCCCCCCCACCGCGCTTTTCCAGGCCCTTCCGTCCCGCTCCCTGTGCCTCGAGCAGCCCGCCTGCCGCGGGCGCTCCAAGAACCCCGAGCCCCCCCAACCCGGACCGGACTGAAGCCCTCCCAAAAGCCGCGGCCGGCCTGTCGCCGTCCGCCACCCTTCGCTTTTGGAGAAGACCATGTCTTATCCGCTCTTCGCGCGCGCGCGCAAGACCACGCCCTTCGCGCTCCTGTCCCTGTTCCTAGCCCTAGCCGGCTCCCTAAGTGCCTGCGCCTGCGGATGCCAGATCTTCGACCTGGGCCTCTCGGACATGCCCACTACGTATAACCCGGATCGCCTGACCTTACAGTACTCCTTCATGGACCAAAACGAGAACCAATCCGGCTCCGGCCCGGCATCCCCGGCGCTCAACCCGGACAAGGAGAACGAAAGCTCCTTCTACACCGTCAGCCTGGCGCACCAGTTCAACAATTCCTGGGGCCTGTCGCTGGCGCTCCCGTACCTGGACCGCCGTTTCACCACCGACGTCAACGGCTCGCCCGATCTCCCGGATCCGAGCCCCAGCGTCCAAAGCCAGACCCTGGGCACCCTGGGCGATGTGCGCGTGATGGGCATGTACACGGGCTTTTCCGAGGACATGGCCATAGGGCTGGAGTTCGGTGTCAAGCTCCCGACCGGTCCCTTCACCGGTCCCGACTGGCTCATGGACCGCGACACGGCGCCCGGGACCGGCACCACGGACCTGCTGATCGGCGCCTTTGACCGCGGCCAGTTCAGCGCGGACTGGGGCTGGTACGGGCAGACCCTGTTGGACGCGCCCCTGTACGCCCGCGAAGGCTACGAGCCCGCCAACAACCTGGACATCGCCGCGGGCCTCCATTTCGACGGGATGAAGCGCCGGACCCGACTCACCCCCCTGCTGCAGGCCAACGTGACCATCCGCGGCCACGACAGCGGCGGGGGCGATTCCGTCACAGGCAACTACAACAGCGGCTACGAGAACCTGTACCTCAGCCCGGGGCTGCAGGCCGACCTCACCCCCAACATCCAGGCCACCGGCTTCGTCTACCTGCCGGTGTCGCGCAACGTCAACGGCGAACAGCTGGTGGCGTCCTGGCTGGTCAACGCCGAGCTGAGCTACCTGTTCTAGGCCGCCTAAGCGCAGAAAGGCCCGGAACCCCGTCCAGGGTTCCGGGCTTTTTTGTGTCCACAAGGCGGGCCGAAGCGCGCCTGCCCCTTATTCAGTTCAGGGTGGGCGAGAAGCGCTTCCAGGCCACGATCAGGAGGATCACGGCCAGAAGCGCCAGGGCCCCCACGTTCGGCCAAAACAGCTCCGGGGCGCCCCCTTTGAGCAGGATGTTGCGGATCAGGATGGCGAAATAACGCAGGGGGTTGAAGTAGGTGATCCAGTACAGCCATTTGGGCATGTTATCCAGGGGATAAATGATGCCCGACAGCATCTGGCAGGGGTAGAGCGTCAGGAAGCTGCCCATCATGGCCTGCTGCTGGTTCTGGGCGGCCGTGGACAGCAGTATGCCCAGGGCCACGGTGCAGCCGATGAAGGCGATGGAGGCGACGAAGAGCTCCCAGATCGGTCCGCGCAGGGGCACGCTGAAGATGAAGTAGGACACGCACAGGATCAGGGGCAGGTCGAGCAGGCCCAGGACGATGTAGGGCAGGGCCTTCCCCACCAGGATGGTGCCGGGGCTGATGGGAGCGGCCAGCAGGGTCTCAAAGGTCCCCATCTCCTTCTCGCGGGTGATGGAGCTGGAGGTCAGGGTCAGGGTCACCATGAGCAGGAGCATGGCCAGCACGCCGGGCACCATGAAGTATTTGCTCTCCAGGGTCGGGTTGTAGAGCATGCGCGTGTCCATCTCCAGGCTGGGCGGGTCGGGCAGGCCGTGGCGGACCCTTTCGGTGATGACGTCCCTGCGGACCGCGTCCATGTACTGCACCACGCCCTGGGCCCGGGTGGTGTTGGTGCCGTCGATGAGCAGCTGGATCCGCCCCTGTCCGCGCCCCACCGCCTGGTCCAGGCCCCCCGGGGGCGCCACCAGGGCCGCGTCCACCTGGCCCGAAGACAAGGCCTCGAAGGGGTTGATGTTCACGTCGGTCTTGAGGATGAACCAGCCCGTGCCCGCCGCGCGCCGCCCGAGCTCCCAGGCCAGGCTGTCGGAAGGGGCCGCGTACACGGCCAGGCGGATGTTGCGGACCTCGTTGTGCAGCGCCAGGCCGAAGAGGGTGAGCTGGATCACCGGCGCGACCAGCAGCAGGGTGCGCATGCGCTTGTCGCGCAGGGTCTGCACCAGCTCTTTCTTGGCGAAGGCGAGCAATACTCTCCAGTTCATGGCTCCAGGTCCGTCTTGAATTTTTTCACCGCGAACATCACGAAAAGGAAACACATCAGGCCGAGCACCAGGAAGGGCAGGGCCAGTTCAATGGGCCCCGCGCCCTTCAAGAATAGCCCCCGGCTGATGACCATGAACCAGCGCGGCGGCAGGACGCAGGTGATGATGCGGAATGCGATGGGCATGCTCTCCACCGGGAAGATGAAGCCCGACAGCAGCATGGTGGGCAGCATGGCGGACATCATGCTCAGCTGGAAGGCCACCTGCTGGTTGCGCGTGGCGACCGAGATGAGCAGGCCCTGGGACAGGGACACGAAGAGGAACAGCAGGCTGCCCAGCAGCAGGAGCAGCAGCGAGCCGCGGAAGGGCACGTGGAAGACCAGCCGCCCGGCGCCGTACACCAGGCCCACGGCCATCAGGCCCAGACCCACATAGGGCGCCACCTTGCCCAGGATGATGTCCATGGGCCTGGCCGGCGTGGTCAGCAGCATCTCCATGGAGCCGTTCTCCCATTCCCTAGCCACGGTAAGGGCCGTCATCAGCACTGCCAGCAGCCCGATGATGATCACCAGCAGGCCAGGGATCATGAACCAGCGGCTGTTGAGCTCCTTGTTGAAGAGGTACTGGGTGACGAAGGTGATGGGCGGGTCGGGCCCCGGGGGCGCCTCCCGTTCAAGGATGTGCTGCCAGGCGACCCCGGCCACGCCGTTCATGTAGCCCGCCACCACCCCGGCGGTGGCGTTGTCCGATCCGTCGACCAGGAGCTGGGCCTTGGGGACCTCGCCGCGCCCGACTTCGCGCTGGAAGCCGGCGGGGATGACCACCACGGCCTTGGCTCGCTCCGAGGACAGGTCCTCCTCAGGATTGCCATGGCTGGGCGAGACCACGAAGTAGCCGGAACCGCGGATGGTGTCGATCAGCATGCGCGAATCGGTGCTGTTGTCCTGGTCCAGGACCGCGACCTTCACGTCCGCCACGTCGAAATTGATGGCCTCCCCGAACAGCATCAGCATCATCACCGGCAGGCCGATGGACATCCCCAGGGTGTAAGGGTCGCGCAGGATGTGGTGGACTTCCTTGTTGGCCAGGGCCGCGGCCCGGCGGGGCAGGATCATTCCGAAGAAGCCGCCCAACCGGCGGCCCAAGTCCACCAAGAACGGAGATTTCCCTTCAGCCACGGGGCCCTCCTTCGGCCGGCGCCTGCGGCGCTGCCTTTGTCGCGGATGGCTCCACGACCTTCAGGAACACGTCCTCCAGGGACGGTTCGAAATCCTTCGCCGAAAGGCCGGAGGGCAGGCCCTTGCGCAGGTCCTGGGAGGCCTCCGGGGAGAGCGGTTCGAGGTGCCAGCGCCTCCCGTGCGGCTTCAGGGAGGCCACGCCCTCGCGCGCGCGCAAGGTCGCCACCCAATCCTCGGGCAGGGGGCCGCTCTCCTCGAGCTCGATCAGGCCGTAGGGGAAGGTCATTTTTTTCAGGCCCGCCGGGGAGTCCAGGGCGACCAGTTTCCCGTCGCGCATGAGGGCGATGCGGCCGCACTGCTCGGCCTCGTCCATGTAGTGGGTGGTCACGAACACGGTCTGCCCGGCCGCGGCCAGGTTGCGGATGATGTCCCAGAAGCGCGAACGGGCCTCCGGGGACACGCCGGCCGTGGGCTCGTCGAGAAAGATGATCTCCGGGTCGTGCAAAAGGGCCGCCGCGAGCGACACCTGCTGCTTGAGCCCGCCCGGCAGCGATCCCACCATGTCGTTCTCGGAATGCTCGTAACCCACCAGGCTGAACAGGCGCTCCTTGCGGGACTTCAGGTCCTCCTTGGACACGCCGCGCAGGGATGCCTTGAACTCCAGGTTTTCGGCCACCGTCATGTCGTTGTAGAGGGTGAATTTCTGGCTCATGTAGCCGGATTTGGACTTGAGGCCCTGATTGTCATCATGGAAGGACTCGCCCCCCACGTGGATCTCGCCGGAGCTGGGCTTCAGCAGGCCGCAAAGCACGCGGATGGTGGTGGTCTTGCCCGCGCCGTTGGCGCCCAGAAAGCCGAAGATCTCGCCTTTGGCCACCTGGAAGGTCACCTTGTCCACGGCGATGAAGTCGCCGAAGCGCACCGTGAGATCCTTGACGTCCACCGCCAGGCTCTGTGGTCCCGTGGATGCGCTCATTCGGGCTTCTCCGCGGCCAGGAAGATCTCGTCGAAGCGTTTAACGCCGGCCTTCGCCAGCAGCGCGCGCGGCTCCCCGCTGTCCAGCAGGCGCCCCTTGTCTATCAGGTGCACCTCGTCGCAGCGCTCGGCCTCATCCATGTAAGCGGTCGCGACCATGATGAGGATCCTGTTCTTGAGCAGCTCCATCAGCAGTTCCCAGAATTCGCGCCGGCTCACGGGATCCACGCCGTTGGTGGGCTCGTCGAGCAGCAGGGCGTCCGGATTGGCCAGGAGCGCGCACATCAGGCCCAGCTTCTTGTACATGCCGCCCGAGAGCTTGGAGGCGGGCCGGTCCACGAAGCGGTCCAGGCGGGTGATGTGGAGGAGCTGGGCCCGGCGCTTTTTGTAGTCCGCCGCCTCAAGGGCGTACATTTCAGAGAAGAAGTCCATGTGTTCGGAGATGGTCAGGTCCCCGTAGAGGCTCTGCGTCTGCGGCATGTAGGCGATGCGGGCTCGCACCGTCGGGAAGGCCACCGGTTTGGACTCCTCCATCCATTGTAAGTCCCCGGAGTCGGCTTTGAGCAGGCCCACCAGATGGCGCAGCAGCGTGGTCTTCCCGGCGCCGTCCGGGCCGATGATGCCGTGCAGGCGCGAGGGCCCGAAGACCGTGCTCAGCCCGTCCAGGGCCTGGTTGGGCCCGAGGCGCTTCTTCAGGGAATCGATGCGCACGGAAAGGATGGGCATGGACCTACTTCTGAAAATTGTTGAAACGCCCGCGTCGCACGGCCCTCGTCGGATCCCGCCACGCAGGCGCCACGATGCTTCCATCCTGATAGGGCCCCGCAGGGGCCCTATCAGTGCGGGAAATTGGCTTCGATGTACATGCCCGGCTTGAGGGCGCCGTCGGAGTTGTCGAACTGCACCTTCACCCCGTAGACCAGGGTCTCGCGTTCCTCGCGGGTCTGGACGTTCTTGGGCGTGAATTCCGCGTCCGGCCGCACGAAGGCCAGGTTGCCGTTGAAGACCCGGCCCTGCACTTCGGGCAGGGAGCAGGGCACGCTCTCCCCCACCTTGAGGTCGACGAGCATGGTCTGGGGCACGTAGAAGTAGGCGTACACGGAGCGCAGGTCGGCCAGCGTCATGATGGGCTCGCCCGGGCGGGCCCATTCGCCGATGTGGCGGTAGATGGTCAGGACCGTGCCGCTGATCGGCGCGGCCACCGTGCACCAGTCCAGCTTCACCGCGGCATCCTGGTTGGCGAAGAGGCTATGGTCGAAATTGCTGTAGGCCAGGGAGCCTGCCTTGTAGAGCTGCTCGTTGCGGCTGAAGTCGCTGGAGGCCAGTCCCGCGGCCACGCGGATGTCGGGGCAGGTCAGCGTCGCGAGAAGCTGGCCCGGGGCCACCACGTCCCCCTCCTTGACGTCCAGGCCGCCGATGGGCGAGGCCACGCCGGGCTGCACGTCCACCTCGTCCACTTCCACCGTTCCGGCGAAGGTGAAGGAAGGATGCGCCGGCTTGTAGACGAAAAAGTAATAGGCCACGGCGGCGGCCACGAGCAGGATGATCGGCATGCGCTTCTTCATAGGATCCTCGGTTATCGGTCGGCTTCGGTAAGGGCTGAGAGGTTGGCCAGTTCGATGAGCATCTGGGTCTCGGTCTGGGCCAGCGCAAGGCCGGCCTGTAGGGATTCAAGCGTGGTCGACTGGACCTCCAGGTAGGTCGAGCCGCCGATCTTGTAGGACCGGTACACCATCTGCCGCAGTTCGCTGGTCTGCTTGTCCTCCTGGACCTGCAGGACGCGCTGGGCGCGCAGGCCGGACAGGCGGTCGTGGCTCTTCAGCCAGTCGGTCTTGGTCAGGGTGACGGCGTCCCCGGCCTGGGCCGCGGCGGCGTCGGCCTGGGCCTGCTGGGACCGCACCTGGTCGCTCACCTGGCCGAAGCTGAACAGGGGCAGGTTGAAGTTGGCGCTGGTGGTCTGCTGGTCCACGGCCTGGGGCAGGGGCGGCTCGGGGTAGTCGTAGCTCCAGCGGAAGCCCACGGTGCCGCTGGGAAGGTGGCCGGCCCAGGCGGCGGCGGTCATGCGGCGGGCCTCCTCGACCTGGGCCCACAGGGCGCGCAGCTTGGCGATGTTCTGGGGCTGGAAGCCCGCGCTTTCCGCGGGCTCCAGCTCGGCCAGCAGCGCGGCGGTGTCGTCCAGGCGCACGGACACGGTCGGCTCGTCCACCTTGGCGGGAAGGTCGCGCCCGTCCTGGCCGTCCACCGGGATGGACACGTCCGCGGCCTGGTGCTGGCCGGTCAGGGCGAAAAGGTCGCGCAGGGCGCCGGCCAGGTCCACCTGGGCGAGGCGGTAGGAGGCCTTGCGGTCCAGTTCGTCGTTGCTGGCCGTCAGCCAGTCGATTTTGCTGCTGGTGCCCGCCTTGAGGCGCAGGGACAGGTCATGGGCCTGGCTCTGGGCCAGCTTGAGGGCGTCGGCGTAGAGGCGCACCTGGGTCTCGTCCAGGCGGGTCTGGAAATAGGCCAGACGCACCTTCAGGCGCAGGTTCTGCTCGGCGTCGTCGAGCTGGGCCTCCGCGGCCTTGCGCGCCTCGGTGGCGACCTGCCACTGGCGCCAGGTGGAGACTCCGCCGATGATGTCCCAGTTGGCGGACACGCCGACGCTGTAGTTGTTGTGGAACCCGAAATCGAGCTGGTTGATGCCGAAGGTGGAGGCGAAGGAGGGAGGCAGGGTGATCGGCGGGAGCACCTGGGCCGCGTAGCTGTAACGTCCGTCCAGGCCGATGTGCGGAAGCAGGCCGACTTTGACGGCGGACTCGTGCGCCGCGGCGGAATCCACGTCGAAACGCGCGGCCTTCAAGGCCGGGGAATAGTCCTCGGCGGCCTGGATGCTCTCGTCGAGGGACAGGCGCAGCATTTCGGCGTGGGCCGGCAGGGCCAGGCCCACGGAGAAGATCGGCAACAGAACGCTTTTGGAAAGCAGCTTCATGGTTCTCCCCTGTTCGTCCGCGCATCCAGGCTTTGCCGGCGCGGATGAGCCCCACACCGGAAAGCGCGAAAATCCTGGTTTATTCCGCCCTCAGGGCTTCAAGGCCTTCAAGGCCAGGTCCACCCGCAGTTCCAGGGCTCCATCGGTCAACAGACTGTCTTCGATCATCTTGCGGTGCGAAGGCCCCTGGCCCCCGAATTTGGCCCGGGCGATGGGTTCCGCGACCAAGGTTGGGAAGACCACCACGCCCATCAGGGTGGTCATGGCCACCGGCACCGGCAGCTTGGCCAGGCGCCCCTCGTCCTGGCAACGGTGCACCAGCCCCGCCAGAATGATCCCGTGGCGGGGCACATTGGTGAGCACAAAACGCTTCGCTTCGGCGTCACCGTCGGTCAGGTCCTTCAGAAGGCTGCGGACCATGCGACGGCGGTCCCGGACAAAGCGGGCCAGGCGCAGCAGGCCCTTGCGCAGGGCCGCGAGGGGATCGTTCTCCCCCTCGACCTGCAGGCTGAAATCCAGGAAAAACTCGTCGTAGAGCTCCTGGGCCACCTGGTGGACAAAAGCCGCCTTGCCCCCGAAATGGTAGCTGACCAGGCCGAGGTTCACGCCCGCGCGGGCCGCCACGGCCCGCACGGAAAGGCCGCTGAAACCGGTCTCCTCGAGGATCTCCTTGCCCGCCTCGATCAGACGCTTTTTCGCGTCGCCAGCCGGCCGGGTCATGGTTGCGTCTCCAAATTAAACATAATGTATAATAAAACAAGATGTTTAATTTGTCCATCCTTTTTTGGATCCGGGTGGACGCGCGGCCCCGGTCTTTTCCCGGCGCCGCCTAAATCCGCGGAATCCGCGGCTGCGTATGGTAAAAGCCGGGTCAGAGCCCTAACGCCTTCTCAGCCAGGAGATGCCATGCCCACCAAAATCACCCCCCTGCCCGACGGCCCCTATGCCGTCCAGGGCGACTTCGAAATCGTCAAGGCCGACGGAACCAAGGTCGAACACAAGGAAACGGCCCACCTCTGCCGCTGCGGGCACTCGAGCAACAAGCCCTTCTGCGACGGAACACACAAGAAGGAAGGCTTCAAGGCGTCCTAAGGCCTTCCAAGTCCGGCAAGTCATGAACACCTTTAGAGAGCCGCAAGAGCAGCGCGGCTCTCTTTTTTTATGTCCAGGGAATATTATCAACTTTCGGTGTCAATATTAAATACCCAACGTTTTTTCAGGCGTTCTAGAAAGACCGACGGCGGTTCGACCGAGAGACCCTCAGACGGATTTAAAGGAAAATCCTTATAAAAAAAACAAGCAACGTTCTTCAACTTCCCTTCGGTCCATTTTTCCATATTCTCTCAAAAATTTCCTTGCACCTGTCGCTGCCAAAACTGACATTTTCGGTTTCAATAAATTTTATCCACCATTCATTTATTTTTTTATTTTCGTAAACCTGATAGCCACCTTCGCTAGCAACACGAGCAGAAATTGCCCGATATTGCGACAACAATGCAGGATCAGCCTCAACTTGATTGATATTAGACGTATAATACAGAGTAAAATTTGCGTCGTGCGCAGCGATATCTTGTATTATAAAATTGCGGACCTTTTTTCCCAATATCGATAGCTCGATTTGTTGACGCTTAGCTTTAATTGCTCTTTTTACTTTGGGCGACAGTGTGTCGTAATCAATAGGTTTCTGAAATCGACTCGCAACAAAAGCAACTTCCGAGTTCCAAGTTGTAGTCAATTCTGGTTCTGGTGAAATATTATATTTGTTAGCGGCTTCAAGCGTTAGTGCATTCATAATATTTTGAATAATTAGTGCGTCGCCTTTGCTTTTCGCCAAAGTCATTTTCTTATCAAGATACGACTCATGTTTTCCAATCCGACAACAAAGAGTCTTCGACGCGTCTTGAGTTTTCGGAAAGCTATTTTGTGTATTTTTGGCGTTTCCAGAGAATTGATCTGCATGCAATGGTGGGACAATGGTCGCACCGAAAAGCATGCTGGCTGCACCTAACAGAACAATGCCTTTATTCATTGCAGCCTCACCACACGTGGGCCAAGGGGGAGGATTCCCGGAATCGGAAGCCAACCCTCATCGCTAGGATTCTGGGTGTGAATATTAATCGCCTAAGGTCGCTTTCAGGGTTTCCAGAAAGACCCACGGCGATTCTATGGAGAGGCCCTTGTACAGATGTGGCCGGGCAATTATGCGGCTTTATTCCCGGACTTTCGCCCCCGCTCAATCCGTTCCCGCAACGCCTTAACGTTTTCATGACATTTCTCACCATACGCCTTGAAACCAATCCGTTCGATTTCTTCGGATGCTTTCCGCTTCCATTCTCTTACATCCAGAAGGCTCTGGGGTTCATGTATCGCAGGGTCATTCAACATCCAACACCTCCAGTGGGGTGGCTATTACCATTGGGAAACGGTAGCCCTCATCCACGTTGAGCGCCGATACCTTCGCCCTGCGTTTTGGATTCGCAAGGTGGCGAAAGTTCCAACTCAGTAGGTAGTCCATTTCATAGAACGTAGCGTAGGCAATGTGATACGCATCAACACCGCTTTTTTCGGGCAAGACCCCTTTGGCGAGGTAGACCGCCGCCAATCGGTCGATCTCAGGCGAGGTATCCAAGACCACGGGCTTCACTTCTTCCAAGAGCGCCGTGACTTGCCCTTGCCGTGGTTCGGGCGCATCCCGCAACTCATTCAGAACCGCATCCGATGAGTAAATATCGAACAGCCCCATTCGAATTTTGGCGAAGAACTCCAGCGTGTCCTTCTGGTAGTCGGGCGCGTCTTCGGCAAATGCGAAGTTCCAGACCGTCGTATCGAGGTAAAGCCGCAACCGCTTCATCTGCCCTCTATTGTACCAAACGGTCCCCCGAAATCCTTCTCGGTTAAACCCTTTTGCCTGACCAGTTTACGGATTCGAGCCGCGGATTTTTTATACGTGCGCAAGGCCTTGTGCTGACGGGTCCATTCCCGAAGCAGTTCGCTGACGGTGCTCCGTTCTTCTTTGGCTGCTTCCAAAACTTCTCGGCCCACGTCCTGGGGCAGCAAAAAGGTGATGGTTTTGGTGGCCATGGCAGACCTCAAAAAGAGACCTGCAAGATGCTATCCGCATGGGAGGCCCAGGGTCAAGGGAAGTTCATCTGATGAAACTTCTCCTTGGTGGCATCCGATAGGGAAGATCCGGTACATACCCCAGGAAGGCGAAGATGCGGGCATAGAAGCGGTAAAGAGGGGCATGGCCCTCGACCTCCCATCCCGCAAGCCCTGCGGGGCTCACCCCGATCAGATAAGCGACTTCCCTTTGATCAAGCCCGAGTTCCAGCCTCTTCCTCCGGACATGGTCCCCCTGGGTTTTCAGGTTCTCGGGAATGTCATATTTCAAAGACCTTTTCGCCGTCAGCCGGAAACCGCAGAAAGGCAACGCAGCAATGTAGGTGCGGCCATTCCAACAACAAACCCTTCTGCGACGGTTCGCACAAGAAGGAAGGCTTCAAGGCCGCCTGACAGGCACGGCCCCCAAGGGCCCGCGTCGAATAAAAACAAAAGCCCCGGGCCGAAGCCCGGGGCTTTTGTTTTGTCCCGAAAAATGCGTGGTTCAAATCTTCATGATGTCCGTCGTCTCCCGGGCGGGCTGCTTCTTGCTGAAATCCGCCAGGTGGCCCAGCACGCGCTTGCCGGCCATGAAGAGGAACTTCAGGTCCTCCAGGTTGCGCACGCTGAGGAGCTTGCGCAAAATGAAACGCGGCGTCAGGAAGGATTTGTAGATCCCCTGGGTCAGCTCGAGGATGTCCTCGTGCTTGACCCCGTCCATCAATTTCAGGACCGGCTCGCGCATGTCGTAGCGGTCGTAGTCCTCGGTCAGCAGCCAGCCCTTCTCCCGGGCCTCCCGGTGCAGCGGCGTCCCGGGGTAGGGGATGAGGATGGTGGCCTGCAGCGTGCTGATGGCGCCCTCGTTGAAGAGGCCCTTGCAGAGGTCCACGGTGTTCTTGGCTTCCTCGAAGGTCTCCCAGGGGTAGCCCACCATGCAGGTCACGTGCGGCTCCATGCCGGCCTTGCTGCACATGCGCATGGTCTTGGGGATGTCCTCGACCTTGCCGCCCTTGAGGATGCGGTCCGTGGTCGCCTGGTTGGCCGACTCGACCCCAAAGAGGATGAAGCGGAAATTGGCGCGGCCCATGAGGTCCCACTGCTCCTGCTTCAGCACGCCGGGCTTCATGTTGCAGCCGTAGACCACCTTCTTGTTCAGGCCCCGGTCGATCAGGCCCTGGGCGAACTTCTTCAGCCACAGGCCCGCCGGGAAGGTCCCGGTGTCGTCGAAGATCTCCCGCACGCCGTACTTCTTGACCAAGATCTCCACCTCGTCGAGGTGGCGCTCCGGGGTCACGCTGCGGAAATTGTTGAAGGTGGTGGTCCAGGAGCAGAAGGTGCACTTGCCCCACCAGCAGTCGCGGCCGGTCATCTGGTAGGTGCCTGGGGTGTACTTGAAGTTCCCGTTCTCCACCGCGTAGAGGTCCCAGCGGGTGAGGTCGCGGTCGATGAAGGGGTTGAGGTTGAGGTCGTGCTCCAGCTTGAAGGTGCCGCTGTTGCGGATTTCGTTGGTGGCCGCGTCGCGCCAGTACACGCCGCCTTCAAGCTCCTCGCCCTTGGTGAGGTGGTTGCAGAGGTTGAGCAGGGCCCAGTCGAAGTCCCCGCCGGCGATGCAATAGTCGACCTTGCAATGGCTGAAGGCCTCCTCGGGGAAAGCGGTCACATGGTCGCCGATGAGGACAACCTTGGTGTTGGGCCGTATCTTCTTCAGCTCGTCGGTCCACTTCCAATAGGGCTTGATGACCGGTGTCTTGGCCTCGATGGCGATGATGTCCGGGGCTTCCCTGTCGAAAAATTCCTTGAACTCATCGGGCTTCATCAGCGAGGCCACGCCGTCGCCCCACACGACCTTGTAGCCTCGGTCCTGCAACAGGGTGGCGGCATAGGCCGGCACAACCGGATAGATGAAGGTCGGCCGGTTGAACCACTGGAACTGGCGGTTCTGCGAGATCAGCGGTACGCCCTTATCCGAGGGGATAGGCGGGTAAGCGATCATGACTTTCATTGGGGTGCCTCAGTGGGACCGGGACGGACTATTCCTATGATCTATACGGATAGTCTGACATAAAAGTTAAAGAAAGGTCATGGATAATTTTGTTATGATGATTTGGTGGTACGTCGATATAAAACTCATACGGCTTGTGTTTCATATCATGAAAAATAGGGTAAAACCAAAATCCCACCCAGGAGTGGCCCGTTTGGGGCCTATCCTCGGATGCCCAAAATGGGACTTTGCCTTAGTATTATGACGTAGGATAGGATGTGCCGATGCGGTGTTGGAGCGATTTGGACGCGATCTTCGAGAAATCCGCTCCCCCAAAGGCACCGGGCGGAGCCCTTGGGGTATTTAAGCAGGGTCGGGCGATTTATTTGAAGGGCTACGGGTCCAAACGCCTTGGCCAAATTGATCCGATCACCTCCAACACCGTATTCAACCTCGGTTCGGTTTCCAAACAGTTCACGGCATTTTGCATCCTCCTACTTCAGGAACGCCGTCGACTTTCCATTGAGGACGATTTCAGGGATTACCTGACCGAGTTTGGGCCGGACTTCAGCGGGATCAAGATACGCCACTTGATGCATCACAGCAGCGGCCTACTCAGCCTCTTTGACTTGCGTTGGCTGGACGCCTGGGCCGGCGCCTGGAAGCCAGGCAGTCCTGCCCACATAAAGCTCATCAGCCGCCAAAAGGAGCGAAATTTCCCCGCCGGACAGGAACACCTATATAACAACGACGGGTACTTTCTTTTGGCTGAGGTAATCCGGCGCGTTAGTGGCCAGAGCCTGGCCCAGTTCGGCGCCGAGAAAATCTTCGCGCCTCTGGCCATGGCTCGGACGCATTACGTCGAGGATCCGAATACGTGGATCCCAGACCGCGCTGTGGGCCACCGCCGCAAAGGAGATGGCTGGCAGACGGCGGTGGGCCGTTCGGCTAACCCCGGCCCCGGGTCGGTCTGGAGCTGCGTCGATGACCTTGGGCGCTGGGCGCATAGCATTCACGAACAGAGCCTGGGCGGCCCCGCCCTCTACCGGGCCCAATTACGCCCGGCCAAAACGGTATTGCGTGTGCCATTTTCTCCGGGCTACGCCGCAGGCCTCCAAGTGGGGACCCTCTACGGGCATCGTGTCGCAGCCCACGATGGCCTGGACACGGGATTCAGTTCGGCTTTTTATTGGCTGCCTAAATCTGACATGGCAGTCGTGCTCCTGCGTAATCGCGAGGAGGCCCTGGACCTGGGCGCCCTCAAAGTCTTGGACTTTCTGCTGAATAAGAAGCGGTCCCCAACACAGCCAGCGGCCAAACCCCCAGCAACGCTGGCCAAACGACTATCCCCGTCCTTCAAGGCCGCAGCCGGCTTTTATCAGGGCACTGATTTCCAAGAATTTTGGGAGCTTAAATACAGGAAACGGGGCTTTCTGCTCAACTATCGGGGCATTGTGCTACCATTGATTCAGGCGAAAAACGGCCGCTTCATAACGCCCGATTATGGACCCTGGTGGACCCTGCGCCTGGAGGCGAAGGCCGATGGCGCCTGGGATTTGACCCACTTCGGCGGTTCTAGGCGCCTGGGACACCTGGTTTTTGTCGGGCGGCCGGCCAGAAAAGTACCTGCCCCAAGGTCCTTGAGCGGACACTACCGCAGCCCCACTGGGAAGACATTCACGCTCAGGGTCTCAGACTCGAAAATCTATTATCGGGATAGCTATCCCAACGGATTTGCTGACATCCCCCTGCGCTGGCTGGCGCCAGATAAATTGGCTTATACCACTGACCTGTCCCGCTCCCAACTCGCCCAATTGGACGGCAATGGCTTTTTCCAGGTTATATGGACGAAAAAAATGGAAATTTCAGGCCTGTTGATGGTGGGACTCGGCCCTGATAACAGGAACCGCAACATACATTTCCATAAAACGCCATATGACTAAAGTCGGGAGAAACGAACCGTGCCCCTGTGGGAGCGGAAAAAAATTCAAGAAATGCCATGCTGCACCAAGTATTGAAATACCTATCGAAGATTCGCGCCCAAGACCCGAAAAATTTGGGAATGTTCGTCCGATATTGCATCAGACCCTGGCTGGAAAAAAAGTCGTCGCCGTAGGCGGCAGGATATATCTTTCGAGCGATTGGAAGTCATTCCCCGATTTTTTAAACCAATATCTCAAAGAGGTGATGGGAAAGGAATGGTGGGAAAAAGAAGGTCGATGCCCAGCGGATAAACGCCATCCAATAATGCGTTGGGCTTTCGAAAAACAGGAATATTTTAAAAGGTTTGAAAAAAGAATGGGCGTACTTGCCCAAATCAAGCCCAATGGCCCCACTATGGCTTACCACGCCTTAGCTTATGATTTGTACTTGTTAGGTGATAACTCGAAACTCCAGAAAAGCCTAATTGAGCGACTCAAACTCAGGGAACTTTTCGACGGTGCTCGTTACGAAGCCATGGTCGCTTCTATCTTTCTAAGGGCGGGATTAGGGTTCAACTACGAAGACGAATCGGATAACAGCAGAAAACACCCTGAATTCGTGTCCGTCGATGAAGTTAATGGGACTTTTTTGGAGGTCGAAGCAAAAAGCCGCAACAGAGAGCATCCCCAGGTGAGTGAGGACAAAATTAGACTGGGGATAGACAATTTACTCCGTAATGCCCTCACAAAGTTTTCCGGCAGGCCTTATGTCATCTTCATAAACTTAAACGTCCCGTGGCTGAGTTTGGACTTCAGGGATACGGTTTGGTTCAAAGAGATCCTTAACTCGCTTGAAAAACCTTGGATCCGAAACAAGGAAGGAAAAGACATTTTCAGCGCGTTGATATTCACAAATTTCCCCGTGGAATATTCGGATGACCGTCCCCCAGTATTGCAAAACTATCTCATCTACTCACAAAATGCGGTGGCGCCGCTAAACATGAGAACGTTTAATCGAATCAGTTCTGCAGTAAACAAATATATAAAAATTCCAAATTCATTCGACGAATGAACAATGATTATCGAGGGCCATCTTTTTTAAGACCCAAACACGGAATACCCTCCGGACCTCTTGGGCCAGATTCTCCTCGTTGTCCTTTATCTCCTTTGTCGCCTTTCGGCCCGGTTAAAAGTCGCACTAAACTTGGGTTGCTTCGCAACTGAATGATTATCCTGTCCTGTAATCCAACGTTATTTATTATGGCAATTGTCAGCAATATTACTTGCGTTGCGACTCCAAATTGCAGATATCTCCTAGCCACACGATACGCATCCACTAAAAATCTATTGACGTCCGCATTGTGCAGGGCGCTCAAATGATAGTCTCTGATAATGGATAACTTGAAGTCACGTTGACTATTGTTTAATTTATCCGCTTCTTCCTGACCTAATGTCGGCCCCATTGTTGTATCAACCCCAATTACCGAAAGAATAACCCATGCAGAACTAACCAAAAGCACCGCCGGAATAATCACCAACGCAGGCCAAACAAGCAATGGAAGAGAAAAAGAAAGGATACCAAAAAAAATTCCCACCGCCGTAAGTAGCATTGCTGATTTTCGATGTACTCCATCAAGTCGTGCCTGTTCATACTCGAAAATATCTTTTGAATGAATAATCATTTCATCTAAATTGGCTCCCTTTTTTATTTGGATGGCCTTGTATGCATGCTCCGCAGGATATTTTCTTTCTTTCACCTCTACAAGGTTACATCCAATTCCCATAAATCTAAGCAGTAGCCAATCTATCCAAATCATTTCAATTATTCTATCCCAAGAAAAACCCTTAGACATTTTCACATCATTTCTCCGGCGCCATGAAATATATCCAAGAATCTACCGGCTATGTCGGTTATACCTGCCAAATCAAGCCACGCCCATTGGCCATTCGGATTTATTTCCAAAAAAAACCAATTGCCAACATGATCCACGACAAAGTCGATAGCCGCAAATCGCAGTTCGTAGCTACTCAGCATGTCACTTAGTGCACTACCTACGCTCACAGGCATTTCGATCAACGTATATTTTACGCCTTTCATATTGTCGCGCCTTATATCTACGATTTGAACCCCGTCGTTAGTTAGGCGTTCTAGTTTTACCGAAAAATATTTTCCGTCTAACCAAGTCACCCTGACATCAAATGATTTTGAAATTAATCTTTGGAAAAAAGTCGGGCAACCGGAAATATCTTCTAGCCCCTTAAAGTGTTCGACCGTTACTTGATTAGTGTATATGAGCGATGTAGAAATCCCATCACCTTCTTCCACAAGACCCGCGGATAAAGGCTTTACTATAATTTTTTTATCGCACTGTTCCCAAAATGATCTTACTACCTCCTGGTCTCTTGTCACTATCGATTCTGGAACATTCAATCCAAAAGACCGAGCCCGAGTTAATTGTTCCATTTTACTACCGGCGCGAATATTATTTGTGGGATGGTTTATCCAACGTCTCACTTTAATATGACTCAAAAATCCTTCCAATGCACATGACCATTCCTCTAATATCCACTTATGCTCTGCCTTCGGTTCTGGATCTGCGTCACTACCGAGGGGCGTTGGTCGCCGAAACCAAAGCGAGGTAACTTCGTTTGGGGAAATAGACCATCCGGCGCCTTTCAGCAAAGGCCCATTACTTCCGAACTGAATATCTAATGAGTCCAATTCGCAATCAGTATCCAAACGAACAAATGGCAATTTCGTTTTTTTTATTCTTCCAACCAAATAGTCCGCCGTGGCATCCCTGGTACTAGTGACGATCAGCAACATTGGTTTCTACGCCCAAAGCTCATTCTCCGCGGAATAATGCCATAGCCCGATCGGAATGGATCTGTGTCGGAAGGTGGTTCGATTGTTTTCGTCATCGTTTTTGTTCCAAAACCGACTAAATTATTATCAGCATCAGAAACTTCGTTTTTAACATCTGTATGTGTTTGAGTTCCAAAACTAAGTACAGATCCATTTTTTTCTTGGGAACTTGTTTCTCGGAATTTCAAAAGAAATGAATTCATTTTTTTACCTCTAAAATTCACTGTTAGTTAGTATTTTATGGCCCGCCGAGATGCACTCATTTTTCGCGGCAAAATTGTTGGTCCAAAACCCGAAGGATCGGCATCATTCGCCTCTTTCGGCACGCCCGTCACTGTGCGAGTACCCATGCTCACGGATTCGCGGTCATTGTCGCCGTTTTCTGTCGTAACCTTAGTTACTGTTTGCGTCCCATTCAAAATATCCTTGGATTCTTCATCTGTACCTACAGACTCACGAAAATATCCTAGAAATGATTTCGAATTCGTCAACATATGTCCTCCTTTTTTGACTATACCATTGCTTTCTTAAAACATGTGAGAAGCATAACATTTTTGCAAGCCAAAATCCATTAGAGTTTTCTTTCGCTTTTTCAGGTCACCTCATCGCCCACACATCCAGCTACACCCGTCAAGAGAGGGACGATAGGTATTCTACCGCGCTTTTCGTTTGTCCATTCGGGGATCCATGGAACTGCTGAATCGGTACGATCAGTCTTTCGCTCCAAAAAATTTCCCGCGGAACTCTTTATAATGCGCTAAGACTGAAGGATGCAACTCTATCGTTCCCTCGCTATTCAGCCAAAGCAGTTTGCTGTCATACAGAGCATGCAAATCTTTCCGTAATAGAATCCCATCTTCCGCATTATTATGTCCGGCACGCCAATCCCTATCATGTTTGTGAGCAGCGTCCAACGCTTTGTCCACATCGCATCCACTGACCATGCATCTCCCATTGCAAGCCAGAAAAACCCGCCTTCGAAAAGCGGCTTGGTCGGGTCGAGCCTCAACGCTAACAAAACGGGCAGCCTTGACTTCGATGTCTTCCTTCGTAGCGGCGGGCGCTCCCGCGATCGTTTCGTTCTCCTTGACCTTCCAATATTTGCGCAAAAGCTCCCGCTCAACCACATCATCCCGGTTACCAAACTCCTTGGCGAAACCCGAAGAGCATCGCTTCGTTTTCTTGCTGACCACAATCGCCGTAATGATAGGTTCATCTAAATTTTCTGCCTGTCGACCCAAGTATTCCAAGGCATATTTCAAACTAAATCGGTCGATTCCGAACACTTCCATTACCTGTTCATAGGTGACAGATTCGCCTACACGCGCGACCTCCCTCAGCCAGTCCCGCATGGCGGGAAGCTTTGCCTTGTATGAAGGGATGCTTCTCGAAGCCAGCCTACCAGTCTTTGCGCCGTTCTCTAACAAAGCGACGATACGAGGCTTCACGTTAGCGCCAATGTTTTCGGCCGGCCATAATCCCGGAACCCAAGGCTTTCCCTGCTCCTTTAGGATGGCGGAAATGTTCTGCATTCTAAATTCAAAGGCTTTATCGGTCCGAGCAAAACGCCCTGCCAATTCACGATAAATCTGCCGCTTATTGTATGGCTTTCGGTCCGCCTCGTACTTCGCCATCGCCAAATACATATCGACAGCAGCTTTAAGTTCTTCGTCGCTCCAGTTTTCCGCCATATGACCTCCTCCATCCATTATGAAGAAAAATTGTCTCTCATGCGTGGCTACGAAAAATGCCGACGCGATAATCCAAATGGTTCTTGCACGTCAAAAATGATGACGTCTAATTGACCCGAGTATTCGATTAAAAATTATCGAACCGAAAGCAATTGTGGTGTTTTAATCCGGGATCGATTCTAATGCGGCTTCAAGGCATTCCTGGATTGTTTCACCGGTGGCATCGGGCAGATCGACTCCTGCATCCCAAACGGAAATAATTCTTGAGACGTTTGTTTGGGGCGACGCGGGTAAATCAGTTTGTCGCTCAAAATGCGCGTAGTAGAGCGGCCTTGAACCGCTTCTAATATTATGCCGTGCAATGATGCGGTATGTTCCGGTCTGAGCCACAACAACTAAAGTATTCGGACCCTCACCCCAGATTTCCCTGAGATTCGGAAATCTCCCCGCTGAAACCGTGATAGGCATTTGAACCTCCTTAAGAAATAGATCAATATATTCCAGGGATATCTACACACCGGGTTATGGAAGCCATGCCCGATAAGCTTCTTCGTCGTAGCGCGCAAGCACAAGCAAAGATGCGGTTGCATCGGTCATTGCTTGTTTTATTTCTGGATTTTCGGCGAGAACCTTGTCGGCGTCCACACGACTAGCTACCCGGTTTAGTACTTGAGTAGAAAGGTTACACTCATTCGGTGTTGTGCTCGGCCGGTTTGCAAGCCCCGAGGGATCAGTTATAGGTGCAAAGGTCGGGGTAAAACGCAAGGCCAAGGAGAATAAATCCCCATGTTCTGAGCCTCGATTTACCCTGTAACCAATGACACTGCGCAATTCAACGGAAGTTGGAGGTTGATGCGCAAGAGCTAACCGAAGGAGCCATTTACACAGGCCGACCAGAAAGACCGCAAGTAGGCCGCCCTCTGTTCCCGCCGCCGCTCGAAGCGCTTCTGCGGTCTCGATCGCAAACTTGTCAAGAGAGGCTTCCCGGAAAGACGTGCAGCTGTCCAAATTCCTGTTATATATTTCGATCAAGCTCTGTAGAACTTGGATGTTCACATTTGCCCTATCGGTCCGGGTGGTCAATAAAAGCAACCATGGGCTTTTGGTCCGGGCTTGGAGGGAAAGCAGGCTATTGATCGCGTCGTAATATGTTTGCTCAAGTGCACCGGGGGTCTGGGAACCGAAACCATCGCAGAGGTCTAGGTTGATCACGTCGAATGGACCCAGCTCGAGCGTTTTTCGAGAGGCAATCGAATTCTCCCTGGCGACTAACGCGAAATTGTCGCCTATTACATTCGACATGGGATCGACGCCTGACAACCGGCGCACCTCATCCAAGGAAACATTTAATTCGGTATGCTCCACGTCTGTGGGAACGGCGCTGCTATTGAAACCCAAAAAGCGCAAACCGATATTCCTGTTCACACATATCTCGGAATGGAAGTGCCGCAAATCAAGCAAATCAATGCCCGGTAATCCCATATATTTGAGGGTACTATCCGCAAGTGGATGCTCGTCTAGCATTAGCGAAATCTGCTTGCACCATTGTTTCTGCCGGACAAACTGTTTGCGGGGCAGATGCCATGGCAAAAATTCTCGCTTCCGAGGGAGTTTTGCCTCGTAAGTCGCAACCTCTACTATATCGTCGGCGTGTCCTTCAGTACCGGGAGGATCAGGAGGGAGAGTGTCGCTCATCACTCTCCCGGAGCCGCGAGAATTCTATAGATGGCCCTCAAAAGTTTTTCCTGCTTCCGCTTAGGCACAGCATCCAGAAGCCCAAAGGAAGCCAGTACTTGAGCGATCGCTTTAAGTTTCTCTTCGAGGATAGCGTCCTGCGCCCTTGATTTCGCGGTGTGCGCGCCCTCCCTTGTGGGAACGACTGCTGCTCGCGAATAGACGTAAGCCTCCCCTTTTGTGGCGGGGGACTTAGAGCCCGTAACCGATAACTCGATCGACGGCGGATCGCCTCCAGGATCGTCGGTCTCCTGTTTCCAAAGGTCATTGGCGACCTGCTGGATCTGCGTGACCGCCGCGTCCTTACTTTCACCACGGGTCTGGTCTCGGATTTCGCTCGAAAGACGTTTCTGGGTTGACGCAAGTTGTCGCAACGCGCTATGTAGCCACTTCGTTATGTACACCGAGTGGGGATGAGCGTTATTGAAGGACTCACGGTCGATATTAAGCGCGCTGTCGAGTCCCTCGCTCACGAATATTTCGCAGGTGATCTGGCGTAGACGAGTCTGCTCGGATACTTGGTACCGCATAAACGTCGGATCGAAGAGCGTGCCGCTCGAACCGTGTATCCGAATTAAAGCCCCTTGGTGCTCTGTGGGAGCGACCTTCGGTGTCCAAAAAAGATAGGCTTCGAACGCCAGTGGCCCCCCACTTAGTTCGCGTGGAAGTTTCGAAAAATTCTCCCGGCATTTCCCGATAAACGCCAACGGGTTTTTCAAGGCGTTATTGGTCGTCGGTAAACCCTTGAACTTGATGGGACGAAATAACTTCAGATCATCGAAAAAGATATCGAATTGCCCGACCGAGTCCGCCGGATCATGGAGGTCCTCCGCTTTCCGTAGCGACACTCCACTTGCCAGCTCAATTTTTCGCGCCGACCCTTTGGGCTCGTTTGACAGCAGGAAAGCTTCCGCCCATCCCTCCAAATCATGATCGAACAAATGCCCTTCCACGTATGGCAGGGGCACCGCAAGGCTAAGCTGCCAAACCATCCTTAGGTAGTAGTCGAAGATACGGTCAAGCTGAGGATTTGGCGTCGACTGGTCAACTTCATCCCAGACGCTCTGCACGACCTTGCGAAACGCAACCTCGGGAGGATCGCCCTTCTCCCAGGGCAACGCCCAGACTTTTCCCGCGGTTCCCGCTATTGTCCTCAAATTTTGTCCGCTCCTGTCGACCCTGCCAATATGGAATTTGGGCGGTTCAAGAGTCTGCTGCTCTTCGGACGCGGATTGGGCCTCATTCTGTTCAATAGCCGCCCAGATTTCCCTGCTCCGAAGGGTATCCCGTGCTTGGGGACGAATACTGGTGAGAACAATTGTGGTCCCGTGGGAATCCTTATCTGCGGCCTTTTCCCGCCATATGTTCACCTTGCCGGATTCGAATTTCTTTTCTGCACCTTCGGCTGGGACGTGATCTTCGTCGGCGTATTGGCGCAACGCGACGGTGGCGACAGTACGATGGTCATCACCTTCCACTTTAGTGATTATTTGAAAAGTGTGGGTAAGCTGGGACACAGAGAAGAGCCCAATCCCAATTTTCCCGATCAGGCGTCGTCCTTTGGGACTACACATCGGATCGCTCGCGGTAATACCAAGCCTTGGGCCATCCAAATTCCGCTTGGCGCTGCCACCGATATGCGTCAACAAATACGCGAGAGCCTCAGGCTCCATACCGTGGCCGTCATCCTCGACGAAGATGCGCTCGAAACGCGGCGCGTCGGTCTTAATGACCACGCGCGAGGCGTCTGCATCATACGCATTGGATATGAGTTCGCGCAGAGCAGAGCCAGGCTGGCGATAAATTCCATCGGTAACGCGTGCGATGACCCGCTCATCGGTCTTTAGAGTCGTTTGGACAATGTCGTCCGCGTCCTGACTGGCGCGAATTGACTCCACAAGCTCCCGCTCATCATGAACTTCACGGACCCGCTGCTGTTTAGCCATGGCTATCGCCCATCCAATGCGCGGGTCACCGCCGACGCGACGCTGCGGGCGAGCGGGGGCGGGACCGCGTTAGAGATCTGTTGTACCTGTTCCGACAGATTCCCTGCCAGGACGAACCGCTTAGGGAACCCCTGTAGAAGCATAGCCTCGTAGATGCTGAGCCGACGATGGCCGCCAGGATGGACATGTATTTCGCGGTGGCCAAATGCAATCGTGGGGCTCTCCCTGTCCCAAGCCAAGCGCCTGAAGCTGCGACCGCCCTCTTGTTTCCAGGGATTTCTAAACCGCGGTGATTTTGGCTGCATTGTCCAATGGTTCGGATGCTCAGGAATGTCATCGGGTTTAAGGCCGGACCTGAAGTAGGCGGGGGCCCTTAACCCCCCGATGGCCTCACGAACCGTGTCAATGCCCTTTCGTTTACGCGGCTCGACGCTGGAGTATCCCTGTCCCTTACGCAAGCCCGATATTACGATCCGGCGCCTGTTTTGGGGCACCCCAAAATCCGCGGCGCACAATTCCTTCTCGTTGACGTCAAACCCAAGTTCCGAAATCCCGTCGATAAGCGCCTTGTAAGTCGTCGCGTGTTTCTTGTCCCGGATGCCAAGCACATTTTCCAGAACGATGAACTCCACCACATAAAATTTCTGGAGCTCGCAAACTATCTCGAGATAGAGCTTGGGCAGTTGGTTTCTTGGGTCGTCAGCCCGGGAACTCGTGTTTGCCCGCGAGAAGCCCTGGCACGGGGGACCACCAATAACGGCGATGCGGCGACCATCCGGGACTGCGGACCGTACATATTCGACAACGCCTTGCGGTTGGAGCTCAATGAGGTCCGCGACTATGGACTTGGTTCGCGGGAAATTCTTGCGGTGGGTATAGATCGCGGCGGCTTCCGAGTCGATCGCCAGCGCGATCTTGTATCCAACTTTCTTGAAACCAAGATCCAGCCCGCCGGCGCCCGAAAATAGGCTGACGATTTCGGGGAGCACAGAAGCCCCCCCCGAACGAGGGCGGGATCCGTTCGGCGCGGAAACACCCCGCGCGCGAATGATCCGCTCTTTGGGCTTCGAAAAGTCGTCAATGCGGCTCATTGGATTCTTATCCTTCCGGTCCTAGGCCCGATTTCAGCGCCTCCGTTCACAGCTTACCATATCTTCCGTTGTCGTCTTTCGCCTAACGCCCACATTCCGCTTATTTAGGCATACCATCGGGAGGGCTCCTCCAATGACCGGCCCAACGTTCCCCACCAAGCTATGCTCTTTAATTCGGACCACCACCCACCCAAGCCGCCGGAGTTGACGGCTTTGGCGGCGGTCCCTGAGCTTATTTGTCAGGACCTTTTTGCGCCAAAATGCGGCATTAGTTTGGGGCGGCTTCCGTTTCCGGGCGCACAACTCGCATCCATGCCAAAAACAGCCGTCCACGAAGACAACGACTCGAGCATCTAGGAAGATGAAATCTGGTCGTCCGGGAAGGTCCGACCGACTCCCGAGTTTCCATCCTCTGATGCCCGCCCCGATCATCCAGGCCCGAACCCGCCATTCCGTGGATTTGTTTCCTTCTCCACGGATCTTGGACATGATCCTGGATCGCGTAGCCGAATCCACTTTGTCCATGGGGCCCGTGTGAAGGGGGTCTTAGGCCATCCCCGCCGCGACGCTAGCGGCGACCGCCCGACCCAGGAGCACAGGCACAGCGTTGCCCAACTGGCGCATACATTCGGTCCAGGGACCGGAGAATTTGTAGTCATCCGGGAAGGTCTGGATCCGGGCGCTTTCCCTCACGGAGAAGTAGCGGACCGAACCGTCGCGCCTCGCCAACATGTTCTCCCCACCGGGCACGCCGTGGTCGCCAGCCTTGAGTGTCTTGGCGGGCTCGTCAAGCGGACTCCCCGTGTGGCCTTGGTAAGCCTTAGCTCCAGCCATGAATTCGTGGTTGGCCACGCCGGTATACAGACGATTCCCCCCCAGGGCGGGCAGATCAGCGATCGCGTCACGGACCGTTCGCCACGGCTCCAGGAACGCTTTGGGATTGTCCTTCAAAGAATCGACGGTCCTCTTGAAAAGCGCTGGTTTCGCTCCCCTGCGTTTTGTGGAAACTCCGTGGCGATCCCAATACTCACCGGTGACCCACTTACTGCGCAGCAGAGCTTCCTTGGAATGGGTCGCTTTCGGGAAGGACCACTCCCGCCCCAAATCGGACCGGAAGCCCACGATGAAGACGCGTTCCCGGCGCTGGGGCACGCCTTGGTCGGCGGCATTCAGGAGCCTGAACACCACATTATAGCGCAACCCCTCATGGCGGCCGCCTGTGTGGACGCGCTCAAGCCGGCGCTGATGGTCCTGCCATTGTTCATTGCCCTTGCGGACCACATCGGGGTAATTGAGCTGGAGGATGATGTACTCGAAATAGGTGGAGAAACTTTGGCGGAGAAGGCCTTTCACGTTCTCGAAGATGAACGTCTTCGGCCGGCTCTCCCTGACGGCGCGGACGGCCTCCGGGAACATGTCGCGGTCGTCCAGGAACGCGCGATGCTTGCCGCCCAGGGAGAAGGGCTGGCAGGGCGGACCACCCGCGACCAGGTCGAGCTTTCCCTCAAAGCGGCCGTATTCCAGCTTCCTAACGTCGCCCTCGTGGATCTCGTTCCATCCCTTCATCTCCGGGACGGACTTACGGTTGTCGCGAAGGGTCTGGCAGGCCTCGGGATTCCATTCCGCCACCAGGTCATGGGCGAAACCGGCCTTAGCCGTACCCAGGGCCAGCCCGCCCGCGCCGGCGAACAATTCGATGGATCGCATATGCACCCCAAAAACGCGAAAGGCGTGTTTTCTATTCCGAATCTCCGTCGGGTGATCCTACGGACGGCCCGCCGCTACGGGCGCCCCCCGCCAACAATTCAAGTAGCGCCTTGCCGTCAAGTCGGCGGCCGCCAAAGATGTCCAAATGCGCCCGGACCGCCTCGACTATCTGCGCGGCCGTCCGGCCGGGTTTGGCGTCCAGGGCCCATTTCCGCCCTGGGTGGAGCGTATCCCACGGGGACCTCGTGTTGTCCCTCGTCTTGGAACTGTCGCCATGCTTGCCGATTCCGTAGCAGACCTTGCTCTCATTGTTCCACACGGGTTTGAAGAACTCGATCAGGAAGTCCTCCGACGACTTCTCCCATCCGCTCTTGATCACGAGAAGTCGGTATTCGAAGTCGGCCACCCGCAGGTTATGCGAATCCGCTTTGTGGTGGTTTTCGACCGCCAAGATATTCTTCCTGTGCGTGGAAAGGCGACTATGCAGCGCCGGTCCCTGGGCCTCGGGATTCTTCGCCTGCCGGTGCGCCGGGGCGGCGCTTCCGATATAGATCGGGGTATCCTTGCCTTTGATGCCGGCGTAAGCGGGGTAGGAGCCCCTATAAAACAACGCATAGATGCCTGAACCCGTGACCGACTCCAGATCGGCGAGGGGCCGCCGCGGCATCGCGAACATCGCCGTGGCGATGACGAACGACGCGGCCACCGAATCGGTAGGATCGAACACGAAGAGCGGCGCCTTGAACTCGCGGACTGACGCGAGGTACCCCTCAAGCTCCTGAACTGCCTCACCCACGAGGGAGGCGGTCTTGCTCGTCAGGTTGCCTTCGTCCACACCTATGGCCGTGAGGATATCCTTAAGCTTTTTCTTCGAGGTCATGGCGGCCTGATAGGGTCGGTTGGGTGGGGGCAAGTTGCCCGGAACCACCGCGAATCGGAAAAGTATAATCGTTTCCGATGAAAAGACTAGACCCAGTGCCGCTTGCCTCGACCCATTAGCCGCCCGAAAAGCCTCAAATGTTGGGTGTCTTGGTTATTTGATGTCCCCGGGCTATTTCGAACGCACACCCCCAACGCCATTTTTTTACCATACAAGTGTATGGTATGTCAAGAACCTCTGACCTGCGGTGGATCTCGAACAGCGACCGTAACCCATTCCAGCCTACCTTTACCTTGCATCAAATTCATTCCGTGCCTTCTTAACGGTATCCCAATTTGCTGTCACCCAGTCGACAAGGCCTTGCAACGGCGGGAGCAAACTTTTGCCGAATTTTGTGATTCCGTATTCGACCCTTGGCGGGATCTCCGGAAAAACCTCCCTCGTGACCAGCCCGTCGCGCTCCAAATTCCGCAAAGTGATGGTAAGCATTCGCTGAGAGATCCCTGGAATTGCCCGCTCCAATTCCGAAAAACGTGCGCGGCCACCAAAGAATCTCGCCAACGATAGGACTATAAAGATGGTCCATTTGTCCCCGATCTTGGTCAGGATCTCGCGAACCGCCATCGGATCCTTGGAGCCGCAGACATACACCGGATCCAAGTGTTTGTTTTTCTCATATTTTTTCATTAGTTACCCCGATGTTAGTACCCGAAATCAAGGTGCCTTCTTGTTTTTTATAAACGATATATCTATAAGTAACTATACATCAGTAACCAACATAACGAAAGGGAGTCAAAAATGAGGCAGATACTGGTAGTCGACGCGAGTCCCAGAGGTTCGGAGTCGGCAAGCCGCGAAATAGCCCAGAAACTTTCCGTGCGCTTGAGGGAGCGTTTCCCGGATGCGAAGCTGGTCCATCGGGACCTGGTGAGCGAGACTCTACCCCCGCTTAACTCTAAAACGATCAAAGCAATCTTTTCAAAGGATCCCGCACTCGAAGGCTCCAAAGACTCGCTGCGGCTGTCGAATGAACTCACCGACGAACTTTTGGCGTCGGATCTCCTTGTTATCTCAACTCCCATGTGGAACTTTGGCATCCCGCCATACCTCAAACTGTGGATCGACCTTGTCGTCCGGCCCGGCCGAACCTTCAAATACACTGAAAATGGGGCACAAGGCCTTGCAGAGAACAAAAAAGCCGTCCTTGTATTGGCTTCGGGCGGTGTGTTCAGCGAGGGACCCTGGAAAGTTTGGGATCACGTCGAACCTTACCTGCGCACGATCATGACATTCATCGGGATTCGCGACGTTCAGACGGTCCGCGTCGAGGGCATGAATATCCCCCAACTCAAGGAACTTGCCGTTCCGAACGCAGAGAAATCCCTGGAAAAATTGATCCTTTGACTTCCGTCTTCCGAATGTATGGCACAGTAGGCGAGCCCTTTCTTAGAGGAAAACATGATTGATCACGTTATTCTCACGGTCAGCGACTTCAAGCGTTCGGTCGCTTTCTATGCGAAAGCGCTGATGCCGCTTGGGATCACAAACTTTATGGACTATAAGGGCGGAGCTGGACACCCGGAGCTGAAAGGCTTCGGAGACGGCAAACGGGCTTTTTTCTGGCTCAAGAAGGGGAAGCCCGATCCCAAAGCGGTGCACGTCGGATTTATGGCGAAGAACCATTCAGAAGTGGACGCATTCTATAAGGCCGCAATATCCGCCGGCGGCAAGAGTAAAGAGCCTCCACAGGTTCGGAGCGAATACTATCCCGGCTACTATGCGACCTGGGTGCTTGATCCGGACGGGCACGACATCGAGGTTGTTCATAAAAGCTGAGACTCACCTCTGGTGGTCCCCGTCGAAAGTGGACCCATCCAGGGCTCCGACGATAAACCTAGGCTGGTCTGCCGTTGGTATCCAGGCTACTCCGCCAACTCGCGCCCAAGCCATTCCTTAGCTTCTTTCACCGCTTGTTCGAGCCTCTGGCGATTCTCCATACGCGCCTGGTCCCAGTGGGTCACTGACTGATTCCCTGTTGTGAAAACCCCCAACTCAATCGGGCCGTCAGGCGTGTTATCGTCGAAGTACCCCATTTCTAAAAACTGCTGAAAGGTTCGCAAAACCTCTTCTATAACCCATTCCTTACGACTCGAAGACTTTTCGCCACCTTCCCATGCTTCCACGAGCTGTGCCCACGACCGAGCCGATATGCTGTCTCGGAGCCTTAAAAGCATGGACCTAGGGACGCCGTAAAAGGCGTTCCTTTTCATCTCAAACGGAAGCTCCCGTAGCCAACGTTCCAAAGCGCGTGGTGTGCACCGTAGCACGGTCTTGGTGAACTCGATTTCCAGTTCGGCCAAACTCCTATACTTCCATGCCCCGCTAGCTTCAATTTGGGTGACACGTGCTTCTAGTTCCCCCAACCGTCGTATGACCTGGTCCTCTTCCATGGTTCCTCCTGAAGCAAAAGGGAGACCATCCGCAGGGTAACCGCCCGACACGAAACCACAGCCAAAAATTACTCTATAGGAAACTATACCACGGCCCGGAAATGTTAGCGTCGATATATGGGAATCGACGCCAAAGTCGCTAAGAACATTCGCTTGCACCTCAAGAAACAGGGCCTGACGCAGGAAAAACTGGCCTACGAGGTAGGCATGAGCAAAGGCTACCTTTCAAACTTCTTGAACGGCAAGAAAGGCATAAGTTTAGCGACCTTACAGAAACTCGCGACAGGCCTCCAAGTGCCCCTCAAAGAGCTTATCCCTTGAATGATCATCCGCCCGGAGAGGCGGTCGTGCAGCTCTCCTGATGTCTGAACCGCCCCGACTGTATTTTTAAGACAAATCGAAGCTTCCTACGAAACCATTGTCCGTTTATCAGCCCGAGCCTGTATCCGGATATGATCAGCCATCCCGCCCATAACTCGAGGAGAAATTCAATCCGACGAAAGAGACGTTCCCGGACAGCGGGCTTAGGAAAATCGCCAAGAATATGCGTCAAGAAATCATCGGGGGCTTCGAAAAACAAATCCCTCCTATCCTTGGCTTCAGCCAGCAAGCGATGGCGCCAGATGGTCCTATCATAGGCACTCACTTCAATCGAAAGCACCTCCGGCCCCTGAAGTTGGATACCAGTAACCGGAAAAAGCACGGGCTGCGAGAAATCCCGATTCGCCGTTATGACCGACCAAGATTCAAACACTTTCTTTCCAAGGGAGTTTTTGACAGCCAAGCATAACGGTATATTCGCGTATTTCCCCTCGATACCAAGAAAAATGTAAAAGTCCTGGCATCGCCCGCTGCGGAACAACGAAAGCCGCTGGAGTGGTGTTGCGCATTCGAGCGCTTTATTGTGATCGAATCTCAAGGAACCGAAAACTCCGGCCCGCAGCACGCCGTTGGGTCGGGAGCCACCGCCCATTCCGGATTCGAACATTCCAAGCAGACCGCTCTCCTCACCGAAATCGTGTCCAAATGGGAGAAGGGGTTGGGGCAGCAGGCCGAATAGGCCGTTCCGCCATTCCATGAATTGGTCCCTCTTTCTCCGGAAATTTTCGACTTCTTCCGGATAGATGAAAAATTTGAGCCGCCGATCCCGACCCGGATTTTTTATGATGCTTTCATAGTATCCGCAAAGGAGGTGTGCGAGCTCGAAGGCGGCTACGGCGATTCCGAGGCTCACCTCCGTCTCGTATTTTTGGCCCCTCCTCATGAACTTACTCGCGGTCTTCTCATCAACCCCCATGAGCCTCGCGATTTCTGGCACCGGCAGCACGTAACAACCATTTTTTCTTTTTAGTCCTAGGATGGACCGAGACCATACCAAAAGTATGTTGACGGTCGGCCTTATCTGGACCGGCAAGTCCAGGATCGAACTCAGGGTCTCATTTATCCTTTCCGGGGGCGGAGGATCCTTGGGACCGAATGTCTTATTCCTGGGGCTCATCGCTTGCCTCCTTAGTTCTCCAAAGAGTAATCAAATATAAGGGATAGCGGTTTCACCGGAAACGATTTTTTTATTCCGGGGAAACCATTTTTAGCGTCCGGTAAATCGTTATAACTTTCATTCAATGGACTATCCTCCTTCTGCCTTTGGCCCGACCGACATGCCGGGGCCAGGGAAGTGGCATTCCACAATAAGCGCACCGGAGGCACTGTGACGGAACTCGACGGACATCTCATTAACCCATCGGCACCTCCGGGTGCGCGCTGGATCCATTCCGGCTTTGCCGCTGAAGAGCCGGCACACCTGAATTCCGACCCGGGAGCAACCGATCGGCGATTTCCCAGCCTCGACTTCCAGTACGCACTCACCGACTTCGGCGAACGAACCGGGATGGCCATCGCCATGGGCGACACCTATGCCCCGCTCTCACGCGACAACGTCACGTATTTGAAACACCTTTCGGAGTATGTGACCGCGGTCCAATTACCCTCCGACCTTGAAACCTGGCCGGATTCGGCATTTCTCGATGCGCTGCACTGGCTCCTACGGAACCGCAAATTCACCCCCGCCGTTTACGGGAAGATCCGCGAGTCCTTCACCGCTTTCGTGGTCCACCTTCTATCCAAGAACCCTTCGCTCCCCTTCGATCCGGTTCTGCTGCAGGCCCTGCCTATCCAGATGTTGTCCCGCCGCATGGCCGAAAAACCGGTGGCCGGCGGGACGGGCTCTCTTCGCAACCCTTTCCACTCCGGAAAGAGGGCCAAATACGTCATGGACCTTTCCGGCCTCGGGACGAACCTCGCCGCCTTCCTCAAGCAGGCGGAAGAATTCGTGGCCGATCTTCGTTTCACTAAAAGGGCGAGCTCGCCCAACACCGGAAAACGCTACGGCATCGGAGTCCGGCACCTGATACTCTTCCTGAAAAAGCAAGACCTGGATTTGACGCCCAGGCAAATCACCGAGCGCTTGTATAACGAGTTCGTGACGTACCAGCAGCTTGAGTTAGCCTTGGATCAGAGCACCATCGCCGGAAATTTCAACGCCTTGAGGCGGTTCTATAAGTACCTTGTGAAATCCCGGTATATCACCGAGCCGGAAAATGTTTTCCGTAACATCGAGGGTACCGGAAAGCCGAAGGGCCTCCCGCGCCCCATGCAATGCGCCGAGATCGAAAAGTTCCTCCAGACATTCAATACCGCCGATATACGCGAAAGACGTGACCTGGTTGTCTTCGAACTCATTTATGGATCCGGATTGCGGATTTCAGAGGCGGTTTCCGCCCGAGTAAACCAATTCATTTTCGATGAGATCGGATTGGGTTCTTCTGTGACGGTCCGCGGTAAGGGAGGCAAGGTCCGGAAAGTCCCCCTCTCCGTTCCATTCGAAAATTTGCTTCGCTCCTGGATCTCCGATCTCGGCCTTACTCGCGATTCCTATGTTTTCCCCAGCAGGAAGGTCAAGACCCCACATTACCGTGCGACCTCCTTCGAAAAGCGCTTCAAAATCTACCTTGAGAGGGCCGGTCTTGATCCTCATTACAACCCCCACATGCTCCGACACAGTTTCGCGACGCACATGATGGATGGAGGGGCGGACCTTCGGTCACTCCAAGAGCTCCTCGGACATGCTTGCCTCGCCACCGTGGGGATCTACCTGCAGGTGTCAACGAAGCGGAAATACGAAGTCCACGCGAAGGCCCATCCGAGAAACCAGCCTAAACCCACCATCGGGCCATCCGATCCCGCCGTCTCGAACGTCCAGACTGCGTCCCCAATTAACCCAGTCCCTTGAGAGGATCTTCCATGTTTATCGAAACGCAAATTACGACTCAACAGCTCCGCCAAAACGCCATTGTTGGGGCTTCCGTTGACGCAATGCGTTTAATGGATACCATCAAAATTCCGTCCCATTTGACACGCTTACGCGAATTCCTGCCGCCGATCAAACACTACTTAGATGACCTTTCCACGAAGGCCAGACGGACACCCAAGACCGTGCTCAACTACGCTTACGACTTGAATGACTTCACCACCGGCTACTTGGCGGGCGCCCGCAACCTTGATATACCGCCCGACAGCGTGGACGAACAGCTCGGAGAGGAGTATTGGCATTGGTTGAACGGCAAGGGCCTCTCTGTCGCCACCCAGGCCAGGCGTCTCACTGTGCTGCGGAGGTTTTACAAATGGATGTCAAAAAGGAGGCTTGTGCCCAAGGACGTAATGGCGAATCTCGAATGTCCGAAGGTACCCGAGGGGGAGCCGAAACCCTTCCACTACGACGAACTTGATCGGCTTTTCATGCAACCTCAAATCAACACGTTCACAGGGATACGGGACCTCTTGGCTATGGAAATCCTATACGGGTCCGGCGCCAGGCTCGACGAGCTGCTGCGGCTGCGATTCAAGGACTTCATCCTCGCGGGTTTGGAGGGAAGGCCATTCTTAAGCCTATTCGGGAAGGGACGGAAAACCAGGCTGGTGCCCCTTACCAGGCAAGCGGTTAAGGCCTTCCACCGGTACGTCCAAGTCCGCGGCCTGGGGTCCCCGGAGGCGCCCGTTTTCATGAGCAAATGGGGAACGCGAATGCAGGACCGCACGTTCCAACACCGAATGGAGGTCATGGGAAAGGCGGCGAACGTCAACTACCCGTCTTGCCACAGATTCCGTCATTCTTTCGCGACCCATATGCTGGTGAACGGATGTCCGCTGGAGGTCCTTTCCCAGCTTATGGGCCATGAGTCCCTGGACGTGACTAGGCTTTATTGCAAGCTCCTGCCTATCGAAGCGTTCAGGGCATACGGAAATGCGGCGATCCGCGAAAAGATCAGAGTACGGCGTGACCTTGATGAACCCGCCGTCTTCATCGAAGGACTGGGTGAGCCAGCGACCATGTAATCAGATTTTTTCCGCATCGCTCCGGTCGGCCGCTCTTGCTCCCGCAAAAGCGGCCGAACCGTTGTAGGTCCGCTTGTCGTATAACTATTTCTCATCAGCATTACCTGTTTTGGGGTGTCAAAGACCAAGCGGTCGAATGGCCGCGACCATGCATTTGCAATGGATTTTAAGTGAGTGAAGCGGATTTCTAACGTTTTACCGGAAGTCAAAATTTGAAAAAATGCAGAATTAGAAAAACCATTATTATATAAAGTGATTTCGAATTACGTATAAGCGATCATCACTTTCATGCGGTGCCTCAATAAGGCCGGGACAGACTATTCCTATGATCTATACGGCCATTCTGACACAAAAGTTAGAACTTGAATCCAGATAAATTGGTCGAGCTCGGCCCTCCATGCCAAGATACCCCATCCAATATATTTCATATTGTGGAACAAACTTTGACGGAGCCGCCTTCGGCGCCGCCAAAGTCTCCATGACGTTCCTTGCGCAGCGGCCTACAAAAAGAGGTACTCCAAGCGCACTCCGAAGACATTGACGTCCTCGTTCACCGTGGTCGTGCTGTTGGTGGGATTCGCGGGATATGCGTAGGACCTGTTCGAGTAGACGTCATTGGCGTAGGTAAGGGATCCCACCAGGACCCTGGGAACGAAATGGAAGTTCAAGGCGGCGTTGAACGCTATCTCGTTGCCGCCTCCGACAACGAAGCCAGCCCCCGTGTTCTGGTTCTGGCCGGTGTAGCCGCCGTTCCAATACCCGGTGACGCCGGCGTTGAGGGAAAACCGTCTCGTGAAACGGGTCTGGGTGTTCAAGCCGAAGCTGTTCTGCACGTAGGATCCGTAGTCCGTGGTCGTGCCGTCCGCGTTCGTCGTGTCCCTCTCGCCCAGATAGTTGGCCAGGTATTCCCAATAAAGGGTGAAATCCGGGCTCACCCAGCTGAGAGCCGTGCCCAAGCTCGCGCTCTCGCCGCCGCGGCCGTTCGTTCCGTCTTCCGTGGGTGAAGCCGCCTGGTCCTCGAAGAGGTTCGGGGAGTAGCTGAGGATCCAGTCCCAATTGAAGTGCCCTTGCGCATCATAGCCCTCGTCCTCGTCCACAACCCGCCAGGTGGCTCCCACGGTAGGGTCCACGGGGCCCTGGGAATAGGTCGTTTCGGAGGGGCCGTTGACGGGCGTCGTCGTGTCCTCCTGCAGGACCAGGGTGTCGCCCAGCCTCAGGGCCAGGTCGTCCGTGAGGCCGAAGGAAAAAGTCTGAGCCCATTGGTTGGACGAGATGACCCTGGTATCCCTGGTATGGGAAAGGTAATTTTCGGTGCCTTCATTGGTGTCGGCGTTGACATAGGAGCTTGTCCCCATGATCTCCCCCTGCCACGGCAGGAAGGAGGGATCCGAGAGCACACGGAGATCGTATTGCGCCGCCGGCAGCCCTGGAACGGCGAAAAAGACGAGGGCCAGGAATACGCCTGCGCGACGGCGGCAGGAACTTCCATCCGGGACATGCGGCATAGGGCACCCTGAATTTAGACGAAGGCCCTGGCGGCTCCAAGGCCGGTTCGTGGGACTAAGCTGCATCTATAGAAGGTGCTTGGCCGGGAAAAATTCCGCACAATCTTGGATTACCTTAAACAGCGTTACTGTCAGAAGGGCTTGTCAAAGAGTCCCGACTTCCGCGTGCAAAAATCGTTGGAACTCCCCGATTATAACACCGGGATCTTGAAATTCAAATAATCAGAGAAACGCTTCAATCCGCGGGCCTTCGCCGGAGCAGGCGGCTTCACGCGGGGCTCCCGGCACCGGACAGGCCGCCCCCCATGGTCCGTCAGAACCCGGTGTCCCCCGTCCCTTGGGTGAGGGTGAAGCCCGTGGCGGAATTGAGCAGGGGCCCCAGGGTCGAGTTGCTGACCGTCGAGTTGGTGAAGGTCACGCTGCCGGTGGTCCCGCTGTAGACCTGGAGGCCGTAGGTCCCGGAATTCAGGATCTGCTCGGTCGTGAAGGTGCCCAGGGCCCCGTCCGTGCCGTAGAACAGGAAGCCCATGTACTGCGAGTTTTCCACGGTATTGCCGGTCAGGTTGAAGGTCCCCAGGGTGCCGCTGTTGCCCCAGAACTCCATGCCCCCCGAGATCCCTCCGTCCCAGATGCCGCCGCAGCGGTTGAGCGTGTTGCCCGTGATCGTCGTCGTGTTCTGGAAGGGATAGATGGGGGTGAACCCGTTCTCCACGAGGATGCCCGCCGCGTCGAGGGTGTCGGCGACGTAGTTGTCAGCGATGTTGTAGGCGCCGCCTCCGTAGACCGCGATGCCGTCGGCGCGCCAGGGGAGCTGGATGGTGTTGTAGGTGGCGGAGTCGCCGTTTTGCTCCGCGTAACTGTTCTCGTTGGTGCTCCAGAAGGCGATGGAATCGTCCCCGGTGTAGCGCAGGCTGCACTGGGTCACGGTGCAGTTGACCGCGCCGTCGTTCATGTTCACGCCGTCGGCGAAGAGGTCGCGGAAACGGCAGCCGGTGATGGTCGTCCCGTTGGCTGCGGCGTTGTTGCCCAGGGCGTTCTGCCCCACCCAGTAGCCGGCCTTCTCGTGCTCCACCCAGATGTTTGTAAGGCTGCAGCCCGTCCCGCCCTCGTAATAGAAGCCCGAGTTGGAGTTGGCGTCATAGCGGTTGGTGCAGCCGCCCTGGATGCAGAAATTGTTGAACACGTCGTTGCTGGTGCCGACGTTGAAGCCCAGGTAGTAGCCGGAGCCGTTGTTGGTTCCGCTGGTGAGGGTCGAGTACCACATGCCCGCGCCCGCGATGGTGGTGCCGGCGGGGACCGTGAAGTTAGCGTTCCTCGTGTTGGAGCAGTAGAAGGTGCCGGCCGGGATCCAGACCTTGGTCTGGGCGTTGATGCAGTTCTGGATGTCCTGGGCGCTGTCGTTGACGCCCGTCGGATCGGCGTTGTAGCCGGCCGCGGTGATGGAGGTGTAGCCGGCGGGCATGCTGATCGGGGCCCCGACCAGCTCCAGGTCGATGAAGTCGATGACGCAGTTCGTGTCCCCCGCCTCCTTCTCCAGGGTGATCGTCGACCCGGCCGGGATCGTGGCGGGCGGGGCGCCGCTGCCCAGGAGCGCGTGCATCTCGTCGTAGAGATGGAAGGCCGCGCCATCCCCGGAATTGGTGTCGTACCCGGTGATGGGGCTGGAGGTGGGCCAGGCCCCGTAGAACCATTGGTAGGCCGAGGTCAGGCTCAGTTTCTGGGTGAAGGTTGTGACGCTCGGGCCGCTGACGATGCAGCTCAGGGTGGTGCTTCCGCTGCCGGCCGGCACGTTGTAACGCACCACGATGGCGTTGCAGGCGGCCGAGGTGGTCCACTTGATGGTCTGCCCTGTGGTGTTGAGCTGCACCGCTTCCCTGCCCGAGGCTTCCGCGGCGAGCTCGACGGTCTCGCTGTTGGAGAGGGTGGCGCCGCTCCAGGTCTGCTCATAGGTGGCCGGGCTGGAGCTGTTGCCGATCAGGGTGCCGGTGTAGGTGCCGGCCTCCGCCTCGTACTCGGTGTAGGGCAGCGTGGCCCCCACCACCGCCGTGGGCGAGGGCGTCACCACCGGCGTGTTGGAGGGAGTCGCGGAGGGCGTCACCCCGGGGCAGGAGCAGGTGGCGCCCGTGGCGGGCACGCCCGAGTTCAGGTCCGGCACCCCTGCGGAGCTGTACTGGCACACCGGCAGGCCGTTTTCGTACAGCATCCAGTGCGGGTTGGAGTAGTAGGTCCCGGCCGTGTAGTAGGTCCCACCGGCTCCGTCGCTGCCGCTGGCGCCGCTCTCCAGACCGGAATAGTTGTCGCAGCCGGTGTCGAAGACGGTCGCCCCGACCGTGCTGTTGACCAGCTGCCAGAAAGGATTGGCGGCCGTGGTCCCGGCCAGGATGTAGCCGCCGCCCGACGGGATGGTCCCGCTGGTCGAGAAGCCGAAGGTCACCATGTGGTAGGAGCCGGATGTGGAGACCGCGGCCGTGCCGGTGACGCCGGCGGTGGGCGCCTGCAGGGACCCCGCGGCGCTGTAGATCATGCTGCGGTAATTGTTCCCGCCCCAGGCCCCCAGAGTGTCGTCGCTGCTGAACCAACCGACGATGGTCAAGGTGTTGACGTTCACGGGCGTGGAGGGGTTGTTGTTCTCGATCTTGAACATCACGTCTTCATACTGCGGGTACTGGGCGCTGCTGCCCGTGCAGGGGTTGTTGACGTCGATGTTGCCCACGCTGATCTGCATGTCGAGCTCGTCGGTCGTGGCGCAGGTCCCCGGGATGGTGGTGAAGGTCTCCGTCGGCGTGGCTGAGGGCGAAGGCGTGGCCGTCCGGCTGGCCGTCACGCTCGGCGAGGGGCTGGGCGACGGCGTCCGGCTGGGGCTCGGGGAGGGGGTGCGGGTCGGGCTGGAGCTCGGCGAAACCGTCGGGCTGCCGGTCGGCGAGGCCGTCGGGGTCGCCGACGGGGTCCAAGTCAGCGTCGCATTGGCCGTGAAGGTCTGGGTCGGGCTACGCGTCGTGGTCGGCGAGGGCGTCGGGGAACGCGTGACGCTGGCCGTTCCCGTGGAACTCGGCGTGGCGCTCGGCGAGGGCGTCGTGCTGCGGGACGGGCTGGGTGTGGGGCTCGGCGTCACGCTCTGCGACGGAGTCCGGGTGGCGGAGCTCGACCCCGTGGGCGAGACCGTCGCCGTCGCGTTGGGCGTGTCGGTCCAGGTCTGGCTGAGCGTCGCGCTGGCCGAGGGCGAAGCGCTGCGGGACGGGCTGGGCGTCGCGCTCTCCGAGGGCGTCCGGGTGGCGGTGTTTGTGACCGTGGGCGAGATCGTCGCCGTGGAGTTGGGCGAGTCGGTCCAGGTCGGGCTGGGAGTCGCGCTGGCCGAGGGCGAAGCGCTGCGGGACGGGCTGGGCGTCGCGCTCGGCGAGGGGCTCGCGGAACGCGTGGCGCTGACCGTGCCGGTGGAGCTCGGCGTCACGCTCTGCGAGGGCGTCCGGGTGGCGGTGTTCGAGGCCGTGGGCGAGATCGTCGCCGTGGAGTTGGGCGAGTCGGTCCAGGTCGGGCTGACGGTCGGGCTGGCCGAAGGCGACGCGCTCCGGGACGGGCTGGGCGTCGCGCTCGGCGACACCGAGCGGGTGGCCGAAGGCGAGTCGGTCCCGGTCTGGCTCAGCGTCGGGCTGGCCGAAGGCGACGCGCTGCGGGACGGGCTGGGCGTAGCTGTCTGAGTCGCCGTCAGGGTCGCCGAGGGCGAGGCAGTCCGGGTCGACGAAGAGCTTTGGGTGGCCGTCTCGGTCACCGACGGCGAAACCGTGATCGTGGCGGTGTTCGAGGCGCTGGGGGACAGCGTCGCGGTGAAATTCGGCGAATTGGTCCAGCTGGGGCTCGGCGTCGGGCTGGCCGTGGGCGACTGCATGGGGGTCGCGGTGGAGGTCCGGCTCGGGGAGACCGAGTTCGTCGGGGAGGAATCAGGGCTCGGTGTGGCCGTGATGCTCGGGGTCGCGTCGGGCGAAAGGGTTTCCGTGGCGCTCGGTGTGGCCGTCGCCGTCAGGGTTGCGGAAATCGTCGGCGAGGCCGTGGGGCTGACCGTCGGGGTCATGGAAGGGCTGGAGGTATCGCTGAGGCTCGGGGTGGCGCTGGCGGTCATCGTGCTCGTGCTCGACGCGGACTGCGAAGGGGTCGCGGTCGCCGAGGCCATGGGCGTGTCGGTTTCGGAGCCGGTGCCGGTCAGGGTCTCGCTGGGGCTGGGCGAAGCCGTCAGGGTCAGCGAGGGCGTCAGGGACGGGGTCACGGACGGGGTCGCGCTGCGCGTGGGCGAATAGCTGGGGCTGACAGCCAGGGTCGAAGTTTGCGAAGGTGAAACCGAGTTGCTGGGTGTGGGCGAAGAAACAACGGGAGATGGCGAGTTCGCAATCGTTGGAATGATGGTCGGATGGGACGTTATGATCTGGTAAAAAGGGCTCTCCGGGTCATTGGGATTGGTCCGGCCCGAAGGGCCGTTCAGCCAAAAGGGAAAGGCCCGGCCCAGGGTCGGTAGCATCAGCAAAAAGACACATAGTGTGAAACGCAACTTCATATCCCGGTACTCCACGCCTACATTTTTTGATCGTGCCCATGCCATTGCACAAATTCTACCAATCTGGCCTGGAAAGGCCCTCCTCGATTCTAGCCAATAGATAAGGTTATCATGCAGAGGTAAAATAAAGCCTAACTACCAAAATACTTCCAAAAATAAGTTTTGTCCACAGCGCTGATCAGATTAGCCAATAAAAATGGGCACCAAACAAAGGCCTCCCCGGCCCCCGGCGGCGGGCCCGGCGTCAAAACCGGGCCTGCCGCCTAAGGAAATCAGCGCACTCTTTTTTTGGGATCAGTGGATGATCGCCAACTTGAAGGTGCCCACGACCGCGTTGTCCATGATCACCTGCACAAAGTAGATGCCTGAGGACAGTCTTTGAAGGTCCATGGACTGCGCGTGGATCCCCGCGCTTTGCCAGGGCATGTTCACCTCGGCGACCATCGCGCCCGTGATGCCGCTGACCACGAGGCTCGGGGCACCGTCCTTGGGCAGCGCGTAGATCAGGGTGGTCTGACCGCGGGACGGATTGGGCACCGCGATCAGGGTTTTGCCGTCCAAGGACCAGGCCGGCGTGGGCGTCGCCTTGGCGACCAGGTCCAGGAGCTTCACGGCGTCACCCTGGTTGGAGCAAGCCGTGTTGTTGACCGTCACGTCGTCGTAATAGCCCGGCGGGCCGTAGGCCGTGAAGCCCACCGCTCCGCTCAGGTAGGGATCCGCCGAGCTGTCCGTGTAGCTCAGGGCCAGCACGCCGTTGATGTAGGCGTCGATCGTCGTACCGCTGGCGGTGATCTCCACGTCCATCAATCCGCAAGCCGGGATCGCACTGGTGGTCCCGGTGACCGAGTCCGCAACGTTGGACGCGCTGTTCAGTTTCGTCAGCGAAATCCCGATCGGCGGATTGTCCTGCGTGTTTATCCGTACCAGATAGCAGTCCGTGCACTCGCCCGTGGAGGGCAACAGGCCGCTGGCGCGCACGAACATCCCGATGTCGCCCGAGGCCACCGCCTCGAAGGTCGTCGTCGTGATGTTGGGGTTGGACGTGTTGATCACGCCTTCCCAGTAGGGGCCCAAAGGCTGTTGCGGCAAGACCTCCAGCGTATTCGTCGTCCCGAAGTAGGGCGAATTGTCCACGACTTCCGCCTTCCCGTTGGCCGCCTGGCTCACGGCGCTCCAATCCGAGGGCAGGCTTCCGATCGGGTCCGCGCTCCAGTTGTCGCAGACCAGGCCGTTGCAGGTGGCGCAGGACTGCACCGCCGTGCAGCCCGCCGTCAAGGTCGGCGTCGGGCTCGGCGTCGCCGTCGGGCTGGGCGTGGACGTGAAGAACTGTCCGCAGGCGTTGTTGTTCACGGTCACGTTGCCATAGTAGCCCGGCGCCCCGTAGGCCGTGAAGCCCACCGCTCCCGATGGGAAGGAGTTCGCCGGATCGGTGTAGCTCAGGGCCAGCACGCCGTTGATGTAGGCGTCGATGTTGGGGCCGTTGGCCGTCACCTCGACGTCTATTAGGCTGCAATCCGGTATCGCGTTCGGATTGCCGGCGACCGAGGCCAGTATGTTGGAGTTATTGTCCAGCTTGTCCAACGAAATTCCGGCCCCGGACCCGTTGTAGGGTGGAGTGATCTGGACCAGATAGCAGTCCGTGCACTCGCCCGTCGACGGGAGCAGCCCACTGGCGCGCACGAACATGCCGATGCGGCT